>Ga0209811_10000387_pt1 | contig 19133 bp, 15 predicted proteins | sample Coa_R1_6_FD_187161 | JGI IMG/M metagenome (GOLD analysis project Ga0209811, IMG submission 187161) | Surface soil microbial communities from Centralia Pennsylvania, which are recovering from an underground coalmine fire. - Coalmine... | ecosystem: Environmental > Terrestrial > Soil >...
GATAGGATGAGTCGACATCGAGGTGCCAATCAGCCGGGACAATGTGTACTCTCGCCGGCTATCAGCCTGTTATCCCTAGCGTAACTTTTATTAATTGATTTCCGTCTATCCCATACTATAGCGAGGGAGGATTTGCATTTCTTATTTCCTACGGTTGCTCCACCCTACGGTTGCTCCTTCGGAGCAGCAGAATGATCAAAATAAGAATAAAAAGTGAGGTCCAAAGGATTCGGATGAGTCCTCCCCTCCCTTTTTATTCTTTTTATTATTAAAATAATAAAAAGGGAGGGACTCCTCCCCTGCTCCGAAGGAGTCCTGCTTCGCAGGAGGGACTCCTTCGGAGAGGGTGATTAGCATATTATTTATTTTATTACTTTATTTTTATTATTCTAATATTTTTGTTTCGATTCCAAAATATTAACAATAATATAAAATTTAATTATCAATAATTAATCCTAAATAAGTTTTTTTATTATTAAATTATAGTTCTCTTCCGGACTCGAACCAGAATAAACACTTTAGAAGAATGTTATTCTAACCATTGAATTAAGAGAACTTTTAGTATAAAATAAATTAATCCTTTGGACTGAAATATTATCCTAAAACTCCTTCGGAGAGGGGGGGTTTCTAACTTATATTTTCCAGCAGCACTTTCCAGTACAGCTACCTTGCTATGACTTTTGAGATGTCACTCAGAAGGGTTAATTGATATTAATAAAATTCAACAAAATTGTTGATATTTTTTTTTTAAATTTAGTTAAAAATAACAACCCCTCCATCTCTTGTTTAATTATTAATGTTTCCTAAAATTATAAAATATTAGATTAAAAAAAAAAGAGAGAGGGAGGATACCTTGTTTTACTTTTTAAAAATTGGCAATTTCCCCCTTTCCAAACTCCTCCCCAGCGACAGACAGTTAGTTCATCACGGATTCATGCTTCACCGTTGCGTGGCTAATCAACGATTACTCGAAATTCCTTCTTCATGTTGCCGAGTTCCAGACAACAATTCGTTTAAAGATTAATAAATTGAACTTTTTTTATTGATTAGCTAAACCTACCTAGCTTTTTAAGCTAAAGTTTTGCATCACATTGTAAAAGTTTTAGTAGCACGTCTATAGCCCAGTTCATGAGGGCCATAACGACTTGTCTTAGCCCCAACTTAATAATTGTTTTATTAAGTAATAGTTAAGTATAAATTAACTACAGGGATTTCGTCCGTTAGTGGAGTTAACCTGACTTTTCACAATACGGACTGACGACAGCCATGCAACACCTGTAAACGAATTTCTAATTTAATAAAGATTCAAATATTATTTGAATTTTATTTTAGAAATTACTCAATTTAGATTATTCCTTTAAGGATAAATAAAAGAATTAAATTGGATATGCAAGAACTGGTAAGATTTTACGCGTACTTTCGTATTAAATAACATGCTTCACTCCGTTTGCTCCGAGACCGACTAATTTTTTTGGTTTCAGTTTTGCAACCGTACTCTCAAGGCGGAATGGTTATCGCGTTAACATCGTCACTAATTAAATTAAACTAATAACTACCATTCATCGTTGACGGTGAGAGGTAACTGGGTATCTAATCCTATTCCCTGTTCTCACTTTCGTACCTCAGCGTCAATCATTACCAGATAAAAAGTTTTCACCGTTAGTATTCTACTTAGTATTTTCAGATATCGCCCTTACACTTAAGTATTATTTGGTTTATCTCAATTATGATTCTAGCTTTAAATGTTTCTATTTTGAAAATTTTGTTTTCCGGCAGTCTTTCTTTGGCAAGAAGCACCTTATTTTCATTGAAAGTTAGCCTTAATTTATAATTTAAGGTCTGAAAATTTTTTAGGTTTGCTTCTTAATCTAATTGTTAAAAAAAAACAACAGAAGACTGCCAGGGTTAATATTACTAATTAGCTTATTTAAAAATAGAAATTAAAGCAGCCTACTTACCCTTTACGCCTGTTTAAGACGACTAACGTTCGCGTTTCTGGTGTTACCGAGTCTTCTGGCACCAGTTATTTAGACAACACTTATAGTAAGGTAATATCAATTTTTTCCCTTACGTTATCACAATAAGCACAATTTGTGATTTTGTGATTTCAGTTAGCTAGTTCACTCTTGCGAGCATTGACTAATATTCTTGACTGCAGATTGCTTATGCAATTTGGGGCTTTTCATTCCCAATGTGGCCATTTGTTCTATCAAATTTGGCTATTGATCGTAGGCTTGGTAGGCCTTTACCCCACCAACTACCTTTAAACAAAATAAATAGACTCTTATAGTAGAAAATTTCCTTTCTTATAATTAAGCTCAATTATATTATATATTTATTATATAATTATCCCCTATTTATGAGGCCTATAAGGTATCTTATTTATCATTACTCACCTTTACACCTTATTTTATACTTATTATATTTTCTATTATAACGATTTGCATGTCTTAAAACTACTGAAAAACGTTCAATCAGAACCAAAATTAAATTCTTCTTTAAAATTTTTAAAATTTTTTACTGCTAAGCAGTCCACCGAAAGTCTCCTTTTTTTTTATTTTATTTAAATAAAATAAAGAGACCGTAGGGTCAAACGACAGCTCCTGCTTCGCAGTAGAGGAAGGAGCTACAGCTTGGAGGGAACGAGCTGGATAGTGAGTAAAAATTTTTGTATTGTATTTGCTTTTTGCAATTTTTATATATCTTCTTTTATTTTATTTTTTTTTAATTCTTTTAATTTTTTTGTTTCTTTTTTTTAATAGATAGATTCCTCCCTCCTTCCCTGCTCCTACGGATCCAAAGGAGGGAAGGAGGATTACCTTTTTTTTAATTTAAAAAAAATCCTTCTTTGCGGAGACCGTCCCTCCCGGAGGGTTAAAGTAATTCTGTAAACCAAATTTTGTTGTTTTAGTCATTTATCCTTTAGCAAAAAGCAAGGAGCTATAAGGAATTATCCGAAAGACTCCTGCTGTGAATACAAAGCACCTATTCAATTATTAGCTAGATTTGGTCCCTCACTCACCCTAAAGGTTTTATCCCTCCGGGAGGGGCGGGGGATGCTTACTTCTTCGGTCCCTTTTTATTATTATTTTAAGAATAAAAATAATAATGCGGGAGGGAGGGAGTCCACCGAAAGTATCCTTTTTATTCATAATTTAAGAATAAAAATAAGAATTATCCTCCCCGTCCCTCCCCACTTTTTGTTTATTTAAAACCAAAAAAGTCCTAAGGGAGGGGATGCTTCTCCTAGGAGTCCTTCGGAGGAGGAGAGGGTTTGTTCTAAGTGTGACACTATAAAAACTTTTCTTTTATTAGGTTTGAAATATTGCCTAGATAGAGGTGGTTAATTTATTATTTAGAACTATTATTTAATTTAATATAAATATTATTAGTAAATATAGGTAGTTTTATTTTCTATAACTCTAAGTAATTATATTCCGCAGGACTCCGACCCTCCCGCAGGAACTTAGTTCCTGCGGGATGGACATCTTTCGATTCCATAAAACTGCTCATTATCTAATAGTTATTTATTTCGGTCCGAAAGAACCTTACGCTATTAGCTGCAGCGGGGTGTCCTCCCTCCCTACGCTAGCGACACTTCTCCTGCGAAGCATCCAAAGGATAAGCACCAAAAGAGAGGGAGTTTCCCCTCTCTCAAAACTCAAAAGATGTGAGGGACCCCTTATGAGCGTAGGAGTGAGGGAGTCCTTCGGAGCTTAACGCTAATACTCTTAAGGTTAAAGAGGGAGGAACTTGCCTTAATTGGAGCAATATTTATTCTTAAATCTTTATCTCATATTTTCCTTTGCTAAAAGGTAGGCCTTAATTTAATTAGGAATATGAAAGTAAAAATAAAATTAAAAATAAATATAATAATATAAATAAATATAATTTGTAACAAACTTAAGTGTTAACTTATTCTTTTTTTTTTTGCTTACAATCCTGCTCCTCCGAATCCGAATCCTTTGGACCTCCTTTTTTTTTGTATTTAAAAAAAAAGTCCTAAGTCTTAAGTCCTAACGGAGGGAGGAGCAACCCTCCTGTTTTTATTTAAATACAAATAAGTCTTAACTCTTTCGGTCCTTCGGAGTGCCCCTCCCCTTGCTCCGCAAATAAAGATTATTCTTATTTCCTGCGGTCCTCCCTCCTGCTGCGAAGCAACCGTAGGGTGGATCCTTCGGTGCGAAGCATTCTTAATTCCTGCGGTTGCTCCACCCTACGGTTGCTCCTTCGGAGCAGCAGAATGATCAAAATAATAATAAAAATAAGGAGTCCCTCCCCACGGGAGGGATGCGTAGCAGTCCCTCCCAGCTGGGAGGGAGGAGGGACGGAATAAAAATAATAATAAAAAGGGACCAGGATAAAGGAGGGATGCTTCGCACCAAAAGCAAGAGTCCTTCTGCGAAGCAGGGGAGGATTCTATATTAAGTTTATTTGTTATTCTTATTGAAAAACCATTAGGGAGTAGATTACGAAATGAGTTAAAATTTACCATATATATTTTCCACAAAATCAATTTTGTATTATAAATTATATTTACAATTACCTAAGTTTTCCTTAATTATTAAATAATTAAAATGTTAGAATTTTAACCCTCTTTTATGATATTTATTTGTGTTCCATAAAATAGTTTTTACAAAATTTTCAATTTGTTCATTTTTTAATATTTTCTAAATAAATATATAATAAATTAATAATTATTAGAATCCTCCGTCCCTGCTCCACCCTACGGTTGCTCCTTCGGAGCAGCAGAAGGATCAAAATAAGAATAAAAAGGAGCACCGCAGGAAATAAGAATTCTCCAAAGGAGGGAGGGGAGGACTCAAACTACCTAACCGCGCACCTGACTAAAGAGGTATGCACACACAAAGAAATATTTTAACATCAACAATAACTCACCTTCACATTTATTCAAATTTCAACAGATCACCTCCCTACCCTACACCGCTGTCTCTCCGTAGGACCTCCCTGCTTCGCAGGAGGGTGATCCAAATAATAATAAACCTCCTGCGAAGCAGGGAGGAGCGATGGAGAATATATTAAAATTTTCCAAATATTAACTTTTATCCTTTACATCTACCTAGGAGAATACTATAATCTTATACCTAACTGCATATATTATCACTAACTACAATACCTTTCATTTTGGCCCAAATTTATTTACCTTAAAAATAAAAATAATTACACAAACCCCGACATATCCTCCCAAATCTCTAAAGCCAACTAACATATTACACCTCACTTCTACTCCTATCCCTACCATACACACTCCCTATCCCTTTACTTTGGCTTCAAGCCTAAAAAAAAAGTAAAAGGCCTAAAGATTTTTAGTCTAAGTGTCTTTAAATAAATGCTCTTTCGGAGCAACCCCCTCTTATTTTAAGAGCAATAAATTTACCCATTAATAAATATAATTTGATTAAATTAAAACATACGAATTTTTATTACTTAAAAGTATGGTATTCAATATAATTAATAAATTAATAGTTGCTAAGGCACTACCTGTTTTAAACACACATATTGCTCCGCTCCTTCGGACTAAGGTCTTACCGTTTCTATTACCAATATCTTTAAGGATAAGAGGATATGGAATTGAAAGTGGTAATAATAACAATAATAATAATAATAATAAAAATAAAAATAAAAATAAAAGGGTAATTAATATTATTTCATATATATTTTTAGGTATTATAATTTATTTATTTATGGGGGATTTAAAAATATTTAAATTTTTCCAAATATTTATATTTTCTATAATTTCTTTTGCTATATCTATGTTTATTTCTGATAAATTTAAACTTTCTAAGAATAAATTTATTAAAATTCTACAAAAATTTGTTTTTATTAGTAGTGTTTTAGCTTTAATTGATTTAATTTTATATTTATTTGATATTTCTATATTTAATTCAGTATTTTGTGAAAATGATGATGAAGATAATAATACCGCTCCTTCCCTCACAGCTGTGAGGGAAGAGTCTATCCCAGCTGGCTCGCTCGCTCCTTTGGACTCACAGCTATGAGGGACCGAGGACTCCGAAAGAGGAGTGAATAAAGAAGAAATAAATAAAATAGAAGATCAAAGTCTTAAAAATAAAGATAAAGATGTTGTACATGTTACATCTAACATAGATAATAAAAATGAAGAATATTATAGTATTAAAATAAAAAAAAATATTCTTGATAATGCCATGGAAAAAGGTAAAGAATTATTTATGGTAGGAGTAAAAGATCTTGCACCTAATTTAGGTATCGGAGCAGCAGTAGGTAAAGCAACAGCTGAAGCTTTCAAACAAACTGCAAGTATGGCTCCTGCACCAAGATTAGCATTAGTAGGAACAACTGCACTACTTACGGCAGCTGGAACAAAAATTGGAATAGAACTTGGAAAAGCTTCAATGGACAATAAAAAAATAAAAAATGAAATTGATGCAAGTAAATTAGATGGTATTGATAAAGATGGAAGAAATTCACCTTCTGATTTTGATGGTGGATATTTTCATTCTGTATTAGAAGAAAATGAAATACCTTTAATTATTATGCTTAATGGATTATGCTATTTAAATTATATAGAATTTAGCTTAATTTTAGGTTTGTTCTCATTATTATTTAGAAAAATTTTAAATAGAAAATTAAAAAGATTTATTTTAAATTTAAAATTTAATAAAAATAAAAAAATTGAAAATATTAAGGATGAAAATATAAGTTTAAATAAAGCATTTAATACTGTAGATAAATATACAGATTATTTAATTGTATTTATATTTATATGTTTATTTTGGATTAAGTTTATAAATATTTATTTTATTAATAATTTAGCTGAAAATATTGATAGTTTAGTAAAAGTGTATAATTATATTAAAAAACAATAGCTTTTTTATACAAAATGAATATATTATTTCAAAGTAAATTATTGCGAAGCAATCAGAAAAAGAAATCCTTCGGTCCCTCCTTTGGAGTTGGAGGGAGAAAAAGAAAGCATAAAATTTCAAGAAAAACTATTAATAAATATCTTATTATGTATATATTTGTATTAACATTAATATTTGTATTATTTGTCTGCAGCTCTAGCTCCTCCTTCGGTGGATCATAAGAAGCATTTAGGTTTTATTTTAATTACCCCCCCCTATTTCTAAGTTCTAAGGAGTCAGTATTTCTATCCTAATCTTTCTTTGCTGCGTAACAATTCTTTTGTTTTATTTAAAAAAATAAGTCCTCCAAAGGAGAAGCATCCTCCTGCTTCGCAGGAGTCCTAAGTCCTCCGCAGGACTCCCTCCTTTTTATTTAAAGACAAAAATAGTAAATAGGAGCAGGGACCGAAGGAGTCGCAGGGTATTTGTCTTTATTTAATTAATTAGATTTATTTAAATCTAAGGAAGGTGTATTTATATTTGGTCCTGCGGATATAGACCCTTTAATTTATAAAATTTTGTTATATATTTGGTCCTGCGGATATTATCTTAATTCATATATTTTTTTATTTTTATTTATTATAAGTTCTAGACATTTTTTCTTCAATTTTATCCATTTTATTATTATTTTTACATAGATTATTTATCATACTCCTGCGGAGCGGAATAAATTTTACAATTATTTTATTTTAAAAAATTTTTCGAATTCTTTACATAAATTATTCCGCTCCGCAGGAGTAAACTTTTAGCTTTTTTAAATTAATATTAATTTAATTTTTCAATTTTATTCACTTCCAATACTTCTATTAGTTAATGGGTAAATAATTCAACCATTCCATCCGAATCCATTGAATTACTTACGATTCTTATAAAATTATTTTTATCTTGGCCAATATAAAATTCCTATCCATCTATACTTTCTACTCTTGGTAATGGTAAACCATTCCACATTGTTTGCCCATTTTCTTTATAAATTACCTTAGGAATCAAATTTGGGTCTCCTCCCTCCTTTGGACTGTCCGAATGCTAATCCTTTGGTTGCAAAGCAGTAGGAGCACTCCTTCTTATTTTTATTCTCAAAATAATAATAATGCTTCGCACCAAAGGAGGATGCTCCACCCTCCAAAGGAGGTGGATGCTTCTCCCTGCGAAGCAGGGAAGGAGAATTCTTAATTCCTACGGTTGCTCCACCCTACGGTTGCTCCTTCGGAGCAGCAGAAGGATCAAAATAATAATAAAAAAAAGGAGGGACCGGTCCTGCTTCGCTAGAGGATGCTCCACCCTCCTTTGGAGGTGGATGCTTCTTCTAGGGAAGCAGGACTAAAAAGGAATTAACAGCAGGAATACTTGGTATAAAACTAATTATATCAATATTTTTTAATATATCACTAAAAACCTCTATTTTTGAATATTTCTAAATTTTTATTTCTTAAGACACTTTTCATCTTTAATTTATTCTGGTTCGAATACAATATGATAGGGGGTTAGAAATCCACACCCACTCCAACTAAACTATGTATCTAGAATGCCAAAAATAGTTTAGCCTCTTATATTTAAGAACTCGCCATTATTCCAACATTCCCCCTAGAAAGTTTAAGGAATCAAACCTTAAATTTAATAACTAGTATTCATACTAACTTCCTCTTTTATATCCCTTGGAGGGGGGTTATTTTTTAAATTTTAAATTATTAATTAAATGGATCTTCTAAATTATAATCAATATCAGGTAATCTACTTGGCCCAGCTTTAGGTGTTAAATCAACATCAACTATTATTTCAGCCGATTTACCTTTATTAAATAAATCAACTATTTCAGGTGTTGATGGACTAGGTGTAGAAATTGAAGTTAAATCTATCCCATCAAAAATAGGATTTCTACTATAAGAGTTGATTGGAGCTTCAGTAATACAAGTAGATCTAGCTTGATTAATCATAGCTACTCTTTCATTTATAGAGGATGGAATTCTATTAATAGCTCTTCCAGATAAAGGATTAACAATATCAATTTCTCCTCTACTTCCAAAAGTATCAGCTAAATATTTTAAATAACCATCTTTATCCAAAGTAATATAATACTCTCCACCACTAGGTAAAGTTTCTACTCTAGGTAAAGGTAATCCTAAATACATATTTTGACCTTCTACTTGGTAAACCCCTTTAGGATAACTAATATCTGATATTACAGGTAATGTTTTAGGTTTAAAATATCCCTTAATTTTATCTTTATACTCATCAACCTTTTCATAAATATTTTTCCTAAAGAATCGGTTAAAACTTCCACCACTTGATTCTGAATCTGGTGAAGGGATATTTTATGAGATTGGTCGATTAACAGGGAAAGGTAAAGGAACAAATGGTTCATCAGGATCATCTCCTCTTCTCCAGCAGGAAGCTATACTATCCCAGTAGATGTATGAAGCAGCCCCAATACCAATAATTATAAAACCACCTAAAATCCAAAATCTCCAATCATAAAAGGCATCTTTAATTTTAGTTAGATATCTATCATTATAAACATCTCCATATTTTCCCTTATCAGGAACAATAGTTTCATTATTTGGTAAATTATCTATTTCTCCTAAAACTGTTTTAACTATTGCTTTAAGAAAATCAATTATACCACTCCAGATCCATAATAAAAAGGTTTTTATTTTTATACTTATCCATAATATAAACCCTTGAGCCTTTTCTGGACTAGATTCATAAACAAAAGCACCTATTTGTGAGATACCTGGTATCGAAGTAATAAATAGTAATGGAGAAAATTGAGTAAATATCCCAAATATAATTAAATTAAATAATAAACTTATTACACTTAATAATCTAATAAATTTCCTCATTAACTGGAATACAGGTAATTTATTTAAATAATCAAATGATTCTCTAATAATTCTAAATGAAGTAAAGAATGATATTATAATCCCTTTAATAGATAAATATAATTGAAGAGTCCAAATAAAAGGTGTAAATTTATTAAGTATATTCCCTATAAATTTTAAAATATTGATTAGAAAATTAATTATACCTCCTTTTTGTTTAGGTACAGTTGTTATTTTAGTTTTTATACTTGATTTAGTCTTCATATTGTTTTACTTTTATAATTTTACAATTCCGATTAGACTACTTCCCTGTTTCCTGATCAACTCAATGCTTAAGGTTGACACTGTTAAGGCGGTTAACTGCATCTAGTTTCTGTTTAAACCTTTACTAGCAAAAGGGGTCATTCGGAATAAATATAAGGATCCCCTCAACTAATTAATTAACTGAGTCGCCATTCTAGGCACCCACCCTCAACTAAATCTTAAATTAAAAATAATTTAAATTAAGAAAAAGTCTACTCCTTTCTAATTCGAATTTATTATTTAAAGATAACTGATAAAATATTTATTAAAGTAGGAAAAATATGTAATTTACATAATTTTATAACTATAATTGTAGATAAGGCAGAGTATAAAAGAATCATTATTTCTCTTTTATTTTCTAATAAGAATTTTAATATTATTTTCATAAGTTTTTAAATTAAAAGTTTATACTCTTCTCGAATAGGGCAAATGAAGCTTGATTATAAAAGGCTCAAGTCTATTTTAGAGTGATCAGACCATGGGGTTATAATTTATTCTAAATTTATTTTTATAGGTTTAGTCCCTATTAACTTATTTTTTTCATAAATTAATTCTCGCTTATTTCCTGTTACTTTTAAATTGTAAGATTGTTCTAATATTTTAATATTAGCTTCAGTTAAACTCCGAAACCATTTACGTTGGTTATAAATTAACTTATAATCTTTATTTAAAAGTATTTCTAATGAATCTAAAGTAATATTATTTTTAATAATTGATTCCTTGGAAAGCCCTTTAATTTTAATTACCTTTTCCTCAGTAGTTGTATTTTCTAAGGCATAAACTTTTGGAGCTAGAAATAATGCCTTATCATAGATACCTTCTAGTTTCAAAGCACCTAATCTCTTTGGATCAACCAAATAATCAGGTAAAGGTCCATCAAAATATAAAGAATCGGTATCTGTGTAATAAAGATTAGGAAAATCCTTATTATTTTTAAATTGACTCATATGTATTCTAGCATAAGATGTTACTGCACTTGCAATACTTATATTAATATTATGAGTCTCTCTATTACCATCCATTTTGGTTTCAAAAATATTATTTGGATTAGAATAAGTTATTAGATACTTTTCTCCTTTACTTGTAGGAAGAGGAATAATATCTATAATATCTAATTTACTTTCTTCAAATTCTTTTAATTCTTCTTTATTAATAATATCTAAGGAATTAAACGCATCATTCATTCCAAATCTTCCCTAAAGAGAATTAAGTAAAAGTTTAGCAGAAAAATTCATAGGATCGGTTTTAGGGTAAGTTAATCTTAAATTATATAAATCCTCAACATAATCTTTAAATATGTAATCTGATTCAAAAGTATACCCTCTTAATACTTCAAAGTTGTAACCATATTTTTGAGCATTATATAATTCTTCAGAGAAGAACCAACCAGAAAATTTTCCTAATGGACTTAATGTTCTGCGAAGCATCCATCATTAGTTTTATGATGAATTTGAAGAATAGGATGGTCTAAATAAGGTGGTGTTGTTATATTACAAAAGAAGAATCCAAAAGGTTTATTTCCATTAGATAATAAATTACCTTCAAAATAAGTTGGATTTCCAATTGGATACTTGAATTCTTTCATTACAAAAGGGTATAATGAGTTAACATCATAACTAAAGATATTTTTAGCTTTAGGAGGAAATGGGATATACATATCTGTACTCCCTCCTGTGTACCCACTTCTAATATTCTTATCTTTATCTCCACTTATTTGATGTATTGTTTCTTCAATTAAATATTTACTTCTAAATATAGCAAAAGCTAGACTAGACAAAGTAGGATAATCAGTTATATTCAAACTAAAACTCTAAGTAACATACTAACATATTTATCCAAAAGTGAATTTCTAAGATCTAAAAACCACCTCATCATGGATTCGAACCTGATATTTTTATATTACACTTCTCTCCTGCGAAGCAGGACTCTTTCGGTCCAACAAGCTAACCCTAGAGATCTGAATTCCTCCTAAGCAAATTTAGTGTTCGACCCAAATTAAGTAATATATAAAAATTGTCTTTTTTTTACCAAAAGTTGCAAAAGTGAGAAATTGACTAAAAATAAAAAATGATAAATTTTGTCTTAGATTAGAATTCAAGACTTTAAAAAAAACGTGGTCTCCCTATCTACTCTTTTAATATTAGGTTAGAAGCCTATAATAAGAGGGAGGAAATAAGAAAGCTGTCGCTTGACCGAAAGTCTCCTTTTTATTTAGATAAAATAAATGCTTATCCTTCCCTGCTTCGCAGGGAGAAGCATCCACCTCCTTTGGAGGGTGGAGCATCCTCCTGCGAAGCAGGACCGGAGGGAGGAGCATGAGGAAATAATAATGCGGGAGGGAGGACCATATTCTTCTTATTCTTGAAGCATCCCTCTTTCTTTGCTGTGAATCCTCCAGCTAACGCTAAGGAGGATGCTCCACCCTCCAAAGTAGGAGGATCCTTCGGAGGATCATTATTATAATAATAAAAAGGGTTGCTCCTCCTTCCCTGCTCCTACGGATCCGAAGGAGGGTTGCGTTGCAGCAGGACCTCCAAAGGAGGGAAGCTCCTTCGGAGCAAATGGAGGAGGGGCAATCGGAAAAAGAGAAGAAAGTATTAAATACCATATTTATTATAATAATAAATTACCTTTGGCATTGCTTCCAGAAGAATATGGTTTAATATTAAACCATATAAATAATACCATTACTATTATTACTGCTAACAATGCTACTATAATCTTAACTTTAGATCCTAATGGGGTGGAGTCTAAAGGACAAAGTAATAATAAAGTTAAATATAAATAAGATAAAATACTATTATTATCTAGGACTCCTTCGGATTATTATATCCTTAAATGAAATAAAATTTATTAGGAAAATAGGAAAAAGTATTTTACATTATGAAAATAATGAACTTACTTTGTACACTACTATAAAGAAAAGTAGACCTATAGTGCCTAAATTTCACATAAAAGTAAAACCCTCAACCTCAAATTTATAACAATGGATTTAGAAACTGTTAATATTAATAATAAATTGGTTCGTTATTTATTATGTTGGTTTGATGGTAAAATCAAAAAAAGTTACTTTACTTTACCTCCTAATGAATTAAAAGATTTAACTTCTTTTTCTTTGGATGAATTAGACCAATATATATTAACTATGATTTCACTTGCAATTAAAGATATTTCTATTAGAAAATATAAAAACTATAGAATTTACTTACACAACTTTAGCAAATTTGATGGATATTTTTTAATTAAATATTTAAGTCAAGCCATCATTAATATTAAAATTATTATATTATATTATATTATATTTTTATTTGATAGGTAAAATTGGCTTTACTTTATATTTTTGCTTATAAATTTAAGACCTAAGGGATTTGAACCCTTATAATATCCATTATGAGCGAACTGCATTAACCGTTATGCTAAAGTCTTTTATTGGTTTTTCTTTTTTTTGAATCTTTTTAATTTATTTTGCTATTCTTGCTATTCTTTTTGTTTGTTTTATTTAAATAAAGAAAAGGGTGGTCTATCGCTCTTTCGCTCTATTGCTCTTTCGTTCTATCGCTCTTTCGTTCTATCGCTCTTTCGCTCTAGCGGTCTTTCGCTCTATTGCTCTTTCGTTCTATCGCTCTTTCGCTCCTGCGAAGCAGGAGGAGTCCCTGCTCCTTTTTAGCTTTAAATAAATAATAATAAAAAGTGAGTCCTGCTGCAACGCATCCCTCCTCCGGATCCGTAGGAGCAGGGAAGGAGTATACTGAAAGGACGGTGCGCTACTCCAGCTGCTCCTAACACCCTACGCTCAAAGCAAAAGGAGGATTGCTCCTCCCCACGTTATTGCTTCGCAACCGTCCCTCCCTCCTTTGGATTCGGAGTGTCCCTGCTAGCGCATGGAGGGAGGGTACGCAGGGGGGGGGTAATACAAATTTAAATTAAAATTTAAATATTTGTAATATTTTTTTTAGAAATAATAATAATAGCTAACATTGCTAATAGTAATATTAAACTTAATATAATTAAAAAAATAGAAGCATAAGTATATAAAAAATGCCCTAATACCTCTATTTGTGTAAATTCTAATAAATTAATGTCAAATAATCCACCAGCTCTTTCCGATAAGGTTCCTCCTTCTCCTTCGGATCCGAAGGAGCAGGTAGATATTTTTTGTGTTATTTCTTCGCTTATAAATATACTCTCCTCCTCCTTCCCTGCTCCTACGGATCCGAAGGAGGGATGCGTTGCAGCAGGACTCACAGCTGTGAGGGAGCGAAATAGCGGAGCAATGGGCTGTGTTATCTCTTTAATTGAAACATATGAATCCAGCATCGCAGGTTGGAAAGGTAAGAAAGGTAAGAAAGGAAATAAGTTAACAGCTACTGAAAAAAATATGAAGAGTAATAAAGAGGCAATATTAAGCCCTATAGGTAAATTTTTAGTAAAATTATATCCAGTATCTAAAATATCTGTTAATTTTATATTTATCATTAATATAATGAATAAGAATAAAACAGCAATAGCACCAACATATATAACAATATAAGAAATACCTATAAAATTAATTCCTAATAAAATTAAGTAACCTGCAGCATTAACAAAAGCAGTGATTAAAAAAATTATTGAGATTATAGGATTATTAGATGTAATAGAAATAATACTAGAAAATAAAATACCAAAAGTTAATAAATTTACAATTGTTGTTATCATACTTACTTTTTTGTTTTAGATTAAATTTATCCTAATTAATTTTATCCCAAGCTTACATTATTTATGCAATCCTTTTTTTTATTTGAGCGTTAGGATGCTTCTCCCTGCGAAGCAGGGAAGGAGTAGCTCCATCCTGCTAATAATACGAGTTATTGGTTAGATTGTTAGAGTCCTCCCTCCCTCCTGCTGCGAAGCAACCGTAGGGTGGATCCTTCGGTGCGAAGCATTCTTAATTCCTACGGTTGCTCCACCCTACGGTTGCTCCTTCGGAGCAGCAGAAGGATCCAAATAATAATAAAAAAAGGAGGGGCCAAAGGAGTCGCTTGCTCTCCCTCCCTCCAAAGGAGGGACCGGTCCAAAGGATGCTTCTCCCTGCTCCTACGGATCCAAAGGAGGGAAGGAGGATAAGCTCTCTCCAGCTAATTCTCAATAATATCCCAGCCACTATTTAGCTAAGAAGAAGGAAAAATTAATATTTTTAAAATACTACTGTTTGATATTAATTTAAGTTATTTATTTAATCCTACTGCGCTAGCTAGGGAGGAGTTGGAGTATTGTTTTTCTTAAAACTTTATTTGGCTTTCAACTTCAACAAGGAGTCACTCGCGAGGCAAAATTGCTAAAATCCAAAGGAGGCAGGAATCCGCAAAAGTAAAAGGTCTATTCCATTTAAGAAAAGCTTTTCTAATTTCTTTAATTTTACTATAATCCTTCTTTGCTCCTTCCCTGCTTCGCAGGGAGAAGCATCCACCTCCTTTGGAGGGTGGAGCATCCTCCTTTGGTGCGAAGCATTATTATTATTTTGAGAATCCTACTGCAACGCATCCCTGCTCCTACGGATCCAAAGGAGGGGAGGAGGAAATAATAATCCTGCTTCGCAGGAGACCGTCCCTCCCGGAGGGTGGGCTTTTATTTATAGATTCTGAATTAAATATAAATAATATTATAAACATAATATTAGCTGCTTATTAAATAAATACTTACCTTATTCTTTCTCTCGCTCTTATATTAACTGAAGTGTTTGGTCCCTCTCCGAAGGACTGTCCGAAGGACTGCTAGAGCTGTAGCTACATTTTATTTGCTGCTAATCTTTCGGTTGCGTTGCAGTCCCTCCTGCTTCGCAGGACTCCAAAGGAGGAGGGTTGCGCATCCGCAGGAGTCCCTCCTGCTTCGCAGGACTCCAAAGGAGGAGGGGAGGAGTCCCTCTTTCTCCCTCCTGCGAGGCAGGACTCCATTTTTTTTATTTAAATAAAAAAAAGTCCTAAGGGAGGAGGGACCGAAGGATTCGGAGCTAGCAGGGAGGGAGGGTGCTTCTCCCTGCTCCTACGGATCCAAAGGAGGGAAGGAGTAAGGCTTTACCTAGGATAATTAAGGTTCTTATATTAGCTAAGTATTCCGAAATTTAAAATTTAATAAGGAGATATATCAAAACTAATTAATATACTCGGTACAAATATAATGAAGGCTACTGCTACCGGTAATAAATTTAACCAACATAATTGAATCAATTGATCATATCTTAATCTAGGTAAAGTTGCCCTAAACCAAACAAAAAAGAAAGTAAAAATACAAGTTTTAACTCCTAAAATAATAGCCTGTAAATTAATAATCGTTTCATTTATAAAAATTTCTGGTAAATTATAACCACCTAAAAATAGAATAGCAGTTATACTACTAAATAAAACTATTGAAGAATATTCACCTAAAAAGAAAAACACAAAAGGCACAGACGAATGTTCTGTAAAGAAACCTGCTACTAATTCAGATTCCAATTTTTAAATAAAATAAACATCATATTTATATATTAATTTAATTTACGTATAAAATATTTACCTAGTAATATTTTACCTGATTTTAAATGTCTACTAACAGTACTTTTACTGATATTAAGAAACTTACTAATTTCTACTTGATTAAAAAAAGAATTTATTAAATGACTATCTATATCAAATAACCCTAAAGAGTTTTTACTCTTAGCTAAAGACACTTTTAATTTAGTTTCCTCCGAAGGAGAATGTTTTCTTCCATACATAGGGTTAGAATCCCCAGATTTTCTTATTTTGTTTAAAGCAAAATTAGTGTGTGTTTTCCCAAACATTGGATGCTTAGATTTATTTTTAAATCTAAGCTTCATCTTTTCAATGGCTAATTTAGTATGCTTATAACCTAAAGAAGAATTAGCTTCTTTTTTAAAATTATAAAGATTTTCAAAAGGAAAACTTTTTATAGTTTCTGTTTCAACATCTGTAAGTAAAACAGAAGGATCTAAATGCCAATAATAAATAACAAAATGGAAATATTCTATCCCATATTTAGAGATACTTCGTTGTAATCTCAAATTGGATTCTCTTCCTTTAATATGATCCATTAAGCGTTGATATAAATCTTTACTTGAACCAATATACTGTTTAATTTTATTAGAATTAGATACATTTATTAAACCATAAACCCCTCCTATTCTATGAAGTTCGGATCTAAATTTATCAGGATTTTTTAAATCTTTATATAATTTAATAGGTAAAATTCCTGCACTTAAAATATAATGAAAATTTTGTTCAATATTTACCTGAAGAGACAGGATTAAATAAAAAACAAAATAAATAAATATAAATGTTTTCATTTAACTTTTAGTCTTTCAACTAAAGATGGACTATTTCTTATTTAGCATTAGCTAACTCTTCACGTATAGTCTCTGAGGAACCTACTTAATTATTTAAATTTATAATCTTTGGTTTCCTGCTGATTGTCCATTGTATTATCTTAAATCTTTATAATTTTATTTAATTTAAATAGATTAAGCTTTAGGAGTTTCCAGCATATAGTGAAGTTTATAGAGGCCAAATCCTTTTTAGTTGTTAGCCTCTTGTAAATCGAAAGGTGTTCTAGAAGTTTCAGCTAAAATTGAAATAAAATAAAAAATAAAAACAGGAAGTAAAGGTATAATAAACCACACAGATTGTTGAATTTCAATAATAGTAGTATAATTTAATGTACCAGTTAATAGTATAATTATTAATATGGCAGAACTTAAGATCAACTCATAAGATATCATTGCTGCCGTTGATCTTAAAGATCCTAAAAATGCATATTTAGAATTAGCAGACCAACCTGCTAATAAAACACCATATACACCTAAAGAAGATAAAGCTAGAGTATATAATATTCCTAAACTTAAATCAGATAATACTATACCTTCTCCAAATGGTATTACAGCCCACCCTAATAAACTAAAGATTAAAGTACTTACAGGTGCTAAATAAAAAACTATTTTATTAGATTGAGAGGGTATAATTGTTTCTTTTAAAATTAATTTTAAAGCATCAGCAAAAGGTTGTAATATACCATAATAACCTACTGTATTAGGTCCTACTCTTCTTTGATGTGCAGCTAATTGCTTTCTTTCTATAATAGTCATAAAAGCAATACTTAATAAAACAGGTAAAATTATACTTAATACATCTGCTAAATTAAATAATAATTTTATTATAGTTTCTTTTAACCCTACGGTCTCCATCCCTCCCCACGGGAGGGGAGGAGTCCCTACGCTTTGAGCAATGAAAGATTGTGGTAGCAGGGCAGTGTTATTAATTATCATATTTATATTTTATTATATGAATTTTTATTTTTATTGTTTTTCTTAACTATAAGATACTTTTTTTAATATTAATTTTTACTATATTCCTCCGAAGGAGAATGCATAGCAAGCCGTCCCTCCGAATTCTTATTTTTATTCTCAAAATAAGAATAAAAAGGACAGCTGTGGGTCCTTCTGCGAATCCTACTCCTTCTGCTTTGCAGGGAGAGGAGATGTTAAGCTAATACCTTTTAAGGGGGGTACTTTTTTGTTTGTTTGAATTAATAATAAAAGATATTTAAAGATTTTCTTTTAAAATTTAATACGTACCTGTTAAAGTAGGGGAGTATCTTTTAAGAACCGTTTGTATTTATATATTAAACACATCCTATTATTACTATTAATCTTTTTTTTTATCAGCCTTCCTTTTAAAGCGAATAGCGAGCTGGGGCTATGCAATAAAGGTCTTTAACCTTAACAGTCTCCGAATGCGTAGCAGCAGGATTCCCTCTTTTTTTTTGTATTTAAACACAAAAAAGGGAGTCCTGCTCCTTCGGATAAGCAACCCTCCTAACGGAGGGACGGTAATATAACGTAGCTAGCTTTTATTTTCCGAAATACTCCTATTTTTTATCAATCTACCTGTTGCCTAGCCGGAGGCTAGGCTACTAGTATTAAAAATAATATTATTTTTTATAAATAAGCTAATATTCTTAAAATAAATATTAAATATTCAATCCTCCTGCTTACTCCGAATCCTTCGGTGCGAAGCATCCTGCGAATCCGCAGGAGTCCTGCTGCTCCGAAGGAGCAGCAGGAGGAGTAGCAAACCCT
>Ga0209811_10000388_pt1 | contig 19100 bp, 11 predicted proteins | sample Coa_R1_6_FD_187161 | JGI IMG/M metagenome (GOLD analysis project Ga0209811, IMG submission 187161) | Surface soil microbial communities from Centralia Pennsylvania, which are recovering from an underground coalmine fire. - Coalmine... | ecosystem: Environmental > Terrestrial > Soil >...
GTTCCGCCTTGACGATGGCCGACGGAAGATTCTTGATGCCGCCGACGCTGTCCTTGGCACGTTGGTTGACGTCGGAAAGTGCAACCTGCAAATTCTTTTCGCGCAACGTCACGAAAAAGCGATCGTTCAAAGATTTCGTGAGCGAATAGCTTTGACTGCGCGGGCCCCACGGAGTCTGATAGTGAACCAGAATCTCGTTGTCGTTAAGCAGATTCACGCCGCGCTCGGCGATTTCCATATTGGCGGGATTGCCGTCAAACAGGGAAGCTTTAAGTCCTAATCCGCGGGGTCCGAAAAGCTCGGGGTTTTCCATCAAGAACTGCTTGCTCATGCGCAGGCCCTGGTTTTCGTCCCTGGCCATGTCGGCGAGCCGCTTGGTTGCATCGGCGGCCGCGGGCGTATCCGGGTGCTGGTCGATCACGCTGGTCAGATAGTATTCGCGCGTGCCGCGATTGGCGCTTTTGGTCGCGGCGTTGAGCAGCGTCTTGGCGGATTTGTCCTTCAGCTCTTCGATTTTCTGTTTCGGCGATCCGGCCAGTTCGTGGTAGCTGATCGCTTGGTCCAGCATGCCGCGTTCTTCGTAGGCGTCGGCCAGGACTCTATACACCTCGGAGGCGTTTTCGGAGTTCGGGTGGTTGCGCACGTAGGCGACGCCGGCGTCGATGACCGGCTGCGCTGATACCGGATTCTGAGTCATGACCTGGTAGAAGTTGTTGGTCACCATCAGAGCATTCACCATGCCTAGACTCATCGCCGCCGCCGGACCTGCCGCCGTCATCGCTCCAGCGGCAAACAGTAGGTTCTTTCGCAAAAAGTCTTCACCGAGAAGAACATACTTGGCCGACTGCAACTGTCTATCAGTCCGCGCATCTTGAAAAGGAGTGAGGAGATTGTAGTGCGGGCTTTGGAGCAGGGTCGCGGCCCGTTCCTTCACTTCAGGATTCGCCGAGGACTTGGCCATTTGTTCAACGGCTTTTTTCGCCGCTTCGCGCCATCCCTTCATCTCCAGGGCGACCGCTTCGGAATCTCGGGCGGCATCGGCCAACGGTTTGCCGAGATATTTTTTCTCGGTGTCGATGGCGACCCGTTGGATCTGATTGCTGTCGCGCAGGGTCAAGACTTCGAGCAGTCGTTGGACATCGGTTCGCTGCTCGTCGCTCGCCGGTGTCTCGGCACGCGCGAGCAGACTGTTGTTGCGCGTTTTGTCGAGTTCGCCCAAGGATTTCACGACTTGCTGGCGCAACTCATCGGCGTCGCGACACTGAGGGTCGATAAACGCGACCATATCGAGGTGAAACGCAGCTCTTTCAAAATCATTCTTGGCGAATGCTTCCTTGGCTTTGTCGATCTGCTTGCGCGTCAAGGCATTCTTTTTTTTCTTGTCCAGTGATTCTACTTGCTTTCTGATGGCGGCATTGCGCGGATCGTCCGGGAAACGCTTGAGATGATCGAGATCCCGCGCCAGCGCCCGCCGTTCTTCGACAGCCATGTCTCGGTCCATGAGCGCGTAGACTTGGCTGATCGTAGTTTCAGCGACGGCGCCGACATAATTTCCCGAAGCGACGCCGACCAAATCCACCGACCCGAGCAGGCGATTCGCCATGCCGCCCCAAAAATTGGTCGAGCTCTGACGCATCAGCGCGTCCGACTGATTGAAGTCGTCGTTATTGATGACCGCCTCGAGATATTTCTTGCGTTCCGGCGACGCGGCACGCTTGAGCGCTTCTTTCTGTGCCGCCATATATTTCTCGCGGTCTCGGATCGTGTTGTTGACGAGATCTTGCGCCTGCGCCGTCAAGCCGGTCGAGGTGCCGCGCTCTTTCTGTAAGCGCGCGTCTTCAGACTGGAAGAATTGTAAATGTTCGGACAACGCGTCTTCACGGTTGATCAACGCATCGATGAGCAACTCGCGGGACCGTTTGTCAATCTCGTCGGGAAAATATTTCGGCGTCTCGCCGGCGCCCTGTTCGAAAGGGCTATAATCGGGAAGAGGATTGAGGATTTTGTCGAGCGGCAGGATTTTTTCTTGGGCCTGAGGCACACCAAGCAATACCGCTGTGGAAGTGAGGCAGGCAACCGCGCTCAAAATTAAAAACTGTGTGAACTTCATCGATTGAGCCTGGTCATTTTTTCTAGAAAACCGCGCGTCGCTTCGATTTTACCCTGGGCTTCGATTTTTTCTACGATGCCGTCGACTTGCCCCACTTCGGTATAGAGCTTGAGGGCCGACTTCACGAATTGATCTAACACCTTGATGTCAAACACTAATCCCTCGGGATCGTACTGGGATGCATAGTCATTTGCAAGGACCATGTAGAAATCGCCGAAATCGAGCAGAAATCGATAGATATTTTTGCTTTGTTGGTGTTTCGTGACCAGTTGGCTGTAGCCGACAATTGTCAACTGATTGCCTTCCTTGAGACGATGGCGGTTGGCTTCGACAAAGGCGACCTTAGCGCGGTCAACGCGCTCCTCTTCGACTCGGGCCAGAAACGCGTATTGCGTGCCTTGATATTTTTGCATGAGCTGGTTCCATGCGGCGACTTTCTCGTCGAGACCGGCGATGTATTTGAAAGGATCGTCAGCCGGTATGACTTTGTCGAAAATACGCAAAAAGTTATCGAGGAGCTCGGCGTTTTTGGCCGCTTCCGAAGCGAGGCGGCCGTCGGTTTCGGCGACTTTGCGGTAAAGCGCTGCTGCCTGGTCGTACTCCCGGAGCCGTTCCAAGGCGAGAGCTTTGTTGAACTGCACAATATCACTGAACTGACCGGGGTTTTTGCGTTCGTAATCATTCAGCCGAACCAGAGTGGCCTTCATGATATTGACGCCGGTGACATCCTTGGGAATAGGAAAACGGTAGGTGTCTTCTTTTGCCAAGCGCTGAAAGTCCTTGACGATGTCGAGGAGATCACCCGCCGGCACGTAGCGTGTGTCGGGCGGGCCGCTGCGCGAAGAACAAGCCGGGAAAGAAAAAAAGCTCAAAACAAGAATGATGGCGATGAACGGCTGATTTCTCAGGAAATTGACTTGCAAGATTTTTACGTCAACCGATCTGTTGGTTGTGGCCTGTTAGCTGCGTGCTGAGATCCAAGAATTGGATCCATTTTCCGAGAATTTCTCGACAAGTCAAGGGAGATTAAAAACGGCGGTGGTTCAATTTGAATTCGCCATTACCTCGTAGGGGCGGCCCTTGTGTCTGCTTTCTCGGGCGGGAGACCTCATGGTGTCGCGCTCGCGTAAAAATCGCGCGATTGCTTGACCCCGGATGGCGAAACTTTAATAATTGCGCCTATGACAAACCGTTTTCCCCGCTGGTTGTTTTTTTTCGCAGTGACTTCGTGTTTGGCCGCGTGCGCGGGAGAAGGACTCATGAGTTCTTCGCGCCAGACGCCAGCCCCAACGCCCGTGCCGACGGCCCCGAAACCACCACCGCCGCCATTGCCGGAGTACCGCGGCCCGTCGACGCGGCCCTTCTACATGGGATTTACCGAGTGGCCCGCGGACCTGACCGACGACGGCGTGGCGCTCGCGCGCGAGTATGCCAGGGCGCACGGTGATATCGTTTCGGTCATGTTTATCGGCGGGATTCCTTGGCCCGAAGCGCTCGACGGCAAACCATTTTCCAAAGCCGTCCAAGAGAATTTGAGCTACAGGCCGCCGGCGGGGAAAAAATTGTTCTTATCGATTTCGCCGTTAAACAAGGATAGGCGCGATCTAGCGCCTTATTGGGGTGAGAGTGAAAATCAGCCGTTACCCGCGCCATGGATGAGCGAGCCGTTGAACAGTCCGCGCGTAAAAAAGGCGTTCCTTAACTTCGTGCTTCGCGCCGTCGATGCCATGCATCCCGATTATCTCGCGATCGGCGTCGAGTCCAACATGCTGTTGTCGCGCAATCAGGCCAAATGGCAGCAGTTGAAGGAACTGCAGCGCGACACCTACACGGCAGTAAAAAAAGTCCACCGTATGCTGCCGGTTTTTTTTACGACCGAGGTTTTACACTATAAAGGGCTGACCCGAGACTCTAAAGGCACGGATCAAGAGAAGGAAGTCGCCGACATGATGCGTTCCAGCGATCTTTTTGCAATGAGCCTTTATCCGCACATGAGCGCGGAAATGCCGCGCGTCATTCCCGCGAACTTTCTCGAATTCGCGAAGCGATTCAAAAAAGGCATCGCGGTGGCCGAGAGCGGCATGACCTCACGCAACGTCGAGCTCAAGTCGTACGCGACGATGCTCTACGGTTCCGAAGCGGACCAGGCGCAGTTCGCTGAGTTCTTGCTCAAGACCGCGGCGCGGGACAATTACGAATTCGTCATCAACTTCGCGACCACGGACTCGGATCGGCTGGTCGCTCAACTGCGCCCGCCGCTTGCCGACCTGGCGCGCATCTGGGCCTTCATTGGCATGCAAACCAGCGATCGCAGGCCAAAGCCCGCTTCCGCCGTGTGGGATGGCTTTTTGCGCGCGAAGTACGAACCGCCGAAGTGGTGGTGATTCCAGCCACAAAATCTCAGGATAGAAATCGGCCCGGCTTGATCAAGTGAAGGTCAGTTCGATTCAATATATCCACCGGTGTCAATCACAAACGCATAATTCAATAAAGCGCCGACTGTATGCCGGATCAGGGAAGTTTGAGAATCTTATTAAAATTGTCTCCGATTGATGCTACCTCACGATCCAATTGAATTAAAATAGCGGCGGATTTTTTCTGGTCGCAGCGATTTTGTAGTGCGCCGCGCCGGTTTTGCTGGGCGCGGACACGCTACGCGCTTGGCCAACAAGCGGCGAAATACACCAGTTCACGACGCTGAGTCATTCGGCTCATTTGGTGTCTGTGCGTTCGCGCATGTTAATTTTCTTGACATGCGTTGCGCGGCCTAATCTTTCTTACGACGGAGGATCTGTGTGCCGCCTGGGGCAAAATCACTCAATGTGGTCGGGCGCTGATGCCTCTTTTGTCTGGCTGGTAAGTGGAATGGACTATTCGCGGACTGAGAAGCTCCTAATGGGCGTGGACTTATCTGCCCATTATGGGATTTCTTGGATAACTTCATCTTGGTATTGCGCTTGCTCTATTGGCTTGCCCAATATGAACCCCACAGATAAAAAAACCACAGCACTCGCGTTACAGGAACAACCTCTCGATACGGAAAAACTGCTGCTCGATCGGTTGAATAATAGCTCCACGTCGGAAGACTATTTTCGTTGGATGCTTTTTGTCGTCGGCTTTTACCGAGGCATCAATAAAATCGACGCGGCAACGGAACTGCTCGAAGGGTTTATCAAAATCGCCCGGGACATTGAGCAGTCAGCGCATTGTTATTTGGCTCTTGGGCAGATGGCTACCGACGAGCAACGCCATGAAGACGCGCTGAAACATTTCACCTTAGCGCTGGAACTGGCGCCAAAAAAACGCAAGGTCAGATATGTGCTGCAAAATAATATCGCTTACTGTCTCAATACCCTTTCCCGTTTCGAGGAGGGTGAAAAGCATTGTCGTCAAGCGATCGAGATTGATTGGACGCGCGCAAGCGGCTATCGAAATCTGGGAATCAGCTTGAACGGGCAGGGCAATGTTATCGGTGCCGCTTGGGCTTTGGCCGAAGCAGTCCGTGCAGACGCGACTGACAATCGCGCCGCGGCTATTCTGGAAAAACTTAGCTCCTTGCATCCAATCCTCGCGATTCAGTGTCCCTGGATCACTCAGGCCTTGGCGGCCGATTTCAAAACCAATCCTGATATTCTGTTGATGTGAGGCACCCGCAGCCGCGACCTGATCATACGCATGATCCTTTAGACCGCTGTTCAAAACACTGTCGACGGATCATTCAACAAACGTTCAATAAATCGTGTTTCTGGGTTTCAGCAAAAACACGATTGCGTTGATAAATAGAGCGCGCTCCGAGCGCCGCTGCCGCGTTTTTCAGCCAATTCTCTTCGGTTCCCCCAGACGAAGTCGATCCATTCCCGGCATCATTGATCGCTGCTGCCACGTTCGCTACCGCTTTTCTTCGCAACTGCCATTTTACCATTAACAATACAATTTCTCACCCGTTTTTGTTGACAATCGAGATTGTCAGTGACATAGGATAATTAAGTTAAACGGCAATAAATCCTAATTTTATTAATTTGTTAGACCCAATAGATTTAAAAATACTTTTTATTCTGCAAAATGACGGGCGCAGACGGCTCGCTGACATCGCCGACGAGGTGGAGCTGTCGGCGCCCGCCGTCATGGAGCGAGTCAAAAAGTTAGAGGCGAGCGGTGTCATTCGGGGCTATCAAGCGCTCCTCGATGGCAAGAAGGTCGGCAAGGACATCACAGCGTTTATCGGTGTCTCGATCGGCAATCAGCGCGACATGGACAAGTTCGCGCGTCAGATGATGCACTATCCGGATGTTTTAGAGTGTCATCACGTGACCGGCGATGAAAGCTTTATGCTCAAAGTGAAATCAGCTAATACCGGCTCACTGGAGAAACTCCTGGGCGAGATTCGCTCCGTTGAGGGCGTGACGAGAACCGTTACCCGAGTGGTTTTGTCGACGACGAAGGAGGGGCAGGCTTTGGAAATCGATGCCGGATTGGCTGAAGTTACCCACGCTAGAAAGAAGTGACGACGAAAGAAAAGAGTTGCGAGCGGGCAGAGGACTCGTTAGGTATATGAAAAAAGGCGGCTCGCGATCACGCTTTCGCAATCTTGATTTGTTCATATTGGAGCAAGTAATTATTAAGGTGCAATTATGACTCTTTCCGGGTTACCGCCTAAACAGGGGCTGTATGATCCGCGTTTCGAGCACGACGCCTGCGGCGTCGGCTTCGTGGTTCATATCAAAGGTGAAAAGTCCCACGAGATCGTCGAGCAAGCGCTCACGGTGCTGGAGAATCTCGATCACCGGGGCGCGTGCGGCTGTGAAGAAAACACCGGCGACGGCGCCGGCATTTTGCTGCAGATCCCCCATGCATTCTTAAAAGATGCCTGCGGTGGGCTCGGGTTTCAGCTGCCGGACCCGGGTGAATACGGCGTCGGCATGATTTTCTTGCCCGATCAAAGAGATCAGCGCCGGCGCTTCGAAAAGAAAATCGAAGAAATCATCGCCGACACCGGCCAGAAACTTCTCGGCTGGCGCAAGGTGTCGACCGACAACATGTACCTCGGCGACACGGCCAAGGAGTTCGAGCCTTTTGTGAGGCAAGTGTTTATCGGCCGCGGCGAAGGTGTGAACGACGACCTAGCGTTCGAGCGCAAACTCTACGTGATTCGCCGGCGGGCGGAAAATGCGATCCGTTACGCGGGTCTCGCTGGCGGGGATTTTTTCTACGTTCCGAGCATGTCCTGCCGCACGCTCATCTACAAAGGCATGCTGACGCCGCGCCAGTTAGCGACGTTTTATCCCGATCTTTCCGATCCTCTGATCGAAACCGCGATCGCCGTCGTCCATTCGCGTTTTAGCACCAACACATTTCCAAGTTGGGGACGGGCGCATCCGTATCGCTATTTGATCCATAACGGCGAGATCAACACGCTGCGCGGCAATGAAAACTGGATGTACGCCCGCCAGGGCATGGTCGCCTCCGAGCTTTTCGGCGATGATCTAAAAAAAGTATTCCCGATCATTCAGGAAGACGGCAGCGACTCGGCCAAGTTCGACAACTGCCTCGAGTTCCTGGCTCTAAGCGGGCGTTCTTTACCGCATGCGGTCATGATGATGATTCCCGAACCGTGGGAGAATCATGAGAGCATGGATGACAAGAAGCGGGCTTTCTACGATTATCACAGCAGTTTGATGGAGCCATGGGACGGCCCCGCATCGATCGCCTTTACCGACGGCACCGTGGTCGGCGCCGTGCTCGACCGCAACGGCTTACGGCCGTCGCGCTACTACGTCACCAAAGACGATCTCGTCATCATGGCGTCTGAAGTCGGTGTGCTCGACGTGCCGCCGGAGCGAGTCTTGGAAAAGCGTCGCCTGCAGCCTGGCAGAATGTTTCTCGTCGACACCAGCGAAGGACGCATCATCAGCGACGAAGAAATCAAGCAGGAGATGGCAGCGGCCAAGCCCTACGGCAAATGGCTGAAAGAGAACGTCATCCGCTTTGCCGATTTGCCCGAGGTCAAGGAAGAGGAGCCTAAGGCGAATCATCCAGCGACGCTCCAGCATCTCCAAGCGTTCGGTTACAACTTCGAAGATCTGCGCGTCAACATCGGACCGATGGCGCAGAACAGTATCCAACCGGTGGGTTCTATGGGTACGGATACGCCGCTGGCGGTTTTGTCCGACAAGCCGCAGTTGCTCTACAATTATTTCAAGGAACTGTTCGCTCAAGTTACCAATCCGCCGATCGATCCGATCCGCGAGGAATTGATCACCTCGACGACGTTGACCATCGGCAGTGAGGGTAATCTCGTCGATCCGAAGCCCGAAAGCTGCCGGCAGTTGAGGCTGCCGGATCCGATTCTCAAGAATTCGGATATGGAAAAGCTCCGGCGCATCGATCAGCCGGGAATCAAGTCGGCGACTTTGCCGATCTTGTTCAAGCCGAGCGAAGGCAAGGCGGGCCTGGAGCGCGCGTTAGGAAATCTGTTCAAAGCGGCCGACAAGGCGATCGCCGCGGGAACAACGATCCTTATTCTTTCCGACAAGGGGGTCGACCGCACCATGGCGCCGATTCCGGCGCTGCTCGCAACCTCCGGATTGCATCATCACTTGATCCGCACCGGCAAGCGCACGCGGGTGGGCTTGGTTCTCGAATCCGGCGAACCGCGCGAGGTGCATCATTTCTGCCTATTGCTCGGGTACGGCGCCCAGGCGATCAATCCCTATCTGGTCTACGAGTGTTTGAACGACATGATTCATGAAGGTTTGCTGTCGAATATCTCTTACCATGACGCGGTCAAAGGCTATGACAAGGCGGTTTATAAAGGCGTGGTCAAAGTCATGGCCAAGATGGGCATCTCGACCATCAAGTCCTACTGCGGCGCGCAAATTTTTGAAGCCGTCGGTCTCGGCAAAGAATTGGTCGACAAGTATTTTACTTGGACGCCTTCGCGTATCGGGGGCATCGGTTTGGCGGAAATCGCGCGCGAAGCGGAACAGCAGCATGCGCGCGCTTTTCCGACCTATCCGCTCAACGGGCACACCTTGGAAGTCTACGGTCAGTACCAGTATCGCAAAGACGGCGAGCTGCATCTGTTCAATCCTCGAACAATCCATCTGCTCCAGAAAGCCACGCGCAACAATGACTATAAAACGTTCAAGGAGTACACCCGGCTGATCGACGATCAGTCCGAGCGCATGGCGACGATGCGCGGGTTGATGACCTTGAAGTATGAATCGAAGCCGATTCCGATCGAGGAAGTAGAGCCGGTGGACGATATCGTCAAGCGGTTCAAGACCGGCGCCATGTCGTACGGCTCGATTAGCAAAGAAGCGCACGAGGCGCTCGCAATCGCGATGAACCGGATCGGCGGCAAAAGCAACACCGGCGAGGGCGGCGAAGATCCGGCGCGCTATACGATCGAGCCCAACGGCGATTCGAAGAATAGCGCGATCAAGCAGGTGGCATCGGGCCGCTTCGGCGTGACGAGCTACTATCTGACGCAAGCAAGGGAACTGCAGATCAAGATGGCTCAGGGCGCCAAGCCGGGGGAGGGCGGCGAGCTTCCCGGACGAAAAGTCTATCCGTGGATCGCCAAGGTGCGCCATTCCACCCCGGGGGTCGGCTTGATCTCGCCACCGCCGCACCACGATATCTATTCTATCGAAGATCTGGCGCAGTTGATTCACGATCTGAAGAACGCCAATCACCATGCGCGCATCAGCGTCAAGCTGGTTTCCGAAATCGGTGTCGGCACCATCGCCGCGGGAGTCGCCAAAGGCCATGCCGACGTGGTGCTGATCAGCGGTCATGACGGCGGCACTGGCGCGTCCCCGCAAACAAGCATCAAACACGCCGGATTGCCCTGGGAGCTCGGCTTAGCGGAAACGCATCAGACGCTCGTGCTCAATAATCTGCGCAGCCGAATTGCCGTGGAAACCGACGGCCAGCTCAAGACTGGGCGGGATGTGGTGATTGCAGCCTTGCTCGGCGCGGAAGAATTCGGTTTTGCGACGACGGCATTAGTGACTCTCGGCTGCATCATGATGCGGGTTTGTCATCTCGACACTTGCCCGGTCGGCGTGGCTACGCAAAACCCTGAGCTGCGCGAAAAATTTGCCGGCGATCCCGCCCACGTGGTGAACTTCATGCGCTTCATCGCGCAGGAAATGCGCGAGCATATGGCTGAGTTGGGCTTTCGCACGATCAACGAAATGGTCGGCCGCTCGGACCGGATCGAGATGCGCCGCACCGTGGAACACTTGAAGGCGAAGGGGCTAGACTACTCAGCGATTCTCTACCAGCCAAAGGCTGGTCCCGAGGTCGGACGTTATTGCCAAATCCCGCAGAATCACGGTTTGGAAAACGCCCTCGATAACCAAGTGCTGTTGGACCTTGCTTCGCCCGCTCTGGAACGCAGAGAAAAAGTGAAGGCCAAACTGGATATCCGCAACACCAACCGCGTTGTCGGGACGATCCTTGGCAGCGAGGTCACGCGCCGTTTCGGTCCACAAGGCTTGCCCGAAGATACGATTCATTTTCACTTCCAGGGCTCGGCGGGGCAAAGCTTCGCCGCCTTCATTCCGCCCGGGGTAACGCTGGAGCTCGAAGGCGACGCCAACGATTATTTCGGCAAGGGACTTTCCGGCGGCAAAGTTATTTTGTATCCGCCCGAAGGATCGACTTTCGTGCCGGAAGAAAACATCATCGTCGGTAATGTTGCATTTTACGGCGCGACCAACGGCGAGGCGTATATTCGCGGTATGGCGGGCGAACGTTTCTGCGTGCGTAACAGTGGCGTGCGAGCGGTAGTCGAAGGGGTTGGCGATCACGCCTGCGAATACATGACCGGCGGGCGGGTGGTCGTGATCGGTAAAGCCGGCCGCAACTTCGCAGCGGGCATGTCCGGCGGCATCGCTTATGTACTGGATGAAGACGGGACGTTTAAGAACCGCTGCAACTTTGAAAACGTGTCACTCGAGCGGTTAGTTGAACGCGATTTGCAGGAAGTCGAGGAAATGCTCAAGCGCCATGCGATCTACACCCGCAGTGCGCGCGCTTGGCAGCTCCTGGCGCTCTGGCAGGAAACCGCACTCAAGTTCGTCAAGGTTATGCCGCGAGATTATCAGCGCGTGCTCGAGGCGTTGGAAGAAGCGGAGGCGAAAGGTTTAGTTGGCGACGAGGCGTTGATGGCTGCGTTCGAAGCCAACAAGAACGATGCCGCGCGGGTCAGCGGCAACTGAGTTTCGAGTGCCGCTACATAGGTCATTTACTACAAGTTTGAGTTTCTTGTTTTGAGTTAGCTCAACTCGGCTCAAAATCAAAAATTCAGAACTGAAAAGGTGGAAATTTTCGCGCGGCGTGCCGAGTGGATGAATCGTATTGCTGAGAAAAGGTCAAGAGATGGGTAAACCGACTGGCTTCATGGAATATGAGCGGGAGTTGCCGCAGGACCGCTCGCCCTTAGAGCGGGTGAAAGACTGGAACGAGTTTCACGAGCATTTCTCGCAAGACAAGCTGCGCGACCAGGGCGCGCGCTGTATGGATTGCGGTATCCCATTTTGCCATACCGGCCAATTGATCAGCGGCATGGCTTCCGGTTGTCCGGTTAATAACTTGATTCCCGAATGGAACGATCTCGTCTATCGCGGACTTTGGAAAGAAGCGCTCGAGCGCTTGCATAAGACCAACAACTTTCCGGAATTCACCGGCCGGGTCTGTCCGGCGCCTTGCGAAGGCTCATGCGTACTCGGTTTAAACGAGCTACCGGTTACGATCAAAAACATCGAGTGCGCGATCATCGACAACGGCTTCGCGCAAGGATGGGTTAATCCTGAGCCGCCCGCCAAGCGCACTGGAAAAAAGGTCGCTGTCATCGGCTCGGGACCCTCAGGGTTGGCGTGCGCGGACCAGCTTAATCGGGCGGGTCATTTGGTCACCGTCTACGAACGCGCCGACCGTATCGGCGGTCTACTCACCTACGGCATCCCTAACATGAAGCTCGATAAGACGATCGTGCAGCGGCGCATCGATGTGATGGCGGCAGAGGGCATCGAGTTCATCACCAATACCCACATCGGCGTGGATCTGCCGGCGGCAAAACTGAAAGATGATTTTGATGCGGTGGTAATTTGTACGGGCGCGACCAAGGCGCGGGATTTACCTATCCCCGGGCGCGAGCTCAAGGGCGTTTATATGGCGATGGAGTTTCTCCACGCCAATACCAAGAGCTTGCTCGACTCGCAACATCGGGACGGCAACTTCATTTCTGCTAAAGACAAGCACGTGATCGTGGTCGGTGGCGGCGACACGGGAACCGACTGTGTCGGCACGGCAATGCGGCACGGTTGCCGAAGCTTGACCCAACTCGAGATCTTGCCCCGTCCGCCGGACTCGCGGCAAGCCGATAATCCGTGGCCGGAATGGCCGAAGGTTTACAAGCTCGATTATGGTCAAGAAGAAGCGGCGGCGCGTTTCGGCGCTGACCCGCGTATCTATTTGACTACGGGCGAGAAATTTGTCGGCGATAAAAATGGCAACGTCCAAGAATTGCACATCTACGACGTGGAATGGGCGCGAAACGAGCAGGGCGCCTTCATTCCAAAGCGCGTGCCGAATTCAGACAAAGTCTTGCAAGCCGAACTGGTATTGCTTGCGATGGGATTTTTGGGACCGGAAGATCCGGTGCTAACCGAGCTCGGCGTCGAACGGGATCCTCGCTCCAATGCCAAGGCGGAGTACGGCCATTTTGTGACAAGTGTGCCAAAAGTCTTCGCCGCCGGCGACTGCCGACGCGGCCAAAGCTTGGTAGTTTGGGCGATTAATGAAGGTCGCGGCGCGGCGCGCGAGTGCGACCGTTATCTGATGAACGATACGAATTTACCCTAATCTTACCGTAGGTAAGTTCTCGCCGATTTCTGAAGGTGATCGAGTTTACCAACCGCGACAATGAAATTTCTTAAATTCTCCTCATTAAAAGACTATCGGCGGTTTATTGCGCCGGTGCCGCCGCGCTTTTGTCTTTCCTGACTTGCCGGACTGTCACCCTGTCAGAGCAAAACCGGCGCTAGAGACCTAGCGCCGAATCGAAAGTACTTCTTGGACTGTGTGGTTATGGCATTAACGTTGCTGTAACAGCGGGATAGAGGAGTCGCACCGAGGAAGTACGATCAAAGAATTTTACTCGCCTGAAAAAGCCGAACTCTTCGCGAGAAGAGGGCGGAAAGCTACGGGTCCAACGGTTGTCAGCCGATGTGTTGATAGCTGCTCTGACAGCCGAGCTGCCGAAAGCGAAAATTTTATCGTTGGTATGCTTGGAGTGCACTATGAAGCAAAATACTGCTCAGATCGCCCAAAATTATTCTATTGAGGAACGCGAGATGTTCGGGAACTCCGCAGAAAGCGCGGCCGCGGACGTGCGCGGATTTGCGAAGCAGTTGCGCGCGCTCGGTCAGGCGCTGGAGAAATTCAAATTTTCCGCTTTCGATCTTGAGTTGAAAAGCGGCATCTACGTTGTCACTGGCAGAGCCGTGACCGCGGACGAAATTAAATTTTCGTTTTCTCGATTCTTACGCGAATTGTTTCAGGGTACCATGCCACGGACTACGCTGACTTATGCGCAAAACCAGATGGACTTACGCTTTTCGCCGGACGAGATCGAGCAGTTCGATGCGCGCGGAAAAGTCAAGCGCCAGGACTCAAGCAAGATGCCCGATCCCTACAGTATCTCGCAAATTCTACGCGGTACAGGCTCTTATTTGGATAACCGGGATGTCGCGACGTTGTCGGCAATTTCACTACGTGGAAAATGGGTAACCGTGACTTATGAGAGCACTGAAGGCCGCTTGGAGCAGGCCAAGCAGGATTTGGAATACTTTTATGACTATTGGGTGAAGATGTATATGCGTCGCAGCAATCGTTCCAAATTGCCGCCCCCCAGTGAGCCGACGCTGTTCGTGACCTGGAAAGGAATTCAAAACGCGCACGGAGTCGGTAACGTTCCTGGGTAGTGTTAGATATTGCCGTTGGCTTTATTGACGATCCGATAAGATCCCTTGCCAACGTCGCCACGCCTTTCTTAGCCGTCCTTTCAGATCCGCTATCGGTTTTCATACGCCGGCAAAAGAGCCGTGCTGGCATGAATCGCGTTTGCCGCGCACGCACGGTTTCAGTTGACAACGCAAAAGCTCGGTTGTTATGTTTCACCGCACGAGCGAAGACAAGATCGATGCAAACGAGTTATTTCGCGGCGTGTTGAACGAGGCGATTTGGTTGCGTTTCGGTCGATGGCAACCCTGTGCCGCTCACCGTCCTAGGAAGTTAAGAATTCAATCGTGAAAGGATCGCCATGGCTGAACATCCGATAAAATGGCCGAATAATGCTCGCGTTGCGTTTGTGCTTGGCATCGCACTCGAAGCATGGGATCGGACGAAGCCGACCCAGGGAGCCGCCCTGCAATCGCCGCTCCCCAAAGACGCGCTCTACAAATGGGACTGGTCCACGGAAACTTTCCGAGACTTTGGCCCGAAGATAGGCATGAAGCGTCTCCTCGATATCTGCGACAGGTACAATCTCAAAGTCAGTATTCCATTGAACGGTCTTACCTGTGTTTACTACCCGGACCTGGTCAAGGACTGCTACGCGCGCGGACATGAATTGGTTGCCCATGGCTGGGAAATGGGCGAACGCCTCTATATGCTAACGCGCGAACAAGAACGCGACAATATTCTAAAGACTATCGATGCGATCGTGAAAGTCACCGGCGAACGTCCCACCGGTTGGTCATCGCCCGGTGTGCGCCCGACGGACAACACGGTAGAGCTCCTGGTGGAAACCGGCTTGGAGTACCACTGCGATTTTCACGACGACGAGATGCCGTATCCAATCTGGGTGGGAGATAAATTGTTAGTCGAGTTTCCACACCAGTATACGATCAACGATCATCGAACCCAGGAAGAGGGGACGCGCCACGAATTCTTTGAAAAATTCAAGGACGAATTCGACTACCGCTACAAGATCGGCGACGCGAACCCGACGATGATGAACGTGATCTCCCACGCTTACCTGAGCTCGCGCATTCCTTTGATCGATACATTCGAGCAGATCGTCGCTTATGCGACGAGTCATAAGGACGTTTGGCTGGCGCGCCGGGGCGACGTGGCGGCATGGGTGCGCAAGCAGATCTTGGCAAACAGATAGGTCCCATCAGAGATCTCCATTAAAAGCCAACCCGCGCTACTTGATCCAGAGATTATTCAGATCGCCGATATTCGGCAGCAAGCCCAAGGAAATCCCCGATTGCAAAATTTTGTTCTGTGACTGAAAGAAGCTCTCGCCCCACTTATCGGCAAAATTGGCTTTGTTCTGTTTCAGCCCTGCAGCGATCTCTTCCGACGTGCTCAAATTGAATAGCTCTTTCGCTTTCGACTTGAAAAACTCTTCGTCCTGCCCCGCTTTAATCACCTGAATCGCATCCCCATAGGCGCTGCGAATGGCCTTGACCAGCGCGGGCTGTTTTTCCACCGTCTCCTTGAGCATACCCACGGTCGATTTGAGCGGCGGCGCGCCAAAGATATTCTCGAGCTCGATGTCGAAATCGGCGAGCACCCGATACTTGCCGGACATCACCAATCTCGTGGTGTGCGGCTCGAACATATTGATCGCCTCGACCTCGCCGCGTTCTAAAAGAGCGATCAGCGCGCCCGTTTCAGCCGGCACGTTTTGAAAATCTTTCTCTATGTCGAGCTTCTGTTCCTTAGCGATGACCGCGGAGAAAAAATAGGCCCCGGTAACACGTGCGAAGTTGCCGATCTTTTTGCCTTTGAGGTCGCCGAAAGATTTGTACGGCGCATCCTTGCGCACGACCCAGGAGTTGCCGGACCAAATCTGTGGCGTGATCAGACGAATGTCCGTGCCGCTCTTGACTAGATTCACCGCGGTGCTCGGCTGCATGGAACTGGCCATCGTGCGGCCGAGCTTTACGGCATTCGCCGCTTCGGTGAAGTCCATCATCATGTTATTGATCTTAATGCCGTATTTGACGTCGAGCTTTTTGTTTTCAATCAGGGCGGCGATGTAACCGGACTGGCCCGCGGCGCTGGTGGCGATGTTGATCGTCTGCATAGCTTGACCGGCTAACGCCGGATCGGCGAGACATGACGTCACTAGAAAAATCAGCAAACGCAAATAATCCCGTCTCGTTTTCATGATCCTTCATCATCCTTCAGAGTCACTTTGGTTTCCAGCTCGGCGGCAAAATTATAAATCTCCGGTCCCCAGTGGCGCGGTGAGTGTAGCGGACTGGTTACGTAGGCATCGAGACGTGCCGGGCGGTTGGTCAACGTGACGACGTAATCGCTCATGTAGGCCGCTTCGGCCAGGTTATGGGTAACGAAAAGCACTGTGCGGTGTAGTTGCTCGCATAGGCGCCGTGTCGTCTGACGCAACTGGCGCGCGGTCAGCTCGTCTACGCTCGCGAAAGGCTCGTCCATCAGCACAATGTCCGACTCGACCGCCAAGGCGCGCGCCAAGCCGACACGCTGGCGCTGACCACCAGAAAGATATAACGGAAATTGATTCACATATTCCTCGAGCCCCACGAGCTTCAAGTAATGCGCCACGCGAGAGTCCCATTCAGTTCGGCCAATACCCGCGCCTTTTAACGCGAGACTAATGTTTTCACCAATGGTTTTCCACGGCAGCAAGCGCGGGCTTTGAAAGACATAACCGATGAGCGGGCGTTCTCGAGTTTGCCCCTCGACGGTGAAAAGCAGCTCGCCGCGGTCGAGCGTTTCCAAGCCGACGACGGAATTGAGCAACGTCGATTTGCCGCATCCCGACGGCCCGATTAGAACCGTGACACAACCTTCGCGGGCCTCGAATGATAGCCGGTCGATCACTTTGAACGGCTCGCCATCCTCGCGGCGGAACCATTTCTCCGCGTCTTTGACTAATAGCTCCGCCATCTAGCGTCTCCAGACGTCGATCTTGGGACGCCATGCGGTAAGGCGCCGTTCGGCCAAATTGATGATGCCGTATTCGATCACGATCATGGCCACGACGAATGTAAGCGTCCAGGCGATGACACCTTCCATGTTGAAGACTTGATAGGCTTTCATCACTTGATAACCGACGCCGTTGCTGGTGCCGAACATCTCGACGACCACGACGACTTTCCACGCGAGACCCAAGCCATAGCGCGTCGCGGCAAAAATATTCGGCACCAGTTGCGGCAGGATCACCTGGGAGATCTTCATCCACTTGGTAAAATGAAACACGTGGCTCATGTCCATGAGCTCTTTGTCGAGCGACTTCACTCCCGCCCAAATATTGATGACCAGCATGGGAAAGATCGTGACCGTCACCGCGAAGTAGGGCGAAAACTCATTGATGCCGAAGAGCATGACGGCGATGAGCGCCCACATTAAGCCGGGGATGGTGAGACCGAGCACGACCAAGGGCTGGAAAAAGCGCTCGCCCATGACGACCGTGCCCATATAGATACCGACGCCGACGCTAAAGAACATCGCGATCACGGCGCCGACGAATACGCGCCGCAAGCTTTGATACATATGGAAAAAGAAAGTGCCGTCGGAAACCAACCGGATCGCTTCCCTAACGGTGCTCAGCGGACTCGGCAACAGTCGCGGATAGATCAGATAGAGCGTCCACCAGATGAGAATCACGCTCGCGACGGCAAGCAGCGGCGGTAAGAGGCGGCCGGTCAAGTCGCGCGCCGACGACACGGCAAAGGGCGGCAGCGTCTCGACGCCGGCGACCCCTGGGTTTTGCCGCGCCAGGGTTGCTTGATTGTTTTGCTCGAACGACATCTAAAGCATTACTGCAATAGAAAGCGAGTTCCTGTCAATCGTCTAGCGGTTGACCAATGTGAATTATCCGTTGACTTGATCGTTCCGCTTTGATTACTTTCGGTTCGTCTGGATCTGACTGCTGGAGGAAGGATCATGGCAAACACGGAGACCGGCTTTGAAGCGCGTCCGATCGACGAAGTGAAACGCGAGCTGCTCGAGCGCGCACAAGAAAATCGCAATCCGTTTCTCTACACAATTTTCCAAGAGGTCCTGCCGGTGATCACCGGGCTGCGTTCCGTCGATCGGGAGGAATGGGCCAATGCGTTCGGCGCGTTGGCAGCGCCGCACGAAGAGCGGGCCGCACAGGCAGAAGCGAAGGGCGATAGCGATACCGCCCGTAGGGAGTATTTGATTGCCTATGACTGTCAGCACGTGGCGCGTTATCCGGCGCCGAATTCACCCGGCAAACTGGCCGCGTACCGAAAGTCTCAGGAATATTTTCTTAAGGCCGCGCGCTATTTCGATCCACCGTTGGAGCGCGTGGAGATGCCGTTTGCCGGACGCGCGGGAGAAGGCAAGATTGCCGTCGGTCTCCTGCGAAAACCCAAGAGAGTCGCCAAGCCTCCGGTTGTGGTTGTCTGGGGGGGCATCGATGCCTTCAAAGAAGAGCGCGCCAGCGAGCCATATTTGAAGGCTGGCCTGGCGCCGCTCGCGATCGACATGCCCGGCGTGGCCGACGCGCCCCTCGCCGGGTCGGAGAACGGTGAACGACTATGGGACGCAGTCTTCGACTTCATCGCGAGTCGTTCGGATCTCGATTCGGATCGCGTCGGCGTTCATGGTGGGAGCACGGGTGGTTATTGGGCGACGAAAGTCGCGCACACGCATGCGGCGCGATTGCGCGCGGCGGTGAACCAAGGCGGTCCGGCTCATTTTGCGTTTCAAAAAGATTGGATTGTCAACGCGCAGCGCGGTGAGTATCCGTTCGAATTAGCCGAGACTTTGGCCTGCGCCTTCGGCCGTTCCACGGCGCAAGAATGGGTCGAATACGCGCCGAAGCTTTCGCTGATTTATCAGAGAATTCTCGACAAACCCTGCGCGCCGCTGCTCTGCGTCAACGGCGTCAACGATAGCGTCTTTCCGATCGCCGACATGTATCTTTTGCTCGAATACGGAAATCCGAAAGCCGCAC
>Ga0209811_10000389_pt1 | contig 19019 bp, 25 predicted proteins | sample Coa_R1_6_FD_187161 | JGI IMG/M metagenome (GOLD analysis project Ga0209811, IMG submission 187161) | Surface soil microbial communities from Centralia Pennsylvania, which are recovering from an underground coalmine fire. - Coalmine... | ecosystem: Environmental > Terrestrial > Soil >...
GAAGTCTATTACTGGTTCCTGAGTCCTTCCGTCTATGCAATTTATTGCCGTCCCAAATTTGAAATTCATCATTGAATACCCTATTAGAGTTTCTGTGGAGTAGTTACCACTTTTGTGATCTGTGGAGACTGAGCATAAGTCATATCATAATTTCTCATTACCAATAGCGTCAGAGAAGTTAACAGGCTGACTGCGACTAAAACTGTAATAGATTTTATAATTAGCAATAAACTTATGCAATTTTGCCAATATTTAAACTTCCGTATTTTGAAAATAGCAGTATTAGGCTATTTTTATTAATCTTCTAAATATTCAGTTATATCAGGAATAGGAAAGATATCCAGAGTTCAAACACATATTGCACATCAAAATCTATAAGCCATAGAAAGATAAGATTTCTTTTCTTACTGTAATGCTTAGTTACTATTTGTTGGTTTTATTATTACCTTTAGTTATAGCACCATCTTTGAGATTCCATCAAGTAGTTTGACATGAACGGTCTGAGGCTCCGTCGTTATGTAGAGTATGTTATCTCCAAAAGGTAAAGATATGTGCATTAACTTATATAGTTACTTCATTGCACATTCTATTGCATTCAATAACCTTGACAGATGAAATGGTTTTTGAAGTAACTGGAACTTGTCCAACTTGGGATTGTCAATGATACCAGTTATCTGACTTGAAGAATAGGTACTTGTCAAAAGGATTCTTTGATGCGGTTCAATACGCATCATCTCTTTTGTAATTTCACCAATCGTACTATTGCCAACTATATGAGTGTCCAGAATGACCAAATTAAAATCTCTTTTTTTAAATAGCGAGAGACACCTGTTATAATCAGTTGTAACCGATACATCATGACCCATTGCACTCAGGTAGTCAGAATACAAGGTCAGAATATCTGGCTCGGATTCTGCAACAAGAATCCGCAAATTATTACTGTTACTTACACCGGAACGCGAATTATGCAATAAGTGAGATTGTAAGAAGACCATTATATCATGAGCATCCGCAATATTCCATTTAACCTCAAGTTCTTGCCTAAGCATTTGGGCAGGATGAGGACAAATTACTGTTATTTTTAGATCTTTATTCAACCATTCGTAGTGAGCACGCTGCCACCATGTCTCAAGTTCTCTTGTCTCTTCAAACTGTTTGTTTTCAGTCAAGCAACAAGCCGCATCAGCAAAAAGCATTATTTTCTCTTGTTTACCATCCAATGTATTGGTATGCAGCATAGTCTCAAACTTTTCCTTTAAGAGTTCAAACGGTTCAAGATTGGACATAACTGCAGAATTATAGAATGGCTTAAAGTCAACGAACTTTAGCTTACCTTTTTTGAGATATGATTCATAATTTATTATCCTAGATTTTAAATTTGCTACATTTACGTCGCTCCCGGGATCAAATGCATGAACAGAAGCATAAATGCAAAGTTGATCAGATCCTAACCCCTCGTTAATAAAATGCGTGGCTGCATCGAGTTTAGCAGTATCATCCTCACAAACAAGCATGATGTGATTACCATCACAGATTTCAAAGAGGTCCGGACTATACATAAAAATTTCCTACCTTGATATTGACTCCTGTCCATTATACTTTATTAGTATTTGCGTTGTGTTAAGGCCCTCATTGGGCAGGATAAATAGATTATCTTCCCCAGCACTTTATTGACTATTGTTACCAAATTATGTAATCCTATCGGTTTTTTCAAAAGTTCTGCCGTTTCAATTTTTTTAATCCGTCCCTTCTCTATTTCAATCGCAGTCATAAAAATTACCTTAATTTCACTAGCAATTTTTCGCGATTCCCTTACAAACGTTATTTTGCAACTCGAAAAATGACATGAAGTGAGATAAACTGTAGTTGTATACAATGAAATAATGCATTAGCCGTTCATTTGATTTAGAGTCCTTGCAAGAGGGAGAAGTACTTTGTGTCAACTCCCCTCGCCTTTAATTTCGTTAATAATTCCGGTGAAGGGTCACCGTAAATTATTACGGAGTGTTCAGAAGCAAATTTTTCGTAAAGTATCTGTAATAGCTCACGAAGGTTAAATAGGTGTGCTAAGAATGCCTCAGAACTTTCGTACGTCTCACGAATTTCGCACTCAGTGTTATCAGTACTAATAAACCAGTCGAATTGAAGAGTTCCAGGATCCTTTTCGTTGGCTTGCTGGATACATTCAGTTGCTTGTCGCTTGAAACCGTCCAACATCCCTTCGCGAATTTTCATCTTGGCACTAACCTGAATTTTAGACAACGGTCTAATTAGTAAGGGACGTAACTATATAAGTTCTGTATTTTAGCCCTGAAATGGCAATATTTGTAATTAATATTTGGATTAAATTTTAAACCATCTTTAGCCTTACTATTTTTGGTAACAATAATTCGGGTTCGGTGGGAAACATGTGGAATTTCACACTAGTCTAATTATCCACGATCCCACTTGAAAATGCCCGCTAGCAAGAACATATTTATGCAATAGATTTGAACTAATTGTTATGAAAACATTATCATGTAGAGAAGCGGGATTTGATTGCGACTATGTCGTAAAAGGAGAAACTGAAGAAGAGATATTCAAAAATGGAGCGCAACATGCTATGAAAGATCATGGAATGAAAGAGGAAGACATAACTCCAGAATTCAAGGAAAAACTTAGAGGATTAATTAAGACAGCGTAAATTACGTTTCATTTATTTTTACAATTCAATCATTTTTCATACTTTGATTATTACCGTATAATGGAAAGGCTATAATCATATTCGGGTTCGGTGGTTCTTGTAATACTAGCAGTTCAATGAATGGACTCATTGTATTTGTAGATCTAGGCAGCTTTAAAGATTTCTATCATACAGCTACAATAATCTCTTCTTTCGACCAAACACGTGGATACGTCTTACAATTAAATTAATTGCTAAATAAGAGCCTGCCGATGCGATGAGTGAAGCGATTATTGCAGCCTGCACTGGTTGGTAATTAATTTTCAATAATTCTAGTAAAATAAGGAACCGAGACACATTATTGATTATGTCAAATACAGAGTCAGCAAATAGCATCTTCGTTACTACTTGTTTTAACATGTGAAGGTCCAATCTACCGGAAAATCTTTTTGTATATTTCTTCTTATTATCAAGATGAAAAAGAATACCAAAAACAAATTTCGAGGAAACGAATCCAATTATTACAGTTAAAGCTGAATTTACGAAATCATCGGTGGAATATTTTGCAGAGTAGTATGCGACAATAATACTAACAATAAAACCCACTATGCCGGAAATTAGTAGATTTTTATTAAGAGATATGGTGCCTTCATTTTTCTTATAAAATTTTCTGAGTGTTATATTATCTAGCTTTATGTCCATACAATCATTGTAGTACAACTAATGATATATGAGTATTAGATATTTTGTCTCCTTTGGCAGATATCAATTATTGTGTATGTGGACTGATTAAATTGATGGTTTGTATTAACGAATCAATCAGATGAATTTCAAAAAATGGCCTCCAAACTTTATAAAGTAGTCAATCTGATCAAGAAATTGGGCTGTACCTGGTCTAAAAATGGATTTACCTGGTCTAAAAAAAGCAAAATTAATCAATAATTTGGACCTTTTATATAGTTTGTATAACAATGTACTGTACCGTTTCTAAAAAACATCTGGTGGAAACTCTAGCAAAACTCTTTCCACCAGTTGATATTGCAGATTGATTGAAGGCTGAAACATATGCGCTATTTCCAATGATAGGAATCAAAGTTGGTCCCTCTAGAGAGATAGCGTCAAAAAAACCGTCTTAACCTTCTGAAATATGATTCCTTAGTATACGGAGATCTTATCGAATATTCAAATACAGTATACGGATCGGCTTCCGTTTCCTTTTGTAGTTCTAATTGTGTCAATTCTATCTATATTACCTGCCGAGTCCAATTAGAGAATCACTAGAGGTTCGGGTTCGGTGGGATTCGGACAGTCCGTGTATACGGGTCCTGTTGCTGGCTATTTAGCTTTTTGCTCTATATTGTTGTTTGACCTTAGATGGGATTATTTATTAGATTTTGACCATTTTCTCATCCATTGCAATAGATTAATTATTGATTCCACCAATTCCTGACCCTTTGATGTAAGCCTGTATTCAACTCTAGGAGGGATCTCATTGTATGCTTGTCTTTCTAATATCCCTCCATTTTCTAATTCCTTTAGTCTACGGGCGAGTGTCTTACTGCTAAAACCTTTCATTATTTGTCTGAATTCCTTGTATCTGACAGCATCCGTAGAACAACATAGTGGAATTAACATCTCTATCGTTCCTCTTTTTGTAATTAGTTCACGAACTTTGGCGGTTTCTTTCATTAAAATTCCTGCATTATATCCTTCAAAATTACATTCATTTTTAAAGACCGGTAACCGCTTTACTTCTTGTCCTTTAGTTTCCATCATGTCCCCTAGTTTACTAAAGTCTCCTTGACAACTTAAATAGTTTCTGAAGTAAACTGTGATGGATGAAAGAAGAGATTCTAAAGGCAAAAATCAGAGAAAGATATGGAAAGATTGCATTAAGCGGTAATTCAGATTGTTGTTGCACACCTCAAGAATGTAATTCAGTGGAATTCAATCCCAAACTGTCTTCGATATCTATTGGTTATAATGATAAAGAGTTAGAAGCAATACCTGAAACCTCTATCCTCGGAGTTGGTTGCGGTGCACCTCTTAATTTCGCTGATTTGAAAGAAGGTGATACTGTTCTTGATTTAGGTTCTGGTGCAGGGATAGACGCCTTTTTGGCGTCTAAAATAGTTAAGGAGAGTGGTAAAGTTATTGGTATAGATTTTACTCATGAAATGCTAATGAAATCTAGGAAAGCTGCTGCAGAAAATGGATTCAAGAATGTGGAATTTAAGAAAGGCGACATAGAAAACAATATTCCAGTTGTAAATAATTCAGTTGATGCAGCAATAAGTAACTGTGTCATCAATCTTACGAAAGATAAAGTAAAAACATTCAGAGAAATTTACAGAATATTGAAAAAAGGCGGCATGGGAAGAATGATAATATCCGATTTAATAACAAGTAAAGAAGTTGAGGAAAAATCGGTAAATTCCGAAAGATGGTGCAGTTGCGTCGACGGAGCTTTAACTAAAGAAAATTATCTGAAGAGCATAGAGGTAGCAGGATTTCAAAATATAGTGGTTTTGAGTGAACAACCGTATTTGAATGAAAAAGACGGAAGAAAAATTACTAGTTTGGTGATTCGAGCAGTAACAAATTAACTATTAACTATTAAGTCGTAGGTCCGAATGCGGTGGAATGCGGGACAGATTTGACACTATTTAGCAACCCATGAATATCGCGATTATTCCATATGGTTAAGTCCTTGTAACAATGAAAATACCTTTACTTCAATTCTCCTAGCTTTTGCATTTTCTAACAACACTGGAGAAGGCTTGCCGTAAATTACTACCGAGTGATCCGAAGCAAATTTTTCAAAAAGTATCCGCAATGGCTCACGAAGATTCGATACGTGTGCTAGGAATGCTTCAGAACTTTCGTATGTCTCACGAATTTCACACTCAGTCTTATCACTACTAATAAACCAATCATACTGTAATGTTCCTGGATCCTTGTCCTTTGCTATGGAGAGACATTTGGCTGCCTGTTGCTTGAATTCCTCCAACATACCTGGGTTAATTTTCATCTTGGCACTGACCTGAATTTTAGACATCGTCTAATTAGAAAAGGACGTAACTATATAAGCTCTGTATTTTAACCCTGAAATGGCAATATTTGTAATTAATATTTGGATTAAATTTTAAACCATCTTTAGCCTTACTAATTTTGGTAACAATAATTCGGGTTCCGTGGAACTCATAATGCTAGAATTCTAATTTTGTGACCCGTCTAAATACCGTATTTAAAAAATTATTATAAAAGTGACCACTAGGCCAATAGAGGGGACATTTAAACAGTTTGTACGAGCGGTGTCGGTATGGGCCAGTTCCACTGCAACCAAGTTGTGCCCTTCGAGATCAATTAAACTTCCTTTGAGCTCATCAGCGAACACGAGCCGGTCCGGGATCTGGCCTAGAAAGCTGGCCTTCCAAACCTGAATACAATCTGGAATGAATGTTGTAAACTTTATATCAATGTGATTGGCTTTGAAATGTACCTTGAGCACAGCTACTACTACAGATAACAGCAATTCATCTCAATCATCATGGAAACTAGAAGGAGATTATTTTGAAGGATGTAATTGTGATATAGTATGTCCATGCGTTTTCTTTGGGGATCCTGATGAGGGTAACTGTCTTGTCACCTGTGCATGGCACATACAGAAGGGAAATTATGGAAACACAGATCTGAGCAATCTCAATGTCGTTGCTCTGTTTAATACTCCAGGTAACATGGCTACAGGGCCAAAATGGAAAGCAGCCCTATATATAGACGAAAGAGCAACTCAACAACAAAAGGATCCAATCATGAAAATATATTCTGGACAAGCAGGAGGATTTTTTGCTGTGGCACATAATTTTATTGGCGAAATGCTTGGAGTAAAATCTGTTCCTATAGAATTTGGTATCGATGGAAAACGCAGGTGGCTTAGAATAAAAGATGCATTAGAATTAGATACAGAAGCAATTGCAGGAGGAGATAAAAGCAGAGATTCAGTTGTAGTTAATGTACCATTTTCAGTAGTCCCGGGTGCTGATATGACTATTGCACGCTCAAGCAAATACAATTATAATGACCATGGAATGGAATGGACTAATTCAGGCAAAAATAGCTTCCATTGTAGATTTAGGTACAGTCCCTAATAACAATAATAGAAAAAACAATTTCCAATTTTCCAGACAAAATCGAAAGTCTCTAATGCAGCCAATGTAAATATACATAGTAAAAAGTGACATTCAAAGAAGTGAAGAAAAGAGTCGGCTTTGAGATAACACAAGAGCAGTCCATACTGCTCGAAAAATTGCAGAATAAACCATTTTAGATTTGGAATATTGAGCTACATAAAACAAGAAGATATTAGAACTGATGGCAATTGCTGCTTTAATCACGTTATTGCTTTACCACAGAATGGTGGAATTGATAAACCACTCTAGGATTATGAGCAAATAATATTTAATACACTGGTTACTCAAACTACTAACAAGCATCTCTGGATAAAAAAGTCTCCAGAAATCTTCCAGTTTGGAATACTACTTTTATTTTTAGTCGTATTAGATGTTGCTACCATATGACTTGGTAAACCAGTTCCCTATTCTTTATATAAATGAGATGTTTAGGCAAATATTGATATATATTGGGTTCTACGGAACAACAAAGAATAACAGATACTAAAGGTACAAAGGCTCACAATTCGTCTACAGATTATGAAGAAATCGATCAATCAAAACTTCAAGAATTCCTAGGAAAGTTAATGTTCGATGTAGGTGCAGCTATGAGTGCCGTTCTAGTAAATATTGGAGATAGTCTTGGACTTTATAAAGCGATTGCAAATGAGAAAGGATCGTCAACTACAGTTGAGGAGCTTGCAAGAAATACTGGCGTTGCAGAGAGGTGCGTAAGGGAATGGCTAGCAAATCAAGCAGCTAGCGGGTACATATTATATGATAGCAACACCAAAAAATATTCTCTTCCTAAAGAACATGCTTTAGCTTTAGCAGATGATAATAGTCCAGTTTATGCTATAGGTTCATATCAAACTTTAAAAAGTCTTTTTAGAGATGAGGAAAAAATCTTAAAGGCATTTAAAACAGGCAGAGGCCTAAAATGGGGTGACCATGATGCAAATCTTTTTGAAGGCACAGAAAGATTTTTTGGAGCTAATTACAAGGCAAATATTGTTCAATCATGGATACCCTCAATTAATGGAGGACGAGTTGAAGAAAAGTTAAAGCAAGGCGGAGCTAGAGTTGCGGATGTGGGATGTGGTCATGGAATCTCAACTATTTTAATGGCTAAAGCATATCCGAATTCTAAGTTCATAGGATTTGACAATCATTTGGCTTCTATAAAGAGAGCAAGAAAGAATGGTAAGGCAGAAGGTCTAAGGGAAGATCAAATAAGATTTGAACTTGCCTCGGCTATTAACTATCCTTCTTCTGAAAATGATAGGTACGATCTAATAGCATTCTTTGATTCGTTCCATGATATGGCTAATCCGTTGAAAGTTGCTAAACATGCGCTAAAGGCTCTCAAGGAGGATGGAACAGTCATGCTAGTAGAACCATTTGCCAATGACAAATTAGAGGACAATCTCAATCCACTAGGACGCATGTATTACGCAGCATCCTGTATGATATGTACATTATCATCAATGGCAAGCAGCGGTAGCAATGGGCCAGTTTTAGGGGCACAAGCTGGAGAAGCCAAAATTGCAGAAATAATAAAAAACGCTGGATTCAAACACTTTAGGCGTGCTGTAAAGACCCCAATTAACTTGGTTTATGAGGCTAAGCGATAGAAATAGAGTATTTAAAGACGCTTATCCAATCATAAACACCTCTAAAATGAACAAAAATCCATTGATATACAGGCCAATCTTCCCTACAAATATCACATATGGGTAATGACGTCATATCTGAGATTACAAGGTTTCCTGTAGCCAATGCGGTAAAGGCGATTGCTCAAAATGTTACTGGCGTTAGGGTTCCTTTGTCAGGTCACTGGATTCCAGAAGAGCAACCGCAATTTGTAATAGGTCAACTACTGAAGTTCTTTGTAAATACCAGGTAAATTGATATGATTTCTTCCCTTGACAAACAGTTTGTGGAGACACTAAAGTCTACTAATCTATAAAATAAGATAAGTTGTTTTAAACCTTGAACATATTTACTAATTATGGTATCAAAAATATTCGGGTTCGGTGGAACTAATAATGCTATAATTACGATTTAGGAACCCTATCATAAGCTAAACTTAACTGTGTGATAGGCAAGTTCATCGTACAACTACTAGATATTGAGGGCTGTTAGTCTCTATTGGACCTTTAATTGCTTGACTTCGAAAGGAGGTAGATTCATGTCTAGATACTCTTTTAATCTAAACTCAATGTCTTTAGCCGTTAGATCCTCCATACTGGGCGAACCTATATCAAAGGATATTTGGTTAGGATCGGCTTTAACATTTGTTATAACAAAATCTGCATATTGATTTGTAATTTCGTTTACCCAGTAATTCACTTCATCGGTCCCTTTTGCACCTGAAACTTGAAGTTCAACCTTAACAGGCTTATACTTAGATGCGCCTTCCAAATAGTCTTTGCTATCCGCGTCTATATTATATGACATGGCTTATATGGTATTATATACAAATTCATCACTAATAAGTGGTTTGTTTCTTCAAGTAGTCTTTTATCGGATTATGCACAACAAGCCGCATTTTGTTCCTTGATGCATATTGAGTTTAGGCTTAATTATGATTTATATTTACTATGATTACACCTAATAGTAATAATTATGAAAGCAAAGTGTGGTCATGTGACAGAAAAATCATATGCTGATGCACACGGGGGATTATGTAGAAAATGTCACTCCAATTTTTCATTTCTTCTAGAATTGGAACAAAAATATGGTGAAGATGCATTAGTAGAATACTGGTATGCCAAGATGCTTACTTATCCATCAGAAACTGATGAGGAGGTACACTGCTTCATAAATCATTTGATAGAGTTTTATCAATTGAAACTGATGGAGCTCCCTTCAAAGAAAAACTATATCAAAAAAATGTTGTATATGTTACGTTCTATAAAAGAACCATTTGATATACAAACATTAAGATGATTCTACTTCAGAAAATTGAGGTAATTTTCTTAAAATTTCTTCCTCATTCTTTAAGATAAAAGATCTAGGAACTTGACCATGTACCTTTTATGGTATCAATATAATTAAATCGATTGCAGTTTTTATCATTAATATTACCGTTGTGTCCTTCTTTCATAGAACTTCAAGGATAAATTTGCCTGCCAGTATATCTATCTCTGGCATATTTACTTACTATTGCAGATATCTTCTGCCGGTTATGACGGGGCAATTGGTAGTACTACCATAAAAGAGCTACTTTCTTTTTCTTTTTTTTGTTTAATACTATCAGTGTTAGGAATCATTTGACTGGCATTTTTTGCCAAATCTGTAATATTTATCTCAATTATTGTGTATAATATTATCACATGGATGCGCCAATATCGTATGCCATCGTGGCTGGTGTCTTTATTGCGCTTGCTGTAATCTGCTTTGTAGCAAGGGCTAAGAGGCTTGTTCCTAAGAAGGAAACGCCGAAAAGAAGTGCAGAAGAGATCAAGCATTCACCTACCTAAGTAATAATATTAACATAGTCTGCCCCAAAGAAGGACATCTTTCTATCCTAAGATATGTGTGTGCTCATTTTCTCGTAATCGTTATCAAATGGTTTCCAAGTGACAATATATGACAAATATTGTTAAATGTACCTTTGGATGTGGAAATTTTTGCCTTTTCAGTTTGTTATTTATTTTGGGTAGCATATAATTATTATTGCAACTGATGGCTCCTTGGTTTTCTACACAGTAGCCTTCCAATACTCCCATCAGTTGTATGCAGAATTCAAGTGCTGGTGGGCCGATTTACCAATCTACGATTCATTACCCAAAGCCCACCAACCTTTTAATAATCTTCTGTTACTTGGAATATTAGCACATAGTATAATTATTTAATATTAATATTATATCCTTTCAAACTATATCCTAAATTGTTCACAATCGCAATCCTCTACCTTGCAGTAATTATTAGAACGTCCTTTTTTTGACGCATCTAGTTCTTCATCAAAAAAATGTGAATCTTCTGTATGTCCGCAGGTTAAACAGTGTTGTTCAGAGCCCATGAGATATTTTAGTTATGATAAGTTATATCCTTTCAAACTAATCGGCTTCTAAAAGACTAACTTTATTTTCTTTTCCGACTTTTTGTTTTAGCCTTTGGTTTTTTAGCCTTTGGTTTTTTAGCCTTTTTTACTCTGGTACTTACCTCACCTTTTTCGTTCACATATTGTGCCTGTTTAAGTCCCGTTTGCTTATAACCACAAATAGCACATTCATAATCTCTGCTCCCAGTTTCGCTATGTTGGCGTAATGGTTCTGCCCCAATACTAGACGTTACCACAGGATACAAATGACCCTTTTTGCATTTAGGACATAACTCCAATCCAGACACAGATTTATTGAATGTGAGGTGGGTATTAAGTATTAAGAAAAAAACTTCTCTCAATCTTTTGTGAAATACGAAGAGGACTGGAAGTATTCAGACATATTCACATGATAGATAAACAAGTCAGAGACGAGGTTTGATTTTCAACTGGAAAAAGAATTTTTGATTAAAGCATAGCATGAATCGTTCTAAAATAAGGAAATTTAAAAAATTCTAACCTATTTTAGCTAACCCTCACAATATGACAGTGCCAATTTGAATTGCTCAGGACTCGTATACATTCCACGTTGTAAAAACCCCATGATTTTATCTTTGCATCCAGAAGATACATTCAACGAGCTCTCCATCCACATATATGACATGTGCGTCACCAAAATAATTGCTAGAAATATCGCTACTGATATTAGCAATATCGATACGGTCGTTGGTTCACCATGTTTTGGTTTTACGACTATTTTTTTCGGTGCGTGCAACAAAAAACTCATTTTTTCATCTCCATAAAAATTTCTCTTATTTTCATAGTTTGTATAAGGTCAAAGGGGAACATTAAGGCTAGTAAAGCTTGGTTTTTAGAAATACCAAACGGTTGTTACATTTAGTGTCTCTTCTAAACGTAATCATAGCGAAAATAGAATAGACTTGATAAATAGGATTTTGTGTATTTTAAAAGCAAATGCCTGAAAAAAAGAATTCGAGATTTAAGAAAAAATCCGTAGATACGGCACTGTCAGCTAGAACGAAAAAGCAACATTTATTATTTTAATACTATTTTCAGACGCAGGCGAACTATTTCTGTCTGGATGATATTTCAAAGATAGACGTCTGTAGGCTGCTTTAATTTCTCTATATTTTGCATATTGTGACACTCCTAAAATCGCATAATAGTTCATAATATCATCAGACAGCATTTTAACAGCGAGTATTAGTTGGTTTTAATCTTTTTTAAACTTTGTATTTTAATGAAAGGACATAGAATGTAGAAACACTGCTGTTACTTAACAATTCGGATCCACGCGTGAACGAAATTAAATTTGAAATAACTCCTAGACCTTAGAATAAGGGAAGAACTGGAACACTATAGTCATTCCCATATTTGATCAGCTTTGGTGTTACCTATAGAATGAGTTCTATTCCAGGTGTGTAAAACTTGACTCTTTTTCATCAGACCCAAGAGTATTGATCAATGACGTGTGTACAGTATTTCATGACACAACCTTATCCAGTGAAGCTGGAGTTAAATGGACGGGATAATACCGTACTTTAAACCATGCATTTGCTTACTAAATCTGGTAACAATAAGTCGGGTTCGGTGGAACTGATAACGCTGGAGTTCTAAAAGTTGAACCCACCATTTTTTATCTTATTGTATTATTGTATTCTTGACTCTCTTATTGGAGATTGTAGAAGCCCTCCAATCTCGTTATGCATCTTTAAGAGGTTAAACCCTTTTTCAGTAGTTTTGTATGTTTGTACACCTTCTAAATATTCTATTAAATTATTTTCAATAAGTACAGAAAGATACTCTTTCAACTGACCGTAGCTAAGGAAGGCTTTATACATAATTCTTGTTTTTGTCGCACCACCATTTGCTGCCTCTAGCATCATTGAAACTATTTCTGTCCTACTTCTGTACTTCATATTATATTTAAGAGGTGATAAATTTACTATATTAACATGTTGATACAATAAGCTAGAACATGACGAAATTCTATATTACTCTAATTAAGATTCAAAATGCTAACAATTAAGATTTTTGTGTCATATTTATATCAATACTTAGTAACGAATTTCTACATTGAGGTATTTTTTACTGTCTACAAGGAAAAAGTGTAAATTTTATATCGGGTTCGGTGGGAACCATGTAGAATTTCACACTAGTCTAATTTAGGCTGGGCGTTTGCGATTTATCGCACAACTGTTCATCAACTGTCTGCTCACGGAATAATAAGCCCAAGCTAGAAGTCCTATCGATAATAATCTCATCGGTATTTGATAATTTGAAAGGAAACTAGAGGCTGTAACTCCTGCTGCACCTAACGTTGACACAATCAAAAATCCTAGTGAGGAACAACTAGCACATGTGCTTGAAAGCAAGCCAAGTGTAGATCCGGAGAAAAATGAAGCAGTTTTTATCTTCGTTCTTGTATTTTTAAATACGAATATGTTCATACTGACAATTATTCCCAACAATAGCGATGTTATGATTGCAAGAATAAATCCAACTACTGCATCTTCAGGCAGATAGAAATAAACTATGGGGGTAAAGTAAAGCAATTGATTTAAAATACTAGAAACGATCCAAAACGCAAGTGCAGTCGCAAATGCGATTAAGATGTATGACCATTTCGAAAAAACTATCTTGAATGGAAGGACCAATGGGGATGATTTTCTAGTTGTTGATGAGCTATTTTCTCTACTCATTAAGTTAGCCACCAGAGATTTTCTTATCTAATATAGCTTGAAATACTGGAAATGGAATTGCTCCTAGCAACACTTGTGGATTTGAACCATCACCTTTCTCTACTATAAATGTAGGTGTACCTTGAAATCCAGATTTGTACGCAAATGCAGTATCATTATCGATTATCGATTTGTATTTTTGATTATCAACACATGAATTGAATTTAGTCATATCCATTCCTTGAATCCGTGAAGCAAATTTCTTCAAGTTGACAACACTTGCCCAACCAGAATTTTCTTCTCCCTGATTGCCATACAATAATTCATAAAATTTCCAGAACCTTCCCTGTTCATTGGCACACTGACTAGCCATAGCTGCACTCATTGAATCAGGTCCATGAGTTACAAAATGCTTGAATACCAAATTTATTTTACCTGTTTGAATGTACGTCTGATTAATCTGTGGTTCTGAATCTCTTGCAAACCTCCCACAGAAACGACATTGAAAGTCCCCAAATTGAACAATCGTAATTGGTGATGATGGATTTCCCAACACAGGTGAACCTTCTTGTTTAAGTCGAGCATATGTGAAGTTTTGTATAGTTGCGTTAGTAGGTTGTGAAGCGTTTGGGTGAGGATTTGCGGGTGAAAATCCGTTTGGCACGTTAGTATTCTCCTCATGTTCCATCCCTGCCATTTCGTCTTGTCCTGTTTCTTTAGCAACTTTCAGGACGGTTACAGCATCAATATGTATTATGAGCGATAGAATCATCGGTAAAAAAATTAAACCGATGATGATACTTTTATGATTCATTGGATTACTAATACAATTCAAATGGCATTTAAATCATAGAGTTACTGCACGAACGCTATGATGTTTTGCGTTAGAATAAATAATATATGTAGCCACAATAGTAACTCACGTCACCAATTGACTATCAAGTGTTCAGATTGCAATTGCACACTAAATGAATGTATGATTAGCACTTCAGGCTAAAGAATGTTCTAATTGCAGTTTGGAAGAATGCTGCTCCTGGAAATTCATTAATATCAAGTCTTAGAGATACTAAAAGAACGAAAAGCATTTCTTTTGATACTTATCATTATAGAAAATAATGACACCTAAAGAATTTCTCATCTCATATGTGGAAAAGTTCAATGCTGGGGATATCAGTTCCTTGATAACCATGTATGAAATTAATGCATGTTTTATTTACAAGAAGGAGAAATCATAAAAGGTATAGAAAATATTCGTCACACTCTAGAGAGTTTTATCAGTATGAATGGCAAAATAGAATCTAAAGTAGATGCAGTGATTCACATTAGCGATATCGCTCTTGTAAATACTGAATGGTCATTCAACGGCACCGGACCTGACGGTAAAGTAGTTACTATTACTGGGAAAGCTACAGATGTATTACGTCGACAATCGGATGACAATTGGCGTATTCTAATAGATAATCCTTGGGGAACTAATCTACATATGCATGAAGTCTGATCACTATGAATGATTGATAAACCATCGATCTGTTCAGTTTTTTTATATGTAATAGAAATAAGCTTCGAAAGTTGCGAAAAAACTAAATTTAATAGCAAAGTATTACTACTATTCTTGTGAGCAAAATTTGGGATAAGGTTTATTCTAATGATTCAGCGTTCTTTGGGAAAACCCCCAGCGATTTTGCTCAAAAGTGTTATAGCGACTTTAAGAAATATGGTGTTAAGAGAATATTAGAATTAGGATGTGGACAAGGAAGAGATACAATATTTTTTGCATCAAATGGTTTAGACGTTCATGCTATCGATTCTTCTAAAGTGGCAATAGAAAATATATATCAAAAAATAGGACAGAGAAATATTTCTTTAGATTTAAGACATTTTGAAGTAAAACAATCTTTACCATTTGATAGTAGCTATTTTGACGCAATTTATTCACATATGTTTTATAATATGCGTTTTACCGATAAAGAACTCAGGTTTCTGTTTACAGAATCCAGCAGAGTATTAAGAAACAATGGTTTGTTATATTTTTCTGTTCGGTGATAAAGATCCTCAATACAACAAAGGTAAAAAAATAGATGACAAGATATATGAAATAAATGGATTTCAAATTAGATTTTTTACTAAGGAACAAATAAAGTCTTTTTTAGCAAATCATTTTGAAATCAAGACCATTGAGGAAAGTTATGAAGATCCAGTCAGTCTTTATTTTGTTTTTTGTTATAAGATCTAATGGAATAAACTAAAAATCCGAAACGATGGCACTGATAATGCTATCAGTATATTTTGGAACCCACTGTTTCTTATTTTATTGTATTCTTGATTCTCTCATCGGGGTTTGTAGAAGCTCGCCGATCTCGTTGTGCATCTTCAAGAAATTGAATCCTTTTTCTGTCGTTTTGTACGTTTGTGAGCCTTCTAAATATTCCAGTAAATTATTTTCAATGAGAACAGAAAGATATTCCTTTAATTGAGCGTAGCTAAGAAAGGCTTTGTACATAATTCTTGTTTTAGTTGCAGTACCATTTGCTGCTTCTAGGATCATTGATACTATTTCTGTTCTGCTTCTATATTTCATATATTTGAACTGACAAATTTACTATATTAACATGTTGACACAATAGACCAGAACAAAACGAAATTGCATAATGACCTAATCACTCACCAAGATGAGGATTTTCGACGGTCACGCACGTCTCAAATAGACCTTCATTTTAAGCATCTTGATAGCCTCAAGTCCGTCAGTAATAAAACAAGAATACATAATTCTGTTACTAATAATGGTAAAGATTAGTCGGGTTCGGTGGGATTCGGACCCACGACATTTTAACCCCAATGAAGGACTGGTTAAGAGCCAGACGCTCTACCTGGCTGAGCTACGAACCCACAAAGGTTCTGTTTTCAGTATGTGATATTTAAATTAAACTTGAAAATATTAGGATTTAAGAAAATTATGAATAGCTTATTTGCCTAAGTATTTGGTTTACTTTACTGGGCCACTTTCTGAGCCTGATAGTCCTTAATAATTTTAAGTACTGTTTCAGATACTGAAAGATTTGCCTTTTCCTTTTCTTTGAGAATTTCTCTGTAAGCGTCCAAAGTTATATAAACTGGAATTGATCCTGTGCCTTCAAGCAATGATTTTACTCTATACAGACCGTTTTCGATTCCTCGTTCTGCAATTTTTTTAAGTTTTATCTTGTCTATAAATCCTCCAAGGGGGCCCATTGGCATATCGTAATCAACCTGAATACTAGTTTTAGTTTTCTTCTCCTCTAAAGGCTCAAAATTAACAGTAATTACCCAACTCTTAAAGGGTCCTTCAATCATTTTGGCCACGATTTTCCTATGAGGAATGTATTCAATTGTTTCGCAATCCCATTCCAATCTCTTTCCATCAAAATCTCCACTTATTCTGAATATTGTTCCAACCCCGAATCCATTTTTGACTTCTAATGGGAGTATGTTCAAACCCATATTTTCTGGAAATTGATCTGCCATGTGTTCAGGTCTTGCAAAATAGGTAAAAACTTCACTAATAGGTGCGTTAATCAACATACTCTTTTTGATCGTAGTCAATTTATGAATTAGGATTCGCTAAACTGGATTTAAAGGTTTCTTAATTAGCTAAATATGCAAATTACTTGAAACTCCGTATTTGTCATGTCTTATTCTCAACAGTTGAATTTTCTAATTAATATTTGGTCAGACTTGTGAAAGTCTAACTATTCTATCAATCATGTACCAGTATCAGGCGCGAAATAAATTATTGAAAGACTCGCCTCTCACTAGATGGCTTATAAGACAAAAAAAAATGGTGGAGTCATCAAGTAACGTAACATATCTCACATAGGATCTTTCATTCTAATGGATTCTTGTTGATTATTTCATCGAGGCAATCCACAATATCCTCTTTAGTAACTTCAATTGGATTATTGTCCAGATGCCCTCTATCAGGCATTATCACATCAGCTGCTTCATCTAGAGACTGTTTGAGTTTTAATGGTTCAAATTTTAATTTCTGACAAACCTGCTTAAACTTCTCATAATAGATTGATTTGTTAAATCTATGAGCCACCGTAGTGCAGGACGATAATGAATATCCATGTGGAACACCTTCGTTTGAAAATACATAGGATAAGGCATGACCTAGTGTAGTTGATGAATTTCCAAATCCTATACCGGAAAGCATCGCACCGTAGGGAAGAAGATCCTGCTTTTCATTCATTATAGCATCTTCGAGAATCTCAAATGCCTCTTTACAAAAGAGTTTTGTAAATGGATTTGCCAGCTTGCTATCATATCCTTCTGATGCCTGTGCCAATGCATCACATGCAGAATTTCTCATAATATTAAATGGTGTGCCAGGAAGAAAGTATGGATCGACCACTGCAGCGTCTGCTAAAAATGCCTCGTCTTGTAACAATTTTTTCTTGTGATTAAAACTAACCACAGCATACGTGGTCATTTCTGCACCTGTTCCAAAAGTAGTTGGAATGAGAATCTTTGGAATACCTGTTAACTTTCCTAAATATTTACACACATCCATAGAGCTTCCTCCTCCAAGTCCGATATATGCAGAAATTTGCTTACCTTCATACTTTTTCTTTATTTCTTCAATTGTTTCGATCGCGGGATCAGGCGTTACTTTATCGTATATTTCATATTTTTTTATTCCCATATAATTTAACCATTTTTCATATATATCCGGGGTAGTTGTAGTTATTATGAGAGAATTTTCTGGATATTGAAACTCACTTGCAGCATTAGCTCCATAGACTATCTTTCTTGGCATCATTACTTTCCACATACCCCCTTGTGGTATGTCAATTAGTATTATGTTTTACTCTGAGGGATTAATCATTCGCACTTTGTTTTGTGAAATTTTGGAAATTTGTCTTATGTCCAAGTACACTGTAAGTATCATAACAAATAGAATTAGCCCCATTCCTAAATGTATAGTCACTAGAAGTGCGTGTAATTTTTCAATGATAACAAATGCTCCCAGAGTAATTTGTCCTACTACTAATGCTGCTGCAATCATAGACGCAATTTTAGTAGACCTTGAGGTTTCTTTTGATCTTAAAGTAAAAAACATGGTGACAAATACCATGATGCCAGTTGTTGCAGCGAGGCTTCTATGAAAATATTCTATTAAGAATTCTTTCATTGGAACAAGGCCTGCCGGGCATAGCGGCCATTCAGGACAGCTTAGACCTACACCAGATGAGCCGACATATCCACCAACAAAGATTAGGGCAAATAGTATCGACAATGTACAAAAAGAAATTTTTTGGAGAAGCATGATGGTTATTTTTTGACAGTTACTATTTCCATGACTACTGTACTACAAGTTTTCCAGTCATGTACGGATGAACGCTGCAAAAGAACGGGTGTTCTCCTGGAGTAAGGCTGGTAGTTTGAATGTCTGCTGTTTT
>Ga0209811_10000391_pt1 | contig 18955 bp, 21 predicted proteins | sample Coa_R1_6_FD_187161 | JGI IMG/M metagenome (GOLD analysis project Ga0209811, IMG submission 187161) | Surface soil microbial communities from Centralia Pennsylvania, which are recovering from an underground coalmine fire. - Coalmine... | ecosystem: Environmental > Terrestrial > Soil >...
CTACGAAAATTCAATTAATTTAGATAACTTAGTTTAATTTAAACTTGAACTAACGATGGTAGATTATTTAGGTGATGTAACACTAGCAAGAGCTCTTTCAGGTCATCCTTCTGATCTTGAAGTCACACCCAGTCAAATGATTGAAGGTATGAAATATGGCCATCAACAATTAATGCTATTTTCTAATAGGGACTGGGATACTAACACTCCACTTCTAAACCAATTACAGAGAATTGAAGAACATTTCTGTGCCTCATGGGTAAAGTCATGGTGGCGAGACCCAGATAATAAAAGCCAGGAATTGTATAATCGTGCAAAGGGAATGATTGTAGCATTGATGGAAAACCTGCCAATGTCAGGAACATCCGGCCCATCATATACATCTACTGCATACAGGTATAGAACAGCAGCATTAAATCAAAATGCAATGCGTTATCGTTCACCTCGCACTGATATCTAATGTCAACATATGGTGTTTCGTCTAGCGTTCCATTATCTGATTTAGATGATGATCCAGAAATATTATTTCATAATTTTCTAATTGCTAACTGGAATGATATGATAGCAGGAATAGCAGCTGCTGACATCAATTTTGGATATGAACCTGACCAGAATTCTACCAAACCATTACTGGTTAAAGTGGAAGAAAATTTTACAGACCATACTGACATAAATCTTGGAGGGAGTTATGACCAGAATGATATTATCATGGATGTTCACATCTGGGAGCGTGATAGTTCATGGTATACTACCAAGCCTGGAACAAATAGATTCAAGATTAGAAAATACATTGAACGATTCATAATGCAACATAGACAAAATGGTGATAATAATAAGTTAAAACATTTTATGCTTATGGGTTCACAAAATGTGAGAGAGCCTGAAAGGACAGATTGGCATCACTCCATAGTAACGTTTAGAATTCAGCTATGGAAGGTATCTACTATCTAGTATTTTTTACTTTTGCTTGACTTCATTGCTCCCACTTTCTTTGACTTCTTCTTTGCTGCCATCTTCTTTCTCACCTCGTAGGAACTTTACTAAAGAATACTGTGATTTAGGTATTGTCCTGGTCCACGAATCTCCATCAGAATATTCCTGTCTTTCTACTACATATTCTGGTTTAACTCCATCTGCAAAAACTTCTTTTCCACTAGTTACATATGGAGCCTCTCTTGTTTGAATTTCGCCTTTTCGTTCTGCACCAGTTTGTGAAAATTCTGGAGGCAGCGCATATTGTTCTTGTAAAGCTGTTATTGCACCAAGATCCATTTCTTTTCCATTTGAATCATAATACTTTACATCTCCTGTAGTTTTATTTCGGGTATAGATTTTTACTCCACCTATAGTTCCTGATTCTAATTCTTCTGTTGAAACCTGAGCTGCTGTAGTCTGAACTTGACCTTGACCTTGAGGTTTATCTGCTGTATCAACTGTAAAACCCATTTTAACGTCACCTGCATTTTTTCCTTGAGGGGTTGGACTAGCCATATTTTTTAACCAATCATTCAAGCTAATAAGATTTTATTGACTATTTCTATTTCTTATTCATAGAGTTAGCAGTTTGTAACAATCTTTCTTTCTCAAGCATTCTATCATACTTGACAAGTTCTTCATGACTTGATTTCTTGAATATGTCAGTTTCCTTTATCCGAATAGGAACTCCTGTATAATTTGTATAATAGTCAGTTGATGTAGAAGCTATGTATAATCTGGTCTTTTTTGTCCTGGATTTTTTTAATAATTCTTCAAAGAATGGAATATCCCACTCAACAGTATATACCATATTAGTTTTTGAGATACGCTTGTCTACATCATTACCTTCTTCGTCTTGAGTTGAAATTACTTCAAAACTGGGTCGCTTTCCCATCACGACATCTATATGATAATCTTTATCCTCTTTGTCAGATACATGTCTGACTTCTTTCCAAATCATATATTCTTTTTCTGAATATTCATCTAATAATCTGTAAACTGATATTACTTCAATGAATGCGGTATCTGGTCTTATTTTGGCCCTTCGCTCATATCCTATCTCTCTGAAAGATTCCATGTCATTATCTGGATTAGGACCTGTATACTCAAAACCGTGTCGCTCATATTCGTCAGCAATTTGTTGGATTCTAGGAGGATATATTACATTTTTCTTCTCTGGAACAAACTGATAGGCCAATTAATTAAAATAATAAAGTGAGCACGATGTATAAAAACGTGCCTGGAGTTTAGGTTAGAACTGAAGTGCCTTTACTAAATACAGTTGTATCTATTATTTTACAGACAAACCATCGCTTGAATATTGTGCCTTTGATTCCAGTGCGGGTATCTTCGTATTGTGCTGTTCTCTGTGGACCATCTACAAACAATATGCCTTTTGGATCATATGCTGTAAACTCATCATTGGTCACAAGGTCGTCTACTCCCCATCTTACAGAAGAGAATCCACCAACATCACCTATGATTTCATTTCCGAACCCAAAGCTAACACCAGAATAGCTACCAACACCACCTGGTTGAACACTCGTATTGGCTTGATATGCATCATAGACATCTCTGTTAGATAGTATTACTTTTGGACTGCCTCTCAGGGCTGAATCAACTACTTTGGCAACTGATTTTAGCTGAAGTTTTGCATTGGTATCTGATAGACCTGAAGTGAATGATAACCAGTTTCCAGCTTGTGCGGTTCCAGCTAATGCATTGATTGGAGCTACTGCCTTCTTATTCATGGTAAGTTCCATCTGACCACGCATGTTGTTTACATGATATTGCATTACATCAATATCATATACCTGCATGGTAAAGTCTTCAGACCATTGTAAGTGCCATCCATATTTCTTTTGCTTGATTGACTGGCTCGTGAATCCACCTTTTCCACTGACTGGAATACTCCATACACCAATCTCTTCATTGATTGCATCATAGCCTACATAGTCGTCTATTCTGAGATCAAGCTTGTCAGTATTCATTCTCGTTACCAAGTCTAATATGATATGATCACGTCTTGGAGTTACTGTAGTCTTTAGTGCAACTATGGCTGATTTTACGGTTGCAAAATCAGCACCAGTTAGCATACCTGACTCACCTAAAGCCATAACAGCATTCTTGCCACCTTTTTCCCACGCATCCAATACTTCCATGGCTGGAGCATACATTTCTGAACTCCATCCACCAAGACCCGTAAAGTCTTTCTTGTATATCTTTCCTGACTCACCCAGAGTGCCTACTGATTGTTTCTCGAACTCTTCATAATTTACTATTGGTTGTTCCCATGTTGGCTCATAGCCAACTGATAATTCTCTTTCTCCCCGTGCAATCAATTTTTGCACACTTGAAATCCATAATGCTGTGTTTGGTTTCTCTTTATATCCATCTGAAAGAGATTCCATCTCAGTCATTTTAGGAGGGAGATAAACTTGTTTATTGTATGACATTTCTACTATCACCCTATCTCCTATCTCTTGTATTTCTCAATGAGAATCAAGTCACCAGCTATTGCATCAGTTGTTGTAGTAACACCGTCACCTTGAAGTGGAACAACATTACCTTTCATTTTATACCTTCCAACTCGAAGGTTTACTGCGGTTGTTCCATCAACAAATGCATCAACTCTACCTGGTGTAACTGCTGAACGACATACATCATTGTTCTTTGGAATAGCTGCACCAGCAGTTACATAGACATAAAGACTATCATCGTCCCATAGCTCAACTTTGCTTGGTGAGGCATTAACTATTTTTCCATATGGGGTTGCAACCTTGAATGGACCAACTCCACCTACAGGACATGTTTCCCAGAGATCGCCTGTCTCATTCATATGACAAACATCTCCACCATTGATTACTGCAGTAGTCGCATCTTCCATTGAGGTTACAGGCATACCTGAACCAATTAGTTCAATATCGCCTGGTTTGTTTTGTGATGGTAAACTCATTTTCTATTCACCCGAACACCTTTGTTATATTCAAAATTCTTGAGTCTGCTTTATCAGTAGTATTTCTCAATGGCATGTCATTAGAGATACCGGATTCCTTCAATCCAGTTTTCTTGGTATTATTTTGGACTGCTACCTTTTGGATGAGTGAATACTTATCTTGAACTTCTTCAAGAATTTCCTTCTCAGACATCTTTCCAAAAAGCTTGACATATCGTTCAACTGCCTTTTCACGATTGTCCTCTTTGTTATCAAATCCTATATCCAGTGGAACTTTGTCTATAATATTACGAACCTTCAATCTGAATTCATTGATTTCTAATTTTGAAATCCTGTCATCAGTGTTGGTCTTTAAATCATCATGACTCTTTTGTGTAGTTTTATGTGCTTTAACCTCAGCATCATATTTTGCTTTCCAGTCTATATCTTCCTGAATTACTTCAGTTTTTTGACCATCTGCAGAAGTTATCTCTTCTGAAATCTTTTTTATTGGAGTTCCAGTATCTTCTGTAGGTGGGTCTAACTTAGATGTAGCCGGAGCTAGCGTATCATTACCCATTGAAGATTCTGAAATGTTTTCTTTACTATTAGAACTAAAGGTATTCTCAAATGATGTGAGCACATCATGTCTACAATAGTTGCATTCTTGTCTGGCAGATTCTGCTAGCTTGGTAACACATTCTTCCCCACCAACACACGTTCCATATATTCCAGCTATATCTACTGGAAATGCTGGTCTATCTACCGATGTAGATGCTATTGGCATTGCATCAGTAATCAGTCCTGTGTTCGCATCTCGCTCAAATATGAATACACTTGAAGAACTATATTTTGGAAATTTTCCTTCACGCCAGGCTTGCTTTGCTTTCTCTTCTGTAATTCGAGTTATACCATTTAATCGCTTTTGATTATTAGGAATATCACGTAGCTTAGTCTTTGTATAGGTGGCAAATCCCCACTTTGCTGACTCACCTATATAATAAGCGATTTGACCCAGGGGGCTTTTGTCTACAGGGGGAGGGGTATAAGCAAGTGGGTGATTTTTTGTAGGATGAGCATTATGAACTCTACCTTCCCATGATTTTTCATTATGCCATTTTGTTAATAGCTCTGGTGTGAATCCAATATTATTTTCATTAAGGTATCCGGATTCGGCAAGCATAAACTCCACAAAAATATCTCCATTAGAGTCTTCAACACCTCCAATAACTTGTGATTGCAAATTCTTATACTCATATTCTTAAAAAATAAAGCGTATGAAAATAACTATTCATCCATGTTTGGCAGTCTTATTATATACTGTTTTACTTGTAGGTGTGCAGGTAACAGAACCAGCCCCACCACCACCAAATGTTAGACTTTGAGGCGTTTCAATGAATGATGCATGATTAGAAACTACGGTGCCAGTGGTTGTAGTCACTGTCGTTCCATCATAATAAAATGTCTGAGTATACGCTCCTGCTATTGCTGCAGTTGTTTCAAACCAGACTTCAAAAACAATAACATCACCATCTACAATACTGGCAACCGCTGCGCCAGTAAACGTAAGATTAAAAGATATTTCTGTGGTAACAGACTGATTAACATTGTTAGAATTACCATCTAGTATATCTGCAATCTTTGTTGACGAAGATGGCCGCCAAACATAACAGGTTACACGAACAGGACCATTAACTCCAGCAGGAAATCTTGCGAAAGTGCTAGATTGTTGAGCAGCAAAATTATAAGTCCAGGTATTAGCAGAAATTGAAGATATTCCATTTAAAGAATCTGATACAAAGCGAGTATAGTAATAACGCTGAATCGATGTGGTATTATTACTGCTAAGAGCAAGCGAGGTCTGAGCTGTTCCAATTGTTGTATTCATACTACGATTAACAGTTAAAGCATCAACAATCTTGTCATTAGTTAAACTACTTTGATCCGTTGTTGGTAGGTTAGATAGTGCACTATTTGTAGAATGAAAATACAGGCGAGTTGCCAATCAAGCAACAACTCTCCATTGAAATGTTATCGTTCCAGTAGTTGGAGCAGAAGCAAATGTGACGGTGATATTAGTTCCATCATACGCAAATGAATAGAAAATATTACTTGCCAACACAGATGAAATTTGAACAAATGCACAATAAGGTGTTGCTCCAAGACCATGAGCTATAGTAAATGAAGTTGCAGATCCATTTGCTGCACCTGTTGCAGTTCCAGTGATTTCAGCTGGAGGTATTGCGGCCCAATTTCCATCAGCTCTCAGCCATGTAGTTGTGCCACCACCAGAAGAAGGAACTAATCCCTTCAGTGTAGAAGTGAAAACATCAAGAATTGTTGTCAATTGAGTTCCAGTTAATGCAGCGATGTTTGATGCTAATCTTCCCAAAACTGAATTAGTTCCAATCGTTATTTCAGCTGGGTCTGCACTTGAAGCTGTAGGATTACCTCTAATAGTATTTGCAGCCATATTCGAGAGTTTAGTAGCATCAATCGCATCATTTGCTATCTGAGCTGTAGCTAATTGTGCCGCTACAATGTTTCCAGACACCCTTCCTAATACTGTATTAGTTGGAACAGAAATGTCAGATGGATCTGCTGTAGAAGCTGTTGCATTCCCTTTAACTGAATTTGCAGTCATATCTACAATTTCTGTATTGTCAATCGAGTTAGCTACAATATCAATATCAAGTTCATTATTTGCAGTATCATCAGTTATTACCAGACTGGCAGAATTGATCTTCTTGAATTGTAAATCTATACCTGATTTTACTTTAAAAACTCCTACTCCACCAGTGCCAATATTAGATGCAGTGTTAGCCTCTCCACCTCCTGCACCCGGAGGGGGGGACCATGTTCCATCAGCTCGAAGAAAATTGGTTGTTCCACCTCCCGATGCTGGAACAACTCCTTTCAATGAAGTAGTAAAAACATCTAAAAGTGTAGTTAACTGAGTTCCTGTTAATTCCTCAATTACTCCAGCTCCAGTAGTTATTCTTCCTAAAATTCTATTAACAGCTGATACATTCTGAATTTTCGCATATGCTATTGCAGAATTAGGAATATCGATATCTACTTCATTATTTACAGTATCATCTATTATTGATAATGAACTTGAACCAACATTGATTTTCTTGAATTGAAGGTCGTATGTAGATTTTTGTTTGAATAATCCAACACCTGAAGTTCCAATGTTAGAAGCTGTATTAATTTCACCTGAGCCTCCACCTGTTGAAAGGTCATAGTCTTTTACTACACCTGAAGAATTCTTTTTCTTGAAATGTCCATCAACTGTATCAACATATGTTTCGTGCAGTCCAGCTGTTGGAGAAACTGGTTCTGCTATTGCATTATATATTATTCCGCCATCAAATCGCTGGACCCCTGGAAATATATTCTGTATACCTAGAGCAACAAGAGTATCATTGGTAGTTATCGGTGGTAATCTTAAATCTACATCTGTAGCTGGAACATTTGACTGTCCACGTATTGTGGTATTTCGACTGTCAGCCTGATTACGAAAATAACATATTGAATCCCAGAAACCAAATTTATTTTGATTCTTTATTTTTACAGGTGCAAGACCAGCTAGCACACCATTGAAGTTTTTTACTATTGCATCATAATCATTGCCACCAGCTTTTGACGATGTCCCCGGATTACTTATGTTAAGTTCTTTGTATGTAGAACTCATGTCTTATTGCCCCTGCCAGCTCCAACTGTTCCTATAGTAGCACTATTCGTTCTTTGAGCTGGTGGTTGAAATCCCTTCTGACCAAAATTATCCATAGTAGTTTGTTGTTGTGGTTGTTGTTTTTGTTGCTGAGCCTGCATTTTTTGAATATTTTCTTCTTTTTGCTGTTGCTCTATTTTTTCTACTGGAGATTGGTCTAATAATTGACCAATTGCATTCACATTCTTGTCCAGGTTTGCATTGTGTGGTGGTAAGTTTAGCATTCTTCTTCCTTCATATCTATCAATATAATATCTTCTACCCAATAGCTCAAGTGAATTGGCTTTAGCCAGAATGTCTTCAAATGTCAATGGAGCTCTCTGTCTAACTATTCTGAGTGTTCGCTCTTCAGGTGCTTTCTTTGTCCATAAATCTATCAGATGATTATACCATTGATCATCTAAGTGTCTGTCAAGCCAGACCCTATTTTCTGCTACAGCAATGTCCCTGAATACATTCATCTGTATTTCTACACTTGACCTACTGGTAGCTTTATTGAATGAAAACAGAAATTCTGGAACTCTAAGTTTCATTAACATATGAGAGATCATATTCTGAAGAAGTGTCACAATGAACCAGCCATCGTGTTTCAATGGCACTGGAACATAGTCAATTCTATTATTGAATCCACGATATAGCCCTGGACCAAGGGATTCCATGAAAGCATCCATCTCATTTGTGTTCATGTTGCTAAATTTGAAATATCCACCTTGTGCCCACATTGATGTTACTATTTCAGGTATATCCACTTCCTCGCATTGTCTGATAATATTAGATAGCTTCCATATACTCTGATAGTCAGATAATCCATAAAATAGATTATTTGGAGTTATATGATTGTCATTCCGAGTTACATAAACTAGTTTATTTGCAGGAATAAATGATTTTTCAGGTTCACCAGCTATATCAAAATCAGTATATCTTACAGACTTTAATTTCCATGTTGAAGTGTCAACCCTGACTTGATTCAGGTATGACCAGTGCAACGGTTTGATTATTGCAGGTGTCCCTACAGGAAAACCATAATCATTCTTGCCTTCAAAAGTCTCTATGAATAATGCAGCCCTACCACCTACCATAGCCTGCTTTGCAAGATCCTGTTTGTAATAATTCATTCCAGTCAATCTATCTACTTTTTCAATATAATCGAGTAACGCTTGACGTTGGTTTTCGTCATATCCTGTAGCGTTAAGTGCTTTATTCAGCTTGTCTTCACTCTCATATACAGTGTTACCCGCAGGCATTACTGTTGGTTGAATCTCATTAGCAAAGCTAGTGTAGCATAAAATATCAGTAGCTGTAGATGCTATGTAATCATTAGCATACATATCATAGAGTAGTTTTTTATACTCTACTCCATATGGGTCCTTGAATTTTTCTTCATTTAACTCAGTATCATATTGTGATTTGAATACTGCAGTCTGAGCACTCTCAGCGAGCTTATTTCGATATACCTCAGCACCCTTTGGTGCAATATCCCACATCGTATGTCTGGGCTTGTATTTTGACGCAAATCTTACTGCCTTAAGATATGGCTTTTCTTCAAGATTTTCACCATGAGCTAGCTTGCTATAATCATTAGTAGCATCATACATTAAACTGGCCAATTTATATAAAAAACTAGTTAGCTCGTTTTATTAAAATACCATTGTTGACTTCAGAATCAATAATCTCTACAATACATGATTGACTCAATGAGTATTTTTCTACATATTCTTGTGGGATCCTGATCGTAGAATATTTACCCTGTTTAGAACCACTATTGAATATTTTTGTCTTCATAATATTAGAATCTCCACTAACTAGATTGAGAAAGCTTGTCATGAAGCTCTACACTATGTGCAGCTCTAATTGGCTCAGCCATCCATTCAAAAGATTCATGGAGATGTATCAATGCTGGAATGTGTTCCATAAACTCCATAAAAGCATTACACATTCTTGGTTGTGTTTTATCAATCTCTTCCCGGGTTATACCACGCATGACCCATTTACCATTAATAAATATCTTCTTCTCCGAAAACTTGGCAGCACCTGATTTTGATTTTAGCTTGAATCGCTGTTTGAAAACCTTACACCATCCAATGAAATCACGTTTCCATTTATCATTTGCCCATGGCTTTAGATATCCATCAATTGCAGCCCATGCATTGTAGAGCTGTTTTTCTTGATCTAATGTTATTCGTCTAACTCCCTTCTTATTATAGACTCCAACAATATACTTTTTCTCAATTTCTTTACATAATTTGATATGTTTCTTGATTGCAGTGACTGCCATTCCCCGATATGGCTTACCCTTTTCAATCCTGATTATTCCAGCATATGGATCTGGAATATTCAAACCATCTTCATGTTTTACTACATGGATATCATTTTTAGTCCATTCTTTATCATGGCGTTTGTATAATTTGTAAACCCGTTCTGCAATGTTCTGACGCATTGCTTTTGGCAATTCGTTATAATCAAAAGTATCTAATTCATTGATATGGTCCATGTAAGTATCGTAAATTGACTCTACTTCGTCGTCTTCTTCTGAAGACAAACCTTTGTCATTATTATCATTGGTAATCGGTTTTCTCCAAGCACGTTTGTATTTGTCTGGAAGTGCCCATACGACTAACTGTCTTGTGACTGGAGTAAATTGCCTCTCTTTCATATCAAATTGAATTGTTCTACAGATTTCATCCAATCTTTTACTTCTACCAGTAATTGGGTCAACAAAAGCCCCAATATTGTATAATTGCTCATAATACTCTCCTAATCGTCTAATATTATCAGATTTACTACCTTCAATTCTTTTGGTAATTAATTCATCATTTCCCATTTCTTCATAAGTTCTGTTTAAATTTCTCTGAATTTCGTTAATTCTGGTAGTAAACTCTTCTTGAGTTATAGCCACGTAAAAGTGATACAGAAGGTTTATTTATAAAGAATCCGAGTGCTCACTAATTTTCCCACGATTCTGCTGCATTTTTGAAGATATTTGGAGCAATTTTGCCTTTTTTATTGCGATTTACATCAATTGTCCTCATGTATGGTCGCTGATTGCTTTCCTCATTTCCTGCAGTTAATACAGAGTTTTCTATCGGATTTTGTCGATTTGTAGTCTCATATTTGCAATAATTACAAATCCAGGCATTATGTCTTTCAGAAAAGACCATTGCGACCTCTCTTAGATCATAATAACATAGAGGACAGTATACCCTCTTTTTGGAATCAATACCATGATATGGAGTGTTTACGTAAACTTCTCCATCTTTAGCACCTGGAATATTTAGCTTCATTGTTCAACATGACCCCAGCCATAATTGACCAAGCTTAGACGAAATGCGTCAAATAGATCCATTGTTCCGTATGTTTCCTTATCCAAACTTGGAGCTTCACCACTTGGATTTACCAGAGTGGCCGTTTTTAGCTGTTGTATCAATGGACTGAACCTTAATTCGTCAATTGCTATTAAATTCTCAGAAAATATGCGTTGAGCATGTTGAATCATTTGCATACCGTATCCCCTGACTCCACCAAACATTATTGGGTTAATTTTGTATCTTGAGTGTCTTAATTCATCAAATGGCACACTTTTTATCCTTCTATCGTCTGGGGCTGCCTCATCATTCTGTTTTTGCTTCAACATGTCAGAAACTGACTGCATGTTACCATCTATATACACTTTAGTGATATTCATTCTATGCATCATGTTCAAAATCATTCTACACATCGAATCATGATCCATTCCGGTGAATTCTTCAGCATATGTAAGCTCAATTATGCCATTTCGCATCTGGGTGACTACTATTGCAAACATTGATTCAGAACCAAATGCTGGGTCTACACCCATTGATTTTGGATAATCTCTCTGATAGGATTCATCATATCCTGGCTGTTTCTTGGCAAGCTCAATTGCCCTCTGGATATGTTCTGGACGGAATACATTTCCACCAACACTGATGAATTCGGCTCCATAATATTCGGTGAAAAATGCTCCTAACCTTCGCTTTTCTTCCTCTATAAACTCATATGAGACCAGTCCTGCGTCTATTGCGAGTTGAACTGGATATTTGTGTGGCCTAAAATCATTTTTACCTGCGATACAATCTTGCCATAGTGAATAAATCTTACCTCTAGGACCCCTGGGGATGGTTTCTATGACAAATTTACCTCTTGACATAGCCAATCTGGTAAAAGCTCCATCGATTACCTCAGTATAGTCAGTTGCTGCCTTGGTAATATCAGAAATATAGATAAAATCGACATTTTTCCATGAAACACTGCTTGCTGCTGATGCTCCAAGCCCAATTATTCGGCTTGGTTTACCTGGATTATACGGATTATGAATAAAAAGCTGCGTAATCTTCGTAACTTCGTCTTTTAGAAGATACTTTCCAGGTCTCATGATTAAAGTATGCTTGTATGTGTCTGAACCCAACAATAATTGGCGTAAAGTGTAGAGATGTTCTTTGGCCATCTGCTGGGTCTGACATATGACAAGCTTTTCATTACCAGCACTGTCTCTTAGCATACAATTCTGGTATAATGCTATCAGACACATCGTAGATAGACCAATTTTGTTAGACTTTATAGCAATATTATATGGGTAACTGAGAATATCTTTCCAGAATTCCATCTGATATTCGGTTAGATGTTTGACTTTTTGCTTCGTGAATGGGTGTATAAGATAACCAAATGATTGATAGAATAATGCCGGATCCTTGTAGACTACATTTCCATCAGAATCTGTAGTCATCTGGAGATTATTGATGTTATATCTCTTCTTGATATTGAGCTGATTCAGGGTATCAATTCCCCGAGATATCATTCTGAGATTTTTAGGAAGATTAGTGATCATGGCTTATAGCCTATGGCCTATGGATTGCTCCTTTGAGATATTTTGCGTTCTCCGACTCACGTTCTTTCCAGCAACTTTCACATCTCCACGAAAAGAATCCATTGCTACATTGTCTTGCTTCTAATACTTTAAAAAATCTCCAGCAACTTTGACATTTTTCGTTATGCTGTAGGAATAAATCACTATTACGATATCTTGTAATCTTGCTATCCTGTTGCATGTTTTTTTTCCACGACCTCTGGAAGGCTTTTGGCATTAATTTTAGCATAGTTTCAAATGAAATCATTTTAGATTCTCCCTTTCAGAATCTGATAGCTCTTTTTTAGCAAATTTACCCTGGTTCTTTACTTTATCCATGTCGATTTTACCACCCCTTGCTTTCCATTCATCATAACCTGGTCTTCCATGACAGAGAAGACATTCACATGTAGAATCTTCAGGAGTGTTTTCTGGATTCTGAATATTACCACCTTCTAATTGGATGCTTTCATGCTGCCAATCCCAATCTACAGTTTCAAATTCTTTTTCACCCATGATTTCCCCAGTCTTAGCACTTTTGTATGGCCCATGAAACTCACCATCACGAAACCCGGAAACTTCCTTACGGAGAAGATAATGGATCTTCCCATCACAGTTGATGCAATCAAAATTAGCACATGCATATGATAATCTTTTTAGATCCAGTCCTTTCCGTTTAGATAACTTATCAAATTCATCAAAAGCCATTTTCTTCTCCTAAGCCTTGGTTATCATTACCTCTTCTCTGCCAAGTTCATTAGTTATAGTAACTAATTCTGATTTCCTATTTTCTAGTTGGCCTGTAAAATCACTATCACTGCTATCAGACAAATCCACTTTTCTTGCCGAGAAATGGGTCATTATCTTGGATCTCCGTAGTTTCTATCATATAACTTCCTCATAAAGCCTCCTATAACTCGCATTGGAATCTTAGTCTTAACATCAAATCCTACATTCCTGTGTTTTACTGTATATTCTATAGCATACTTGTAAATGTGAGCAGTCTTGAGCCTTCCAAATATGTTATATCGATATGTAAGCGAAGATATCGTGCGGAAAACATCCTGTATTATGGCATATTTGTATATTCTAGAAATTGAAACCAGTTTAAATATACGATATAGATATGTTCTTGATATCGATACTGCATTAAGTATATTATATTTGTATCTTATTGGTAACGATAATCTACCAATTATATTATATCTGTATACATTGGTTAGAGATACTCTTAATTCGGCTATAATGGCATACTTATAAATCCGAGATAGAGATACTAATTTAAGTAAATTGTATTTGTAGACTCGTGATAAAGATAATCTTGTAAGAAATCTATATTTATATACTGTTTGAGAAGTGATACGTTGAATTATTTGGTATTTATAAGTTCGTGATGTTGCAACTCTACCTACCTGAATTATAGCATACTTGTAGATTTGAGAAAGAGAGAGTCTTGCTATAAGTTTATATCTGTATGTTCGAAAACTGGTAACAATTGCAAGTAGTGCGTATTTGTATACCTTGAGACTGGTTATTCTAGCAAGAATATTATATTTGTATATCTTGCCTCCTAGAGTCGCAAACAGATTGACTATTTGATTAAAATATGTAGGAATGGTATCATAAGGATTAGGCGCAATATCATCAGTGACTCCTAAACCGAAAATATATTTTTTAATCATATTTAGATAAGTTTTGTCTAATGCAGTTGATTGTGAAATATTGTATGCGTTTATTATGAATTTATTCCTTGCATAAGTAGGATAGAATGTATTTGTCTGAATAATTGCTTCAGTTGGAAGACTGCCATTATTCTCCCAGACAATTAATTTATCGACAGTATTAATGTAAGATTCAGCAACATTCTTTCCAGGATTAGCGACTACCATTGCCCTTGAAGAAATAGATTTCGTATATGCTGTTAATTCAGAATAGTATGCTTCGTCACCAGTATCGTCTTCCATTTCGTCGAGCATAATCCCGTCAATGTTGTTTATGCCATAGAATGAATACCACTTTGAAATCTGGTCTTTTACTGTCGTTATATCAATATCTGCATAATGAGTTGAAACGTAGCCAAGAACTTTTATGTTGTGGTTTGTTACATTTTTCAGGTCAGGAATACCATGCTGACTATAATCAGTATTCTCTAAAGTATCAGGTCCACTATTGACATTTAACACAATATACATGATCGTGTCAGGGTTAGCGTTTGCTGTATTGATAACGGGTGTCCAGTTATACGGTGTTCCAATCCACCAGTTAGGATAAATGTAAAGCGGATGGTAATAATTTAATCTAGGAGGAACAATTTCAAGTGTATTATATTTGTAAACTCTTGCTAGCGAGATTTTTGCTAGTATATTATATTTGTAAGTCCTAGAACTGGTAACCTTTGTAAGAAGTTTATACTTATAGACCTGAACATAGCCAGAAGCACCATCAGTTATTATTCCATCTACATCATCTGTTGAAGAAGATATCCATGAGGTTCCATCCCAACTGGTTCGTCTGGTATTACCAGCATCAAACTGGTCTGTATTATGGATTCGTATCTGAATAGCTGTTGTTCCTGCATATCTTATTACAAGGTGATCACCAGCTGCTATCGTCCTTGCACTCGAGAATGTCCATTTGTAGCTTATAGAATATGCAACATCTAGAGTAGAAGCATCAAATGATTCTATACTGGAAGCAATAAGAGCACTGGTTGAATCATAGATAGCTGCGTCTACCGTTCCTGTTGCTCCTGCAGTCTTCTTGAGTTGAACAGTCCATGTCTTTAGTTGCTTGGTAAGAAGTGCTGATGCGGATTCAAATACAGTCCCATATCTTGTTCTACCTCCGGTATTTATGGCTCCACTATTAGCACCTGAGAATGCTACATTGTAAATAGGAATAGAGCCTACACGTTGCAGAATATTGTATTTGAAAATAGTTGAAGAGGTAATACGCTGGATTATCTGATATTTGTAGGTTCGGGATGTAGCAACCCTGCCAGTCTGGATTATAGCATATTTATAAATCCTGGTGGAAACAATACGCTGGATTAACGCATATCTGTATATTCGTGAACTTGTTACTCTAATAAGAACATTATATCTATACGTTCTAGCAGTTGAAAGAAGTGTTCTAATTGAGTAGCGATATATGCGAGCTAATGATGTTTTTACAAGTATTCTATATAGATAGGCTCGTGAGAGTGCAACTCTTGTGGTTAAATTATATTTATAGATTCGGCTTAGAGAAATCCTACCAGTAATTTTGTATAGATATGTTCTAGAGATTGAAATCTTTGTCCTGATAGTATAACGGTAGATGCTGCTGAGTGATACTCTTGCCTGAACACTGTATCGATAAATCCTGGAGAGTGAAACTTGTGTTCTTAATCCATAACGATAAATTCTGGATAATGAAATTTTTGAAAGAATATTATATTTATAGATTCTACCAAAGAGAACACGTTGAGCTATTGCATATTTGTATGTCCTACTACTGATAATCCTTGAAAGTAATGCATACTTGTAGACTCTGGAAGAAACTATTCGAGAAAATAATGCATACTTGTATGTTCTAGAAGAGAGAACACGTGCAATCAGATTATATTTATAGATTCGAGAAGAAAGAATTCTAGCAAATAGAGCATATTTATAAATCCGAGTTGAGAGTATTCGTGAAAAAAGCTGATATTTATAAATACGAAAAGAGATTACTCGAGCAGCAAGTTTGTATTTATAGATTCTAGAACTAAGTATCCTGGCTGATAATGCATATTTGTAAATACGTGAAGAAAGAATACGACCTACAATCTTATACTTGTAGACGCCTGGATCAGTTACTCTGGCAGCAAGCTTATACTTGTAAATTATGGAAGAACTAACTCTTGTTAATGCTGCAGAAAATGCGAGAGTCTGAGGAGTCTCTAAAAATGAAGCGTGATTACTGACTGTTGTGTTTTCTGAGGTCGTTACTGTTGTGCCATCGTAATAGAATGTGTCAGTGTAAGGACCAGCAGTTCCAGTTTGGGTAATTTGAAACCAGACTTCAAAACATATAACATCTCCATCAGCAACACTAGCAACGGCTGAACCTGTAAAAGTTGCATTATGAGATCGTTGTGCGCCTGCTGTTCCTTCTTGAACTTGTGCGGCAGCACTGATGCCATCGAGAATATCACCGACCTTTGTCTGTGTGCCAGGTCTCCAAACGTATGCCGTAATACGGACACTACCGATGCTGGAAAGAGGAAAGTTAGCACTTGCTGATGATTCTGCTGCTGCAAAGTTATACGTCCATGTTTGAGCAGTGATTGATGAAATGCCAGAAAGTGGATCACTTACGAATCTAGTAAAATAATAATTCTGTGCTGAAGCAATGTTATTTTGAACAAATACTATAGATGCTTGAGATGTTCCAATGGTTGTATCCATATCTCGGTTGACAGTTTGAGCATCTGCATCCTTGACAGACGTTAATGAAGATTGCTCAGTTGTTGGAAGATTACTTAATGGACTAGTAGCAGCATGGAAGTATAATCTTGTTAATTTTCAGACACTTCCATAACGATACTACTCTTAGGCTCCTAGGCTCCTAGGCTACAATGTCATGCGGCTGTATCGCAGTCCACATTAATTGTTATTGCATCACTGTTGTTGGCAGCTGCGCCTGCAGTCACTGTTCGTTTATACCATATTGAGCGATGTTGACCAAAAGGAATATCAGCTGAAGTCAATCCGGTAGCATATGTGGTAGGTCTACTGAAAGTGACGCTTGTTGGAGCAGTGCTTTCGTCAGCTATGGTCTGTTCGGTTGCATTAATTGCTGCTGAACCAATACCAATATCCCATTCATCATCTGCTGAAGATGATGGACTTCCTACATATACTCTGACATTTTGCATTGTTAATGACGCATGGGCATTATGAATATAGACACATCTATATTCTATATCTCCGGCATTTGATTCTGTTCCAGTAACGTCATCAAATATATTATTTAACGTATTATCTGTTACCGATGTAGAGGATTTGGCTCCACCTAGTGAAGCGTTAACGCTAGAGTTTGCCGCTCCTCCTGACAGCCTGATTTGAATATCAGTTGCAACAATTGGCATTAGCTTATCAAGACTCTATATATTAAAAAAAACTAAGTGGAGGTAGGCATCAATCCAGCTACTTGCATATCTTCTAGTGATACTTCCTTCTGATCCTTCTTGTCAAGATGCTTGTTTTTCTCAATAATTTCTAATATTATTTCTCGTCTATCTGACTTGGCTTTTTCCTCGTCAGTTTGTTTTTTCACTTCAGCCGCTGGTTTGGCAGTAGAAGATCCTACAGTCTTTTTCTCATCTTCATCTCGAGTAGTCCTACTTTCATAATTTCTAGACATCAAAGAAGGAATAATAAGGAAAATATTTAAGAACTTGTTGTGCTCACTTTATTGTAATATCTTGGATTGTGATTATGAGTGCACGTGGACCGAGCATGGATGGGAAGTATTACCAAAATATAATCTGGCAAATGGGTTCAAGCCAATAAAACCATACCATGTAGAAATCAAATATGATCAAAATAAAGAATTGGATAAAGAAAAAAGTAATAATGGATTATAAAGCTGGTGATGGCTGTTCCCAAAAGAGTTCCATAAATGACGTGTTCCAAATGCTACTGTCCTGATAGACCAGGATTAAGCATCTGGTGTAAATGTCCATACTGCCATAAACCAGTAGAGAAAAAGAAGAAATGAAAGTTTTTCTAGTCCACGACACTGATGGTGAGGGTGACTGTTTCTTTGCTGCTTCTACATATGAAAAGGCATTGAGGTGGATTAAGAATAGCCAAATGGATGATATAATTAGACACAGAAGACAGGGATGGACTAAAAAACAACTTGAAGTCTCAACACAATACTTTGAAGATCCAAAAGAGTTACATCCTTATGTTATTCAAGAAATGGAGATAGACTAGACAAAGAATGAGATATGGAATTTACGAAGTTATAGACGAGTATGATTTTTCTCATTCTATTTCTATCCTTTTCATATACAATGTTAATTCTGGTTTGCTTGCAATGAATTTCTCTGCGTCTGCTGGTTGGTAGAATATCTTGATCAGTAATTCCGGATCTGGTTCAAAGACACAAGAGACATAGTTTTTAGGATTCTTCAAACTCATCTATATCAAACTCTGTGCTAGGTCTTCGTCTTTCTTTCCCGTCGCTCTTTGTTTAACATTTCTTTTTCATGATATTTGTGGACGTGTTTAAGAAGTCGTTTGAACCAGTTAGGATTATCGTAGTCGTAGGACATTTTCTTTTTACACCAGCCGCATTGAATCATCTTATATTTCTAGGTCTTCGTCCTTAAACACCAAATCATAACATGAATTACATAACGGAGGCATGGAGGATCTAATATTAGGCTCTAATTCCTTTTTGCATTTTTCGCAAT
>Ga0209811_10000392_pt1 | contig 18941 bp, 33 predicted proteins | sample Coa_R1_6_FD_187161 | JGI IMG/M metagenome (GOLD analysis project Ga0209811, IMG submission 187161) | Surface soil microbial communities from Centralia Pennsylvania, which are recovering from an underground coalmine fire. - Coalmine... | ecosystem: Environmental > Terrestrial > Soil >...
CTCGATCGTGGCCGCGGCGCCCTCCAGGGCGAGCTGCTCGTAGCCCTCGATGTCGAGCACCAGGAGGTCCAGGTGCGGCAGGTTGAGCGCGTCGATCGTGCGGATCGAGACCCCGCCCGCCTCGCGGATCACGTACGTGGCGCCGGGGTTGCCGATCGCCTGCTGCAGCTTCACCTGCTCGACCGCGGCGCCGAGCCCCTCCTGGAGCGCGACGATGTTCTCGCGCCCGGGCGAGAGCGCGAGGTTGCGGGTGAGGCACTCCCAGTTCTCCGGGTCCGGCTCGAACGTGTACACGCGCTCGAAGTGCGCGGCGAGCTCCAGGGGCCACACGCCGACATTGCCGCCGGCCTGGACACAGACGCGCCGGTGCTTGGGGAGCGTGGCGTAGAGCCGGCAGTCGGTGAGCGTGCTGAGCACCGCCTGGCGCGTCTCCAGGTCACGCGCCGGCCACCAGGTGCCGTCGATCTGGATGAAGCCCTCATCCGGCTCGCGCATCGAGGCGGCGATCCAGGGCACGAGGCCCTCGCCGAACACATAGAGCTCGGCGCCCTGGTTGAGCATGAGGGCGGCGAGCTCGCGGAACTCACTCGCCTGCTGCACCATCCAGGCGGCGCACTTGAAGTGCCGGCCGCGGTGGATCGCATCGAGCACGCGCTGCCCGTCGTTCTCCGGCTGCGGGTAGGCGTGGTGCTGCCCGTCCTGGTAGGACGAGTCGAAGCCGAAGAGCGCGAACTTGCGGAAACCCATCCCCCAGGCGAGCGCGATCGCGCGCATCCCGACCGTCGAGCCCCCGCCGACGAGCGGCACGCCCTCGGCCAGGATCGCCGGTGCCCCTTCCGTGAGCGGGTGCCACACGGTGAGCTCCGCGTCCGGGTCCGCCTGGGCGAGCTGCAGCAGTACCGGGTCGACCATCGAGGCGAAGAGCTTCTTGCCGCCGGGCTGGTAGAACCGCACGCACTCGGGCTTCGCGTCGCAGATCACCTGCGCGTCCTCGCGCATGCCGTGGGCACGCAGGAAGCCGGCCGTGGCGTTGGTGGCGAGGATGATCGCCCCATCGCGCTGCATGGCGAAGATCTGCGGCAACGACAGCTTCAGCGAGGGGCCGCCGCCGAGGATGACGACGAGCTGCTCGTGCGGCGGGCAGGTCTCCAGGAAGTCCAGCTCCGGGTTGGCGGCGCAGGACTTGATGCGCGCGAGGATCGTCTCCTGGGGCATGTTGGTGACCACCACGAGCTCCGCGGTGATCCCGCCGCCCACCTTCCACACCGCCGGCACCCAGCCATCCAGGACCTCGTGCGGGCGCGGGTGACCGTGGAAGTACACGACACTCGTGCCCTTGGGCGGATCCGCCACGCACTCGACCTTGTACGAGCGGCACACGCCCGGCAGCAGGTCCTGCAGGATCTCCGGCGGCCAACACTCGCCACCGATGCGCTGCGCGTTGTAGCCGCTGCGCGCGAAGAACTTCTCCAGGTACTCCTGGTCGCCCCCGGGCCAGTGCGCGGCCGGGTCCCACCGGTGCGCCTGGTCGGGCTGGAAGATCGGACCGATCACGCGCAGCTGGAACTCCTCCCAGATCGCGCTCGTGAGCTCGGTGTCCGCGGCGAAGGACATGACCGAGCTCTGGAACCCATCGTGCCGGTACGCATCGCGCAGGATCGCGAACGCGGGCCGGAGCGCGGCGAGCTTGTCGAGCGCGCCGCAGATCGCGGTGTCCAGGTCGAAGTAGAGCACCTGGTCACCCTGGTTGAACGTGCCGGGTGCGAACAGCGCGAGCTTGTTCCACCAGCCAGTGAGCCCGGCGGGGAGGAGCTGGGTCTCCACCCCCGCCAAGCCACGTAAGGCCTCGGGGTCGTCGGTGAGGCACACAAAGCGCCCCACCGTCCCATCGGCCAAATTGCGTCGCACCATGTCGTGCAGGCGCTCGACGTATTCCACGCCGAACGCCTTGCCCCAGCGAACACAGGCGACCTGGAGCATCGACTTACAGCCCTTCCAGGACCGGGCGACCGTTCAGGTAGATCAACGCGCACGACGTCGTCGAGGTGAGCGTCGTCACGTTCGCCTGGCGGCTGCCCAGGATCTGACCCTTGGTGGAGGGCGTGAAGTAGATGCGCCCGGCGGTGCCGGACACATACACGCCCACCGTACCCGGGGCCACCTGGACGGCGGTCTTCAACGCCTGGCACACGCCGCCACACTGGAACCAGGCGTACTGGACCTGCGTGGTGTTGCTGGTGATGCCAGCACCGGAGTTGTAGACCGTGGAGGCCACGCAGACCGCGAGCGGAACGCCCGTGCCCTGCGAGGTGCCCTTGGCCGGGACCGCCACGACCTGGTACTGATTGGCGCCCTGCAGCGTGTAGCTGACAACGGTGCCCAGTGGGATCGCGGTGGAGGTCGGGACGGCCAGGTAGATGAACTCGCCGGCACCGAGCGTGGGCTCAGTGGCAGCGCGCACCTGCCCGAGGAACGGCTCGAACACCGCCTTCGGGAGGACCGAGGTCGCCACGTTCTGCAGGCCGGTTGCGGCCGGACCGGGGCCTGGTGCATCGGTGCTGACGTAACCGATGTCCAGGAGGCCGATCGTGGGATCGGCGAAGCCCCAGTTGTACGTGGGTGCTGCGGGAACCTGTGCAGCCAGGAAGGAGACCTTACCCATGGTGGTGTTCTCCTTACGCGAGCAGAGCGCCCTGGAGGAATCGGTTCGAGGTGGTCAGGTTGCCGGCAAAGCCTACGAGCTTCACCATCGCATCCTGGTTCACCGCGAAGCGCTCATCGCCCAGGGGAGCCATGTTGCGGTCCGAGTGGGGGCGGAAGAACAGGTACTTGGTGTTCAGCATATACATGCTGTTCACCGGCGCACCGCCGCCGAAGCCGCCATCGAGCACCACGTCGCAGTTCATGTACTTGAGCGTCTGGAAGCCCAGCTGCGCAAGCTCATTCCCCTCGACGCGCTGGATCGCCTGGAGGGACTCCAGGTAATAGCGGTAGAAGTTGTTGTCCGCAACGATCAGATCCGGCGCGTCAGCACCGCGGACCAGCTGCAGATAGACCCGGTTCATGTAGGTCTGGATGTTCGCGGTCGAGGCCGCGGTGCCACCGTTCGTCACGGCGCTGAAGGCGACGTTGCGCCAGAAGGACCAGACCGACGGGTCGATGCCGCCCACGATGCCGGAGGTGGGCGTGGAGCTGACCAGGAGCTGGATGCCCCCGATCTGCCGTCCGCCGTCCGCCGTGCCGTTCGAGTAGGTGTCGAGGGCGATGTTGTTGGTGAGGGTCTGCTCGGCGTTCTCGATACGCGAGTCGAGCAGGTCGATGATCGCCTCCTCGCCGCTGTTCTGCAGCATCTCCAGTCCCGAGATCGAGACTGCGACCGCTGCCTGGGCGTAGTTGTACTCCGCGCCCGTGAACACGTCGGAAGGGCTGATGTTGAGCGTCTCGTACCCGGAGTAGCGCTTGTAGGTGCCGTTCTCCTGGTAGTTGAGCTCCTGCACGATGGTGCGACCGCCCGAGACAGGCTTGACACGGTTCTTGGAACGCAGCCGGTAGAGCAGGGCGTTGTTCTTCGTCACGTTGTCAGCGAGCTTCCCGGTGCGATTGCGCAGCGTGGTCGTCACGATCTCAGGGATCGTGGACGACGGGTTGGGCAATGCCATTGAGAGGTCTCCTGAAGTGGATAGGGGTTACATGCGGGCCCTGGCTTCCGCCATGTTGGCCGCGATCTCCTCCCTCAGCGTTCGGTCCTCGGGTGCCTTGGGCGTGGAGCTACCACTGCCGCCGCGCACCGAACCTCCGCGAGAGCGCGCCACGTTTGCTCGCTGGCGCCTATCGGCCTCGGCCCTCTGACCTTGCGTGCGCTCCTGGTCGAGGATCGCGCGGATGTCAGGGCGGGCGTGAATGGCCTGGTCGTACGCTTCCTCCAGGGTCGCCGCCAGACCTTGCGCGAGGAGAACCGTCATGTGGTCCCTCACGTGGTCAAAAAAGCGCGACTCGGGCTTCGACCGGAAGGCGTCGATCTCGGTCATCACCTGCTGCTCCATCTGCGCCTCGACCGCGCGCGCTTCCTGTTGCTGCCGAGCTGCCAGGGTCTCCTGTTGCTGGCGGAAGCTGCCCAACCACTGGGTGAGCTCGCGCAGTTCTGGAGGGATGACTGGCTGGGCTGGTGAAGCGCCAGGGGGAGTCGCGCCGTTGCCGGGCGCAGGAGAAGGCCCCGGCTGGACACCAGCCAGGGCGCGATAATCGATGCCCTGTCGAGCGGCGATCTGGCGAAGCATGCCGATGCGCTCAGACATGGGCGCGGTCTGCAGGAACCGCATCACCTGCAGCACGTCCTCGAAGTACTTGATCGGGTGCACGCCACCCTGGCCGATGACATCGCGGTACTGATTCGCGATGTGCACGAAGCCGCGGCCGACCTGGCGCTCGCCATCCTGCGCGGTGACGATGCGGTGGATGTCGGTCTCACGCCGGCTGATCTCGCCGCGGATCTCCGGCGGGAGCTTCGCCCACTGGGCCTTGGCGTTCTGGCTCCAGCCCTGCGGGGCTACATCGACCGCGGGCGGCGCCGCACCGGCGGCCGGCGGCTGCTGACCTTCGACGGGCGCGACCGGTGCCCCTGGCGCTCCAGGTCCGCCTGGAGGCGCCTGATCTTGCGGCTGAGCTCCTGCACCAGGCCCCGGCGATCGCGCTTGGAAACGACCACGTCCATCGCGGCCGGCGCCAGCATCCTCACGCGCGGGCGGCTCCCCGGCGCCGCGCTCGACCGGCTCTTCGCCCGCTCGTTCGAGGACTTCATCGCGCGCCTCCAGGAGGCTCTCGCGCACCGTTGGTTCATGTTCGGATTCTAGCTCCTCGTCCTCGATGACGGGGGCAGCGGCGGCTCGTGGCATGGGTCAGTCCCTCAAGTCGTTCGGCGAAGGGTCGCGAGCGGCACCCTCTGGCGCAGCACGCGGCGGATGGTCTCACGGCGCTCGACGACGTACTCACGCGTCTTCGGCGGCGGCACAAAGGGCAAGCGCCCGCTGGGCAGCTTCTTGTCGGCGGCCTCGTGCAAGCCGTTGCGCGCCAGGAACTCGCGGTGCTCGCGGCGCGATGTTATCGGTTGGCCCGCACGATCCCCCGCGACTGCGATGTACGGGCGGATGTCCGGCTGCCCCATCGGGGGCGTGAAGATGCCGCGCACCGCGATCGCACCGCACTTGCACTGCGCCGGGTCGTTGCGGTTGGCGATCGGGCGCACCTCATCGAAGCGGCGCCGGCACGCCGCGCACTCGAACTCGTACGTCGGCACTCAGCGCAGGCCCGTGTGCAGGCCGCCACCGGCGACGAAGTTATAGATCAGGATCAGGGCGAAGAGCCCGAGCAGCACCAGGACGACGGTCTTGATGGGCTCGGGCAGGCCCAGGCGGCCGATGCCCCACCAGGCGAGCGCGAAAGCGGCCAGGACGACGAAGATCAGGGCGAGCGTGGTCATGCGTGTGCTCCTTTACCGTTCTTGGGCTTCTGCTGCGCCTTGGAGTTGGCCACCAGGCGCGTGTTGGCGCGCTCGCTCGTGCCCTCGCGCGTGGCGTGGGTGAGCTCGCGGCTCTGCTGGGCGGCCTCGAAGTGTGACTTCAGCCGCAACATGCGCTCCTCGTGTGCCGCCTCGAACTCGGTCTTCTGCGCCTCGAACGACAGCTCCATCTCCTTGAGGTGCGTCTGCACCGCGGCATCCAGGCGCGCCTTCATGCTGGCGACGCGCTCATCGAGCGCGGCCTGCTCGCGGGCCTGCATCGCCTGGGCCTGCTGCTCGGCGGTGTTGCGCTGCGTCTCCGCGGCGATCTCCGCCTGGCGGCTCTGCGCCTCGATCTGGGACTGGCCGGCGGCGATCTTGAGCTTCGTGTCGGCTTCGAGCTGCGCCTTCTGTGCCTCCGGGTCGGGCTTGGGCTGCTTCGAGCTCTGCTCCAGGGCGTGCATCATGTCCTCGAACGTCTGCTCGACCGAGCGCGCGGTGGTGAAGCCGCGCACGACGAACATGAGGAGCTCGGCGAGCATCGGCACGATCGCCGGGTTCTGGGAGCCCGCCTCCATCGCCTGGGACATGTAGCCCCCGACCGCGGTCATGAGCTCGATGCGGCTCTGCTTCTCCGCGTCCTCGTCCATGCGGATGGTCGAGTCGGTCTCGATGTCGAGCTTGAACTCGCGGATCACCGGGTTCTTGAGCAGCGCCTCGACGTCCTCCCAGGTCGGCAGCTCCAGGAGCTGCATCTTGTCCGGGGAGAGCGGGGCCTGGCCGGCGGCCGGCGTCTGCGGCGTCGCGGGCGCGGCGGCGTTCATGCCGCCACCCATCGGCGGTGCTACCGGAGGCTGTCCAGGAGCGCCCGGAGGCGGCGCACCAGGCGACGGTGCTGGTGCCGCGCCAGGCGTGCCCGCAGCCGCGCCAGGGTGGGGAGCGGTGTCACCGGGGGCACCTGGAGCGCCTGGGGGCGCAGGCTGACCGGGAGGTCCGGGTGGCGGGGCAAGAGCTTGCTGCTGGGCGAGCTGGAACTGGAGCTGCTGCTTTTCGGCCGCCGTGAGGAGCTTGACACCGCTGATCGCCTTCAAGGTGTTGATGTCGTACTTGGCGACGATCTCGCCGATGATGTGCACCTCGTCGCGGCAGAACCGCTGCACGTCCTGCTGCGAGTCCTGGATGCGCAGCACCGAGAATCGGCCCTTGATCTGCTGCGCAGTCGCGGTCTCGTCCGGGTCGGTCATGCCGCGCACGATGTCGGCGATGCCGGTGAGCTGGTAGATGTCGTCGATCACGGCCGAGCGCTGATCGCGCAGGAAGCCCAGGGTCTCGGCGATCTCGCCCATCGGCAGGAGCTCAAAGCTGCCCTTCAGGCCGCCCTTCTCCTTGAGCGCCGCCCAGCCGTTGACCGGCACGAGCTGGTTCTCCGTGCCCTCCGCGAGCAACCGGTCCAGGCCCTCGGCCGAGGTGTCGCGCACACCGGCCACCTTGAGCGCCTTGGTGATGGAGGTGATGCGGCTGGAGAGCTCGTCGACCTCGTTCGCCTGGTCCTGGTAGTGGACGATGTTCGGAGTCGGGATGAGGTCATCGTTGGCCAGGTTCGCCAAGAGCGGCGCCGGGCACGGGAAGAAGTCCTTGAGCTTCTCATCGTCCCCGCGCTCATCGAGCACGCGCGGGTAGTTCTTCACCAGCCAGATGCGCTTGCGCTTGTGCTTGTCGTGGATCTCGTAGACGACCGCCTTCTTGCGCGTGATCGGGATCTTCGCGTCCGAGAGCTGACGGGGCGAGTAGTCGAGCGGGATCTGCATCACCTGGCTCTTGGTCAGGCGCCCGCCGGGCTTCATGAAGCGCTCCAGGAGCTCCTCGCGGTCGAGGTACACCTTGCGCCACACCCCATTCACCTCGTCCCAGGTGCGCGCCCAGGTGTGCCCGAAGTCCTCCCAGTTGACGAAGTCGATCTTCGTCTCTTCGTGCTCGATGAGGTCCTCGTCCCCCTCCGAGTCCGCGTCATTGGTGGTGCCGGCGCCCTGGGCCGCGAGCTCATCCGTGGGCGCGTGCGGGGCCTGGACGTCATCCGCGGTCGGGCCGCCCATCATTGGGCCGGAGCTCGTGTCGGAGGTGACGGAGCGATCGTCGCCGTCCTCGGGCGTGTCCTTCGCCGGCCGGTGCGCGAAGTGCGGCACGTAGCGGATCCAGGTGGTGCCGCGGCCGACGAGCTCGAAGTCGAGGATCGCCTGGCGGTTCAGCCGCATGGTGTCGTTGACCGCATCGAGCGTGTACTGGATCGCGCGCTCCAGGATCTCGGAGGTCACCCGGCCAATGGGGTCGCGGTCACGGAACCGGCGCTCGACGACCGCCTTGGGGTTGCGCGCGTAGAGCGCGGCCATGCGGATCTGCACGTTCGCCCAGAAGAGGTTGAAGCGGGTGATCGCCTCCTCGCGTGGCGTGCGCTCGTCCTTGTAGCGTTTCTTGATCTTGCGCCCGCGCCGGAGCCACTTGTCCGTGAGGCGCTCGTAGTCCTCGATCTCCGCCTTCCACTTGCGCACGGTGGGCTCTTCCAGCCCACCCATCATGCGGATCTGGTCAGCCATCAGACGACGACGAACGTGACCTGGGCGCCGACGTTCACCGAGAGCCCATTGACCAGGTCGACCGGGAAGGCGTTCCAGCCGACCGCGCACGCGCTCAGGCTGACGATCTGGTTCAGGCCGCCGGTCGTGCTGTCATCGTAGAGCACGATGGTCGTGGTGGCCGGGGCGTAGAAGCCCAGCAGCTGCCCCGAGCGCGGCAGCACGTTCTTGATCGAGCCCGTGGCCGGGGTAACCGGGCGGCCGACGGACAGGGCACCAGGTGCGGGCATTCACTTCTCCTTGGGCGGCGCGAGGAGCGCGTCCGCGGTGTGTCGAATCGTCCAGCCCTTGGGCAGCGCCTTCACGATCTGCCGGGCGCGCTTTAAGCCGAACACGGTCTGCGCGCCCTCACTGTGGCGCACGTAGGTGCCGTCGCGCGCGAAGCGCACGATCTGCCACTGCACCAGGTGCGGTTCAAAGCTAGCGGGCTCCGCCACGCTGGGCGGCCTCGTGCGCCGTGCCGGGGATCGCCTTGGCCGGCGGGACGTTGTTCTCGGGCAGGTGGCCGCCCTGGGCCTCGTTTACTCGTCGCATCTCTGCCTCCACCATCCCGGGGCGTGCCCAGGTCGGCTCGATTGGGTCATCGGTCACAGGCGCTCCAGGGCGCGTGGTTTCACGCCGCTATCGCTCGGGAAGAACACCTCGTCCGCCGTCACCTCGTGCAGGAACTTCGGCCGGGTCACCTTGGGCGCCTCGGCCGGCATGTCCCAGGACTGGCTCACGATCTCGTACGCATCGGCCGGGTGCGAGCTCCAGTCGTGGTGCGGCTTTTCCTTCAGCTGCCGCAGCTTCTCGTCCCACTCGTAGTGGTAGCTCTCCAGCGCTTCGATGCCGCGCGCGCACCGGACCGCATCGAACGTGCAGTACTCCAGGCTCTTGCGCGCGGTGGCGATCTGGTCGCGCTGATTCACCTGGCCCAGGACCTCCAGCGTGATGCCGAAGTCGTACATCTGGTCGCCGAAGCTGCGCCCGTTGGCCGCGATCGTGTGGTGCGCCGCATCGTGCGGGGCGAAGTGCCGACCATACACGTAGGCCTGCCGGTGCTCGTGCCCGGCGTAGTCCCCATCGAAGTCCCAGCGCTTGCTGCCGTCGCGCACCTTGATGCGCTTGCCGGTGAGGATCTCCGCGTAGTGCTGCGCGCCCTGGCCGCTCGTGGTGTAGAAGTCCACCAGGCGCACCTCCGGGCCCGGTAGCAGCTGGTACCACCAGATCGCCGTGTGGTCCGCGTAGCCGATGTCCCAGGCGGTGTGGATCTCGTACCCGGGCACCGGCGGGAAGGCGCCGATGCGCTGCGCGCGCTCCAGGGCGCGCATCCAGGGGGCGTAGATCGCACCGAGCACCGCGGCGTCAAAGCTGCAGTAGTACTCCTGCTGGATCCAGGCCGCCCCTAGATCCGGTCCGTACTCCGCCTGCTTCTCAGCCAGTTCGTTGGCAATCTCCTCCGCGGTGAAGACGCCGGTTTGCTCGACCGTGAGGAGCTCGTAGAACCAGGTCTCGGAGCGGGACTTGGCCAGGCGCGCGGTGTTGAACCCGTGGTTGCGCCCGCGCGGGGTGTACAGGAAGAGCGCCCAGCCGTCGTTCTCCAGGAGGATCGGGCTGATGTACGCCCAGCTGGCAGGGTCAGCGAGTGACCATTCGGAGAAGACCACACCCACCGGTGGAGAACCCACGAGGGCGTTGTAGTTGTCACTGCCCACCACCTGCCAGATCGAGCCGCACGCGAGCTCAATCATCATCTCGTTGTTGCGCGTGCGCTTGCGCATCCCCGGCGGGAACGCCTCGTCGATGCGGCGCTTGCCCGTGTGCGGGTTGACCGCCTCCCAGATCGCCTTCCTGGCCTGCTCCGCCTGCGGGAGCATGTGCCAGTAGTTGCCGATGCGCTTGTGCGCGGCCTTGCACGTCCAGCGCAGCGCGATGTCGTCCTTGCCGGCACGCCGGTGCCACACCGCACACGCCCGCTTGCCTCCGGCCTCCAGGTAGCGCCACAGGTTGTCCTGGTGCGGCTGGCAGTACCAGCTGCCGAAGGCGCGGACCTTAGTGCGCGGTCGGCGCGGGCGGCTTGCGCTCGTAGCCAGCCGGACGTTGGGTCGGGTCATCGAACGAGTACATCACGTCGCCCGTGACATCGTGCTCGATCTTGTCGCGCCACTCCTCGCGGCGCCGGTTCTTCAGCCAGAAGATCTGCGCGGTCACATCCGGCGGCACGTGCTCGGTGGTGGCCACGCGGGTCACCAGGCCGTCCTTGGAGCAGAAGATCTTCTCGCTCTCGAACGAGTAGCCCACGGCGCGCTCGTAGAGGCAGCGCTCCACCCGGTCATCCGCGACACTCGTGCCCGCGTTTAGGGCGTCTGAGAATGGCCGGTAGGCCAGTGTCCAGCGGTACAGGGTGTCGCGGCAGATCTGCAGCACCTCCGCGATCTCCGCCCGGGTCATGCCGCGCATGGCGCACTTGCGTGCGATCTTCGCGTACACCGGGTCGTACTTGGTCGGTCGTCCAGCCATCGACAGTCCCCTTTGCTCCCCACGTCTGAGGTGGGCGAAGCCGTAATCGAATCAGATCAGGCCGACAGGTCGGCGGCCCAGGTCTCCACACCCGCGACGATGCCCATGTACGTGAACTGGGCCTGTTTGTTGTTGGCCACGCTGAAGCCCACACCGGCACCGGCGCCCTGCACCTTGCCGGTGCTCGCGTTCGGGTAGACCAGGACTGCGTTGCCGCCCTGGTTGTTCACCTGGAAGGAGTCCCCGGGGCTGATGGTGCCGCCGGAGGCGTTGTCGATGCCGCGGGGCAGCACGTAGCCGGTGCCCGAGCCGACACTCGTGCCCGCGAGCAGCATCATGTCGGAGGGGATCGCCTTGGAGTTGGCCTGGGTGGTGCCGGACGGTGCGTTCGCATCCGTGCTCAGCGTGACGAGGATCGGCGTGCCCATGAGCGCGTTGGCCTGCTGGGCAGGCGTGCCGGCGGCCATGGCGGCGGAGCGGATTGGCATCGAGATCTCCTGAGGGTGAGGTGAGCGCGTGGGCGCTCAGTACATGTTCGACTTGCTGCCCTTGCGCTCCCCGAAGGCCTTGGCGGTCCCCGCGAGCTTCTCCATCTTGCCGGCGCCGCGCGTGAACCAGGCCGACCGCGGGCCCATCGTGCCGCCGCTGCTCTTGCCCTGGAGGCGCTTGGCGTTGTGCGCGTGCCCGCTGTTACCGATGTTGCGGTTACCGACGGGCTTGTTCGGCATCGCCTTGCCGCCCTTGATGCCACCCGTGCCGGATCCCATGGACGTGCGGATCGCGCCAGGCATGCCGGGCATCGTGCTGCCGGACTTGAGGTAGTTCGAGCGGGTGCGCGGTTCGGCGACCTTGCCCTTCTGAGCGGTGCGTGAGGTGGTTGCCATCGTGTCGCCACGGGTGAAACGGGCTGCCATTAGCGTGATCTCCTGAAGGTGCCGGCGCCGTAGCGCTCGTGGCGGGTTTTCGCTTTGCCCTTGAGCGACTCCATCTTGCCGGTCACCGGGGCACTCGGGTGAGCGGCGTTGTAGATCCGGGCGGCGTGGCTCTTCGCATCCTTGAGCGGCATGCCACCCGATGCGAGCTTGTCGCGGATCGCTTCGTACTGCTTGGGCATCTCACTTCCCCCGACTGGCGAGTTTCGCCTTGGCGCGCGCCACGATCGCCTCCATGGTGGTCGTGCTGATGTTGCCGGCGTTGCGGCTCTTGGGCGCCAGGCGTTCCGCGGCGATCGCGTGCGCCTTGTCCTCGATCGGGAAGCTGCGCCCGGGACCGGCGAACTTCGAGCTCGGGATCTTGGCGCGGGCTTTGGGTGTGAGGCGTGCCATAAATGCAAAAAGCCCGGGTTTTTAAGGCCCGGGCTGAGGTCTTGCTGTAGGAAGAAACGAAGCGAGCCGCCCTCGGGGGACAGCTCGACGCATGCGGAGGCTAGACGGTTTTAATGTTCACATCAACATCGAACCGCACCTCCAACACCGCGAGCGCGTGGCGGATCGAGTGCAGCGCGCGGTCGACGTTGCGCCGAAATGCGCTCTCACTCTGCCCGCAGTTGCGCGCCTTCATCTCCAGTGGCGCGTAGGTGAAGTACTGCTCGCAGAGCGCATCATGTTGCGGATGCTCCAGCTTGCCGACCAGGCGATCGATGAGCAGCACCCCGTCCGGGCAATCGATGTTCGAGCGCAGCGAGGTGTAGCTCTCGGGTGCGACGCCGATGCGGTGCCACTCGATGAGCTTCTGCGACATCGACTTGCCGTGCCCGAGGCGCTCCAGCTCCCCGCGGCTCCAGGCCGCCCAGCGATCCAGCAGCGCGTCGACCATCCGCATCGTGGGCGCCAGGCGCCGCCGTGACTCACTCGGCACCGAACTTCTCCTTGCGCACCACGCGCAGCACGGGCGCGAGCTGGTACGGGCAGCGGACACAGAACTGCGTGAACCAGTACGTGCGGTGGGTGGGGGTCTCGCGGATCACCGGACTGCACAGGTGCGACATGCGGTGCCCGAGGAGCCAGCAGAGCGCCCTCATACCCACGCCTCCGGCGGCTTGCCGCCGCTCGTGAGCACCGGCCAGGGCGAGTCGCGCAGGTAGCGCTCGACCGCCACCCGTGCCTCCTCCCAGCCCCTGGCGATCCGTGCGGCGTAGCCCAGGTGCGACATGCGCAGCAGCCACACCGCCTGCTCATCGGACGTGCGCCCGCCCTTCACCCGCTTGAGCTCGATCCAAAGTCCCGCGGCGCCGCCGTTGCCGACCTGGCCGATCGGGATCGGCAGGAAGTAGTCGCTCACGCCGACCTGGAAGCCCTGGCGCTTGAGCCGCACCATCGCGAAGTTGCGCTGCCGCTCGGTGCCCCCGAGCTTCTGCCCGTTCGGGATCATGACGAGGATCTGCGACAGCGGAATGCCGTTCCACCGGGTCAGCGTGCACCAGGTGAAGAACGCGACCGCCTCGGCCTCCTCCAGCGGCACGGGGCGCGGCTTCGGCACCGCCCAGGAGCTCACGGGTCCTCCGTGACGTCGATGCGCCACTGGCCCTCGCCCTCGACCGTCACCATCCATTGCCCTGCAGGCTGGTCAGATGCCAGGCGCGGCAGGCGCACTTGTACGGTCGCAGCATGGGCGTCTTGGGGTTGCGGGCCTGCTGCCGGGCGGCGACCATCAACGCGAAGCGTCGATTCGGGTAGGCGCGTTTCAACGGAAACGGACACCCGACGTGTGCTCGGTTGACTACGCCCAGACCCACCTCCCATCCCCGCGATCACAGCTGATACAGACGCTGCACGAGCGTCCGCAGGCCGCGGTGGGTCAGGGTCTCCAGGCGATTGAGCGCGTCCTCGATGCGGCGGATGTGCGAGCTGTCCTGGGGGACCTTGTGCAGCGCGCGCAAATCGTTCGCGCCCTCGATGGGGCCGGCGTTCTCCGGCGGACCGGCGAACACATCGATGCGTGTGTGCCCAGCCATGAGCATCTTCTCCAGCTCATCGACGAGCGCGGTGACGCGATTGGCGGCGCGCTCCAGGCGCGGGACCTCGACGGCACGCCCGGTGTCAGCGGTGCCCAGGTTGCTCGCAGCGGCGTGCATGCCGTGTCCGGTGTTGAAATCTTGCATATTGGCAGTCCTCTTCGGTGGTTACGGGGTGAACAGGTGAACGAGCGCGAACGCCCACAGGCTACCGGCGGCGAGCGCGACGAGGAGCACGAGCGGCAGGCGCAGGTGCTCCCACAGGATCAGGGTGCGCAGGGCGCGGGCTTGCGCGTCCTCGCTCCAGGCGGTTGGCGATGATGCGGGCGTGGGTGAGCCCGCGGGCGGCGAAGGCGGCGTAGCTGCGGTAGATGGCGAGGTCGAGTCGCTCGCGCCCGTCATCGTGCACAACCAGCAGGGGCAGCTCGTCATGGGGGCTCTCCTCGCTCACGTGGTGGGTTTGCCGATCCCGGTCATCAGCGCCGCCAGGCGCTCCAGGTTCTTCGCTCTTTTCCCGTACCGTCGCCTTTTGGCGGTCGGGGCCCCCTCGTCTGAGGGGGTTGGGGGAGTCTTAAATTGGGCAGGGATGGGAAGGGCAGGGCAGGGCAGGGAGGTGGCGCCTGAGCGTTGCACCATGTCACGCACCTGCGTTTCATCTTGTAACGCTACTGCGTTACGATGCTTTTCCTGGCGGGCGGCCGCGCGCGCCTGTTTCTTAGCGAGGACCCCGTTATGCTCAAGCCAACCCGGAAGGCGTACGCAGTTCGCGTCGAGGACCTCAAGGTAATCCGCCCCGAGGAGCTGCGCGATACCCTGGACCCCGAGGAGCTCGTCTACATCATTGGCGCCGAGGTCCAGTGTGTTGTCGCTGCGGATGTGCGAGTCCGCTACAAGCCACAGCTTCGTCAGGTAGCCTAAAGCGAGCGATTCGGCGGCTGCGCGCGACTCACCCTGAGAGAGCTCGATGCGCTTGACCAACTTGAGAAAGTTCGGGTTGGTGAGGGTGCTCTTCCAGATCAGGATGTAGCCGCCGTTCTTCATGCCGATGCCGCCCACTGAGCAGCCTTGCGCTGGCGCGCGCGGTAACGCAGCGGGTGACAATCGGGCACGCCGTTCACGGTGAACCAGACGGAGATCTTCTCCAGCGCCTCGGCACGCGGGTCGAGGCCGTGCTGCGCCATGGCACGCAGCGTGAGGTAACTGACGCCGGTCTCGCGGCTGATCTCGCGCAGCCAGCCCTTGGCAATGCGCAGCGCGCAGATCACGTTCGCATGGGACATGGTCACCGGCTCGGTCAGCGCGTCGAAATTCATTGCGGTGGCCCTTCAAATTTGCGGCGTTGCGGTTATAGTGTCGGTCGAACCAGACACCAAGAACCGGAGCGTAGGACATGGCTGACGAGTCGACAAGCCCCGCGAGCGCAAACCCCGTAAAAACCAGCACCGATGTATCACCTGCCCAGTGGCAGGCGCAGATGGACGAGGCGAAGCGCCTGCGCGATGAGGAGCGCGCCGGTCTCTTCGCCGTGCAGCTCGCCGCGGCGCAGGCGCAGTTCAAACCGATCAAGCGCAACCGCACCGTGCGCGTGCGCATGAAGAGCGGGGGCGAGTACGAGTTCGCCTACGCCACGCTGGACGTGATCTTCGAGGCGACGCTCCCGGCGCTCAACGCCGCCGGCCTCGCGCTCACCCAGGCGATCGTGAAGGGCGAGAAGGCCGACTACGTGCGCACGACACTCGTGGGCGCGCACGGCGAGCGCTTCAACATGACGCCGATCTTCCCGGCCGAGGGTGGGCCGCAGGCGTACAACTCCGCTCTCACCTACGCGCGGCGCGCGGGTGCGACGCTCCTGCTCTCACTCGCCGCCGAGGAGGATGACGATGGCAACACGGCGAACGGGAACGAGGCCGAGCAGCTCGCCCGCGGCAAGAAGGGCGGCGCCGCTAAGCCCGCCCCCGCCGCGCCTGCGAAGGGCACACGCCTGGTGCTCGATCCTGGCGAGACAAGTCACCTCCAGTCAGCGGAAGACCAGCTGGCTGAGCGTGCCGTGGTCGGTGCGACGCGCGATGCCTTTCCTGGCAACGGAGCTCATGGACGCGCTCGGGATGCCTACGGACGACGCGCCGAGCAGCCCGCGGCCGAGCCCACCGGGGAAGCCCTCGTAATCGCGGAGGGCAAGATCGCCGACGCCATCCAGGAGTTCCACGAGGCGGCGATCGAGGGCCGGCGGGGCGGCATCGAGTCGATCTGGGAGGAGATCCGGCACGATGAGTTCCTGGCCACCGAGACCTGGAACCGCCTGAAGGAGCAGTTCCCGGACAGCTTCGCCACGGTCTCGGCCGTGCTGCGCCCGAAGCGCGACCCGCAGCCCCCGCCGCCCAAGGCGCCGGCCGGCAAGGCGCGCAAGTGACCGTGGCAGTCGGTCCCGAGGCGCTCTTCGCGATCGGCATCCGCGCGGTCGGGCAGCCCAAGTCGACCGCGGGGATCCACTACGAGGCGGTGCTCGTGCCGCCCCCGAGCGTGGCCGCCGATGCACGCGTGCGCGGGGAGCCGCCGGAGCTGATCCTCTCGACCATCCCGTGCGGGGTGGCGGACTCGTACCCGGCGCTCTTTGAGCGCTGGCAGGCGCTCGTCATCGAGCTCGCCGGCACGCTGCTCGCCGAGATGATGGGCTGCCAGCGCGAGGAGCTCGTCATCGAGCCCGGCCCGCTGCGGCACCTCGACTCATGACCACCGTGAGCGTACGCATTGGTGACACACCGGCAACCGTGGGGCAATTCCGCTCCCTCTTGCGCCGCGGCTGGTACTTGCCGCGGCTGACTAAGGCGCCCCCGCGGTGTGTGTTTGAAATCGCCAACGGGCGCGTGTACTACGGCACGGGCGGCCTGCGCAAACGCGAGTGCCTCGACAAGACGTTCCGCAACTGGATGCGCTCAACCGCCGCCGTGCGCGGCCGGAGACAACTCAAATGCCAAGACCTGGGGATGACACCCGACAGCCCGATCCCGGAGTGAAGCCACAGCATGCCTGGCCGGCGCTCGTGTGCTTCAAGTGCGGCTGCCGCTCGTACTGCGTCGAGCACCGCGAGGAGAGCGAGCCGATCGTCACCTGCTACCGCTGCGGGGAGAAGATCAGTGGACCGTGACTTCGCCGATCTCCTGTGGGGCTGGGGCGCCGCGCTCGTCATCGTGCTCGTGTTCGTGATCGGCGGCATCCTCACGACCTCGGCGAGCTGCCACCAGAAGTGGGCGCGCTCGGGCTACCAGGTGGAGTGGGGCCTGTTCGAGGGATGCGTGATCTCCGCCGACCAGGGCCACGTGTGGATCCCGGCCGATGCGTACAAGGAGCTCAAGCACGTGCCGATCGAAGTGGAGGATCGATGAGCAGGTCCGGGTACCGCGACGACTACGAGCCGGATGACACCGCTTCCTTCCTGCGTAGTTGCGCCTACCCGTACAACGTCGAGCGTCACATGGGTGGGCGCGCCGGCCAGGCGTTCCTCTGGGAGCTGTATCTCACGCTCACCGACCTGCCCAGCCAGGAGCTCGTCGAGGACACCATGCAGGATGCGCACGGCGGCGTGTGCGCCCTGGGCGCGGTCGGGGTGCGCCGTGGCCGGCCCTTCCCGGAGGACCTCCGCACCCCCGATGATTGCGACGACGAGTGGGACTTCGCGGAAGGCGTCGCCGCGCACCTGGGCATCAAGGACATGATGGCGCGCGAAGTCATGGATGAGAACGACTCGACCCGCGTGATCGGGGAGATCCCGGGGCCGCCGCAGACGATCTGGTCCTCGCGTCCGCAGCGCTACGAGACCGACCACGAGCGCTGGGCGCGCATGCGCCGATGGTGCGTGCGCCGGCTGCGTGGCATCCCATGAGCTGGAAGGAGAACAAGGCGCTCCAGACCTGGCTCGCGACCCGCCCGCCGGCCATCCGCGCGCTCGTCGAGGAGTTCCCGCCCGGCACCGGGATCGAGATCAACGGCGTGCACCACTGGGTGGTCGCCTACGACGAGGACGTGCTGCACGTGTCCCTGGTGAACCCGTTCAACGACTACGACAAGGCGGTCGCCGAGCGCATGCCGATCTGTGTCGAGCACGTGCGCCGCGCCACGCGCATCAAGGCGCACTGATGGGCACCACCTGGGGCGAGGCGACCCTCGCCGCGCACCGCGCGCGCATCAGCCACTGCCGCTCGTGCTCGGACCCGATCATCTGGCTGCCGATGCCTGGGAGCGGCAAGATGAACCCGGTGAACGCGGACACGGTCGAGCCGGACGACGAGGAGTTCAAGTGGGGCAAGCACACCAGCCACTTCGCCACCTGCCGCCAGGCGGATCAGTGGCGTCGCAAGCGATGATCTGCCCGCTGCTCAGGCGCATTCGCTGGAGCCCGCCGGACTGCCCGATGCCGGGGCACTGCCCGCGCGAGGAGGACTGCCTCTGGGCGCGCTTTCACGAGATCGACCCGATCACCGGCAAGCCGCGGCGCCCCGGGCAACCAAACCCGACGCCGCCTCCGAAACGTCAACTGGAGCTCCTGTGAGCTGGGCGTACGCCCTGGCGATCGGGGTGGGCTGCTTCGTCCTGGGGGTCGAGCTGAGCGTCCTGTGGCTCTGGAACCGGCGCTTCCGGGCGGGTCAGCGCTACGCCGAAGCGCTAGCCAAGATCGACCATGCCCACCAGGTGGCCCTCCAGGAGGGGCTGGGCCGCGAGCTCGCCACGGTCAACGTCCAGCTGCACCAGGCGCAGCACCAGGGTCTCCTCGCCCGCCAGGCGCTCCTGGCGGCCCGCTACGCCGCCACGGGGGGTTCGCTCGCCCCCCAGGCGCCGGCCGCCAGGAAGGCCGCCTACGAGGCCTGGGCGGAGTATCAGCGCCAGGGGGCCTGGCAGTGGCTGCAACAGGCTGAACCGCCAGACAAAAAGCACTAGCCAAGCGCAAGTACTTGCGGTTATCCTTGGGGCTGGGGCAATTCCGCCCCGAGGAGAGACCGAATGACCAAGAACGTCACCACCCTCACCCCGGCTGATGCCGCGCTGCTCGCGCCGCTCGGGGATCCGCCGCGCGCCTACTTCCAGGCCTGGCAGAAGTACGACGTGATCCAGTCGAAGAACGGGCCCGCCGAGCGCCCCTGGCTCGACTACCAGACGATCAAGGACGAGGAGGACGCGCGCCTCGCGGCGCTGCACGTGAAGCGCGGCGAGACCCACGACGGGCGCAAGATCGAGTTTCGCATCGTGCGCCAGGTGCCCGGTGTTGGTTTGACCGTGATCCTCGACAACGAGAGCTGCCGCGCCGCGTACGGGCTGCCGATGCAGCTGATCGAGATCCGCACCAACTGCGGCCCGTTCCTGCACATCA
>Ga0209811_10000393_pt1 | contig 18897 bp, 19 predicted proteins | sample Coa_R1_6_FD_187161 | JGI IMG/M metagenome (GOLD analysis project Ga0209811, IMG submission 187161) | Surface soil microbial communities from Centralia Pennsylvania, which are recovering from an underground coalmine fire. - Coalmine... | ecosystem: Environmental > Terrestrial > Soil >...
GTACTCGCGCACGGTTGGCGTGGTGATCATCACCTCGACGGCGGGGATGCGGCCGGCGCCGTCCTTGCGCGGGATCAGGCGCTGCGAGATGACCGCGCGCAGGTTCGCCGCGAGCCCCATGCGCACCTCGTCGTGCTGGTGCGGGGGGTAGAACGAGATCACGCGCTGGATGCTCTGCACCACGTCGGTGGTGTGCAGCGTGCTCATCACGACGTGCCCAGTGTCCGCGGCCATGAGCGCCGTGGACATGGTCTCGAGGTTGCGCACCTCGCCAACCAGGATGATGTCGGGATCCTGCCGCAGCACGTAGCGGAGGCCGTCCTGGAACGAAGCGGTGTCGAGCCCGACCTCGCGCTGGTGGATGAACGACAGCCGGTCGCGGTGCAGGAACTCGATCGGGTCCTCGACGGTGATGACGTTGCGCGTCGTGGTGCGGTTGATGGTGTCGATCATGGCCGCGAGGCTCGTGCTCTTGCCCGAGCCGGTGCGGCCGGTGACGAGGATCAGCCCGCGCGGCGAGAACGCCAGGTCACGGATCACCGGCGGCAGCCCCAGGTCCTCGATCGAAGGCACCTCGACGGGCACGTGGCGCAGCGCCAGCGCCGGCGTGCCGCGCTGCATGAAGATGTTGGCGCGGAAGCGCGCCAGGCCGGAGACGCCGAACGCGAAGTCGATCTCGTGGTGCGACGCGAAGTGCGCGCGCTGTTCCTCGTTCAGCATCTGCTGGTAGACCTCGCGCAGCTCCTGCGAGGTGGGCGCCGGCTCGTCGAGCGTGTAGAGCACGCCGTCCACGCGCACCACCGGCGGCGTGCCTGCCTTCAAGTGCAGGTCGCTCGCGCGCGCCGCGATCATCTTCTCCAGCACGGTTCGGATGTTCATGTCGCCCTTTCTCGACGGGGCCCTCGCGCCGCCCCTGTCATCGGCCGCGGAGTGCCCCGACTGGACCTCCGTGTCACAGCGGGTCGATCAAGAAGAGCTTCTGGCCGAATTCCACGGGCTGGGCGTTGTCGACGAGGATCTGCGCCACCCGTCCCTTGGTTTCCGCCTCGATCTCGTTCATCAGCTTCATGGCTTCGATGATGCACACGGTCTGCCCCACCTCGACCACGTCCCCGACCTCGACGAACGGGTCGGCGTCCGGCGCGGGGGAGCGGTAGAACGTGCCCACCATGGGGGAGACGATCGCCTTCCCCGCCGGCGGTTCGACCGGCGTGGGCGCCGGTGCCGGCGCCGCGGGACGTGCGGCGGGCGCCGCAGGCACCGCGACGGCCGCGTGTAGCGAGCCGCCGTTCGAGGGGCTCGCGGAGATACGCACCGAGCGGCCTCCCGCGTTCAGCTCCAGTTCGCCGATGCCGGTGCTCTGGACCAGGCTGATGAGGCGCTCGAGCTCGTGGAGCTGGAAGCCGGCGACGACGTGGTCGGCCTTCTCGGCGGGCGGGGTTTCGGCCCCCGCCGCAGCGGCCCTGGGCGGCTTGGGAGCGCTGCGGCCGGCCCGCGCGCGCTTCTTGCGCTCAGCGCCGCGCGGCATGCGCCCCCAGGCGTTCGACCAGCCCGCGCAGGGCGAGCCGATAGCTGTCCGGTCCGAACCCCGACACGCTCGCCATCACCACGCCGGACACCAGCGAGCCGTGGCGGAACGCTTCCCTTGCGTGCGGGTTCGACACGTGCACCTCGACCGTCGGGAGGCCCGCGCCCACGATCGCGTCGCGGATCGCGACGCTCGTATGCGTGAGGCCGCCCGGGTTGAAGACCACACCGTGACAGCGGCCGCGAGCCTGGTACAAGGCGTCGATGAGAACGCCCTCGTGCGCGCTCTGGAGCGTCTCGATCTCGCAACCGAGCTCACCCGCAAGTGCAACGAGGCTCGCGTTCACATCTTCCAGCGTCACGCGGCCGTAGACTTCCGGCTCGCGTGTTCCGAGCGCCTGGAGGTTGGGTCCGTGCAGGATGAGGATGCGGAGCATCGGGGCCGCCTTCAGGCACGCGACGTGCTCGCCCCGGCGAAGGCCAGCGCGGCACGCACGAGTCGGGACTCCACAGCGCGCGGCACGCTAGCATCGCCTATCCGGGTCGTCAACACCCAGCGCACCGCACCGCTTGCTCGCTTCTTGTCCTGCTGCATGGCTTTGAGCAGGCGGTCCACCGAGACGCGAGGCATTCGGGCAGGCAGCCCGAGATGGTCGAGCGCCGCCTCGAGCCGCACGTGCGACTCGGGGGCGAGGCCGGCCACGCGCACGGAGAGCCAGGCGGCCGCCCGCATGCCGATCGCCACCGCCTCGCCGTGGAGCAGCCGGCGGTAGCCGAGGCTCGTTTCGATCGCGTGCCCGAGCGTATGGCCGAAGTTGAGCGCGGTCCGGCCACCCCCGGGCCGCTCGCGCTCGTCGGCGAGCACGACGCGGGCCTTGGCGCGGATCGAGCGCTCGACGGTGCCGGCGAGTACTGCGGGCTCGCCGCGGTCGAGCGCGTCGAGCCGCAGCTCGAGCCAGTCCCAGAGCGCCCGGTCGACCGCGAAGCCGGTCTTCACCACCTCGGCGAGACCGCTCCGGCGCTGCCGCGGCGGCAGCGTGTCGAGCGTCGCGGGATCCACGAGCACGCCGGCCGGCTGGTGGAACGCGCCGACCAGGTTCTTGCCGGCGGCGAGGTCGATCGCGGTCTTGCCGCCGATGCTGGCGTCGACCTGGGCGAGGACGGTCGTGGGCACCGCGACCCAGGGCACGCCGCGCAGCCACGTGGCGGCGGCGAAGCCGGCGAGATCGCCGACCACGCCGCCGCCGAGCGCGACCACGCCGCCGCCGCGGTCGAGCCCGGAAGCGGCGAACGCGTCCCAGAGCCTCGCGAGCACGGGCGCGCGCTTGGCACCCTCGCCCCTCGGGACGCGCACGGTGGAGACGGCGATCCCGTCGCGGCGGAGCGAGCGTTCGGCGGCGCCGCCATGGAGTGCGGCGACGCGCGCGTCGGTGACGAGCACCGCCTGGCGGGCGCCCGTCGTCTCGCGCACGAACGCCCCGAGCCGTTCGAGCGCTCCGCGTGCGATGCGTACGCGCGACCGCGCGCGCACAGGCGCGAACTCGAGCACCAGATCTCCACTCATTCTCGCCATCGGCGGAGCATACACGCCTCCGCTGGACGCAGCTGGGCCGTGCTCGTTCGCCAGCGACGGCGAAAGGGTGGCGGCCCTGCGTGAGCCGCGGAGAAAGGCCTACCGCGCAGTCGAGTCCGCGAACTCCGAACGTTCGCGCAACGTGCGCGAGGGGCGGCGGTCGCGGGTGGCTTCGCCGCCCGGGCCCGAGCCCGCGCTCGACGAGGAATCCACGCGCATCCAGCTCGGGATCGGGCTCGGAGCCTCGTCGAGGCGCGTGTGGCCCTCCTGCTTGATCTCGTCCCGCACCCAGACCAGCGAGATCTCGGCGCCCGGGCCCGCCACCGCGACCCAGCGCGCGAGCTGCTCCGAGTACTCCACGCGCTCGCCGTTGAACGCCACGATCAGGTCGCCCTTCTTGAGGCCCAGCCGCGCCGCCGGCCCGCCCGGCTGCACGGTCTCGACCAGCGCGCCGATCGGGATGCGCTCGCTCGCATCGGCGCCGGTCACGAACGCGCCGCGCGTGGAGACGCCGAAGAGCCCATGACGCACGCGCTGGTACTTCGCCAGATCATCAAGAAACGGCACGATCACGTCGATCGGGATCGCGAAGCTCATGCCACCCGGCCGGCGCTCGGCGCGCTCGCGCTGGCCCGGCTCCTCGGGTGCCCCCAGCTCGCCCTGGACCAGGCCCAGCAGCTCGCCGCGCGAGTTGAGCGCCGCGCCGCCGCTGTTGCCCGGGTGCACCTCGTTCGTGAGCTGGAGCAGGCTCGAGCCCGGCTCGTCGAAGCGCAGCGCCACCGTGCCCACGGACTGGGTCGGCGAGCCGCCGTACGAGTTCCCCATCGCGATCACCCAGTCGCCGCTCTCGCTCCCCTTGCTCGCGAGCGGCAGCGACGAGAGCTCGAGGTTCTCGGCGCGCAGCAGCGCGAGGTTGCGCACCGGATCCATGCCCACGACACGCGCCTCCACCTGGAGGTGGTTGTCGGTGACCACGAACACGTGCTCGGCGCCCAGCACCACGGTGGCCGTGGTGAGCACACCGTTCGTGGTCACCGCCACGCCCGATCCGACGCGATTGAGCGTGCGCCGCGGCGTGCCAGCCCGCGCGGGCGTGGACCGCTGGGCGATGACCGTGAGCACGCACGGCCGCGCGCGGCGGGCGATGTGCTCCACGTCCTGCTCGATCGCGGACAGCGTCGACTGCGCCCGCGCGGGAACCGGCGCGATCGCGAGCAGCGCCGGCGCGAGCAGCGCGAGCAAGAGCAGGGCCTTCCCGGCGCTCACGCGCACGCCCCGGCCGGAGCGCGGCCGGGACGGACGATGCCCGTCACGCGCATGCACGCTCAGAACGAGATCACCGCCTGTTCACCCTGCACGCCCTTCGGCAGCCGCGACGGCGCCTGCGCGCGACCGCGGTGAAGGACGACCGGGTCGAGGATGAACTCGACGTCTTCCGAGTGGTTGAGCACGGAGTCGACGAGCGCGGACTCGGGCCGCACGTGCGCCGCCGTGGCGACGAGCCGCGGCTCGGCCACCCGGCCCTCGCGGTGCGCCAGCAAGCGCTGCACGGTCGGCGTGCCCACCCAGGGCAGCAGCGCACTCAGCCCCACGAGCAGCAGCGCCGCCGTGGCAGTGACCTGGATCCATACCGGGCGCGCCGGGGCGATCGCGATGCGGTCCGGAACGGCCGCGGCGCGGCGCGCGGCGACGAGCGCGCGCTCCGGCAGGTCGGCCGAGGTGTCGATGCGCGGCAGCGAGCCCACCGCTTCGAGGGTGTGCGTGAACTGCTCGTACTGCTGGCGGCACGCCGGGCATCCGCCGAGGTGCGACTCGAGCCACTCGCGCTCGGCCTGCGTCACCTCGTCGTCCCAGTAAGCTCCGAACAGCCGCCGGGCCTGGTCACAACGATTCATGGAGCGTCCTGCTTTCGAAGTAGCGGTTGGAGCTTGCGCTGCAGCATGCCTCGGGCGCGGTTGATGCGCGATCGCACCGTTCCGCCCGGCAGGCCGAGCACTTCGGCGATCTCCTCGTATGCGAGTCCTTCGATGTCACGGAGCACCAACGCCAATCGGTACTTCTCGGGCACCGTGGCGATGGCGCGCCCCACGGCACCTTGCAGCTGTTCCCGCTCCAGCCCCTGCTCCCGGCTCTCCGTGGGATCCGCGAGCTGCGGCAGGCTGTCCGACAACACCTCGGTGAGCGCGTCGAGCGAGAACCAATTCCTGCGGCGGACCCGGCGCCGGATCTCGTTCTTCGCGAGGTTCGCGGCGATCGTGAACACCCAGGTGGAGAACTTCGACCCCCGCCGATAGTTCCGCCGGTGGACGAACACGCGCACGAACACTTCCTGCGCGAGGTCGTCGACGTTCTCCCGATCGTTCAACACCCGACTGATGAGATTGCCCACCCGGCCCTGGAACCGCCTCACGAGCTCGGTGAACGCTCGCTCGTCGTCCTCGGCCACCCGGCCCATGAGGTCCTCGTCGGAGAGGCTCACGATGTGTGGTGGAAGAGGATCTCGATCTGGGGCCAAGCGGGACCTCACTGAGGGGTCATACCCCCCGGGGAAATGGAAGTTCCAGAACGGTCAAGCCGTTGTGGGCTCGCGGGGGTCGGGTCAGTGGAACAGCCCGGGCGGTGATCAGGTCCGCCCGCGGCCTGCTGGTCGGAAGGGGTGGTGGCGAGGATCGCCGTGGCGGCCTGGCGACAAGGATCGTCGCACGCTCCAACTCCAGCTGTGACAAGTAGTTGTGTGGTCAGCCAACCGCCCGGGTCCGCGCCCGGCACGCTACCTGAGCGACTTGAGCTTGTCGGCGACGCGTTTCTCGTTCTCGCCCTCGCTCGCGACGCTCAGCTTGTACTGCTCGCGCGCCAGGTCCGGGAGCTTCAAGTCACGGTAGACGTCGCCCAGGTGCTCGCGCACCACCGGGTCGCCATCGGTGAGGCGCACGGCCCGCTCCAGGTGCGTTCGGGCACCCGTCAAGTCCCCCTGCCGGTAGAGCACCCAGCCGTAGGAGTCCACGTACGCGCCGTTCTCGGGATCGCGCTCCAGCGCGCGCTCGATCAGCTTCCGGGCCTCAGGCAGCTCGCGGTCGTGATCGGCGAGCACGTAGCCCACGAAGTTGAGCGCGGGGGGCCAGTCGGGCGCGATCTTGAGCGCGTCACGTCCCGCCGAGACGGCGCCCTCGACGTTCCCCGCGCGCTCGCGGCAGCCGCCCAGCTCGAGCGAGACGCCGGGCTCCTCCGGCGTGCGCTCGCGCAGCGCCAACCACTCGCGCTCGGCCTCCGCGTAACGGCCCACGCCCTGGAGCGCGCGCGCCAGCATCCGCCGCGGCTCGGTGGAGTCCGGCGCCAGCGCCACGCCACGTCGCGCGCGCGCGAGCGCGGAGTCGGGGAAGCCGGCTGCCGACCAGGCCCGCGTGGCGAGCACCGGTCCGGCGTCGTCCGCCGGATGCTGCACCATCCACTCGTCGGCGATGCGACCGGCATCGCGGCCGCGGCCGTTCCTCGCCAGCACCACCACCGAACGCGCCGTGTTGTCCGGCTCGCCGGGGCTCATGGAGCGCAGGTGCGCGATCACGCGGTCCGCGTCGGAGTTCTTCTTGAGTTTGAGCGCCAGGTCGGCTTCGACCTGCAACGCCTCGGGATCGTCGGGCACCGCGGCGGTCACGCGCCGCGCCTGGTCGTACGCCTCCGCGTAGCGCTGCGCGCGAGCGTAGAGCGCCACCAGCCGCCGGCGCGTGCCGACGTCGTCCGTGTGCACCTCGAGGTGGTGCTTGTAGAGCTCGATCGCGCCCGCCTCGTCGCCGAGGTTCTCCTTCACCCATCCCTGGAGGAACATGATGCCGGGGCGCGTCGGGTTGAGATCCACCGCGCGCTCGAGCGACGCCTCCGCACCCTTGAAGTCGCCGCGACGCGCCTGGGTCGCGGCCACCTGGAACCATGCCTCGCCGTCGTCGTCGTCCGCCCACACGAGCCGCCGCCATGCCTGCTCGGCCTCGGCGGTGCGGCCCAGGGACTCGGCCACGCGCGCCGTGGTGCGCAGCACCTCGACCTGCGTCGAGTCGATCTCGCATGCGCGCTCGAGCGGCGCGAGCGCCTCGCTCGCGTGGCCGGTGCTGAAGCGCGCCGCGCCCTGGAGCCAGAGCGCCCGCCAGTCGTCCGGGTTGCGGGCCAGCGCCCGCTCCGCGAACTCCAGCGAGCGGCCGGCGTCGCCGATCTGCGCGCAGATCTGGCTGATGCGCACCAGCAGGTCCACCGAGCGCGGATCGAGCGACAGCGCGCGGTAGTACTGCCCGAGCGCCTCCGTGAGCTGGCCTGACTGCTCGAGCAGACGCGCGTCGAGGTAGAACCGCATCGCCTCCTCGCTCGGGTAGCGAGCGCCGAGCGTGTCCGCGGCCTCGGCCGTCGTCTTCGCGGGCGGCGCGGGTGCGCCCTTGGGTGGCGCTGCGGTGCGCTTGGCCGGCTTCGGTGCAGGCGCGGCCGTTGCGGGGAGCGCGGCGAGCGCGAGCACTACGCCCAACGCGAGCGCCTGGACGCCGGCGCGCGCGCGCCTCCGGCCGGGGGCGTCGCGATGCGGGCGCGCGATCAACGGCGCCGACCGCGGCGGCCGTAGTCGGGCGTGCGTCGGCGCCCGAAGCTCTCGAGCGCCCGTTCCATCTCGTCGATCCGCGTCTCGCGCTCGCGGTCGCTCTCGGCGTCGCTCCCCTCGTCCGCCGTGACATCCACCACGGGAGGGTGCGGGGCCGAGGAGGGCCTGGGCGCGACCGGCTCCGGCGGAGGGGCCGCCTCGGCCGGCGGGGTCGGCGTCGCGAAGACATCGACGCGACGGTCCTCGGCCGCGGGTGCGGCCGGGGTACCGCCACGCTCGCGCGCGTCGCCCGGGGCGGCCGCGGCCGCATCGCGACGCCGGCCGCGGCCGAAGCGCCTCGCGCGGCTCGGCCCGGCGTCCTGCGGAGCCGCGTTCGGCAGCGAGCGCTCGGAGTCCGGAGCGCCCTCCTCCCACTGGGCAAGCGGCGAGCGCTCGACCGCCTCGTCCGTGAGCGACGGCTCCTCGGCCGCGACGAAGCGCGACTGGCGTCGGGGCTTCGGGACCAACTCCACCCGCGGCATCTCGAAGTCCTCTTCCGCGCCGCGCACGGGCGGTGCCAGGCGCAGCGGCGCCTCGTCGTCCGGATCGTCGAACCCCGTTTCGGTGTCGGGCGACGATCGCGGGCGATCCTCGGGCACGGACGCGCCCTCGGCGGGCCCACGCGAACCCCGCTCGCCATGCCGCGACCGCCCGCCCCGGCGGCTGCGACGGCGACGACGGCCGCGCTCGGCGACATCGCCGCTCTCGGCGCCTTCATCCTCCGACTCCGGCTCGGACTCGACCGGCGGCTCGGTGGCCGCGCGCCCCGCGGGCTCGCGTCCGCGGCGGGGCGATGGCTCGCGGCGTGGCGCGCTCGCCTGCTCATCGCCCTCCCGCTCCTCCGGCTCCTCGGCGGCGCGGTCTTCATCGTCGCGGACCTTGCGCCGCAGGCGTTCCACCTTCTCCAGCGCGTCGCGCGCGGCGGCCTGCTCGGCCTCCTTCTTGTTGTGGCCACGGCCCTCGCCGAGCGTGCGCTTGCCGACCATCACCTCGACCATGAAGTGCTTGGAGTGGTCGGGGCCGTACTCGCTGCGGATACGGTAGACGGGGTGCGTGCGGAACGCGTTCTGAACGTATTCTTGAAGGTGGCTCTTGTAGTTGGTGTGCCGCTTGTCCGAGGTGATGGCGTCGGACTCGGCGAGCAGGTGCTTGTGGATGAACTCGCGCGCCGGCTCGAAGCCCTGGTCCAGGTAGACCGCGCCGATCACCGACTCGAACGCGTCGGCGAGGATCGACAGCCGCTGGCGGCCGCCCGATTCCACCTCGGAGTGGCTCATGAGCACGAACCGGCCGAGCCCGATGCGCAGCGCGCGGCGCGACAGGATCGCCTTCGAGACCAGCAGCGACTTGGTCTTCGTGAGCTGGCCCTCGTGCTCGTCGGGGTGCCGCCGGTAGAGGAACTCGCTGGTCACGAGCCCGAGCACGGAGTCGCCGAGGAACTCGAGCCGTTCGTTCGACTCGCGCGGGCCCTGGCCGGTGACGCTCAGGTAGGAGCGGTGCGTGAGCGCGAGCTTCAAGAGCGTGAGGTCCTTGAACGGCAGGCCGTACTGGCGGCAGAACTCCGTCAGCACCCGCTGCTCCTGGGCGCCGAGCCCGCGCTCGCGCGAGGTCTCGACGGGACGGGAGAACAGCCCCTTCAACCAGCTCCAGAGCGACGGACGTTGGCTGGGCGACGGGGCTGGCGACGCCGGGCGGATGCGCCGGCGACCGCGACCGCCACGCCGGCGGTTGCGCGCCCTTACGAGGTTGCCCTCATCACCAGTGACACGTTGTGACCGCCGAACCCGAAAGAGTTCGACATCACGGCCTTGAGTTTCGCGTTCCGGGCCGTGTTCGGAACCAGGTCGATATCGCATTGGGGATCCGGTGTTTCGAGATTGATGGTGGGTGGCACGATCCCCCGCTGCAGGGCGAGCGCACAGATGACGGCCTCGAGGCCGCCAGCCGCGCCGAGCAGGTGTCCGGTCATGGACTTGGTGGAACCCATCCACAAGCGCCGCGCGTGGTCACAGAAGACCGACTTCACCGCGGTCACCTCGATGGGGTCCCCGGCCGGCGTGGAGGTGCCATGGGCGTTGATGTAACCCACCTCGCCCGGTTGCATGGCGGCATCGGCGAGCGCGCGCTTCATGGCGCGCGCCGCGCCCTCGCCGTCCACGCAAGGAGCGGTCATGTGGTAGGCATCGCCCGAGGCCCCGTAGCCGGCGAGCTCGCAGAGGAGGGTGGCGCCGCGCGCCTTCGCGTGGGCCTCCGTCTCCAGGACGAGCATGCCGGCGCCCTCGCCGATCACGAACCCGTCTCGTCCGACATCGAACGGACGGCTCGCACGCTGGGGATCGTCGTTTCGGGTGGACAGTGCGCGCATGTTGCCGAAGCCGGCGATCGCCATGGGCGTGATCGTCGCTTCGGCGCCTCCCGCGAGGATGATGTCGGCGTCGCCGGCGCGCAGTAATCGCAGCGATTCGCCGATGGCATGGGCGCCCGAGGCGCAGGCCGAGACGGTGCAGAAGTTCGGGCCCTTGAGCCCGAACGTGATCGACACCTGTCCGGCCGCCATGTCCGAGATCATCATCGGGATGAAGAACGGGCTCACGCGGCGATGGCCCTTCTCGAGCAGGATCTTGTGCTGCCCCTCGAAGGTTTCCATGCCGCCGATCCCGCTGCCCACGATCACGCCGAAGCGTTCGGGGTCCTGCACGGGCAACGCGAGTCCCGCATTCTTGAGCGCCTCGTGCGCGGCGGCGACCGCGAACTGGACGAAGCGATCCATCCGCTTCGCGTCCTTGCGGTCGATCACGCCTTCCGGCGTGAAATCCTTCACCTCGCAGGCAAACCGCGTCTCGAACTCGGACGCATCGAAGCGCGTGATGGGTGCGGCTCCCGACTTCCCGTCGACGAGGTTCCGCCAGGTCTGCTCGACATCGTTTCCGACCGGCGTCACCACGCCTGCACCCGTCACGAACACTCGCGGGCTCTTGTCACTCATGCGTTGCTGCTCTCCTTGGGGATCCGGTGTCGCGGCGGCCCCGCGCCCGGGCGTGCTACCCCGGCAGGTGCCTGACGGCGCTTCGGCCGGTCGCCCCGGCGGGCCCCCGGACCCGCTCGACGAGCGGTGCCCCCGGGACCCGGGGCGGTGACGGCGCGTTCCTCCGCGATCGTCCGGTACGTCGCCGGGCGCTACTTGCCCGCGTGCTGCTGCAGGTAATTCATCGCGTCGCCGACGGTCTTGAGCTTATCGGCGTCCTCGTCCGGGATGTCGAGCCCGAACTCCTCTTCGAGCGCCATCACCAGCTCCACGATGTCGAGAGAATCGGCGCCCAGGTCTTCGATGAACTTCGCCTCAGGCGTGAGCTGCTTCACATCGACTTCCAACTCCTTGGCGATGATCTCCTTGACCTTGCTCTCGTCGAACGATGCCATGTTGGATTCACCTCCTGTGGTTCGGGATTCTGCACCTCCGGCCAACTGCTTTCACTCCATGACCATGCCACCGTCCACCGTCCATGTCTGCCCGGTGACGTAGCCGGCACGAGGCGAGGCGAGGAACGCGATCACCTCGGCCACGTCTTCGGGCGCGCCCAGGCGGCCCAGCGGGATCCGGGCCTTGAGCTCGGCCTGCGCCGCCTCGGGCAGCTTCTCCGTCATCTCGGTGGTGATGTAGCCGGGGCAGACCGCGTTCACCGTGATCGAGCGCCCCGCGAGCTCGCGCGCGAGCGCCTTCGTGAGGCCGAGCAGCCCCGCCTTGCTCGCAGCGTAGTTCGCCTGCCCGGCGTTGCCCATGAGGCCCACGACGCTCGACACGTTCACGATGCGGCCGTAGCGCGCCTTCATCATGGTGCGCGCCACCGCGCGCGCGCAGCGGAACGCGCCGGCGAGGTTCGTCTCCATCACCTCGCCCCACTGCTCGTCGCTCATGCGCACGAACAGTCCGTCGCGGGTGAGGCCGGCATTGTTGACGAGGATGTCGACGCGCCCGAGCTGCTTCACCGCTGCGTCGAACGCGCCGTCCACCGACGCGGCCTTGGAGACGTCGGCGGCGAACGCGTTCGCCTTGCCGCCGGATTTCCGGATCGCCTCGGCGGCCGCCTCGGCGCGCGTGGCGTTCCGGGCGAAGATGGCGACGGTCGCGCCGCGCGCCGCGAGCGCGCGCGAGATCGCGAGCCCGATGCCGGTCGCACCCCCGGTCACGAACGCCACTTGCTGCTCGAGCTCGCGGGTCACACTGGCCGCCGGCTGCACGTTCGTCTCGGTCATGCCGTCCTCCCCGCCCCGGCCAGCGCCGCGCGCGTGGCCTGGAGGCTCTCCGGGTCTTCGACGTTCCAGCTCGCCGCGTTGGCGTCGAGCGTGCGCAGCAGGCCGCGCAGTACTTTGCCCGTGCCGAGCTCGACAAAGGCTTCGACGCCGCCCTGCGAGAGCAGGTAGCGCATCGAGTCCTCCCAGCGGACGCTGGCGAGGAGCTGGGCTTCGAGCGCGCGCCGGATCTCCTTCGCGTCCTGAACGGGCTTCGCCCAGGCGTTGCTGATCACCGGGCAGCGCGCGTCGCGGATCGTGACTTTCGCGAGCGCTTCGGCGAGCCCCTGGGCGGCGGGCTCCATGAGCGGGGAGTGGAACGCGCCGCTCACCTCGAGCTTGATCGCGCGCTTCGCACCCTTCGCTTTGGCCCGCTCGCAGGCCAACTCCACCGCGGCCGGCTCGCCGGAGATCACCACCTGCCCCGGCGCGTTCAGGTTCGCCGCGCGCACGATGCCGGCGGACGCGGCCTCGGCGCACGCCGCCTCGACCGCTTCCGCGGGCAGCCCGAGGATCGCGGCCATGGCGCCCGGCCTGGCGAGGCCCGCTTCGTACATGAGCCGGCCGCGCGTGCGCGTGAGCGCGAGCGCGTCCTCGAACGAGAGTGCCCCGGCCGCCACGCACGCCGAGTACTCGCCGAGGCTGTGCCCGGCCACGAACGCCGGCACGAGCCCGGCCGCCTCCACGAGCCGGAGTGCTGCGACGCTGTGCGCGAGCAGCGCGGGCTGCGTGTTCACGCTCTTCTTCAACTCCTCCGCCGGCCCGTTCCAGCACACGTTCGAGAGCGCGAACCCGAGCACGCGGTCCGCGGTCGCGAACGTGTCGCGCGCCTCGTCGAAGCGCTCCGCCAGGGCGCGGCCCATGCCCACGGCCTGGGCGCCCTGCCCCGGGAACAGGAACGCGAGCTTCACGACACCACCTCGCGCACTTTTTCATGTCGCGCCCCGCTCACGGCGGGGCGCTGCGGCGCGATCGTCCACGTCATCGCCGACGCACCCCACGTGGCGCCGCCGCCGAACGCGGCCATGGCGAGCTTGTCGCCGGGCTTCAGCCGCCCGGCGCGCACGCACTCGTCGAGCGCGATCGGGATGCTCGCCGATGACGTGTTCCCGTAGCGCTCGATGTTCACGTAGACCTTGTCCGCCGGCAATCCCAGCCGCTCGCGCACGCCTTCGATGATCCTCAGATTGGCCTGGTGCGGAATGAACAGGTCGATGTCGCCCGGCGACCAGCCCGCGGCCTCGGCGCAGCGGCGCGTCGAGTCCTCCATCGAGCGCACGGCGAACGGGAACAGCTTCTTCCCCTGCATGCGGATGTAGTGCTCGTGCGCGGCCACGGTGTGGTCGCTCGCGGGGTTCGCGGAGATGCCGGCCGGCACCTCGAGCACCTCGCCCAGCTCGCCGTCGGAGTGCATGTCGACCGCGTGGAGGCCCACGCTGGTCTCGCACGCCTGCAGCACCACGGCGCCGGCGCCGTCACCGAACAGCACGCAGGTGTTGCGGTCGGTGTAGTCCACGATGCGCGACAGCGTCTCGACCCCGATCACGAGCACGGTGTCGGCCACCCGGGCGCCGATCAGGCCGCGCGCGAGGCCCAGCCCGTAGATGAACCCGGTGCAGGCGGCGAACATGTCGTAGGCCGCCGCCTTCGTGGCGCCCAGCTTCCGCTGCAACGTGCACGCGCACGACGGCAGGATCCGGTCCGGCGTCGTGGTGGCGAGCACGATCTGGTCCACGTTCGCGGCCTCCACGTTCGCCATCTCCAGCGCCCGCTGGCAGGCGATGAGCGCGAGGTCGCTCGAGGCCTGCTCGGGGGCGGCGATGCGGCGCTCGCGGATGCCGGTGCGCTCGACGATCCACTCGTCGGTCGTCTCCACCAGCTTCTCGAGGTCGTGGTTCGTGAGCACGCGCTCCGGCACGTACATGCCCGTGCCGGTGATGGTCGTGCCGCGAATGCCGTCAGGCCGCAGTATCATGATCCGCTTGGATCTCCTCGCGGATGTGCTCGTTCACGCGCTGCTCGACGAACGTGGTGAGCGTGTGGATCGCGCTCCGGAACGCGCGCGGGCCGCTCGAGCCGTGGCCGATGAAGCAGACGCCGTTCACACCCAGCAGCGGCGCGGCGCCGTACTCCTGCCAGTCGATGCGCGTGCGCAGCCGCGCGAGCGCACCCTTCATGAACAGCGCGCCGAACATGGCGAGCGGGTCCTTCTTCACCTCGTCGCGCACCGAGCGGCCGAGGAAGCTCGCGGCGCTCTCGGCGGTCTTCAAGAGCACGTTGCCGGTGAAGCCGTCGGTCACGATGACGTCGCAGGTGCCCTTGAACAGGTCGCGGCCCTCGACCGGGCCGATGAAGTTGAGATGCCGCGCGGCCTTGATGAGCGGGAGCGACTCCTGCACGAGCTGGTTGCCCTTGCTCTCCTCCTCGCCGATCGACAGCAGCCCCACGCGCGGGTTCTCGTGCCCGAGCAGGTAGCGCGCGAAGCACGAGCCCATGTGCGCGAACTGCACCATCCACGGCGCCTTCACCTCGGCGTTGGCACCGACGTCGAGCACCACGGTGCCGCGGCCCATGTTCGGGAAGAATGCGGCCAGCGCCGGGCGCGACACGCCCTCGAGCCGGCCGAGGCCCAGGAGAGCGCTCGCCACGACCGCGCCGGTGTTGCCGGCGCTGAAGATGCCGTCGAGCTGCCCGTCCTTGTGGAGCTGGGTGAGCACGCCGAGCGACGTGCCCGTGCGGCGCGCCGCCGCCACGGCCTTGGCCGCCATGTCCACCTTCTCGGACGCGTGCACGACGGTGATGTCGGCGCTGCCGAGGTGGGCGTGACGGAGCGCGGCGCGGATCTCGCTCTCGTCGCCCACGAGCGTCAAGCGGAAGCGGCCGGGCCACTCGCGCAAAGCGAGCGCGGCGCCTTCGGCCACGGGCCGCGGGCCGAAGTCGCCCCCCATCGCATCAATCCCGATGCGCGGGACCGAGGTCATGAAGTCGTCCGCCGCTACGCTTCGCGCGGTGCGACGATCTCTTCGCCCTTGTAGTACCCGCAGCTCGCGCAGATGCGGTGCGGGACGCGGGGGGCGCCGCAGTGCGCGCAGTTCGTGAGGCTCGGCTTGCCGAGCTTCCAGTGCGTACGCCGCTTCTTGCCGCGGGTGTGCGAGTGACGCCGCTTCGGAACCGCCATGTCGCGTGGACCTCCTGAAGACGGGCCGGAGCCCCGAGCGTGGCCTCAGCGCTCCGCGGGGCACACATGAGGCCCCTCGGACAACTCGGCACCACACTTCGGGCACAGGCCCGGACAATCCTCCCGGCAATGGGGAGAGATCGGCACTTCCAGCAGCAACGCCTCGCGAACCGTTTCGCGCAGGTCCAGCCGCCGGCCATCGTGGAACATCATGTGGTCGTCGCGCTCCAGAGCCTCCTGCTCTTCGCGTGACGCCGATCCGGTCCGTTCCGCGTACACCACGAGCGGCACCTCCAGCGGCAGGTCGAACTCCCGCAGGCAGCGCACGCACTCGAGGTGGGCCCGCGACTGAACGGTGCCCCGCACCGACACCCGCTCGCCCGACTTCTCCACCTGGAACACGCCGCGAACCACTTCGCGCCATTCAGGTTGGGGGAGTCCGACGTCGGCTGCCGTGCCCTCGGCCTCCACCCGGTCGACGGCCGGGCGCAGGGTGGCGAGATCGAGGACGAAACTGGTCATACGCATACGGGACGGCCCGAGGCCGCCCCCTTGAAACTGACGCAAGTTAGCACAGGCACTTTGGGACCGTCCAACGCTGAACGGATGGGGGCCAACTGGACACCCGGTCGGGGTCGCGGAGCCCCCTGATCAGCTGGGGACCGCGCGGCCCGGGGTTCAGTGAGCCAGCGCCGTGGCGCCGAAGAACAGCCGCACCTCGCGGTGGGCGGAGGGGACGCTGTCCGAGGCGTGGACCGAGTTCCGGCCCTTGGATTCGGCGTAGAGCTTGCGGATCGTGCCCTCGGCGGCCTGGGCAGGGTCCGTGGCGCCGATCACCTCGCGCAGGGTGGCGACCGCGTTGTCGCGCTCGAGGCAGCAGAGCAGCACCGGGCCCGAGGTCATGAACTCGACCAGGCTCGGGAAGAACGGCTTGCCCACGTGCTCGGCGTAGAACTCCTGGCACTGATCGGCCGTGAGCCGCGTGTAGCGCGCCTCCACGAGGCTGAAGCCCTTGCCCTCCACGTGGGCGAGGATCTTGCCCACGATGTGCTTCGCGGTGGCATCCGGCTTGATGATGAACAGCGTGCGTTCCACGGCCACGGTGAACCTCCTCGAGCGGGCGTCGCCGCCCGCGGAATGTATTCCTAGCGCTTCTTCTTTCCGCCGGCGCTCCGCCCGCCCGACCTCGACGCTGCGGCTGCGACCGCCTTCTTCTTCGGTCGTGCGGAGCCGCCGCGGCCGTTCGCGAGTGCGCGCGACGGCGCTGAAGCCTTCGCGCTCGCGCGCGCGGACTTCCCATTCGCCTTCGGAGCCTCCGCGGCCTTCTTCGCCGCACCGTTCTTCTGCCGCGTGCGCCGGCGCTGCAGCAGCTCGGCGATCAGCCCCGGGATCTCGCTCGGGATGCGCGCCACGGGCACGCCCACGGCCTCGAACGCCGCCATCTTCTCGGCAGCGGTTCCCGTGCCTCCGGAGATGATCGCGCCCGCGTGGCCCATGCGCTTGCCCGGCGGCGCGGTCTGGCCGGCGACGAACGCCACCACCGGCTTCGTCACGTGGCGCTTGATGAACTGCGCTGCCTGCTCCTCGGCGTTGCCGCCGATCTCGCCCATCAACACGATGGCTTCGGTCTTGCCGTCGGCCTCGAACAGGGTGAGGGCGTCGATGAAGTCGGTGCCGATGATGGGATCGCCGCCGATCCCGAGGCACGTCGTCTGCCCCAGGCCCTGGTCGGTGAGCTGCTTCACCACCTCGTACGTGAGCGTGCCGCTCTTGCTCACCACGCCGACCGGACCCGGGATGCAGATGTGGCCGGGAAGGATGCCCACCTTCGACTGGCCGGGCGTGATCAACCCCGGGCAGTTCGGGCCCACGAGCCGCGGCCGGCCGAGCGGGTTGTTCTGGCCTCGGAGTGCCAGCACCTTGTGGTAGGCGCCCAGCGTGTCGCGCACGGGCAGGCCTTCGGTGATGCACACGATCAGCGACAGCCCCGCGTCGGCCGCCTCGTGGATGGCGTCCGCCGCGAACGGCGCCGGCACGTAGATGACGCTCGCGTTCGCCTTGGTGGCCTGCACCGCCTCGGCGACCGAATCGAACACCGGCACGCCGTGCACCTCGGCGCCGCCCTTCCCCGGGGTGACGCCGCCCACGACCTTGGTGCCGTAAGCGACCATCTGCTGGGTGTGGAAGGCACCGTCGCGGCCGGTGATGCCCTGCACGATCAGGCGCGTGTTCTTGTCGATCAGGATGCTCACACCGGCACCTCCTGCGCCTTCTCGATCACCATGCGCACCGCCTCGTCCATGCTCGTGGTCGCGCCGAGGCCGAAGTCCTTGAGGATCTGCCGCGCCTTGTCCTCGTTCGTGCCGGTGAGCCGGATGACGAGCGGGATCTGGAGCGGCGACGTCTTGAGCGAGGTGACGATGCCCATCGCCACGTCGTCGCAGCGCGTGATGCCGCCGAAGATGTTGAACAGGATGGCGCGGACGTGGCCTTCACCGGTGATGATCTGCAGCGCCGCCGTGACCTTTTCGGGGTTGGACGACCCTCCGATATCAAGAAAATTCGCGGGCTCGCCGCCGTAGTGCTTGATCAGGTCCATGGTCGCCATCGACAGGCCGGCGCCGTTCACGACGCAGCCGATGTCGCCGTCCAGCTTCACGTACGAGAGCCCCTTCTCGCGCGCGAGCCGCGCCGCCGGCGTCTCCTCGGCCGGGTCACGCCAGTCGTTCCACTCCTTGTGGCGGAACTCGGCGTTGTCGTCGAGCACGACCTTGGCATCGAGGGCGATCACCTTGCCCTCCGGCGTGACCGCGAGCGGGTTGATCTCCGCCAGCGAGCAGTCGCCGTCCATGAACGCGCGGTAGAGCTTGAGCAGGATCTCGGCGCCCTGCGCCGCCTGCTTGAACTCGGGGAACAGCGGCCGCATCAGGTCGCGCGCCACGTACGGGCGCAGGCCCTCGAGTGGGATGTGGAACTTGACGATCTTCTCGGGCGCGGTGCGCGCCACCTCCTCGATGTCGATGCCGCCTTCGCTCGAGATCATGACCAGCGGCGCCTTCTTCTCGCGGTCCATGACGATCGCGCAGTAGTACTCCTTGGCGATGTCCGCGGCCTGCGCAACAAGAACCTTGCGCACCGGCAGGCCCTTGATGGTGAGCGCGAGGATGTCGCGGGCGCGCTCGAACGCCTCGCTTGGCGAGTGCGCGAGCTTGACGCCGCCGGCCTTGCCGCGGCCGCCCGCCTGCACCTGCGCCTTGATCACCATCGTGCCGCCGATCGAGGCGGCGATATCACGCGCCTCCTCCGGAGTCTCCGCGACCTGCCCGGGCAGCACCGGGATCCCGAAGCGCGCGAAGAGTTCTTTGCCCTGGTATTCGTGCAGGTTCATTCACACCTCAGTTGTTGTCGATCTGCGCGCGCTGCACCTTGCCGCTGAAGTCCACGTAGAGGCTCTTCCACTCGGTGAACGCGTCGAGCATGGTGTGGCCCGCCTCGCGGTGGCCGTTGCCGGTGCCGCGCGTGCCGCCGAACGGCAGGTGCGTCTCGGCGCCGGTGGTGCCGTGGTTCACGTAGACGATGCCGGTGGCGAGGTCGCGCATCGCGGTGAACGCGGCGTTCACGTTCGTGGTGAAGATCGACGACGACAGCCCGAACGGCGTGGCGTTGTTGACCGCGATCGCCTCCTCGAGCGAGCGGACGCGGAAGAAGCTCACGACG
>Ga0209811_10000394_pt1 | contig 18853 bp, 12 predicted proteins | sample Coa_R1_6_FD_187161 | JGI IMG/M metagenome (GOLD analysis project Ga0209811, IMG submission 187161) | Surface soil microbial communities from Centralia Pennsylvania, which are recovering from an underground coalmine fire. - Coalmine... | ecosystem: Environmental > Terrestrial > Soil >...
CCACTTGCGGACCCGCCACGAATCCGACCGCGCCGAAGCGGGTCGTCCAGGTGCCGCCGGGCCGCGTGTAGTCGCGATAGCCCAGGCCGCTGTCGATGCTCTCGGCGTAATAGCTGGCGGGGTCGGTCGGGCGCGCGAGGAAGTCACTCCAGCCGTGCAGGTCGCCCGCGTACCAGCCGGCGGGCGTGCCGGGCGGGATCGGGGTCGGGTCGGTGACGTACGGCGGCACCTTCTGGGCTCGCCACATCTCCCACAGGATGCGCGTGCTCATGTCCCAGACCGACATCTGGCCGTCCGACCCCGTCGCGCTCGTGGCCGCGTTGGGAATCCGCACCGGGCTGCCGGGCCACGGCGCGGTGAGCGTCCCTGCGGGGTTGGGGTAGTCGTACCGTTGGGTCACGCTGACGGCGGGAATCGTCTCGTCCGCGTACCAGAAGAGTGTGCTGAAGCCGCTATAGAGCGGGTCTTCGAACGAGATCGTGAAGCCGCGTCGGTCCAGAATCTGGAAACCCAGCGTGCGGCCATGGCCATCCGAGTCGACGGTCTGCCGCATGAATTCGTCGCTCATCGGATCGACCTGGGCACGCGCGCTGATCGGCGTATTCCACGCCGAGAACGGGCTGAATTTCGGCCCGTCGTAGGAGTAGCTGTTCAGGTGCGCCGGACCTCGGCCGCGCGGGTCCGCGAGCGAGGCGCGATTGGGACGCAGCACGAGCGGGCCATACGGCGTCTGGATGCGCGCTGGCATTCCTGCTCCTCCTCTGGACGGTCCACTGTACCAGTCGAGCGTGTGGCCCTTACGGCAGCGGCGTCCCGAACCCATCGGTGTACAAGCCCAGCCGCACGTCGAGCGGATAGGGGCCATAGGTGGCCGGGGCGCGCGTCACGATCCCCAGGTACAGCGTCCGACCCCCGTCGCCGCATTTGTAGGGAATCGGCCCTTGCGGGAAGGTCGCGAACCCGATCAGCCCGGTACCGTGCCGGACGTAGGACTTCACGGTCACCAGCCCAAGACACTCGTTCGCGCTGAAGTTGGCGATGCTAAAGGGCGCGTTGTCGGCCGGACCTGTCCAGTTGAACGAGTCGAAGACGAAGAAGTCGAGCGGCGCCCCCTGGTTGTCGTTGTCCACCACCGTGAGCGACACGATGGTCCCGCCGCCGCCCGCCACATCAGAGGCCGGATTGCAGCCGAGGCCATTGGCGCGCGGGGTGGCGTAGTACGGCTGGATGAAGTCGCCGGCCGCATATGGCCCACCGAGATAGGGCACGCCGCTGGTCAGGGGCACGCTCATCCACAAGCTGCGTGTCTGCATGCCCTAGCCTCCCGGATCGTCCTTGTACAGGCCCAGGCGTACCCGCAGCCCCGTCGGGGTATACGTCGGCCCCCCGCGCGTGACGAGCGCCAGATAGATCGTCGTGCCCGCGCATTTGTAGGGGATCGCCCCGTACGGGAAGGTCGCGAAGCCGAAGAGGCCGGTCGCGCTGTAGGGCCGGTAGGCATTCACGCTGACCATGCCGCAGCAGGCCGCCGCGCTGGCGTCGTTGATGCTCCAGGGCGCGTTGTCGGCCGGCGACGCCCAGGCGGCGTCCGTGAAGAAGTAGATGTCCATCGGGACGCCCTGGTTGTTGGTATCGACCAGCAGCAGCGATTGGAGCGTCCCGCCCCCATTCGCCACGTTGGACGCCGGGCTAGCCGGGATGCCGCTCGTCCCGGTTGGGCCAACGTAGTCGCCCGCCGTGTATGCGGCGGCTGCGACGAGGGTCGGGGTCAGCAAGATGCTGGTCGTCTCCACCGTGTCCTCCTAGCCCGTCATCGTGTCCTTGAATATTCCCAGTCGGAAGTCGAGTCCACGCTGACTGTAGGTCGGCCCCCCGCGCGTCACGACCGCGAAGTAGAACTCCGTCAGGTGGCACTGGTAGGGGATTGGCCCTTGCGGAAAGACGCCGAAGCCGAACTTCCCCTGCACCGCGCCGAAGTCCATGTAGGAGTTGACCTGGATCAGCCCGCAGCACTTGCGCGCCCCCACCGCGCCAATCTGCCACGGCAGGTTGTCGTCCGGCACGTTGATGCCCCAGTCGCTGAACACGTAGATGTCCATCGGGACGCCCTGGTTGTCGCTGTCGATGACGGTGAGGGACACGAGCGTGCCGCCACCGCCCGAGACGTTGCTGGCGTTGCTGCACAGGATGCCGTTCGGGCCACTCGGGCCGACGTAGTCGCCGGGCTGGTACGTGCCCCCGTAATGGAGGGTCGGCTGGACCCACAGGCTGGTCGTCTCCACGTCTGGCCTCCAGGCGGTGAATGGCACGACTGACGGCTCGCCCGTGTCCCCGCCAAGGATGACCGGCGGGCAGGCGCCCGGCGCCACATACAGCCCCCGGTCGCCGCCGGGGATCATGGTGCCCGCGTTGATGGCGGGAGTCCCGAGATTGCGATACCGGACCCGCTCCAGGGTCACCCGGCAACTGCCACGCCCGAGGCTCAGCAATGGCCCGGTCTTGCCGTTGGCGGTCGGGGTGTTCATCCCGTCGAACAGGAGGTCAACCAGATGCACGTCCACGGCGCCGGGGGCAACCGCGAACGGCTCGGCCCAGGTGCCGGGCCACGCCTTGATGACGGTCTTCGAGCTATGGCCGTTGATGCGCACGTTCGAGGGGATCAGGACCGTGGCGGGCACGAAGTAGGACGCCCCGGCCACCAGATCGAGGACGCCGCTGCCGGCAGCGGCGGCGTTGACGGCGACCTGGAGTTTGGCGGAGTCGTCGGTCGTGCCGTCCCCCTTCACCCCGTACATCCGCACGTCCGTGGCGGCGCCGAGCCCGCCCCACGCACCGTCGAAGTAGACCTGCACGACGTTGCGCGCCGGGTCCACCCACACGTCGCCTTCTTGCGGCGTACCGGGGAATGTGTCGCCGACGAAGGGGGTGGCCTCGCTGAGGGCGGTCAGGCTGTTCTGCAACGAGGAGACGCTGAAGGTGTCGGCGTCGCCCGGCTCGAACGAGCGGTCTACCCACGTCACGCCGGGATGTTTGCGCGTACCCACGTCGCCTCCTAGATTTCGAGGCTACTGCCGTTGGCAGTCCCCGCCGCACACGTCAGGTTGGTCTGTCCGCCATCGAACACGCAGCGATGGAATGGCGCGGGGCTCCACGCCCCCTGCGCGCTGAAACCTTTCTTCCTGCCCGTGTCGCGCAACCTCGAACGGAACGTGCAGCGCGTGAACGCGACGTACGTCGGGTTCGCCAGATAGAAGGTGATCGCGCCGGGCGTCGCGCCACCCGCGTCCGAGTCTACGTTGGAGACGAACGTGCTGCCATCCACCAGCACCCGACCAGCGCCCGTGGCCGGACCGTTCAGCAGGATCGGCGAGCAGCCGTTGTATGCCCGCGCGAACGTGTAGTAGACGGTCACATTCGGCGTCCCGCCGCTGATGGTCACGTAGAGCGGGCCGGGGACCGGGCTGGGGGGCGTGGCATTGGCCGGGAACAGCTTGAGCGCACCGACACCCAGGACGGGATAGAACGACCCCGTGGCGGCGAGGCTTTGCGCATTCACGATGTCAGTTCCGCCGACCGTGGTGCCGATGGAGAGCGTCTGACCCGCCGCCGCCGTGTTGATGACGAGATACAACGTCTCCAATTGGGTGGGGTTCGCCACATCCAACTGGAAGAATGTGGTCGCATTGGTGATGGTCGCGATTCCGGACCGAATCAGCGGGGCCACCACGCACTCGCGCATGCGGAGTTCGGCGGAGTTGTTGACGAGGATTCCGCGCGTGCTGACGCCGAGCGAGTCCATCAAGATCGAGCAGTGCTCCATGCGCGTCTGGCTTGCCTCGGCCAGGGTAACCGCATCGGTGGTCCCCTGTTGACGGATCACGCAGCCCCTCAGCCAGGGTGTGGCCCCGAAGCCCACGCTGAGTGCGCTGGCGGTCGATCCCCCGCCCGCGCGCGCGTAGAGGGTGCAGTCCACCAACTCGGGCGCGGCGAAGGTGGTCGCGCGGAACGCCGTTCCGCCGCTCGCCCCGCCCGAGAACGCGCAGCGACGGAAGAGCGCGGTGCAACCGGCCTGCGCAACCGCCCCGCTGACCGTCCCGACATTGCCCCCGACGAAACGGCAGTTCTCGAAGAGTGGGCTGATGGCGACGGCGAGGTACAGCCCGTGCCCATAGTCGCCGGCCACGATGTCGCAGTCGCGGAAGGTGCAGTCGGCGGTGACGCCGCCCTGGAAGAGGACACCATTCCCGCCGTTGGCGCTGGTGGCCCCCGTGGACAGGCTCTCGAAGCCGCACCGCTCGAAGATGACCGTGTTGTCGGGAGAGCCGGTGATGAAGAGGACTTGTTGCACCCCGGTCACCTGGGTCGGATTGCCGGCGCCGTCCAGGGGACGCTTGCGGAAGCGAAGGTCGCGCACCTTGCACTGGGTGATGGTGGGCAGCAAGACGACCGACAGGTTATCGGCCACGGGGTTGTCGATGATCGCGCCCGGTTCGCCACGGATATTGACGTAGGACTTCAGGGTGACGGGCGCAGTCTCGGTGACCAGCCCTTCCACGCAGATCGTGTACGGCTTCGTCGCGCTCGCATCGGTGATCGCGGCCAGCGCCGCCGAGAGCGTGGGGAACGGACTACCCAGCCCCACGCGCAAGGTGGTGGGCACGCCCGGCGTGGCGGGCAGGTTGTCTCCCAACTGGACAGTGGGGAGGTCAAGGCCGCCCAGGTAGTAGCCGTTGGTGTTGTCGCGCGCGTCGTTGTCTCGGACGACGGCATTCGTGTGGAGGGCGCCGGCCACGGTGGCGAAATTGATCCCGAACCGCTGCGTCTTGATCGTCTGGGTGTCGTAGGCGCGATTTCCGCGCAGGGTCAGGCGGTCGGCGGGGTGATTTACCACATCGAAGGTGTCCGCGACGAAGACGAAGCCGTCGTTGTTCGGGACCAGGAGGCTGTTGTTGCGCGCGGTGTTGCCCTCGAAGCGACAGTTGGTGAGATCGTAGGCGGCGAAGCCGTGGGTGCCGTTGTCGTGGGCGAGATTCCCGAGGAAGACGCTGTTCTTGACGTAGTGCGCCTCGTAGCCGCGCGTCAAGCCGTGGTGCGCGGTGTTGTTGACGAAGAGCGCGTCTTCCATGTAGTAAAGCTGGAAGCCGACGTCCGAGCAGTGACGGGCTTCATTGCCGGCGACGTACGCATCGCGCACGGGCCATTGCTTCTGGCCGCCGGAGATGCTGAACCCATAGGTGAAGCAGTCGCGCGCGGTGCAACCGATCAGGCGGAGGCCGACGACGCCCTCCTCGATGCGGTAGCCGTAGCCGCTGTCCGTGGTCGTGTTGCCCGGAACCAAATCCCAATCATTGTTGGCCTGCTCGACCGTGCAGGCGATCAGGGTCACGTTGGTGACGGCCCCCTCGTCGCCATAGCCGCTGTCCACCACGATCCCGCCACGTCCGGGCTGATACACGCGCACGCCGTCGAGGACGACATCGCGACTCGTCTTTCCGGTACCGGGCGTGCTCGCACCGACGAACACGCCGAACTTGTAGGGATGCAGGATTTGGACGTCGCGCAGACGCACGACCGAGCAGTCGTACACGACCAAGGCCCCGGCAGGCGCCTCCTCCAGCAGACAGTCACGCACCCGCAACCCGACGACGTTCGCGAATGTGAGGATATAGCCGTTTGCGCCGCTGATGTCGATGGGGACGTTCGCGCGGTTGCCGTTGAGACGGAGCCGCTCAAGGGTGATCCCGACGTTGCCGCCGACATGGTCCGCATTCGTAATCATGCGGGTCTGCTCGACCGGCAGGCCGTCCTTGAACTTCAGGATGCTGTCCCATCCGGCCCCGCGTAGCGTGGTGTCGCTGCCCATGCGCAGCGTCGTCCCGATCACGTACTCGCCGGGGGGCACGTAGACCTCGCGAGTAGCCATCGTGCCGGCGGCACAGGCGTCGTCCAGGGCCGTCTGGAAGGCGAGCGCGTCGTCGGTCTCGCCATCGCCCACCGCGCCGTAGGCGCGCACGTCTACCGTCGCGACAGGGTTGAGTGTTCGCCAGGCTTCTTCCAGCCAGAGCTTGAAGGTGTTGCTGGCCGTGTCGATCCAGGCGTCGCCCTCTTCCGGCGTGCCGGCAATCCACTCGGGGCCGACCACCGGCGTGTTCTCGGAGAGCACCTCCAGGCTGTTCTGGAGGCTGGACACGCTGAAGGTGTCGGCGTCCCCCGGTTCGTACGACCGATTGACCCACGAGACGCCGGGATGCTTGCGCGTGCCCATCAGTCCATCTCCTCCAACTCGATGGCCTCGACCTGATCCATGGTCAGTTCCGTCTCGAACCGGTCGAGTCGCCAGCCCTCGCCGCCGCCCACGCCGAATTCCAGGCGATCCAATCGCATCTCGTCCACGTCGTCGAGCGGCATGTCGTCGATGCTGGCGAGCGTGACGGCGGTGTCCGGCTCGGCAAGCATTTCCTCCAGGTTGATCGCCTGCACCTGCTCCATCGTCAGGCTGTGGAAGCGGTCCAGCATCCAGCCGTCGCCGCCGTGGATGCCGAACTCCAGCAGGTCGAGCCACAGCCCGTCGACCACGTCGAGCGTCAGCCCGTCGATCACGTCGAGCCGCCAGGAGGGCGACGGCGTCGGCAGCGGGGCCAACGGCGTGGTCGGGAAGGTGGCGGACACGTCGCCGAGGTGGAGCGGCAGCCGGAACGTGCCGCCGCGCACCGAGTAGACGGTACACCAGATGGTGACCGCGTCGCCGATCCACTCGAACGCGAACTCGGACACGTCGCGCACGCGGTTGTCGTTCTTCATCAGCGCGTCGCGGATGTCGTGCGGCGCGGTCGCCTCGATCTCTTCGCGACTCGCCCGCCCGACCAGCGTGTCCAGCGTCGTCCCGTGCTTGCGGTCGTAGACGGGCCAGGCATAGCGTTCGGTCAGCACCGTCTTGACGCACCACTGGACGAGCGCCAGGTCGCCGTCCACCTCGACGACCATGCCGCCGGACTGGACGAAGTCGCCCACCACGAAGTCGAAGTACCAGGAGTAGGGATAGTCGGGCACCGTCGAGGTGGCGGAGGGCGTGTTCGGCTTGTTGCGGATGTCGGCCACCCGCTGCGGGGCGCGGAAGGTGAGGTAGAGCGGGGCTTCCGCCATCTCCGTCCCCTATGCCAGCGACACGACGCGCTCGGCCACGCCCAGCACCAATGGGTCGTTGGCGCCTGGCAGCCAGGCGACCAGCACCCGGTCGCCGGCCCGCAGGTGCTGGAGGTCGGCCGGCGTCGGCACGTCGTGCGCGTGGTCGCCGTGGTTCCCGACGTGCGCACCGGTGGTGCGGACCATCGGGTCGGGCAGGCCCAGGTAGCGCAGCCGGAAGTAGGTGCCAATCGGGAAGGCGTCCTTGAAGCCGTGGACCTTGAGCGCGCCATCCCCCTGGATGACGCCCCAGTCGATCCAATCCATGAGCGGGACCGCCTTGCGGGCGATCTCGACGTGGCGCTCGATCAGGCGCATCAGGCCCTTGTTGTCCGGCACCGCGCCCTCCTCGGCTCGATGTGTAACTTACACATCGGCTCAGTTCTCCGGGAACCGCCCGCCCGGCTTGGCGGGGTCCACGTAGTCGCCGTGTTCGGGGATCGCCGAGCTGTTCTCGGCCTTCGCGGCGCCCTCGCTCTTGGCCGCGTCGGCGTCGGTTTCCGCGTTGCCGTCGATACCGGGCTTGACGTCCGGCGCCAGCGGCGAGCCGGGCGGGAGGTCGGGCAGCGGCGCGGCGCCACCCTTGTCCTTCTTCACCTTCGGCCGCTTCTTCAGCTTGTACGGCACGTTCCCCAGCACCTTCAGCGTGAGGTCCATCGAGCGGTCGACGGCGTTGTGGGTGATCGCGTCCACCTGGAACACGCCCTCCATCAGCCCACCGCTCACCCAGACGTAATGGTAGCGACGCAGGAAGGGGAGGTCGCGCGCCCCGCTCAGTTCGTGCGTGAAGGCCGGCTGCGCGCCCAGGTCCAAGATCGTCTGCGCCCCGTCCATAATCGCCTCGGCGGTGTCGCCCTGCTGCCCCTTGAAGAATTTGCGAATCGTCCCGAACGCCAGCTTGAGCGGGTCGTTCGAGAGGATCGAGTCGACCGGGTCGGGCACGCTCGCCTGCGTGGCCGGGTCGGTCGGGTCGCCCTCCGCGTCCACCGGCTCGCCGGTGGTGAGCGGTGGGATCGGGCCGGGCACGTCGTCAACTCCGCCGGACCCGCCCGAGCCGCCGGAGCCGCCGGTATCGCCCGCGCCGGGGTTCTCGATCCCGAACGGGCGGCGCGCGAGGAGGGAACCGGACCCGTCGCCCGAGCCGTCGCCCCCGTCGCCCCCGTCGCCCGAGCCGTCGCCGCCGGTCCCGTCGCCGGCATCGCCACCGGGATCGCCGGTCCCGAGCGGGTCGAAGCCCTCGGCGTCGGTCACGCCGCCGCCGGTGGTGTCGGTAAGCCCCGCGCCCGAGGCGTCGTCGGCGCTCAACAGGTGGACTTCGGTCACGAGGTCCATGATCGAGATGGTGGTGTTGAGCGAGGCCACGTTCGTCTCGTCGAGGATGTAGATGGCATTGCCGCCCGGCGGCACCACGTCCACCACGTAGTCGGGTCCATCCGGCCGCATGCGCAGCACGCCGTACAGGTCACGTCCATAGAACATCTCCGACAAGATTTTCGCGATCCAGTCGGAGAGGCTCCCGCGCAGGGTCGTCTTCGGCATCGTCCCGCCGGCGCCGGAGAGGTCGCCAATCGGGATGCCGTAGGTCGTGAAGATGCCTTTCAGCAGCGCGGGGATGCTGGCACCCTGCGGCACCAGCAACTCGTCTTCCGACTGCGCGAGATAGATGAGCGGGTCGTAGGCGGTGATCTCCAGGCTGGTCACGCGCGGGTCGACGTACTTGATCTGCCAGGCACGCCCGCGAAAGATTTCGGTCCAGCCCTCGCCCCAGTCGGCCAGCAGCGAGAGCCAGACGCCCACCGGCAGGGATTCGTGCAGCGGCGAGCCATCGGGCAGGGTCGTGTTGGCGAGCGTGACCTGGAGTCGGACCGCGAGGTCGCCGCCCTGCTCTTCCCATGTGAGCGTGCCGATGGCCTCGTCCAGCACCAGGCTGGGACCGGTCGGCAGCAACGCTTCCAGCGTGTAGCGCGTCTCCGCCGTGTCGATGATCTCGACGGCCACCTATTGCTCCCGCCCGCCGGTGGCGCGCGTCCCCTCGACGACCGGGGCGGACTGATTGGAACCCGGCTTGACGTAGTCGGTCGTCTGTTCGCCGGCCGTCGGCTTGTCCGAGCTGGGCAACTTCAGGACCGTGCCCACCTCGACCTTGTCCGGGTCGTTGCCGAGCGCGTCCTTATTCAGCTCGTAGATTTCCTTCCAGCGAGACGAGTCCCCGAGTTGCACCTTGGCGATGGTCGTCAGGTTGTCGCCGGCCTTCACGGTGTAGCTGGTGGGCGGCGGGTCTTCCGACCGCGAGGTGGGCTGCGTCTCGGGTGCCGGCGCCGGTTTCGCATTCGGGTCGTCGGATGGCAACGCCGCCCCCGGCGTGTCCGTAACGGTCCCGGCCACGTCGACCAGCTTGCCCTGCCCGATGGCGGCGATGGCCGCGGCCTCCTCGGGCGTGGGCGTGTAGAGCTGGACGAACACCGGCCGAAGCTCCGTCAATTCGATGGTGTAGGTGATGTCGCCGTAGCCGCCCGCGAACGTGCGCTCCAGGCGCGAGATGAACACGTCGTCGTGGATGTCCGTCTCGGTGATCAGCAGGTGCAGGCGGGTGTTGAAGCCCTGCCAGACGCGCAGGTTCCAGACGGCGTCGATGGGCTGCCGCCAGAACTTCACGAAGGAGTAATTGAAGCGCGGCGCGCCGGGCAGGATGCCATCCCACGCGAAGCGCATCGCGGCCCGCCCGCGCGGAATCTGGATGTCGCCCAGCGCCGCCGAGGCGAACGTCACCGCCTTGCTCTCGTCGCTGACGGTCACCTTCTCGGGGTTCATCGGGAAGACGAAGCGCGTGAGCGGGTTCGCCAACTCCGTCAGGACGAAGTGCATGCCGGGCGGCAGCAGGTCGAGCGCCGGCCCGATGCCGACGCCGGGGACGAGGATGTGGCCGACGCCCGAGCCGCCCTGCTCGACCGAGGCCGAGGCCGAGTCCACCGCGACGACGTTGCCGTCGTTGTAGGCCACGCGCGGTCGTTGCTGGTTGTCCGTCATTTCCTGGTGTCCGAGCGGAAGTTGGGATGCATCAGGTCCAGGTCGTCCGCCATCTCTTCGTAGATGGCGCCCTTCACCATCCGGGCGAATTCGCGGGCCTGCTCGGGCGTCACCGCGCCGTTGAAGGTCATCGGGAACGCGCCGTCCGAGATGACGACGGTCTTCGACCCGCCGTCGCCGCCGGCGTAGGCACCGAACCGTTCCGGCTGGCCCCCTTCGGCGAACGAGTAGGCATTGCCGTAGCGATCCGTCCCGCGCACCTCGTTCCAGAGCGTCCCGCCATCCTTGAAGCCGTGGCCGGGCCAGAGGTCGGCCAGGTAGTCGTTGGTGACGCCGAAGCCCGCGTCGATGAGGTCTTGCGGGCCGCCCCCGCGCAGCACGATGCCGGCCGGGATGCCGCCGCCGTTGTAGGCCGCGAGCATCGCGCCGACGTTCTCGCCGTACTGCTCGAACAGGTCGTGGTCGTACTTGGCCGCGACGGGGAGGGCCAGGAACGGGTTGAAGCGATCCGCCAGGCCGATGCCCAGGCCCTCGGCCGTGGCGTCGGTGATCTGGGCCATGCCGCCGATGCCGAGGGTCGGGGACTCCTTGCGCCAGGCGTCCTTGCCCCAGATGACGCCGGGGTCGAAGTGCCAGCTCTCGCGGAACATCTGGTGCGCGAAGACGTAGGGATCGACGCCGGCGAAGTCGGCGGCATCGCGGGCCATCGCGCCGTAGTCGAGCGACGGCGGATTGACGTGCGAGGTGACCCAGTCCGTGTTGCGGTAGTCCGCGCCGGGCGTGACGTACTCGGGGCCGCGTTCGCCCAGCGAGTAGGAATCGCCCGAGCGCAAGCCGTAGCCGACGACCGGCTCGTTCAGCCAGCCGCCCTCGGCGAAGCCGCGATGGCCGGGCGTGCCCTTCATCCCGGTGATGCCCTTCGCCTTGGGGCCATTCCATTCGTCCCAGCCGTGCGCGGCGATGTAGCGGAGGGCGAAGTTCACCTGCTCTTGCCAGGTCGTCGGGTCGCTGGCGTGCAGGCCGGTTTGCGCCGTGAACGTGCTCCCGACGCTCCCCTTGAGGTAGTTCAACTGGAACGGTCCCCAGGACGCTTCCTGGATGCCGGTGTCCTTGTCCACGAACTGCGAGCGATAGTTGGGCTTGAAGCCGCCCTCGCTGGAGACGGCCACATCGACCACGTTGGGGTCGAAGCCCATCGCGGCGGCACGCTGCCGGATGTACTTGTGGATCACGTCGCTGCCGGCACGCGGATTCGACTTGCCGTGCCCGCCCGGACCGGTCATGGGGTTCTGCCAGGCCGGGTTGTAGCCATAGTTGCCGCCGGTGCCGGGGTCTACTCCGGCCCCGGCGCCGCCACCCCCGCCGGGCATGGCTAACTTGGACTGCTGCGATTTGGTCGCGGCGATGAACTCGCGGATGCCGCCCTGGCCCTTGCTCTCGATCTCGCCGATGGTCATCCAGTCGCTGCCGCCCACCGCGACGCCGGTCGGGCCAACCCACAGCTTCTTGTTCACCGGGTCGTAGCCCTGCGCCAGGAAGTAGTGGTACGGGGTGTCGATGATGACCGGCTCGCCGCCCTGGAGGCGCGTGAGCGCGTCGGACTGCTTGATCGGCTCGGTGTTGACGCCCATGTGCTTCAGCAGGTCGCGCTCGGACGACGGCCCTTGCATCTGGCCGTTCGCGTAGTCGCCGGTCTTCACGGCGATGCGCGTCACCTGGCCGACGCCGCCCTTCTCGACCACGCCGAACGCCTTGGCGAAGCCCTCGGCGGCGATGGGGCCGCAGATCGAGGCGATCATGCCCGGATCGAACCCGGCCGCTTGCATCGAGGCCACGAGGTCGGCGTTGGAAGAACTCTGGGCCTGCGCCAGGTGGGTGGTCGAGTCGAAGACGCCCGGACCGGTCGGCTGGGTGAGCTGATTCATGAAGGAGAACATCTGCTTCTCGAGCTGCCCCATCGCGTCGTCGAGGCCCTTGACGGTCGGGATGAGTCCGGTGAGCTTCTGGTCCGTATCCTTGACCGCCGGCGTCATGCCGGTCTTGAGCACCTTGGTCGCGTCTTCCAATTCGGGGTTTGTCCCGTCGCCCATCAGCTTGCGCATCTTCTCGATTTCCGGCGTCAGGTCGTCCTTGAAGGCCGACCCGGTCTGTCCCACCGCCGGGGTGGTCTCGCCCGTCAGCGTGCCGGTCAGCAAGTCGAGATACTTGCGGTACTGGTCCATCGCGTTGGTCTGATCCTTCATCCCGTTCATCATCTGCGCGTACGCCTCGGCATCGGAGACGTGCGGGGTGATCGGGATGCCGCCGGCGCTCGTCTGTTGCCCGGCGGGGATGGGATTGCCTTGCGGATCGAGCAGCACCTCGGTATTCGCCGGGAAGACGCGCTGCATCGCGCCGGGCACTTCGGCGAAGGAGCCCGAGCCGGGCGTCTTGTCCTCGAAGACCGACTTCCAGACTTTCGTGATCTGCTGGTCGATCTGGCCGCTCCCCACCTGATTCGGGTCGCCGAAGAGGGCCTTCATCGCGTCGATGCGGGCCTGGCCGCGCGCCTTGATCGTCTCCGGCGACGCCTTGACCTGCTGGGCCTGGGACTTCATCCAGTCCTCGATGCCCAGGCTGACGCCGGCCTTCGAGGTCAGCGAGTCGATCCCGCGCCCGAGCGTCTCGGCCAGCATGGTGATCAGCGCGGGCACCATCTCGTTGATGCCGTACTCCATCCCGTTGAACAGCGAGGCCATGATCTGGAACCCGGCCGACTGGAGATTGACGGCCTTGATCAACGCCTCGTAGACCACGGCGGCGATCACGCGAATGATCAACACGAAGAACGAGATGATCGTGTTCAGGATGAGCGAGCCGAGGTTGCCGAACACCACCAGGATCGCCTTGACGAACGAGATCATCCATTGCGACCCGGCGCCATTCGTCTTGTCCGTCATGGTCCCGGTGATCGCCCCGACCAGCAGGTCCGCCAGCGAGTTGAGCAGGGCGGGCAACAAGATGCCCAGCCCGGCGATGGCGTTGCCGATGGTCTGGACGATCCACAGCAACACGCCGCCCAGGATAGAGCCGAGCACGCCGAGCACCGACTCGGCGATCTTGCCGCCGTCGTTCTGGATGTTGAACAGGTTCCGCTTCCACGCCTCGTCGAACGCGGCCAGCGCCAGGATGGCGATAGCGATGGCGGCGGCGAGCAAGGCCCACGGGCCGAAGACGGATACCCACAGGGCGCGCATCCCCCAGGCGGCGCGAATGGCCCAGATGCTGACGCCCACCAGCGCGCGCGTCAGCACCAGGAACACCTGGGCCGCGAACAGCGCCGTGTTCAGGACGAAGCCCAGCACGGTGCGCACTGCGCCGAGCAGCAACCCGAGGGGGCCGAGCAGGCGCCCGACCAGGCCCAGGACCGGGCCGAACAGCAGGAGCGCGCCGGCGGCCAGCAACACCCAGCCGGTGAAACGTCCGAGCGGGCTACGCAGCGATTCGAGCAGCGCATGCACGGGCTTGAGGGCCTCGAAGCCTTCGAGGAAATTGATGATCGCGTCCGCGATCTTGCGACCCCAGTCTTGCGTGATGGCGTAGACCAGCGGGAACCAGGTACGAATCTCGGCCTTGATCGTATTCCAGATTTTCGGCATCTCCTTGCGGAGCCAGGGCAGGACGTACTTCTCGATCCATTCCCAGAAGACCTTGGCGATCTGGTACAGGGCACGCGCGATGACCGGAATCTCCTTGATGAGCCAGGAATAGATGCCGGCGAAGGCGCGGAATAGCCACTTGAGCACTTCCGGCAACACCGGGATCAACCAGTTGACGAACTCGCGGAACCACAACTCCAGATAGCGCCCGAGGGTGGGCGCCATGTCGAAAATCCAGTTCACCAGCATGCGGATGAGCTGGAAGGCGGAGTTGAGGATTTCGGGCAAGACCTGGGAGAAGCCGTCCGCGAACGCGAACACCCACACCCCGACCGCGTGCAGAATCGACGGCGCGGCGCGCAGGATGACCGACATGACCGTGCGGACCACCTTCACGATGGCCGGGATGACGATGGGCGCGGCCTGCTCGAAGGCGTAGAAGATTTGCTGCACCCAGGACACGACCGCGTTGCCGATCTCATCGGCGTGGGCGATCACCCACTGGGCCGTATCCGTGACGAGCGCCTGGAATGCTTGCAAGATGCCCGGCAGCCAGGCGTTGATGGCTGCGATGGCCTGGTCGACCAGCGACGAGAACATGATGAATATCTGGTCGGCCGCGCCGGTCATGTCGCCCTGACTGAGCGAGCCGAGCGCGCCGCCGACCCCGGTCGCCAGGGTCTTGAAGGCCCGACCCATGACGGCGAGCGGGGCCATCCCCGTCGCCGCGCTGCCGAAGATGGCCTGCATGATCAGCGAGAACTTGTCCCACAGGCTGACCGACTTGGCGAACTCGTCGCTGGTCACCATGTCTTTCACGCGCCCGACGACGCCGACCAGCGGGTCGACCACAATCTTGGCCATCGACGCGCCCAGCGAGGTGAGCCCCTGCTCGAAAAGCTTGACCTCCTTCTTGTTCTCGCGGAACCACTTGACGATCTTCAGCATGTATGGCTGGATAATCGAGGCGACGCCGCGCCCCCAGGCCATCATCACCGACAGGTCCCAGATGTCCTGGATCGAGGACCACAGGCCACCCAGCGTCTTGGCCTGCGCCTCCATCATGCCCTTCCAGGGGCCGGTGTTGAGCCAGGTGAGGATCGCCTTGATCGCGCGGTTGGCGGGCACCTGGCCCTTGCGCATGTACTCCTGCACCTGCTTGGTGGTGATGCCCCACTCGTTGGCGAGGATTTTCAGCACCGGGATGCCCTGCGACTGGAGGCGCAGCGTCTCGCGCGCCTGGACGCGACCCTTCGTGTACATCTTGCCGATGGCGTCCACGACGGCCGCCGTGCGCTGCGGGTCGAGCGACAGCGCGGCCTGCGCGTTGCCGATGCCGTTCAGGATGCCGGGGATGTCCTTCAGCGCCAGGCCATAGGCGAGGATCATCTGGGTCATGTCGCGCACGTCCTGGAACCGTTGCGGCGAAACGATGGTGAAGTCCTTCAGGTACTCCATCGTCTTGACGGCCATCTGGGCGCTGCCGGTCAGGGTCTTGAACGCGATCTGCGCCTTCTCCGTCATCGCGTACACGTTCAACGGGCGGATGATCCCGACGAACGCGGCGGCGGAGGAGGCCATCAAAGCGGGGAGCGTGATCAGCGTGTTGGCGACGCCGGTGATGGTCCGTCCCAGGCCGCTGATGAGCGACGAGGCGCGATTGAAGATGCCGACCGGGATGCTCAGTGGCGCGCGCGCAATCGCCATGAGGGAGCTGCGCAGGCGACGTAGGCCGGCGGTCGCCAGGTCGCGGATGCCGACCAGGAAATTGATCGGCAGCCGCGATGAGTTGCGGGCGTTGCGCATGCTCCGCGCGATGCTGCGCTCGAAGGCCGTGACTTGCATCCGGGCGCGTGCAATGCCCTCGCTGGCCTGGTCCAGCACGTTGAGGACGATGGTCACCCGGTAAGGATTGATGCTACACCCTCACTCTTTCTTGAGTACAGTGTAGATGCATCACGACTACTTCCTGCGTGCCGCCGCTTGCTCGTTCGCCTTCTTCTCGGCCTCCAGCGTCGCTCGCGTCGAGGCGTTGCAGAAGATTTCGCGCAGGGGGCGCCACCGGTTGCCCCACTGCTCGTCGAGGAATCGGCCGGTCCGCTGGAAGGTGATGCTCGCGAGGGCCAGTCGGCCGCCGGCCTCAATCAGGGCTTTTGACTTCCTCTTCCAGGTCGTCCTTGAACCCGCTGATGTCCTGGATCAGGTCGACCAGCTCCGACTTCTCGCCGGCGCGCAGCACCTTGTCGATCAGGTCGATCCCGTTGACGACCTTGGCCTTGCGCTGGTACTCGTCGTTGTCCCAGAACCTCTTGCGGTCCTCGGCCGTGGTGGCCTTGTGGATCAGGGCGCTGCGGAACTTGGCGTTGTCGGTGTCAATCGGGACTTTGGCGCCGAAGGCCCGCTTGGGGCGGTCGAAGGTGGTCCCGTGCTTGCCGGCCGCCGTGAATTCCGCCTCGTCCAGCGGCATGACGTGGATGGTGAAGAGCACCTTGCCGTCGCGGACGAGCGGCCACTCGCGCACGTCCGACTTCTGCGTCTCCAGGGCTTCGAGGAACCCTTCGAGGAGCTGCGGCTCTTGCGCGCGATAGTCTTCGGCTTGCGGGCGGTCGAGCACCGCCTGGAGGTCGCCGAAGCCCTTCATGCCTCCCGAGCTGTCCATGGTTCACCATTCCTGCGCGGCAAGGGCGCGGGCCAATGTGTAAGTTACACATTGGCCCGCAGGCCCAAGACAGACGGAGAACCCCGTCCGGGGACGACTAGATGTCGGCGTTGAGCTGTTCGATGATCTGCGGCGGCTCGTTGAGGCGGAACGACCAGGCCCGGCTCATGATATTCCCCGGATCGACGTTCAGCACGTCGATGGCGCCGTCGGGGACGCACTTGCGGAAGATCATGCGCGAGTTCGAGCCGTTCATGCCTTCGAGGATGCCCATGAAGTTGAAGGTCGGGATGGTCCGATTCCAGACCGCGTCGATCAGCTTCTTCAGGAAGCGCCCGTCTTGCACCACCGTCTCGGTGAGGGTGAGCGTGCCATTGGCATTCTGGATGACGGCCGCGACCCACGCCGAGCCGGCCGCCTGGTAGTCGTTGTTGGAGACGTTGACCTGCACCTGGAAGACGGGCACGGCCGCGAGGAAGTGGCCGTCGTCGGCATCGTAGAGCGTGCCGTGGAAGCCCGGAATGACCAGGCGCGAGTCGAGCACGGGGCGTTGGGTGGCCATCGGCTACTCCTCGCGTCCTTACGCGCTGAAGATGAACGTGATGTACAGCTTCTCGGCGCTGTCGTTGTCGACGACGTTGCAGACGAACCAGGCCGAGTCGCTGGTCGGCGGGTTGCCGGCATCCTCCGCGATGGTGCCGCTGCGCAACAGGCCCTGGCCGATCATGTCGGTGATGACGCCCATGCCCACGCCCACCAGGAGCTTGCGACCGTCCTCGTCGTTGTTGACGCCGCCGATCAGGTCGTCCCAGGCGTACGCGATGTTGTCGATCAGGGCATCGCGCGTCCGGGTACGCCGAATCTTCTTCCAGCCGGCGTCGCGCGTGGTGTCGGGGATGGTGAAGGTCGTGAGCCCCTGCTCGATCTTGACGTTCTTGCGCGCGCCAATCGAGAAGAGGAGCCCGCCGCTGCGCAGCATCGACTTGATCTGCGAGTCGGTCATGGCGCCCACGATGCCGAGGCCATCGGGCAGCGAGATGTTCGTGACCGAGCGCCGCAGCGGCGTGGCCGCGATCACCCCGGCGGTCCGACCGGCCGCCTTGGCCCCCTCGACGACGACCGTGCTGTTGGGGACGCCGAGCGCGGCGTGCGAGAAGCCGTTGGCGACGTAGACGAGCCCCTCGTTGTTGTAGAGGGCCGCGTCGTTGAGGCGCGTGTTGAAGGCCACGCTGGACGGCTCGCCGATGACGCCCATCACGCGCTTCCCACCCTGGCGGACCTTGTCGATCCAGGCGTCGAGCGTCCCGTGGTCGGCAACCTGCTCCGTGTCGAGCACGATCAGGCCGAAGTCCTGCGTCTCCATCGCGGTGAGCGCGCGCGACAGGTCGCCGGCCGCCGGTACGGGGTCCGTACCGCCGAGCAGCGGCTTCATCGAGACGACGGCCATGATCTTGTCGTTCGTCCCGGCGTTGGCGACGGCGAAGTTGATCCAGTTGCTGTTGTTGCCGATGACATTCGCGGCAGCCTGGAACTCGCCCGGTAGGGCCGCGCCCTTCGCGAACGTCCAGACCTCCAGTTGCGCGGTCTGGTTGTAGACGATCAGGTTGCGCAGCGTCGTCGGGCTGACGATGTCGTCCTGCACCGAGATGGAAACGTCGTTGCCCTTGGTGCCGGCGTACTTGGCCGTGATGTTCGCGCCGCCGATGGGGGTGACGGCCGTCATGTCATTGAGGCTCGCGGTGGCGACGACCCCCGCATTGGCGGCCGTGCCATTCATGCGCCAGGCGAGGAGGTCGCGGCAATTGCCGAGCAGCACCTCGCGCAGGAGGTCCGTGGTGCCCTGGCCGGCGGTCCCGAACGTGCTGTCGATGTCGCTGGCGCCGTAGATGGGCGTCGCGACTTCCAGTGGCCCCCACGGGGCACGAATGACCGCCGCGACCCGGCCGCGCGTGGCGTCGAGGCCCGGAAGCGGGGTGCCGCTCACGATCCGGACGTAGACGCCGGGTCGCTCCTTCGTCTCGCCCTCTTGGAAGATCATTCCGGGCATTGCCTAGACCTCCCGCGCCAGGAATTCGTCGAGTGCCGCCTGGGCCTCGGCGCGCGTCATGCGCGTCTTGCCGGCCCAGCGGAGCATACCCGACACGACCTCCGGCGTGGTGCCGAAGGCGTGGGCCGCGCGCATCAAGTCGACGCGCTCGTATTCGGAGGCTTCCGCCTGGGCCTCGCCGGCCTTCGCGGCTTCCTTCTGTTCGGCGGCGGTCATCGTGCGTGGCTCCTCGACCGCCGGTTTCTGGGCGCGCGCCTCGGCAAGGCGCTTCTTCTCGTAGCGTGCGCGCAGGTCGCGGTC
>Ga0209811_10000399_pt1 | contig 18688 bp, 22 predicted proteins | sample Coa_R1_6_FD_187161 | JGI IMG/M metagenome (GOLD analysis project Ga0209811, IMG submission 187161) | Surface soil microbial communities from Centralia Pennsylvania, which are recovering from an underground coalmine fire. - Coalmine... | ecosystem: Environmental > Terrestrial > Soil >...
CGATACGACGCGCGCGCCTCTTCCACCCGGCCGTCCCGCGCGGCGTTCACCTCGAAAAAAGTGTACGACAGCGTCACGGTGTTGATCTCGCGGGGGAGTTTCGAATCGATCACGAACACCACCGGCATTTTTCGAACCTCGCCGGGCCCGAGGGTTTGCTGCTGAAAGCAGAAACACTCCATTTTCTTGAAGTAGAGCGCGGCCACCTGAGGGCCGTAGCTGGGAATGGCCTGACCCGTTACCGGCCGATCGAGCGTGTTCGTGACTTCGTAGAGAACCTGCGTGATTTCCCCGGGGTGCACCGAAATACCGGCTTGTAGCGGCTTGAAGTTCCACGGCAGGCGCCGCGTGTTGGCGTCGAACTCGATCGACACACTGCGGGTGGAATCCACCTGGGTATTCTCCGCCGCGACCGCATCCGGTTGAAACACGTTGCGGATGCCGGTCACCTCGCAGATCGTCTCGTAGAAGGGCACCAGCGCGAAGGCAAAGCCGAACATGACGACAGCGCACACCAGCAGCTTGCGCAGCAGGCGCTGGTTGGAGCTCGCGCGGTCGTCACGGATCGTCATCTGAGGTTCATCTGAGAATGAAGTACTTGAGCATGATGCCCAGGAAAAACACGAGCGCGATCGACCCGAGCACCAGGGCCGTCCTGAGGTTGTGCTGCTGTCCCCTGCCCGGCGTCACTTCACCACCGGCTGTTCGTGGAAACTGTGGTACGGGGCCGGGCTCGCCAGGTGGGTCCATTCGAGCGTGTCGGCGCCCTCCCAGGGTTTCTGGGGCGCCTTCTCGCCGCGCCCGAGCACCGTGACCTTGAGGATGATCCACAGGAACAGTATCTGGGACAGTCCGAAGCCGAATGCGCCGATCGAGGCGATCTCGTTGAACCCGGCGAACTGCAACGCGTAGTCCGGTATCCGGCGCGGCATCCCTGCGAGTCCGAGGAAATGCATCGGGAAGAACGTGACGTTGAAGAAGATCATCGACCCCCAGAAGTGCCACTTGCCGAGGGTCTCGTCGTACATCCTGCCCGTCCACTTGGGCACCCAGAAATAGAACCCGGCGAAGAGCGAGAACAGCGACCCGGCGACCAGCACGTAGTGGAAGTGCGCTACGACGTAGTAGGTATCCTGAAGCTGGATATCGATCGGCATGATCGCGAGGATCAGGCCGGTAAAACCGCCCATGGTGAAGACGAAGATGAAGCCGACCGCGAACAGCATCGGCGTCTCGAAGGTCATCGAGCCCTTCCACATCGTCGCGAGCCAGTTGAAGACCTTCACCCCCGTAGGTACCGCGATCAGCACCGTCGCGTACATGAAAAACAGGATCCCCGCGGTCGGCATCCCTACGGTGAACATGTGGTGCGCCCAGACGATGAACGACAGGATCGCGATCGAGGCTGTCGCGTACACCATCGAGGAGTAGCCGAACAGGGGCTTGCGCGAGAACGCCGGGATCACCTGACTGATGATGCCGAACCCGGGCAGGATCATGATGTAGACCTCGGGATGCCCGAAGAACCAGAAGATGTGCTGGAACATGACCGGGTCGCCGCCCCCGGCAGCGTTGAAGAACGACGTGCCGAAGTGACGGTCGGTGAGCACCATGGTCACCGCCCCCGCGAGCACCGGCATGACCGCGATCAGCAGATAGGCGGTGATCAGCCAGGTCCAGACGAAAAGCGGCATCTTCATCAGCGTCATCCCGGGCGCCCGCATGTTGAGGATGGTGGTGATGATGTTGATCGAGCCCATGATTGAGGACGCGCCCATGATGTGCAGCGCAAAGATCCCCAGGTCCATGCCCGGTCCCATCTGCGTCGAGAGCGGGGCGTAGATGGTCCAGCCGGCGGCGACCGCGCCGCCCGGAACGAAGAACGAGGCGACCAGCAACGTGGCCGCCACCGGAAGCAGCCAGAAGCTCCAGTTGTTCATGCGCGCGAACGCCATGTCGGGCGCGCCGATCATCATCGGCACCTGCCAGTTCGCGAACCCGACGAACGCCGGCATGATCGCGCCGAACACCATGATCAGGCCGTGCATCGAGGTCAGCTGGTTGAAGAACTCCGGATGCCAGAACTGCAGGCCGGGCTGAAACAGCTCTGCACGGATGCCGAGCGCGAGCATGCCGCCGACCAGGAACATGGTGAAGCTGAACCACAGGTAGAGCGTGCCGATGTCCTTGTGGTTCGTGGTTGTGATCCAGCGCATGATCCCCGAGGGGTGGTGCTCGTGATCGTGCGAGTGGCCGTGATCGATGACTGCGCTCATGAGTTGCTCCTAATGCTCGATGCCGTTTTCTCTTTGGCCGGGGATTCGACCCCCGGTCCATCGCGGTGCCCCGTCTTCGCGCTCATTTGCGCGCGGCCTTGATATCGCTCGGCTGGATCACATCGCCCGTCTTGTTGCTCCAGCTGTTGCGCTCGAACGTGATGACCGCAGCGACGTCGGTGTCGGAGAGCTGCTTGCCGAAGGGCGCCATCGCCGTGCCCTGCTTGCCGTTCAGTACGATCTCGATGTGGCGGCCTTTCGGCTCCCTGATGAGCGCGGAGCCGTCGAGCGCCGGGAACGCTCCCTTTACTCCCTGGCCGCTGGCCTGGTGGCACGCGACACAGTTCGCCGCGTAGACCTTCTCGCCGCGCGCTTTCAGCTCGGCGAGGTTCCATTTCTTGTTCGGGTCGTCGGCGGCGGCAGCCAGCTTCTTTTTCTGCTCGCCCACCCACGCCGCGTATTTCTCCGCGGAGACCACTTCAACCACGATCGGCATGAATCCGTGATCCTTGCCGCAAAGCTCGGCGCACTGCCCGCGGTAGGTTCCTTCCTTTTCCGCGCGGAACCAGGTATCGCGCACGAAGCCCGGGATGGCGTCCTGCTTGACGCCGAAAGCCGGAATCATCCAGGCGTGAATCACGTCGTTTGCGGTCGTCAGTATCCGGATCTTCTTGCCCACGGGAACCACCAGTGGATTGTCGACTTCGAGCAGATAGTGCTCGCCCTTTTTCTCCTTGCCCGTGATCTGGTCCTGCGGCGTCGACAGCGCCGAGAGGAAGCCGATCCCCTCGCCTTCGCCCTTCAGGTAGTCGTAGCCCCACTTCCACTGATAGCCGGTCGCCTTGATGGTGATGTCCGGGCTGGTCGTGTCCTTCAGGTTCAGGATCGTCTTGGTGGCAGGCCACGCCATGAAGATGAGCACCAGGAAGGGGATGACGGTCCAGAAAATCTCGACCGTCGTGTTCTCGTGAAAATGCTCGGCCTTGTGGCCTATGGACTTGCGGTGGGCGTAGATGGAATAGAACATCACCCCGAATACGACCACGAAGATCACCAGAATGATCCACATCATCTTGACGTGGAGGTCGTCGATCTCCGCGGCGACTCGCGTCACCGGCGCGGGCAGGTTCAACTGATACGCGGCGTGCGCCGTTCCGGAAAGTGCCAGGAGCCAAGCTGCCGCGACCGTCCCTTTTTTCATCATGTCCCTCGTGATTTTTTTGCTAGCGAACGAACGTGCACAGGAAGTCCTGCGGCGAGCAATTGCGCTTGAGGATGAGGTCGAAACCCGGATCCGATGCCGCCGTGTGCACGCGAGCGCCCGCTCAAAACGCGCTTCGCACTCGCCACCGCGAAACGCCTGTCTGGAAAGCCGTGGAGAACTCCCAAAAAACCGCGATAAAATTAGCACACTATCCCATGCCCGGCAAGCCGAATCACCTCGGAAAACCGAAGGTCAGCGCGGGATTTTCTCCGCCCACTTCACGACTTGTCTACCGTCTTCCCTTGCTAGCGGTTCAACTTTCCAGGCGTGGCCGTAGACGACTTCGACGGTCGCACGCAATCGTCCGCTCTCGCGTCCTTCCTCGTACGCGGCGAGCATTTTGCGCCAGGTGCCGCGACCCGTAAGGGCGCGAGGACGATCGAGAGCGGCACAAGTCTGACCCGACGCCCTCAGGTCCCGGGCGAGGTTCTCGACGCGCGAGTAGGTGAGAGTGAACGTCTCCACGTCCATGACCGGCGCGGCGAAGCCGCAAGCGACGAGCATGTCACCCACGTCGTGCATGTCGGTGAAGGGATGCACGCGGCGTGCCGCCGAAGTCGCAGCGAATGCCGACCTCAGCTCCTTCAGCGTATCCGGGCCGTAACTGGAGAACATCAGCAGGCCTCCGGGTGCGAGCACGCGCTGGAATTCACGCAGCGCCGCCACCGGATCCTCCGCCCACGGCAACGCCAGGTTCGACCACACCATGTCGACCGCTCCCGCGGCCAAGGGCAGACGCGCGAAGTCCGCGCACACGTGGGCACTCGACACCCCGCGGAAAAAGCGGCGCACGCGCTCGGCGAGAGATTCCGACCGCGACGCGGCGCGGATCGCCGCGCGGGCGAAATCGACGCCCAGGAGCTGCGCTCGGGGGTAGCGGCGTCGCAGCAGCCCGAGGCCTCTTCCGGCACCGCATCCCGCATCGAGAACGCGCCCGGGGAGAAGTCGCACGTAGTCCAGGCGCTCGAGCATTCGCCGTTCGACCTCGCTCTGCAGGGCGCCCGCATCGCCTCCCCGCTGCGCCGCGCGCTGAAACGCGCGGCGCGCCTGCCGCGCGTCGACGCGAAAGGCGTCCATGCTCAGAGCGGATGAATTCCCAGCTTGTCGAGCAGCGCGCGATCGCGCGCGGCCTCGGGATTGCCGGTGGTGAGGAGCTTGTCCCCGTAGAAAATCGAGTTCGCGCCGGCGAGAAAGCATAGTGCCTGCATCGCTTCCGGCATCTCGGTGCGCCCGGCGGAGAGGCGCACGAAGCTCGCCGGCATCGTGATGCGCGCGCACGCGATGGTGCGTACGAACTCGCTCCAATCCAGCTTCGGCAGTCCGCTGAGCGGCGTGCCTTTCACCTGAACGAGATCGTTGATGGGAACCGATTCGGGCTGCGGATCGAGATTCGCGAGCTGCGCGATCAAGCCGGCGCGCTGCGCACGCGATTCCCCCATGCCGACAATGCCGCCGCAGCAGACCTTGATGCCGGCGCCGCGCACGCGCCCGAGCGTGTCGAGGCGGTCACCGTAGTCGCGCGTCGTGATGACGTCCCCATAGAACTCCGGGGCAGTATCGAGATTGTGGTTGTAGTAGTCGAGCCCCGCCGTCTTGAGGAGCTCCGCCTGACCGTCGCGCAGCAGCCCCAGCGTCGCGCAGGTTTCCAGTCCCAGGGCCTTCACGGCCCTGACTCTCTCGGCCACCTGCTCCAGGTCTTTTTGCTTGGGACCGCGCCAGGCCGCGCCCATGCAAAAACGAGTGGCGCCGTTGTCCTTGGCGGACTTCGCCGCCGCGAGCACGTCCTCGAGCGGAAGGAGGGGCTCGTTTTCCACCCCGGTTTGGTAGCGCGCCGACTGCGGGCAATAGGCGCAGTCCTCAGGACATCCCCCGGTCTTGATCGAAAGCAGCGTCGACAACTGCACCGCGTTGGCATCGTGGTGCAGTCGATGGACGCTCTGGGCGCGATGCACGAGGTCGTTGAAAGACAACTCGAACAGGGCCTCGACGTCGGCACGAGTCCACGCCTCCGGCGACCCGGGCTGCGGGTGCTCGCTGTGAACCGCGGCGTCGCCTGGTTCGTTATGAGGAGGATGGTTGAGCGAAGTCGGGATGCGCATCGCGGCGATTCTTTGAACGCGTGGACGGGGTTCCTGAAATCATCGCGGCAAGGCCCACGCCTGTCAAATCGCGCGCGCCTGCTCGATCGCTGCGCTGTGGCCGGACTGGCCTGGCTCGGCCAGGATTGCCTGCTGTGCGGGGCACGAGCCGACCCGGAGCTGCTCTGCGAGGCGTGTGCAGGGGAGCTGCGGGGGCTGCCTGAGCACTGTCCCCGGTGCGCCCTTCCCTCGCTCTTCGGAGCGGTGTGCGGCAGCTGCCTGGCCGATCCTCCCCACTTCGACGGAACGCTGGCCTTGTGGCTCTACGAATTCCCGTGCGACCGGCTGGTACAGGCGCTGAAATACCGTGCTTGGCTCGCCCTGGCTCCCTTCTTCGCGCGCCAGCTCGCGTCGCGCGTATTGCCGGCAGTCGATCTGGTCGTGCCGATGCCTTTGCACCCGGATCGCCTCGCACTTCGGGGCTTCAACCAGGCCGTCGAGATCGCTCGCGGCGTCGCGAAGCAGTTGCGGCTGCAGCTTGCGCCGCGCGGCGCGCGGCGCGTAACGAGCACGGCCGCGCAGACCGACCTGCCCTACGAAGAGCGGGCGAGAAACGTCCGCGGAGCCTTCGCCTGCGACCTCGATCTCACCGGGAAAAGCGTAGCGGTAGTCGACGACGTCATGACCACCGGCGCGACCCTGAACGAGCTCGCCCGGGTGCTCAAGCGCGCGGGCGCCACCCGGGTCGAGAACCTGGTGATCGCGCGCTCGGTGCTGCGCGAAACCGGACTCCCCTAGTTCTCTTCTCTCGGATCGCGGGCGAGCAATTGCTGGGCGGCGTCGCGGGGCGAGGCGCCCCGGAACAACACCCCGCACACGGCACGGGTAATCGGCATGTCGACCCCTTTCGCCGCAGCGAGCGATTCGACAGCGCGCGCGGAGAACACCCCCTCGGCGACATGGCCAAGGTCTCTGAGAACGGTCTCGAGGGGTTCGCCCTTGGCGAGGAGCAGGCCGACGCGTCGGTTGCGCGACAGCTCTCCGGTACAGGTGAGGATGAGATCGCCCGCCCCCGCGAGGCCCATGAAGGTCTCGGCCCGACCGCCCAGCGCCGCTCCCAGGCGGGCGAGCTCGGCCAGGCCGCGGGTGATGAGCGCCGCGCGCGCGTTCAAGCCCATGCCGAGGCCGTCGCTGATGCCGGCGGCGATCGCCATGACGTTCTTCACTGCCCCGCTGATCTCGACGCCGGCGACGTCGGTGCTGTAGTACACCCTGAGCCTCGGCTGATGCAGCTCGCGCGCCACGCGTTTTGCGAACTCGGCGTCTCGGGCCGCCAGCGTAAGAGCGGTCGGAAGCCCTCGGGCCACCTCCAGGGCGAAGCTCGGCCCTGACAGCGCTCCGCACGCCCAGCGTATCCCCAGGGTTTCAGCTGCGATCTGATGGGGGGTCTTTGCGCTCGCCTGCTCGAAGCCCTTGCACGCCCAGACGACCGGCCCTTCGAAACCTGCCGCGCGGACGCTCTCCAGCACCTCACGCAGCGCCGCGGTCGGCGTCGCGACCAAGACGAGGTCGCACTGCGCGAGAGCGGCCCCGAGGTCGGCGGTGACGAGCACTCGATCCGGGACCGCGACCCCGGGGAGATAGCGCGTGTTGCTTCGCTCCGCAGCAATTGAGGACGCCAGGGCGGCGTCGCGGGCCCACAGCGTGACGCGGTGCTTATCGCAGAACGCGATCGCGAGACCGCTGCCCCAGGCTCCGGCGCCGAGAATGGTTATTTTCATGGCAACAGGCGGGCCTCAGGTGCAGAGGCAGAGGTCGAGGCAGTCCAGAGCGGGGGCCGACCGCGAGCTCAGATGCCCCAGACCTGATCGATCCTGAGATAGCCGACCTGGCCCTCTGCGTGGCGCACCTTGATCCAGCCGCCTGCCGTCTGGTTCTCGGCGATATCCAGGGCGACGCCCTGCTGCGCCTGGAATACCAGTGCCGCCTGCTCGTTCGGCGACTGTCTCACCTCGGCGAGAGGGGCGATCACCACGACCGTACGCTTGTCGGACAACGCCTTTTTCTCGACCCAGGTGAGATCGCCCGACTGGTCGCGCACTTTCATCCACCCTTCGATGTTGATCACCACCTCGACGGGGTAGTAGCGGCTCGCGACGAACAACTTCTTGGCGCGGACGGACGGCGCGTTGTACATCGGCGTGCCGCTTTCCGCGATCGAGCGGAATTCGCCCGCCTTGGCGAGGGATGCCAAAGCGATGAAAACCAGAGCGGCCGCCACTCGCATCAGTGGGCCACCTCGATGCGGGGCCCGTCCGGCTTCGCCGCGGCCTCGGCGCGTTGCTGATAGATCGCCTCGAAATTCACGGGTGCGAGCAGCACCGGAGGAAAACCTGCGCGGGTGATGAGATCCGAGACGGTCTCTCGCGCGTAGGGGAACAGAACGTTCGGACACACGATCCCGAGCACCGGCTGAAGCTCCGCCTCGGCGATGTTGCGGATCTGGAACACACCCGCCTGCGAGGCCTCCACCAGAAACAGGGTCTTTTCGCCCGATTTTGCCGTCACGGTGACCGACAGAGTCACCTCATGCAGAACCTCGTTGACGCGCTGCGACTGCTGGGTGATCTGCACCTCGAGCTGGGGCTGGTCCTGCTGCATGAACGTCTGCGGCCCTCCCGGAACCTCGAGGGACACGTCCTTGACGTATATTTTTTCGATGCCGAATGTCGGCTGTTGCGCGTCGCTCATTGGGGACCCTCGGGTTTGAAGTTTTATGGGCGGGCTAGGTGCAGAGCAGCGACTCGAGGCTGCCAGCGTGATCGAGTGCGGCGAGATCCTCGAATCCCCCAACGTGCGTAGCGCCGATGTAGATCTGCGGCACGGTGCGGCGCCCGGTCTCCGATACCATTTCCCGGCGCGCGCTCGGGTCCAGATCCACCCGGATTTTCTCGATCTCGGTGACTCCCTTGGAGCTCAGGAGCCGTTCCGCCCGCACGCAGTACGGGCACACGGCAGTCGCGTACATCCGGATTTTCGCCACCTATTTCTCCAGGGGCAGGCCCGCCTGCCGCCAGGCCGCGACGCCGCCGCCGAGGGAGACCACCTGGCTGAAACCCTGCTTGCGCAAGGTCGCTGCGGCCTTATCCGAGCGGGTGCCGCTTTCGCACACGACGATGACAGGCTTGGCCTTGAACTTGTCTATCTCGGAGGCGCGCGCCGCAAGCTCTCCGGCCGGCAGGTTGCGCGCATTCAGCACGTGCCCCTGTGCGTACTCGGCCGCGTCGCGAACATCCAGCACCAGGGCGTTTTGCTGGTTGATCAGGAGGGTTGCCTCAAGCGTGGAGATCGACCCCCCCGCGCTGCGCCGCAGGGCGGGCCAGATCAGCAGGCTGCCGCTGACCACCGCGAGGGCGACGAGAAAGACGTGCTCGGTGACGAACTTCAGGAGATTGACTTCTCCCATGTCACGACTTCGCGCTGCCGCCGCAAAGGACTTCCCGCATGGTGGAAAGAAGTTGCAGCGTTCGCTGGTCCCTGACGGAGTAGTACACGTGGTTCGCACGCCTTCTCGCGCCGAGAATTCCCTTTTCGCGAAGGATCGCCAGGTGCTGCGACACGTTGCTCTGCGAAGTCCCCACGGCCTCGACCAGATCTTGCACGCTCGACTCCTGGTCGCCGAGGACGCAGAGTATCTTCAGCCGCAGGGGATGGGCGATCGCACGCATGGCGTGTGCCATGCGCTCGATTTGCTCGCGGCGGCCTATCAGCTCGAAGATGTCCCGCGGCTGAGGCGGCAGGCGTTGCTCTCGAATTTCCATGTGACGTCATTATAAAATGCTTTCTTGCGGCGTGAATGTGACAATAAGCCGCTTCGAGAGGACCCATGCACAGGATCGTTCTGCTGCGGCACGGCGAATCGGTTTGGAATATGGAGAACCGCTTCACCGGCTGGACCGATGTCGATCTCACGCCCCGCGGCGTAGCCGAGGCGAAAAGCGCCGGCGAGAAGCTGAAACAGGCCGGTTTCGTCTTCGATTCGGCTTACACCTCGGTGCTAAAGCGGGCAATCAAGACCCTTTGGCTCGCCCTCGAGTCGATGGACCTGATGTGGATACCGGTGAACCACTCCTGGCGCCTGAACGAGCGCCACTATGGTGCTCTGCAGGGCCTGAACAAGGCCGAAACCGCGGCCAAATACGGCGAGAAGCAGGTGCTGGCGTGGAGGCGGAGCTACGATGTTCCTCCACCGGTCCTCGAACGCGGCGACCCCCGCGACTCGCGCACCGACCCTCGCTACGCCGGGCTCGCCGGATCCGAGTTGCCGCTTACGGAATGCCTGAAGGATACGGTCGCGAGGTTCCTCCCCTATTGGAACGAAACCATTGCTCCGGCGGTTCGCGCAGGTCGCAGGGTTCTGATCGTCGCTCACGGCAACAGCCTGCGCGCCCTGGTGAAATACCTGGACGCCGTGAGCGACAGCGAGATCGTCGACTTGAATATTCCTACCGGACTCCCTCTCGTGTACGAGCTGGACTCCGCGTTGCGGCCTACGCGGCACTACTACCTCGGCGACGCGGCCGAAGCTGAAGCCCGCGCCCGCGCCGTCGCCGACCAGGGCAAGGCCAGGACATGACGCTTGCGCGCCGGATCGGGCTGGGTCTCCTGCTCGTTCCGACGCTGGCGCTTGCCCAGGGTGAGGCTCAGAAGCTCGATGCGCTCCGGTCGCGGATCGAGGAGATGCGCGCGAAAATCGCGGAGTCCGAGGAAAGCCGCACCGAGGTCCGCGACCAGCTGCGCGACTCCGAGCGCGCGATCTCGGAGGCCAACCGGGCGCTGCGCACGTTGGCGGGAAGACGCGCGGCAGCGGACGAGGAGCTCAGGTCCCTTTCCAGGCGAAGCCAGGCCCTCGAAGCTGAAATCGCCTCGCGCCGGGAGACCCTGGGAAGGCTGCTCACGCTGCGCTACCTCAACGGCGAGCAGAGCGGCGTGAAACTGCTTTTCTCGGGCGAGGAGCCCAGTCGCATCGCACGCGAATTGCACTACTACAGCTACGTTTCCCGCGCCCAGAACGGATTCATCGAGGAGCTGCGCTCCAATCTCGCGCGCCTGAAGGAGCTCGAGGCGGGCACTCGCGGACGGAACGCCGAGATCGCCGCTATCGAATCGGCGCGCCGAGGCGAGCGCGCCGCGCTCATGCGCCAGCAGGCGGAGCACCGCAAGGTGCTCGCCCGGGTATCCAATCAGCTGCGGGACCAGCGCCGCCAGGTGAAACACCTGGAGCGCGACGAATCGCGGCTGTCGCGGCTCGTCGAGGAGCTTCGAAAACTGCTCGCTTCCGCGGCGAAGGGCCTCCGGAATGACAAGGTTCCCGAGCCCGGCGGAGCCGCCGGCGCCCTCGCCGGGCTCAAGCCGGGGCTACGCCTGCCGATCAAAGGTGAACTCGCCAACCGCTTCGGTGCCCAACGCTCAGGTGGCGGTCCCACGTGGAAAGGCGTGTTCATCCGTTCTCCCGCAGGGCAGGAGGTCCGGGCGGTCGCTCCGGGACGGGTGGTGTTCGCCGACTGGCTTCGAGGCTTCGGAAACCTGCTGATCATCGATCACGGCAAGAGCTACCTCACCATCTACGGGAACAACGAATCGGTGCTCAAGCAGGTAGGCGATACGGTGGGCACCGGGGACGCGGTCGCCACCGTAGGAGCGAGCGGCGGCAACATGGAATCGGGTTTATACTTTGAGATGAGGCACGAAGGAAAAGCCTTCGATCCAATGCGCTGGGTGTCCTTGAAATGATTCAGGGTACACGACGGTCGGCGCGTAGCCAGGGCCAATAATCATGATGACGAAATTCAAGCAAGCCAGCCTGCTGCTGGTGGGTGTGCTCGCCGGGGCTCTCCTCACTCTCAATTTCTCCGCGGTGGCGCAGCGCGAAGCCGCGCGCTTCCCCCTCCCCGTCGACGAGCTGCGCGCTTTTGCCGAGGTATTCGGAGCCATCAAGTCGAACTACGTCGAGCCTGTCGAGGACAAGAAGCTGATTACCGAGGCGATAAGCGGAATGCTCACCGGGCTCGATCCTCATTCGGCCTATCTCGACCAGGATGCATTCAAGGAACTCCAGGTCGGCACCCAAGGCGAGTTCGGCGGCCTGGGCATAGAAGTCGGGATGGAGGAAGGATTCGTGAAGGTGGTCTCCCCCATCGAGGACACGCCGGCTTTTCGCGCGGGCCTGAAGCCCGGAGATTTCATCATCAAGATCGACGACGCCTCGGTCAAGGGAATGACGCTGAATGACGCGGTCAAGCGCATGCGCGGCAAGCCGCGGACGACCATCCGGCTGACGATCATGCGCAAGGGCGATGCGAAGCCCTTCGAGGTCACGCTGACGCGCGACGTCATTCGCGTGCAGAGCGTGAAGTCCAAGATGATCGAGCCCGGCTACGGATGGGTCCGCGTGTCGCAGTTTCAGGAGCACACCGGCGAGAATCTGGTGAAGCACATCGAGGGCCTCTACAAGAACGGGCCCCTGAAAGGCTTGATCCTGGACCTGCGCAACGATCCCGGCGGCCTTCTCAACGGAGCGGTTGGGATCTCTTCCGCGTTCCTCCCGCCGCGCGCGGCGGTGGTTTCGACCGACGGCCGTACCGAGGACGCGAAGCGCAAGTTCATCGCCGCTCCCGAGGACTATCTCCGCGGAAACCGCGACGACTACCTCAAGAAGCTGCCCGCGGCGATCAAGACCGTTCCGATGGTGGTGCTGGTCAACGGCGGCTCGGCCTCCGCTTCGGAGATCGTTGCGGGTGCGCTGCAGGATCACAAGCGGGCGACGCTCATCGGCACGCCGACCTTCGGCAAGGGTTCGGTTCAGACCATATTGCCGCTCGGCAACAACACCGCCATCAAGCTGACGACGGCGCGCTACTACACGCCGAGCGGACGTTCGATACAGGCGAAGGGAATCACACCCGACATCATCGTCGAGGACCCGACCTCGCCGACCGTTGGAAGATTGCGCGAGGCCGACCTGGAGAAACACCTCATCAACGAGCAGGAAAAGGACGCGGAAAAAGCGCAGCGGACGAGCGCCAAGCCCGCGAGCGAGCCCGAGGAAAAACCGCAGGCTCCGCTCGAATTCGCCTCGGACAAGGACTTTCAGTTCCAGCAGGCCGTCAAGTTCCTGAAGGGCTTGCCGCTCGCCACGGCCCAGAGCGCTCCGCCCGCTCCCGCTCCCGCAAAGAACTGACAAGAGCGGGCGCGCGAGGCGGCGCCGCTCGTTCTCACGGAATGGAATCGCGACCAGCGGTTCCGTTCTAAGGTGCGATCCACGGACTGCATGACCGACGAACAACTGCTTCGCTATTCGCGGCACATCCTGCTCCCTGAAATCGGAGTCGAAGGGCAGCAGAAGCTGCTGTCGGCGTCCGCCCTGGTGATCGGCGCGGGCGGACTGGGGTCACCGGCTGCGCTTTACCTCGCGGCAGCGGGTGTCGGGACCCTTACTCTCGCGGACGGCGACACGGTCGAGCTCACCAATCTCCAGCGCCAGATCCTGCACACGACGGAGTCGCTGGGAAAATCCAAGGTCGAGTCAGGGCGCGGAGCACTGGCGAGAATCAACCCGGAAGTGAAAATCGTACCCGTGCAGCAGCGGCTGGGGGACGTCGATCTCGATCGGCTGGTCGCTGCGACCAGCATCGTTCTCGACTGCTCGGACAACTTCGCAACCCGTCACTCGGTAAATCGCGCCTGTGTGCGCCACCGCAAGCCGCTGGTGTCGGGCGCTGCCGTGCGTTTCGAGGGCCAGGTGAGCGTTTTCGATTTTCGGGACGAGCTCAGTCCGTGCTATCACTGCCTGTTCCCCGAGGAAGGCGAGCTCGAGGAAACGCTCTGCGCGGTGATGGGGGTATTCGCTCCGCTTACCGGCATCATCGGCACCGTGCAGGCTGCAGAGGCGCTGAAGCTGCTCGCGGGCATCGGCGAAACGCTCACCGGGCGCCTGCTGATCCTGGATGCGCTCGCCATGCAATGGCGGACGATCAAGCTTGCCAGGGATCCGGATTGCGCGGTGTGCGCGCGCGTCCCGGTCTAACCTGCGTCTCCTGCCGCGCGTGGCGCGCTTAGCGCACGAGCAGCGGCCATTGCTTCTCCCACAGCTCGGACGGCATGCGCCTGAAGCCGCTTTTCGCGTACTGCTGCCAGCGCCCGATGACGTAGCATAGAAGGAGGTTGGCGCGCGGCCCGGGGTCGACGGTGGCATCGGCGCCCACCGCAGCCACGTTTTGTCCTTGCGTGGCCGCTACGCGCAAGCATTGCTTGAGCGTCGCCTCCAAGCGATCGTGCAGCTGGTTGATCCGGACCTGAAGCCGCTCGTCCTCGTTGACCAGGGCATCCCCCACGAGCACGCGCGTCATGCCCGGATTCTTCTCCGCGAAAGCGAGAAGCGACGACAGGATCGCCTGTATCTGCTTCAGCCCGTCGTCCTCCTCCGCCGTGATCTTGTTGACGAGGCCGAACAGCGCCTGCTCGATGAACTCGATCAGCCCCTCGAACATCTGGGCCTTGCTCGCGAAGTGCCGGTAGAGCGCGGCCTCGGACACGTCCAGTTCCTTGGCCAAGGCCGCTGTCGTGACCTTCTCGCCCTTGGGATTTTCCAGCATGCGCGCCAGCACCTGCAGGATCTGCAGGCGGCGGGCACCGGGTTTGGCGGCGGGCATGGGCATTCTCCCAAGCTTGGGCGGAGTGTTCATTGTATGACTCCGGGTAAGTGCTTGCTGCCGGCCATTGGGTCCGATGGGTGACCTCTGCCGCATTCGATCGCTTCCGCTCTACAATTCCCCCATGCGGCTTTCACCGAATTTTTCGCTGAGCGAGTTGGTCTACTCGGAGACGGCCCAGAAGCAAGGCATCGACAACACGCCCCCTCCCGAGATCCTGGAAAACCTGAAACGCCTCGCCGCGGGGCTCGAGTCCGTGCGGGCGCTGCTCGGGGCGCCGCTCGAGATCTCGAGCGGCTACCGCTGCGCGGCGCTCAACGAGGCGGTGGGCGGCTCCGGCACGTCGCAGCACCTGCAGGGGCTCGCCGTCGATTTCGAGTGCCCGGCCTTCGGGACGCCCCTGGAGATCGCGCGTGCGATCCAACAGTCGGGGCTGGAATTCGATCAATGCATCCTGGAATACGGGCGCTGGGTACATCTGTCCTTCAGCGATGCGCCTCGCGGCCGCATGCTGACAATCTACGACGACAAGGAAGGCTACGTCGCGGGACTCTGGGACGAACAGGGCAGGCAGGTCGCCTAGCCGCTCACTTCGATCGGATCAGCGTCCCCACGCCTTCGTCGGTCAGGATTTCCAGCAGCACCGCGTGCTCGACCCGGCCGTCGATGATATGCACGCTCTTCACTCCGGCCTTGGCGGCATCGAGGGCCGAGCTGATCTTGGGCAGCATGCCCCCGGACAGCGTTCCATCGGCAGCGAGCGCGTCGATCTTCTTCGGGGTCAGGCCGGTCAGGAGCTTCCCGTTCTTGTCCAGCACGCCGGGCGTGTTCGTGAGCACCACCAGTTTCTCTGCGCGCAGGACCTCGGCCAGCTTGCCCGCAACCAGGTCCGCGTTGATGTTGTACGACTGTCCATCTTCGCCGACGCCGATGGGCGCAACGACAGGAATGAAGCCGCCTTCCTGCAGCGCCCAGATCACTTTCGGATCGATCGAGGCGATCTCGCCGACCTGACCGATGTCGATCTTCTCGCCGCCGTTGCTCTTGTCGGAGAGAAGCATTTTCCTGGCGCGGACAAACGCACCGTCCTGACCGGTCAGGCCGACCGCCTTGCCGCCGGCCTGGTTGATGAGCGTCACGACTTCCTTGTTGACCTGGCCGCCGAGCACCATCTCGACCACGTCCATGGTCTCGGCGTCGGTGACGCGCATGCCCTGGACGAACTGCCCTTTCTTGCCCAGCCGCGCCAGTTGCTCGTCGATCTGCGGGCCGCCGCCGTGCACGATCACCGGATTCATTCCGACCAGCTTGAGCAACACCACGTCATGCGCAAAGCTGCGCTTGAGCGTATCGTCGGTCATCGCGTTGCCGCCGTACTTGACCACGATGGTCTTGCCGTGGAAGCGCCGGATGTACGGGAGCGCTTCGGCGAGAACCCGGGCCTTGTGAACCGGCGTGAGGGAGTCGGGAGGGTTCATCGGGGCGCGCATCTTGACCGCCGATTGTACCTTCGAGCGCAAGAAAAAGGCGGCCGGGAGGGCCGCCTTTTTCGCCGCGCCGGCGCTGAGCCGCCGTATTGCGCTGCGGAACTGCGTATTACTGGATCGCCAACTGCTTTGCCGCGGCCGCCGCTTTCTTGGGGAGCGTCAGCTCGAGCACGCCGTCGGAGTACTTGGCGCTCGCGCGCGACTCGTCGATTTCCTGGGCGAGCCTGAAAGCCCGTGAGACTTTTCCGACGTAGCGTTCGCTATGAAGCAGACGCTCTCCGTCTTTCGCTTCCTTCTCGACGCGTGTCTCTGCCGAAATCGACACCTCGTCGCCGTCGATGTTCACCTTGATGTCTTCCTTCCTGACTCCGGGAAGCTCGGCTACTACTTTGTACTCGCCATTTTGCTCGGCGACGTCGACCTTCATACGGCGCACCGGTACTTGAGCCTCAAATCCTGCCGGTCGCACGACAAAACCGCGGAAAAAATCGTCGACCAGATCCCCGAAGGGATCGTAACGCGTGATGTTCGCCATGTTCCTTCCTTTCGAATGAGTTCGAGCGTAACGCCCGTGCCTCAGAAGTTGGGGGCCGCGGACTCCGATTTCAAGAGCGCTTGCGATCCCGAGGCGAAGACGATAGATTGGGCGCCCTTCCCGGCACCCATGCTCATGTCGTCCGAGTCGTCGGCTCCGAGCCCGCTTGAACTGGAGCGGCATCGCCCCTACTTGCTGCGTTTCGCGCTTCTGCAGTTGCGCGAGCGCAGCGCCGCGGAGGACGCCGTGCAGGACACCCTGCTCGCGGCGCTCCAGGGCGCCTCGCGGTTTGCGGGTCAGTCGTCCGTCCGCACCTGGCTGGTCGGAATTCTCAAGCACAAGATCATCGACGGCATCCGCAAGACCTCGCGCGAACAGCCGCTGGAGGCGCGCGCCGAGAGCGACGGCGCCGAGGATCTGGAGGCCTTCTTCGCCGGCGACGGTCATTTCGCCGAATCGCCGGAGCAATGGGACAGTCCGGAGCGATCGCTCGAGGAGCGCCGTTTTTTCGAAGCACTCGAACGCTGCCTGCAAGCCCTGCCGAAGAACACCGCCATGGCGTTCACCCTGCGCGAAGTCATGGGCCTGCAGACCGAGGAGATCTGTAAGGAACTGGGCATTTCCACGTCCAACTGCTGGGTCATGCTTTATCGCGCCCGAATGAGCCTGCGCGCCTGCCTGGAACGGACTTGGTTCCAGTCGGGCGCGGCAAGGGTCGAATAAGGAGAGCCGGGTGGGTCTTCGCATTTCTTGCAAGGAAGCGAGCAGACTGATCTCCCAGGGGATGGATCGGCGTCTGTCCCTGGCCGAGGGGATCGCCTTGCGCCTGCACGTGCGCATCTGCGACGCCTGCACGCGCTTCACCTCACAGGTGAAATTCCTCCGACGCGCATTGAAAGCCTACCCCGGCCCGGATGACCCTGAAGAACGCTAGCGCGCGCCCTTGCCCGGATTGCGGTGCCGATTTCGAGTGCGGCATGGCAGCCGGCAGCGAGCGCTGCTGGTGCGCAGCTCTTCCCGGATTGGCAAAGCCCGCCGGAACCGCCTGTTACTGCCCGCGGTGCCTCGAGATCAGGACCCGAACGCAATCCAGGACGGCGCGTTCTCAGAGGACGTAGCGCGCAAGATCCTCGCTTTGCGCGAGTTCCTTGAGTTTCGCGTCGACGAACGCGGCGTCGATGCGGACGCTCTCCTTGCCGTGCCTGCCCGCGTCGAACGAGATCTCCTCGAGCAGCCGCTCCATCACGGTATGCAGGCGTCGCGCGCCGATGTTCTCGGTCTTCTCGTTGACCGACCACGCTATCTCCGCCAAACGCCGGACCCCGTCCGGCAGGAACGTTATGTCGACATCCTCCGTCGCGAGCAGCGCCTGGTACTGCCGCGTGAGGCAAGCGTCGGTCGCCGTGAGAATTCTCTCGAAATCCTCGACCGACAGCGAATCGAGCTCGACGCGAATCGGAAAGCGCCCCTGCAGCTCGGGGATCAGATCCGAGGGCTTGGACAGGTGGAACGCGCCGCTCGCGATGAACAGGACGTGATCGGTTTTCACCATGCCGTACTTGGTGGAGACGGTCGTGCCCTCCACGAGCGGCAGCAGGTCCCGCTGCACGCCCTGGCGCGAAACGTCGGCGCCCATCATCTCTCCGCGGCTCGCAATCTTGTCGATTTCGTCGAGAAACACGATGCCGTTCTGCTCGACGTTGGCGAGCGCCTTCGCGCGCAGGTCTTCCTCGTTGACCAGGCGCGCTGCCTCTTCGTCGGTGAGCATACGAATCGCCTCGCGGATCTTCATGCGACGCAGCTTGCTCCTGCCGCCTCCGATGTTCTGAAACATGCCCTGGATCTGCTGCGTCAGCTCCTCCATGCCTGGCGGAGCGAATATCTCCATCTGCGCGTGCGGCGCCGACACCTCGATGTCGATGTCCTTGTCGTCGAGCTCTCCCTCGCGCAATCTCTTGCGGAATTTCTGCCGCGTCGCCGGCTCCTCCTCGACAGCGGGCTTGCCCGGCACCTGGGCGGTCCCGGGTCCGAAGGGAGCGCCGCCGCGCGCCGCAGGCAGCAGCACGTCGAGCACGCGTTCCTCGGCCGAATCCTGTGCGCGGCTTCGCACCTTCTTCATCGCCGCCTCGCGCGTGTCCTTGATCGCGATCTCTACCAGATCCCGAACGATGCTGTCGACGTCGCGGCCCACGTAGCCGACTTCGGTGAACCTCGTGGCCTCGACCTTGAGGAAAGGGGCATCGGCGAGCCGCGCCAGGCGCCGCGCGATCTCGGTCTTGCCCACGCCGGTGGGCCCGATCATGAGGATGTTCTTGGGGGTGATCTCCTGGCGCAACG
>Ga0209811_10000400_pt1 | contig 18675 bp, 14 predicted proteins | sample Coa_R1_6_FD_187161 | JGI IMG/M metagenome (GOLD analysis project Ga0209811, IMG submission 187161) | Surface soil microbial communities from Centralia Pennsylvania, which are recovering from an underground coalmine fire. - Coalmine... | ecosystem: Environmental > Terrestrial > Soil >...
GTTGAGGACCGTGGCGGCGATGCCCTCACCCTCGCGGATGACGCCGAGCAGCAGGTGCTCGGTGCCGATGTAGTCGTGCTGCAGCCGCGCGGCTTCCTCACGTGCGAGGTAGATGACCTTGCGGACCCTCTCGGTGAACTTGTCGTGCATGGCGTTCGGGCTACCGGACCGGTGCGGCCGGAGGCCCCTCCTCCTTCGGGATGTGGGCGTTCCTTCGGGTGGTTATCAGGACTTGCCCGGCCTCGGGGCGCGCTCGGCGGCTTCGAGCCGCTCGCGCACGACCTGGGCGCGGTGGATGTTCCGTTCCGACGGCGTCATCTCCACGCCGGCCTGGCGCTGGAGGTGGGCCGGTTGCGTGAGCACCAGCAGCTCGTTGACGACGCGCAGCGGCGGCAGGCCGGCGAGGCCCATGGCCACGCCCAGGCGCACCGCCGAGCACAGGTTGATGACTTCCTTGGCCTGGATCGAGCGGCAGTAGCGCAGCGTGCCGTAGGCGCGCCACACCTTGTCCTCGAGCTGCGTGCGCGCGTCGCGCACCATGCGCTCGCGGGCTCGCTCCTCGTGCTCGACGATGTTCTTCGTCACCCGGTCCAGTTTCTCGATCGACTCGCGCTCGCTGCAGCCGAGCGTGGTCTGGTTGGAGATCTGGAACAGGTTGCCCATGATCTCGCTGTGCTCGCCGTAGAGGCCGCGCACGTTCAGGTTGACCTGCATGATGCTCTTCAAGACCCGCTGGATCTCCTCCAGCAGCACCAGCGCCGGCAGGTGGATCAGCACCGAGGCGCGGAGCCCCGTGCCCGCGTTCGTGGGGCACGCGGTCAGGTACCCGATCTCGTCCGAGAACGCGTAGTCGAGCGAGCGGTCGAGGTCGTCGTCGGCGGCGTCCGCGAGCGACCACGCCTCGGCGAGCTGGAAGCCCGGCGTCATCGCCTGCAGCCGCAGGTGGTCCTCCTCGTTGATCATGATCGAGACACGGTCGTCGGGCGCGACGTAGATGCCGCGCGGACGCGCGCCGTCCCCGAGCTCGTGCGAGACGAGGTGGCGCTCGACCAGCACCTGGCGCTCGATCGGCGTCACCTCCTGCATCTTGAGGAGCAGACCGCCGGCGAGCGTCTTGGACGCCTGCGTCGCGGAGGCGACGCTCGCGAGCACGCCGTGGAGCTGCTCGTCGCGCGCGCGGTGCGTGAACGGCACCTCGCGCAGGTTGCGCGCAAGCCGGATGCGGGTGGAGAGCACCATGTCGGCGTGCGGGCCCTCGCCCTGGAGCCACGAGGCGCTGGTGCCGAACAGCTCGGCGAAGTCGCGCGGCGCGCTCATGACAGCTCCCTCGGCGATGCCGCCGGGCGCGGGCCCCCGAGCCGCCGGATCTCGTCGCGGATCCCGGCCGCCTTCTCGAACTCCTCGCGCTCCACCGCGCGCTGCAGGTCGTCGTGCAGGCGCTGGATCTCGCGCGTGCCGGAGCCCGCCGCCCCGGCCTGCGAGGGCGACTTGCCGCGGTGCCGGGTGTCGCCGTGGATGCGGCGCAGGAGCGGGCGGAGCTGGAACTGGAACGCGTTGTAGCACTCGCTGCAGCCGAGCCTCCCGGTCTCCTTGAACGAGGAGTAGAGCAGCCCGCAGCGCGGGCACTGCACATGGCCGATCCGCTCCTCTTCCGTATGGGTCATGGCGTCCACCATGCCCGCGAGGAGGTCGGCGATCTCGAATTTGTGCTGCTGCGCCGGCGTGTGCATGCCCTTCTCCTCGGCACAGCGCTCGCACACGTGGATCTCCGACATCTTGTTGTCGTGGATCTCCGTGAAGTGAACGCTGGCGGGGTTCTTGCCGCAGATCTGGCAGAGCATGGTTGTCGCGGTCCTCTCTAGGCGCCCAGCCGCCCGGCGTCGAGCTTCAGCACGCGGTCGGCCTGTGCGGCGAGCGTATCATTGTGCGTGACGAGCACAACCGTCTGATGCCGCTCGTGTGTCAATGAAGACAGGAGACTGTGAAGTCGGCCGGCAGCAGCGGCATCGAGGTTTCCGGACGGTTCGTCCGCGAGGATCAGGTCAGGGGCCGGCGCGATCGCGCGCGCCACCGCGACGCGCTGCGCCTCCCCGCCCGAAAGCTCCGAGGGCAGGTGCTCGCGACGTTCCTCGAGCCCCATCCAGCCCAGCGTCTCGCGGGCGCGAGCGCGAGCGCGCTCGAACGCCTCCCCCGCGATCAGGAGCGGCATCATCACGTTCTCCTCCGCGGTGAACTCCGAGAGCAGGTGGTGGAACTGGAACACGAACCCGAGCCGTCGCGCCCGCCACGCGCAGCGCTCGCGCTCGCTCATCCCCTCGAGCCGCCGGCCGCCCACCTCGAGCGTCCCGGAATCGGCCCGGTCGAGCGTGCCCAGGATGTTGAGCAGCGTGCTCTTGCCCGAGCCGGACGCGCCCACTATCGCCAGAAGCGTGCCACGCCGGACCTCGAGATCGACGCCCTGGAGCACCTGGAGCCTGCCGCCGGGGGCCACGTACGATTTGTGGATGCCGACTGCACGCAGGATCGGCGCCGCCGGGTCATCTGACGTTTCCGCAACACTTTCAGGCGAGCGCTTGAGGAGCACCCTAGACCTGCCGCCGGATGGCTTCGATCGGGTCCAACTGCGAGGCCCGCCAGGCCGGGTACCAGGCGGCGGCCAGACACAACACGAGGGCGGCCAGAATCACGGCGGCGAAGTCACCCGCCTCGGGCCGCACCGGCAGCGTCTCGATGAAGTAGACGTCCCCCGGCAGGCGAACGAACGGGTAGCGCTGGAGCACGAAGATGAGCGCGCTGCCGAGTGCCGCGCCCGAGAATGTGCCGAGCAGGCCGATCCACAGCCCCTCACTCAGGAACACCGTGCGCACGAGCCCCGGCGTCGCCCCCATCGTGCGCAGCACGCCGATGTCGCGGCGCTTCTCCAGCACCACCATGAACAGCGTGCTGACGATGTTGAACGCCGCCACGAGCACGATCAGGGCGAGGATGATGAACATCACCGTCTTCTCGAGCTTCATCCACGTGAACAGGTTCCGGTTCAGGTCGATCCAGTTGTTGGAGCGCAGGTCCTGGCGGCCCGAGGCGACGCGCAGCCGCTCCGCCTGCGCCGGCGCCTCGAACATGTCGTCCAACCGGATCTCCACCCCGGTGACGCGGGGCCCGAGCTCGAAGAAGCGCTGCGAGGCGCCGACCGCGGTGAAGCCGAAGCTCGAGTCGTAGGTGTAGAGCCCGGACGTGAACAGCCCAACGACGCGGAACGGCCTGAGCTTGGGTGCGTAGCCGAATGCCGAGGTGTGGTCGCCCTGGAGCGTGGCCAGGAGCACGCGGTCGCCGACGCGCGCCACCAGCTTCGCCGCCAGCTCCGAGCCGAGGACGATGCCCGGCTCGCCCGCGGGGGTGACGTTCGGGATGGAGTCGAGAGGCGGCTTGATCGAGCGGCTCACCGTGGTGACGCCGCGCTCGTGCGTGAGGTCGACGCCCTTGACCACCAGGCCCTCGGAGAGCCCCTCGTGGAACACCATCGCCTTGGCGTAGGTGAACGCCGAGGCGCCGACGACGTGCGGCTCGTGCGCGAGCTTCGCCGCCAGCGCCTCGCCGTCGTCGATGCCGTCCGTGGTCGCGCCCAGGAGCACCACGTGCGCGTCGGTGCCGGCGATGCGCGACTGCACCTCGCCCTCGAAGCCGTTCATCACCGCCAGCACCACGAGCAGCGCGGTGACGCCCACGGCGACGCCGGCGACGCTGATGCCGGTGAGCAAGCGCACGAACCCGGTCCGCGGCCGCGCCTTGAGATAGCGGCCCGCGATCCACAGCGGCAGCCTCAAGCTCCCGCTCCTCCCGGTGCGCGCGTCATCGCCGCCCCGGACCCACCTTCGGCGGGTACCCCTCGGGTGCCTCCTCCTCGGCGCGGTCGTCCTCGACCGGCCGGCCCTCCTCGGGGCGGAGCTGCGGGAACAGCAGCACATCGCGGATCGAGCGCGAGTCGGTGGCGAACATGACCAGGCGGTCGATCCCGATGCCCACGCCGCCCGCCGGCGGCATGCCGTACTCGAGTGCGCGCAGGTAGTCCTCGTCCAGCGGCTGCGCCTCGTCGTCGCCGCGCGCGCGGGCCGCCGCCTGGGCCTCGAAGGCGCGCCGCTGCGCGTCGGGGTCGTTCTGCTCGCTGAACGCGTTCGCGACCTCGATGCCGGCCACGAACACCTCGAACCGCTCCACCACCTTCGGGTTCGTGCGCGAGACGCGCGCGAGCGGCGAGGTCTCCACCGGGTAGTCGATGAGGAACGTGGGCCGCTGGAGCTCCGGCTGCACCAGGTGCGAGAACAGCTCGTCCAGCATGCCGCCGGCACCGGTGCCCTGGCGCGGGTGGAGGTTCAACCGCGACACGTGCTTCGCCAGCACGCGCTCGTCGAGCGTGTGCACGCTCTCCTCGAGCTTTTCGCTCACCGCGTCCAGCATCGACACGCGCGGCCACGGCGGCGTGAAGTCGAGTGTGCGCCCGTCCCAGCGGATCTCCAGCGTGCCGCACGCGTGCTCCACCGCGTCGGCGACCAGCGCCTCGGTGAGCACCATCATGTCGTGCACGTCGGCGAACGCCTGGTAGCACTCGAGCAGCGTGAACTCGGGATTGTGCGAGCGGTCCATGCCCTCGTTGCGGAAGTCGCGCGAGAACTCATACACGCGCTCGAGCCCGCCGACGAGGAGGCGCTTCAGGTAGAGCTCGTTCGACACCCGCAGGTAGAGGTCGACGTCGAGCGCGTTGTGCCGGGTCACGAACGGGCGCGCGAACGCGCCGCCGTAGAGCGGCTGCAGCACCGGTGTTTCCACCTCGAGGTAGCCGCGGCTGTCGAGGAACGCGCGGATGCGCGACACGATCGCGGCGCGGCGGCGAAACACCTCGCGCACCTCCAGGTTCACGAACAGGTCGGCGTAGCGCTGGCGGAAGCGCGTCTCCGGATCGGTGAGCCCGTGCCACTTCTCGGGCAGCGGCCGGATCGACTTGGCGAGCAGCTCCAGCCCTTCCGCGCGGATCGTGATCTCGCCCGTGCGCGTGCGGAACAGCCGCCCGGTCACGCCCACCCAGTCGCCGACCTCGAGCAGCTCGTAGCGCGCGAACGCGTCCCCGAGCACGTCGCTGCGGAAATAGACCTGGATCTTCCCCGAGCCGTCGAGGACGTGGCCGAAGCCGGCTTTTCCATGGCCGCGCCGGGCGACCAGGCGGCCGGCCACGCGCACCAGGGCCTTGCCGGGCTCCTCGGTGACCTCCGCACCCCGCGCCAGCAGGTCCACGGCGTGGTGCGTGGGCTCGAAGCGGTAGGCGTAGGGCTCGCAGCCGAGCGCGCGCCACGCCTCGAGCTTGGCCCGTCGCTGGGCCATCAGTTGTCGCAGCGACATCCGTGCCTCCGTCCCATCGGGCGACTGCGCGCGGTGATCAGAACACGCGACTCTAGGGAGGCGCGGAAACCCCTGTCAAACGCGGGCGCGAGCGGATGAGCGCTCGCGCCCGGCGCGTTTCGCATTCCACCCCGCCGCCGTCAGAACCGCAGCGACAGGCCCAGCCGCACGGCGCGGCCCTCCTCGAACACTCGCGGGTCGTGCAGCGGCACCCAGTCGAGCACGTGGTCGCCGTCCACGTCCTTCAGGTACGCGCCCCCGGCGCGCCCGGTCTCGGTGTAGTAGATCGCGTAGTCGTCGCCGCCGGCCAGGTTCACGTTCGGGTTGAAGCCGTCGCCGAACGAGAGCCCGGCGATGTTCGCGGCGTCGAGCGCGTTGTGCACGCTCACGAACAGCGTCAGCGCCTGGCCCCAGAGGCGCACGTACCGATCGCCCGCCAGCTCCAGCCGCGACGTCGACGGCAGCCGGCGCGAGTTCTCGAGCCGCGGATCGCGCCGGCGATCGTTCCGGAACTGCGGCGTGAACGGCAGCCCTGAGCCATACGCCCACTGCAGCTGCGCGCCCCACGTCGGGTAGCGGAACGCGGTCTGCATCGACAGCGTGTGGCGCTGGTCCCAGCGCAGCGCGCGCTCGGCGATCGGCAGGTAGAGCTGGTTGCCGTTCACGAACTGCTGCGCCTGCGCCGGGTCCGAGGCGACGCCGGTGGCGAGCGCGTACGTGTACGACAGGTCGGTGGAGAAATGGTGCGAGAAGCTCTTCGTCAGCGACAGCTCGAAGCCGCGCGAGCTGGCGTAGTCGCCGTTCGTCCACACCGAGACCTGGTTGCCGGCGGCGTCCTTCTCCGGCCGCACCGTGAGGAGCCCATAGATGTCGCGGAAGAACAGCGAGAACTGCCCGTAGAGGTCCTTCGTGAACAGGTGCTGGAGCGAAGCCTGGTAGGCAACGTCGGTCTCGGGCTCGAGATCCGGGTTCCCCTGGGTCGCCACCGAGCTCGAGAGGCCGCGGTTCTCGAACAGCGCCATGGAGCTGACCGTCTGGTACGTCCAGCCGTAGTTGAAGCTGATCGCGTCGCGAACGCTCACCGGGTAGGAGACGCCGAGCCTGGGGCTCAGCTGGTGCTTGAAGCGCTGGCCGCTCGGCAGCTCGGCCATGGACACCTGCGGGCCGGGCGAGAACACGTCGAAGCGCAGGCCGGTGGAGAGCGTCAGCCCCTCGAAGTGCCAGAGGTCGTGCACGAACGCTCCCGCCTGCGGGTACTCGTTCCGGTAGTCGGAGCGCACCGTGCCCGGAAGACCGTTCGCCTCGCCGTTCGGGAAAGTGAGCGCCAAGTTGCTCACCCGGTGCTCGTGCGCCTCGAGACCGGCCTTCACCCGGTGGCGCGCCCACCGCTCGGTGGTGACGTCGCCCTTGAACGTCCACGCGCTCGAGCGCGCGTCGGAGTAGAGCGGGTAATCGCCGTGCGTGGCGTAGTACGGGTTGTCCTCGCTCCCACTGCTGGTGTTGCCCGACCAGTAGAATGGCGCCTGCACCGCGTACTCCCACGGCTCCTTGCCGCCCACCGAGTTCGTGGTCGCGAACTCGATGCGGGCGAGGCGCGCGTTCACCACCCAGGCCCTGGACGGCACCAGCCGCCACGACGCGGTGAGCTGCTGGTAGCGGTCGTCGAGCGTGGGCACGTGATCGGCCATGTTCATCGCCACCGAGTTCGAGTCCACGGCGTTCGCCGACCACGAGCCGTAGCGCGGCGTGACCTGGCCATTGCTGAGGCTGGTGTCGTACGTCACCTGGAGGAAGCCGCTGCGGCTCCACGAGTGCACGTAGGGCGTGCGGATCGAGCGGTTCGCGATCGCCTCGAACGTGAAGTGGTTCGCGGTCGAGGGCGACCACGCCAGCTTCCACAGCGTGTTCACCTGGTTCTGCTGGCGGTTCCCGACGCGGATGAAGTCGAGGATCGTCCGCCCCGGGTGGTCCATGCCCGAGGCCGGCCAGCCGTCCTGGAACGTGCCCTCGTACGTGGCGAACCAGGTCAGGCCGCGCACCGACGTCGGCCCGCCGGCGTCGAGCGACAGCCGGTCGTAACGGTCGAACGACTTGGTGGGATCGCCGAAGCGGTCGGTGTCCCAGCGCACGTTGCCGCCGAAGCGCGCTCCGCCCTCGCGCGTGGTCACGGCGAGCACGCCCGCGAGCGCGTTGCCGGTCTCGGGGTTCACGCCGCCCGAGACCAGCTCCACGCTGGAGACGGCGGCCACCGCCACCTCCGCGTTGCGGCTGCCGAGCACGTCGAACGCCTCGATGCCGCCCACGAGCACCTTGAGCTCGTCGGCGCGGCCGCCGCGCAGGTGCAGCTCGCCTCCGGTGTTGACCACCCCCGCCGACGCGGTGAGGAATTGTTCTATCGAGTCGTAGCGCTCGTTCTCGAGCTTGGTGTGGTCGGCACGGTAGCGGGGCCCGACCTGGTCGGGCTTGACGCTGGGAGCGTGGGCGACCGATTCCACGCCGTCCACGTTCCCGACCGTGCGCTCGGCGCCGAGCGTGAGATCGAGAGCGGCCACCGCTCCGGCGTCGATGCGCACGCGCCGGCGCACCTCCTCGCGCCCGAGCAGCCGCGCCACGACCTCGAGCTCACCCGGCGGCAGGCCGGTGAGGATGTAACGCCCGAACGCATCCGTGCGCATGCCCCGATGGAGCGCCGGGATCCCCACGTCGGCGTACTCCGCCGGCGTTCGGGCATCGAGCCACACCGTGCCGCGCAACGTGCCGGTGGCCTCAGGTGCGGGCGAGCCGGGTGGCGAGGTCGTGGGCGGCGCGGCGAGCGCGGCACGCGGGACCGCGATCGAACTCGCGGCCAGCATCGTGGAAGCGAGCAGGGCGTGACGGGTGACCAGCACACGCAGTGCCGTGCGCATCTCGTGAGTTCCAGACTCCCGGTCTGGACTCCCGGTGCGTTGTGGTGCCGGAGTGCAGGTTCGCGCTCGCCGCCGGCCGGGTCAAGACGAAAGCGCGAGTCGCTTCAGCTGCGCGCCGCGGCCCCGCGCGGCAGCGTCTCCAGCGCCAGTTTGCTCGCGCCGGGGTCGATCGGGACCGGGTAGTTCCCGGTGAAGCAGGCGCGGCAGAAGCGGCGCGGCTCGCGCTCCGAGGCGAGCAGGCCCTCGAGCGAGATGTAGCCGAGCGAATCGACGCCGAGGAACTCGCGGATCTCCGCCACCGTCTTCAGCGCCCCGATCAGCTCGCGCCGGCTCGGCGTGTCGATGCCGTAGAAGCACGGGTGCGTGACCGGCGGCGAGCCGACGCGGAAGTGCACCGTGGTGGCCCCGGCGCGACGCACGAGGCGCACCAGCTTGCGGCTCGTGGTGCCGCGCACGATGGAGTCGTCCACGATCACCACGCGCTTCCCCTCCAGCACCTCGCGCACCGGGTTGAACTTCACCCGCACGCCGAAGTCGCGGCCGCTCTGCTGCGGCTGGATGAACGTACGCCCGACGTAGTGGTTGCGGATCAGCCCCAGCTCGAACGGGATGCCCGAGGCCTCCGCGTAGCCAAGCGCGATGGAGTTGCTCGAATCGGGCACCGCGATCACCACGTCGGCCTCGGCCGGGTGCTCGGCCGCGAGCCGGCGCCCGATGCGGCGGCGCACGCGGTCCACCGTGTCGCCGAAGACGCGGCTGTCGGGCCGCGAGAAGTAGATGTGCTCGAAGATGCAGTGCTGCGGCGGGTCGGCGGGCGCGAGCGCGCGCTGCGAGCGCACGCCCTGCGGGTCGATCGTGAGCATCTCGCCCGGCTCGATCTCCCGCACCAGCTCGGCCCCGACCAGGTCCAGGGCGCAGGTCTCGCTGGCGACGATGTAGCCGTCCCCCAGTCGCCCCAGGCACAGCGGGCGGAACCCGTGCGGATCGCGGAGCGCGATGACGCTGTGCTCGGTGAGCAGGAGCAGCGAGTAGGCCCCCGTCACCTGGCGCGCCGCCTCGACCAGCGCCTCCTCGGGCTTCTCCATGCCGGAGAGCGCCATCAGATGCAGGAACACCTCGGTGTCGAGCGTGGTCTGGAAGATGGAGCCCGACTCCTCGAGCCCGGCGCGCAGCTCGCGCGCATTGGTGAGGTTGCCGTTGTGGCAGAGCGCCAGCGAGCCGCCGCGATAGACCACCTTCAGCGGCTGCGTATTCTCGAGCGTCAGGCCACCAGACGTGGAGTAGCGGTTGTGGCCGATCGCGAGCACGCCCGGCACCAGCTCGAGCTGGGTGTCGCGGTAGACGTCGTGGACGAGGCCGATCCCCTTGACGACGTGGAAGCGCTCGCCGTCGGCGGCCACGACTCCGGTCGCCTCCTGTCCGCGATGCTGGAGCGCGTGCAGGCCGAGCGCGGTGATGGCCGCGGCCTGTGGCACACCGACCGCCGCAAAGACCCCGCATTCTTCCTTCATGGCCGGTCCTCCTTCGCGCGCTTGCGCGGTCGTTCGAGCCACGGCCACGGCGGGTGGGCGCCCTCGCCGGCGCGCCAATCCTGAAAGTGCGGGTTCGCGAACAGGCCGTGGCGGCGGTCCTTGACCTCGGCCAGCTCTCCGGCGCGTGCGGCGGCGTCCTCGCCCGGCTCGAACGCGAGCGCCCACACCGTGCCCTCGCGCACCTCCACTTTCTCACCGGTCTCGTGCTTCCACCAGCGCTCGCCCGCGGGCCGGCGCTCGAGGCCCCGGTCGAGCACCAGCACCAGCGCTTCCTCGGGCTTGAACGGCACCGGCTCGCGCTCGGCAGCGCGCACGGTGCAGCGCTCCTTGGCCGGGTTGTAGAAGCGGGTGGAGCGATGGAGCAGCTCCTCCACCTGCGCGCGCGACGGCAGCGCGCCCGCGAGCTCGAACACCCGCACGCGCCGCAGCCCGCCGAGGCGCCGCCCCGCGGCGAGCCGACCCCGCGCGATCGCGAGCGCGCTCTCGGCCTCGGGGTCCTCGGCGAGGAGCTCGATGAAGGCCTGCGCCAGGGACCTGCCGTCTGCGCTCATGCGGGCGCTCCAAAGTGCGCGGCGAGGCCGTGGAAGAACGCCATGCCCGGGCCATCGCCGAACGCCGAGCCGTCCCCCGCGGCGAGCGCACGGTCGCGCCGCGCTCCCCACGCACCGCCGATCGAGCGCGAGACCTGGCCCAGCGTGGCCGCACGCTCCGGGTGCGGCATCAGCGCCAGCACGTTCCCGCGCGCGTTGCAGAGCGCCGCGGCCGCGGCCTCCGAGCCGTTAGGGTTGTCCGGAAACGAGTCGGCGATCGCGCCGTCTGCACGACTGTAGAGAAGCGGCGCCTGGCCCGCGGCCACGAGGGATTCCACGCGCCCCTTCTTCGCCGAGGCGAACCGGCCTTCGCCGTGCGCCACCGGCAGCGGCAGCAGCGTGCCCGGCTCGAGACCGCGCGTGAACACGCACGGCGTGTCCTCGACCCGGCACCACACCCAGCGCGTGTGGTAGCCGGTGCGCTCCGGCATGCGGTTGCGCGCGAGCGCGACCTGCACGGATTCATCCTCTGCTCCCGCGCTCCGCGCGGCGCCACGGCGCACGGTGTTTCCGGCGCCGGGCACGAGCCCCGCTTCCACGAGCACCTGGGCGCCGTTGCAGATGCCGAGCACGGGGGCGCCGTCGGCCGCTCGCGCGGCGAGCTCGTCCAGCATCGGGTCCTTGGCGGCGAGCGCGCCGGCGCGCACCCGGTCCTGCCACGAGAAACCCCCGGGGAGCACGTAGGCATCGAACGCGGCCAGCTCGCGCGGGGCCCTGGTCCAGCGGAACACTTCGACCTCGAGCCCGGCACGCGAGAGCGCGCGCTCGGTCTCGGCCTCGCAGTTCACCCCGGGGAACTGCACCACCGCGACCCGCGCCGCACTCACACGCCTTCCTCGTTCCAGAGCTTCCTCAAGCCCGACTCGCGCGCCTGCTCCAGCTCGGCGCGACTCCATGTCAACGTCTCGCCCCCAGGCAGGCGCACGCGCAGCTGGGGCTGCGTACTCACGGTGCCGATCGGCCAGGCGACGAAGCCGAGGTCGCGCGCCGCGTGCGAGAGGCGCGCGAGACGCTCGAACGGCACCTCATAGATCACCGCGGGGCGCTCGCAGAACAGCGACACGGGCGGCTCCACCTCGAAAGGCTCCAAGTCGAGTTCGGCGCCGAGCGCCGCGTCATCGGGCGAGCCGAGCAGCATCTCCACCAGCGCCACGGCCAGGCCGCCGTCGGAGACGTCGTGCGCGGCGAGCGCCCAGCCACCCTCGGCGATCGCCACCGCGAGCGCCTGGAGCGCGGCCTCGCGGGCGAGGTCGAGCGGCGGCGGCGGGCCCCCGCGCTCGCGAAGGACGTCGCGTGCAAACGTCGAGCCCTCGAGCCCGTCGCGCGGCTCGCCCACCATGACCAGCACGTGGCCCGGGGCGCGGAGCCCGATCCCGAGCGCGCGCGCGACGTCGTGGAGGACGCCGGCGCACATCACGATCGGCGACGGCGGGATCGCCTGCGGGCCGACCTGGTTGTAGAGGCTGACGTTGCCGCTCACGAACGGCAGCGGCTGGCCGACGTTTCCGGCGAGCCCGCCGAGTGCGCGTGCGGCAGACGCGAGCCCCGCGAGCGTGTGCTCGAAGTCGCCCATCACCTCCGCGTCTTCCGGGTGACCAAAGTTCAAGCAGTCGGTGAGCGCCCACGGCCGCGCGCCGGTCACCGCCACGTTGCGCGCCGCCTCGGCCACCGCATGCGCGGCGCCCAGCTCGGGATCGCCGTCGCACCAGAACGGGTTCCCGCCCACGGCGAACGCGATCCCGGTGGCGCGCTCGGGGTGCACCCGCAGCACGCTGGCATCGCCCTCACCCGCGTGCAGCCAGGTGCGGCCCTGGACGTCGCCGTCGTAGTGGCGGCAGAGGTAGGAGCGCGAGCCGACGTGGAGCCCGGAGAGCATCGTCAGCAGCGCCCGCCGCGGGTCGGGCGCGCGCCGCCGGCCGCGCGGCGTCTGCGGGCGCGGGCGCGGCCGGCTCTCGCGCTCCTCGCGCCGGCCCGCGGTGATGGCGCTCACGTCGCAGTCGACGAGCGTCTCGCCGTGCCAGGTGACGGTGTAGCGCGGCTCGGGGACGGCGCGGCCGATGACCCGCGCGCCCGCGCCCGGATGCACGTCGCCGAGCGCGAACGCGCGCTCGTAGAGCGCGCACAGCTCGCCGGCGAAGTCCTCGGGCACCACCCAGCAGTAGCGCTCCTGCGTCTCCGCGCAGAGCACGACCTCGGGCAACAGCTCGCGGTTCACACGGTGTGCGGCCTCCAGCTCGATCACCGCGCCACAGCCGCCCGAGGCCGCGAGCTCGGAGGTGGCGCAGGCGATGCCGCCCGCGCCCAGGTCCTTGAAGCCGCACGGGAGCCGGCGCTCGCGCACGATCCGGAACGCTTCGTACGTGGCGGCGTTCAGCACGCGCTTGAGGAACGGATCCGGCAGCTGCACGGCGCCGCGCGAGTCCGACGTGCCCGGGTCGCCGAGCTCGCCCGAGGCGAACGCGGCGCCGCCGAAGCCGCTCTCGTCGGTGGGCTTGCCGACGAGGACGAACGCCCACGGCCCCGGCCCCTCGGGCACGCGGCTCCGGAGCACGCCGTCGGCGGGCGCCAACCCGATCGCCATCGCGTTCACGAGGCAGTTGCGGTCGTAACCCGCGTCGAACACGGTGTCGCCGCCCAGGTTCGGCACGCCGAGCGCGTTCCCGTAAGCGGAGATCCCCTCCACCACCCCGCGCACGACGTCGCGGGCATGCACTCCCGAGCGCGGGTCGCCGAAGCGCAGGCTGTCCATCACGCCCACCACTTCGGCCCCCATGCACACGATGTCGCGCACGATGCCGCCCACGCCGGTGGCCGCACCCTCCACGGGCAGCACCTGGCTCGGGTGGTTGTGGCTCTCGTGCCCGAGCACGAGCACGAGGTCGTCGCAGGGCGCGGGCAGCGACACCACGCCCGCGTCCTCGCCAGGACCGATCACGACCTGGGGCGCCTGCGTCGGCAGGCGCTTCAAGAGGTGGCGCGTGCTCTTGTACGAGCAGTGCTCGCTCCACAGGATCCCGAACAGCACCGCCTCTGCCCAGCGCGGGCTCCTGCCGAGCAGCGTGGCGAGGAGCCGCACCTCCTCGGGCTCGAGCACGACGCCGCGGTCGCGGAGCCGCGCCGACACCGCGGCCGGATCGCGCGCCTCGGCGGCGCTCCACGCCTCGCGCGCGGCGGCCATGGTACGGGACGCGCTCACGCGCGCGGCTCCTCGGTGCGCGCGAAGATGGCGTCGACCGAGCGCAGGTGATGCTCGAGCTCGAAGCACTTCGCCAGTCGTTCGGCGCCGAGCCGCTCGCGCACGACCGGGTCGGCGGCGAGTGCGTCCCGGAACGGCGTGCCGCCGTCGGCCGCGGCGAGCGCGTGGCGCTGGACCAGCGCGTAGGCCTCGTCGCGGGCGAGCCCCGCCTCGACGAGTGCCAACAGCACGCGCTGCGAGTGCACGAGGCCGCCGCCGGCCTCGAGATTCGCGCGCATGCGCGCCTCGTTCACGCGCAGGCCCTCCAGCACCTCGGCGAGCTCGTGCGCCATGAAGTCGGCGGCGAGGAACGCATCGGGCAGCGCCACGCGCTCCACCGAGGAGTGACTGATGTCGCGCTCGTGCCAGAGCGGCTGGTCCTCGAGCAGCGCCTGGGCGTAGCCGCGCAGCAGCCTTGCCAGCCCCGAGACGCGCTCGCAGCGCACCGGGTTGCGCTTGTGCGGCATCGCCGAGGAGCCCTTCTGGCGCTCGCGGAACGGCTCCTCCGCCTCGCGCACCTCGGTGCGCATCAGGTGCCGGATCTCGACCGCGATCTTGTCCATCGTGCCGCCGGCCACTGCGAGCGCACAGCCGAGCGCGGCGTGGCGATCGCGCTGCACCACCTGGTTCGCCACCGGCTCGGGCTCGAGCCCCAGCCGCGACAGCGCCCGCGTCTCCACCTCGGCATCGAGGTGCGCGAGCGTGCCCATCGCGCCGCTGAACTTTCCAAACGCGCAGTCGGCGAGTGCCGCTTGCAGCCGGTCCAGCGCCCGACCGAGCTCCTCGGACCACACCAGGCACTTCAAGCCGAACGTGATCGGCTCGGCGTGCACACCGTGCGAGCGGCCCACCATGGGCGTGCGCTTGTGGCGCTGGGCCAGCGTCCACGCCGCGCGACGGAGCCGCGCCAGCGAGGCGGCGAGCACGCCGCCCGCCTGCTGGATCTGGCAGGCGAGCGCGGTGTCCACCAGGTCGGACGAGGTCAGGCCCACGTGCACGTGGCGCGCGTCGTCCCCGGCCGACTCGGCGAGCATGGACAGGAACGCGATCACGTCGTGGTGGACCTCGGCCTCGATCGCGAGCATGCGCGCGGCATCGATGCGCGCCGAGCGGCGGAGGCGCTCGCTCGTTCCACGCGGCACGTCGCCGCGCTCTTCGCGGGTCGCCGTGACCGCCAGCTCGACGTCGAGCCACAGCGCGAGCCGCCGCGCGTCGCTCCACACCTCACTCATCTCCGGGCGGCAGTAGCGTTCGATCACCGCTGGGGCGCCTCCTCGAGCGTGACCACGATGGTGCGCGACCTGCCGTCCCGCTCCACCTCGAGCGTGAGCTTGTCGCCCACCTGGGCCCCGTAGATGCTGGCCTGCGCGTCCTCGACGTCGTTCGTGACCCGGCCGTTCACCTTGCGGATGCGGTCCAGCACCTTCAACCCCGCGCGGTCGGCGGGACCGCCCTTGTCCACGGCCGAGACCACGAGCCCGCCGGTGCCGTCCCAGCCCAGGCGGCGCGCCAGCAGCTCGTTCACCGGCTGCACGTTCATGCCCGGCCACGCCACGCGCACGCGGCCGTAGCGCCGCACCTCGCCCAGCACCTGCTTCGCCAGGTTGATGGGGATCGCGAACCCGAGCCCGATCGAGCCGCCGCTGTTCGTGAAGATGAAGGTGTTGATGCCGATCACCTCGCCGTCGGCGTCCACGAGCGCGCCGCCGCTGTTCCCGGGATTGATCGCGGCATCGGTCTGGATCATGTTCTTGTACATGCTCGTGGACGAGGCGTCGGCCTTGATGTCGCGCCGCATCGCGCTCACCACGCCTGCGGTCACCGTCGGTTGTGGATCATCCAGGAGAAAGCCGAACGGGTTGCCGATCGCGATCGCCCACTCACCCACCACCAGCGAATCGCTGTCGCCGAGCGGCGCCACCGGCAGGTGGTCGGCCGGGATCTTGAGCACGGCGAGGTCGTAGACCGGTGAGTCGCCGAGCAGCCGGGCGTCGAAGTGGCGGCCGTCGGGGAGGTTCACCTTGATGTCCTCGGCGTCGCGGATGACGTGCGAGTTCGTGAGCACGATGCCGTCGCCGTCCACGATCACGCCCGAGCCGAGCCCCGGCACACGCTCGCGGTAGAGGCTGGGCGGGAAGAAGCGATCGAAGAACTCGTCGTGGAACGGCAGCCCGTAGGGATCCGCGCGCACGATGCGCGTGGTGACGACGCTCACCGACACCACCGCGGGGCTCACGCGCTGGGCCGCGGTGACGATCGCGGTGCGGCGCGAGCGCGACAGGCTCGACGGGTCGACGCGGTCGGGAGCCGCGGCCCCGCCGGAGATCGGCACGAACAGCATCGCCAGCGCGAGCGCCGCGGAGGCACCGTGCCGCGCGCGATCGCGGCTCACCGCCCCCGCCCCGGCGCGCGCGCGCGCCATTCGTGCAGGTCCTCGCCGTCGTAGTAGACGCGCTCGAGCGACAGGCCCTCGGGCGGCGCCGTGACCCCGCCGCGGCTGCGGTCGCGCGACTCGATCACCGCCTGCATGTGCGCCTGTGGCTCGCCGGACTCGGCCGCGGAGAGCGAGGTGCCCACGAGGTTCCGCACCATGTGATAGAGGAAATGGTCGGCCACGATGTCGAGCATCACGCCGGCCTCGCAGTAGCGCCAGTGAGCGCGGTGGATGCGGCACACCGGGTCCGTGGGCGCGCTACCCACGGCCTGGAAGGCGGAGCAGTCGTGCGTGCCGGCGAGCGGCCCGGCCGAGGCCCGGAGCGCCGCGAGCGGCGGCAGCCGGAGCGGCGCCCACGCGTAGCGCTCGCGCAGCACGTCGGGTACGGCGAGCAGGCGGTAGGCATAGCGACGCGCGCGCGCCGAGTGGCGGGCGTGGAAGCCGGCGGGCGCGTCCTCGGCGTGGAGCACGCGCACGTCCGCCGGCAGCTCGCGGGCGAGGAGCGGAGGGAACGCGCGTGCCGGCAGCGACGTCTCGCAGACGAACGACGCCACCTGCCCGCGCGCGTGCACGCCGGCGTCCGTGCGTCCCGCGCCGGGCACGGCGATGGCATCAACACCGAGCACCTTCGCCAGCGCCGCCTCGAGCGATCCCTGCACCGTGCGCACGCCGGGCTGGCGCTGCCAGCCGTGGAAGGTGGAGCCGTCGTAAGCCAGCGTGAGCTTGATCGTGCGCAAGAAGGCAGCTCACCGTGCCGGGGCCGTCTCGCCCGCGAGCGGGTACCCGGCCAGCCGCTCCGCGATCTGCACCGCGTTCAGGGCGGCGCCCTTCCGCAGGTTGTCCGAGGAGAAGAAGAACACCAGCTCGCGCGGATCGCCGCCGTCGCGGCGCACGCGCCCCACGAGCACGTCGTCCTCGCCCTCGGCCTCGAGCGGCGTCGGGTAGCGCTCGTGCACGGGATCGTCCACGACGCGCACCCCCGGCGCCTTCGCCCAGGCGGCGCGCGCCGCGGCCACGTCCACAGCGCGGTCGAAGCGCGCCACCACGGCGGCCGAGTGGCCGACGCGCACGGGCACGCGCACCGACGTGGGCGTCACCACGAGATCCGGGCGCGACAGCGTGCGTCGCGTCTCGTTCACGATCTTCCGCTCCTCCCCGGTCCAGCCGTCGGCGTCGAAGCGGTCGATGTGCGGCAGCACGTTGTAGGCGAACGCCGGTCGGCCGTCCGTCCGCAGCGGCGGCTCGCCGTCCAGCCCGCCGCGGATGCCGCGCTCCAGCTCGTCGAGTGCCTCCTGACCCGCGCCCGAGACCGATTGGTAGCTGGCGACGACCACGCTCTCCAGCCGCCCGAGTGGCCCGAGGGCGTGGAGCACGAGGGCGAGCGGGATGGCGACGCAGTTGCCGTTCGCGACCAGGCGGGGCCGCGCGTCCAGGAGCTCGCCGTTCACCTCCGGCACCACGAGCGGCACCTCGGAATCCATGCGGAAGGCGCTCGAGTAGTCGATGACGCGCGCGCCGGCCGCGGTGGCGATGGGCGCCCACTGCCGCGACAGCTCCGCCGAGGTGGCGAACAGCGCCAGGTCGATCCCCGCGAACGCCTCCGCGGTGACGGGGCGCACGGCGACGTCGCGCCCGCGAAAGCTCATGGTGCGGTCCGCGGAGCGCTCGCTCGCCAGCAGCCGCAGCTCGTCGAGCGGGAACGTGCGCTCCTCGAGGATGCGCAGCGTCGTCCGGCCGACGAGGCCCGTCGCGCCGAGGATCGCGACCGCGCGGCTCATGCTGGCCTCCGAGCCCGGGAGTGCACGAGGATCCCCCGGGCGAGGCGCATTCCGTGCGGTTCCGGCGACACGAGTGCGGGTCTCCGTGGAGGAAGGTCCGTAGGGTCGGCGGTGAGGTGTGAATCTATCCGCGCGCCGCGGGCCCGTCAACGCGCGGGCGCTTCCTCCACGGAACCAGCGCCAGGGTCAGCACCATCAACGCCGCGAGCCCGCCCGGCCAGTCGCCGGCCCACGTGTAGAGCGTGGGGCGACCGGCCTCGGGCAGCGGCGCCACGAGCACACGGGACGTGAACACGGGGAGCTTCGCGGTCACCGCCCCGAAGCGGTCGATCACCTCGGTGAGCCCCGTGTTCGCGCAGCGCAGCAGCGGCACGCGGTGCTCGACCGCGCGGAACGGCGCCATCGCCGCATGCTGCTGGAGTGCGGCGCCGTTGCCGAACCATTCGTCGTTGGTGATGTTGACGAGCCACGTTGCGCCGCGGCGCACGTCGTCGCGCGCCAGATCCGGGAAGATCGACTCGAAACACACCAGGCAGCCGAAGCGTCCGGTGCCGCCGGTGAACAGCACCGGCTCGACGCCCGGCGTCCACTCCGCCTGACCCAGATCGATGTGGCCGAGCGCGGGTACCAACCACTGGAACGGCATGCGCTCGCCGAACGGCACCAGGTGCCGCTTCGCGTACACCGGCGGCATCGAGCCGTCGGGCAGGAACAGCCCCGCCGCGTTGTAATGGTGGATGACGCCGTCCGGACCGATCGAGTACTCGGCGAGCCCGGTGAACACCGCCATCTGCGTGCGCCGGCAGAAG
>Ga0209811_10000401_pt1 | contig 18610 bp, 15 predicted proteins | sample Coa_R1_6_FD_187161 | JGI IMG/M metagenome (GOLD analysis project Ga0209811, IMG submission 187161) | Surface soil microbial communities from Centralia Pennsylvania, which are recovering from an underground coalmine fire. - Coalmine... | ecosystem: Environmental > Terrestrial > Soil >...
TCAGGGTCATAAAGGCCTCAGAAGCAAACTCCTCGATCAGGGCGTAGTCCGGCTCGCGCTGCTCGAGGGTCGCGCGGATGTCGACGATCACCAGCTCATCGCACTCCAGGTCGTTGAAGAGCTTGACCGTGTTGATGGGGTCACCCAAGTACAAGGGGTTCTTGAAGCGCCGCGTCTTGAGAAGTTCACCCCCCGAGAACTGCAGGCACGGGATGACACGGGGGCGCAGTGAGTTCATGCGGTGGCGAAGTTGTTCAGGAGTTGAAGGCCGAAACGGTGACTTTTCTCGGGATGGAACTGCACCCCGGCAATGTTGTCGCGCACGATCGCCGCCGCGAACTCTTCTCCATAGTTGCACAGCGCCAGTGCATGGCGGGCCGGCACGCCGCTGACGCAGTACGAGTGCACGAAGTAGAAGCGGGAGTTCTCACCCAAGCCGCGGGCAAGCGGGTGCTCCAGGTGTGTCCAGCGCACCGCGTCCCAGCCCATGTGCGGAATGCGCAGCCCGGGGCGCGCGGCAAAGCGCTTGGTGTGGGCCTCGATCAGGCCCAGGCCCGGCAAGGCGCCCTCCTCGCTGCCGCTGGTCAGCATTTGCATCCCGACGCAGATGCCGAGCAGCGGCCGCCCGGCGCTCGCAAACTCCAGCACCGCGTCGCGCAACCCGGAACTCTGCAACGCCTGCACGCAGGCATCGAAGGCTCCGACCCCGGGCAGCACCAGACGTTTCGCGCGCAGCGCGGCCTCCTGCGTCGACACCTGCTCCGCGTCCACGCGCTGTTTGCGGAACATGTTGATGATAGATCCGGTATTTCCAATACCGTAATTTAGGACGCTTACCTCTGCCACTGCGCCCCACCGCGACTTAAGTCGTTCACCAGTCCCTCCGAGACCAATACGAGCAGCGGTACCAGGAGCAGGCCGCCCGAGAGGAAAGCGGTGAGCGCCGAGGTCACCATCAGCTGGAAGAGCCCGTACATGCCGCTGCCGATCAGGGCAACCGCGAGCGGGGTCTTGCCGAGACTCATGACATACAGGTCCACGGCTTTGACCGCGAGGCCCACCAATATGGACATCGCCAGCACGCCGGCGTAGGAAAAATCGACCCAGGCGTCCGCAATGAAGAATGCATCGAAGGTGGCGCCTTCGGCGCCGAAGAAGTTCGCCACCTGGGTATGCGCTGAGGTGAGCTCGCCGCTGCCGAAAACCTGGTGGATCAGGCCGATATTCATGCCCCAGGTATGCGGCAGATGCTGCGGGTAAACGTAAAAGGTCTGATACACCACGTCGTCGTTGACCTGGAAGAATCGATACGCCACCCATTCCAGGAAGCTGGCCGGGTCCAGTCCCGGCAGTGCCACGGCGGCGGCGGCGATGGTGCCCGCTACCAACAACAGCAGGAATATCGCGATGCGCCCCACGCCCAATTCGAGTCGCCGCGCAGCCTGATACACCACCAGGAGCTGCAGGAGGAACACCAGCCACGGTATCTTCTGCAGCGTGCCAAGCTTGCCCGCGAACACCGCGACGCCCACGAGCACCCCGACGGCGAGCAGATAGCGCTGCTTGCTGGCCGCCGCCTTGGTCAGCAGCAGGAAACACAGGAATGGCCCGACCGAGGCCACCAGCATCTGGTAAAGATAGCCGCCCTGGCCACCGAGCTCGAGCCGCAGCTTTTGCTTCTCCTTCGCCGATTCGAACACGAGGAAAGTCAGGATCTGTCCCGGTTTGCCCAGGCCGAAGAACATGCCGAGCATGAACAGCCCCACCAGGATGCCGAGCGCCGCCAGCAGCTGATCGGTGGGCGCGCGGTCCAGCAGCGGCGCCGATCGCCAGGTGCGCACCACGGGCTGGAAGCGATCGGCAAGGGCCGGCAACGCGGCCCGCGCCAACTCGATGCCCGCCACGAGCCCGACCCACATGAGAATCAGGCATATCGTCATGGTGTCGCGGATGTCTTGCACCGTGGCGACGCCACCGAAAAAGATCAGAGTGCCGACGCCGTAGAGGACGAAGAACCCCAGCAGCGTGAGCGGGGTGAGCAGCAGGCGTGGCGGCTCGCGCTGCCAAACATACAGCGCAATGCCCACCAGGCAGACCGCATGCACGTAATCCAGAGCCTGCATGCTGGAATCAGAAGCCGGTCTGTTTGGCGCGCCGCTCCCGCGAGGCGGCGACGATCATCCCAAGCAGCAGGCCAAAGACGCCGCCCAGTGCGATGTACAGTGGCTTGTTGGGGCTATCGGTGTCGTCCGGATCGCGCGCCACGGCCGGATCCAGCACCTTGAACGCGTAGGCATCGCGGGTGCGCGCGATCATCGCATCCTTCAGTTCCGACTCCATGGCCTTGTAGATCGCCGACCGCAACTCGACCACGGACGCCTGTGTTGACTCTGACGTGAGATAATCAATGCTGCGCGTGTACTCGCCGATGGCACGTTGCCGCAGCGCATCGTCCGCTTCCGCCAGCAGCTGGTTGGCCCACTTGGCGGCCGTGTCGCGATCGCTCCAGATGATTGCCAGGGTGACGATCCCGGTGCGCCGGTCTTCACTCATCTGGCGTACCTTCTTGGAGAACTTGCGCACCCCGTCGGCGAGTGTCGGCGGATCGGAGGTTTTCCACTTGCCTTGCCGCGCGTCCCACTTGCGCGCGAACAGCACCGGCAACAGCTGGTGACGCTCGATGAATCCCCGGGTGAAGCCCTGGGAACGCAGATACTCCAGAAATTCCTCGGAGCGTTTGCCGCCGCCGCCGATGGTGACGCCGGCCAGCGCCGCCAGGCCGCCGAGCGAACCGCCGCCGAGGTCCCCCAGGCCACCGCCGGAGCCATTCGTGGGCGCGAACACCACCTCCGAGCGATACATCGGCCTGAGGACAAAGGACAGCGCCCCGAGCAGCGCCGCGCCCAGCACGACGCAGGTCCCGATCAGCAGTACGTGTCGCCACAGGAAGCGCGCCATGCCGAGCAGGCTGATCTGGGGCCGCGGAGACTCGCTGATGTCATTCATTGCTGCAACTCGTATAGCTCACACACGGCCTCGACGATGCGCGGCGCGGCATTGCCCGCGCCGAAGGGACCGTCCTTGGCGCACGGCGGATCACCAAAAGAGCGGCGCCGCTCATGTTGCCCGCTCAAGATCTGCTTGAGGCGGGCGCCATCGCTGCCGGCGATGCGGTTGGCGCCCTCGGCCAGCGTCTCCGGCCACTCGGTCTCGTTGCGCAGCGTGACGCAGGGGCAGCCGAGAAAATAGGCTTCCTTCTGCAGCCCGCCCGAATCCGTCAGCACCCACTTTGCGCCCTGCAGCAGCGCCAGCATGTCAAGGTAGCCAAGCGGCTGGGTGATCAGGAGGTTGGGCGCAGCCTGCCAGTCCGCCACTTCGCTGCGCAGCACCGCCGCGGTGCGCGGATGCATCGGGAAGACGATGCGCCCGTAGTCCGTGGCGGCCTCATTGAGCGCCTGCAGCAGCGTGCGCAGCTCGCTCGCTCCGGTATTCTCGGCCCGATGTACGGTCGTGACGCCGTAGCCCCCCGGCTCCAGGCGCAGTTGCCGCAGGATTCCCGAGTGCTGCTGCGCCCGCCGGGCGTTGAACAGCACCGCGTCATACATCACATCGCCGCTCAGGAGCGCCCGCGGCTGCAGGCCTTCACGCACCAGATTGTCGATGGCGGTCTGCGTGGGCGCCAACAGCAGCTGCGAAAGGTGATCGGTCACGATGCGGTTGAGCTCTTCGGGCATCTTGCGATTGAAGCTGCGCAGTCCTGCCTCCACGTGCGCCACCGGGATATGCAGCTTCGCGGCCGCCAGGGCGCCGGCGAGCGTTGAATTGGTATCGCCGTAAACGACCACCACGTCCGGGCGCACCTCGGTGAGGTGCGCCTCGATGGCCTCAAGCATGCGCGCGGTCTGGCGCCCCTGGGAGGCGGAGCCGACACCCAGATTCAGCGCCGGCTGCGGAATGCCGAGCTCCTCAAAGAACTGCTTGGACATCGCATCGTCGTAGTGTTGTCCGGTATGCACTATCTGATCGCTGATGCTCAGCCGTGCCCGCTGCATGGCGCGGGCAACCGGTGCCAGCTTCACAAACTGCGGCCGCGCGCCGACGATGCTGACCGTGCGGATCGCGGCAACCGGCGCGGCGCACACTAGGCTTGCCCCGCCATGGCACACACACCTTCGCGCAGCAGGTAGGTCGCGCCGCTCTCCTCGCAGCGCGCGCTGCCGTTGCCGTGCAGCGGCAGATCCAGCCTCCGCCCCACCCGGCTCATCCAGCCGATCTGGCGCCCCGGCACCCCCACCACCAGCGCATAGGCTGCGACGTCGCGATTTACCACCGCGCCGGCACCGATGAAGGCGTACTCGCCGACGGTGGTGCCGCACACGATCGTGCAATTGGCACCCAGCGTGGCGCCGCGTTTGACCAGGGTGTCGCGGTACTCGTGCTTGCGGCTGACCGCCGCGCGCGGGTTGTAGACGTTGGTAAACACCATACTGGGTCCGCAGAAGACGTCATCCTGCAAGGTGACGTTGTCGTACACGGACACGTTGTTCTGAATCTTGACGTTGCTGCCAATGACGACCCGATTGCCGATGAAGACGTTCTGTCCGAACGAGCAGCCCGCGCCAATGCGCGCGCCCGCGCAGATGTGCACCCAGTGCCACACCCGCGTGCCATCGCCGATCGTGGCCCCGGCGTCCACGATGGCCGTCGGATGGATCGTGATCATGCGTTAGTACTCAAGCGGCAGCGCCACACGGCGACCGTCGCGCGCCGACAGGTAGCTTGCGATGAGGATCTCGAGCGAGCGCAAGCCTTCGCGACCATCGGTCTCGGCCTCCACCTCGCCACGCAGGGTGCCGATGACGTTGTCGTAGTAGAGCGGATGCCCGAACCCATAGACGGACGTCGTGGCGTAGTTGGCTTCGGCAACCTGGGCGTCGCTGGCGTGCGGGGCGGCGAATTCCCAGTGCTCGATGTTGTTTACCGCGACGCCGCCGATGCGTACCGTTCCGGTTTCACCGAGCACCGTGATCGAGCCCTCGTAGTTCTTCGGGTAAGCGAGCATCGTGGCGTTGATTGAGCCGAGCGCGCCGGAGCGCCAACGGATTCCGACGACCGCGGTGTCCTCGACCTGGATGTTGCGCGCCAGCGTGGCCGTGTAGGCCTGCACGCTCTCGACCGGGCCGATCAGCCAGTCGACCAGGTCCACATAATGGCTCGCCTGGTTCATGAGCGCGCCGCCGTCGAACTCCCAGGTGCCGCGCCACTTGGCGCCGTCGTAATAGCTCTGCGGACGGCTCCAGAACACATTCAGGTTGACCATGTAGATGCGGCCGAAGCGCTTCTGGTCGACGGCCTGCTTGAGCAGTTGCAGGGTGGCGTTGCGCCGGTTCTGCTTGACGACAAACAGGCGCACGTTGGCGGCATCGCAGGCCTCGACCATGCGCTTGCCGTCCGCCCAGCGTGTCGCCATCGGCTTTTCCGTGATGACATGACGCCCGGCCGCGGCGATCTGCACGGTCTGCGCCGAGTGCTGGCCGCTGGGGGTACACAGCACCACGACGTCCGCGTCGCTCTGGGAAAGCAGTGCGCCCAAGGAGGCAAACCCGCGCACCCCGGTCCTGGCCACGGCGGCCTCGAGGGCCGCGCGGTCGGCGTCACAGACCGCCGTCAGCTCGAGGCGTTCGCGATGCGCCGCGATGGCCTCCAGGTGTCGCTGCGCGATGCGTCCGCAGCCCACGAGCGCCACGCGGATCTTGCGGCCGACGATGAAATCCGGGCTGTCGCTCATCGCGGCCGCCTCCGCGCCCGGTACTCCACCGCATCAGCTTCAGGTCTGTTCACGACGCGTTCCGGCAAACTCAGGAGGTGGTAGGAAGCGAGCCGGGTGCCTCGGTCTCGCGCCGCAGCTGCTCAATCTCGGCGCGCAGCGTCTCGTATTCGCGCATCTTGATCTGCAGGAACCGCCCCGTGAGCATGGCCTTGTGCTCGATGCCGCGCGGCGTCAGCAGGTAGCTGTAGGCGACCTTGTTGCGGCTGTTCTTGAAGCGGCTCGCCTTCACCCAGCCCTTGTGCACCAGTGCGCTCAGGCAGTAGTTCACCTTGCCGAGGCTGATGCCGAACTGGCAGGCAACGTCGCGCTGGCTGATCTTGGGGTTGGCCTCGATCAGCCGCATCAGCTTCAGGGGCATCTCGTCGCTGGGCATCGACTCCTCCACCGCCGCGGCACGCAGGGCTGGCGCGCGCCGCTCGCGGGGCATTTGCCGGCTACGCGCGCAGGCGTGTTCAACGATTGAACGCAAAGCCTATGAGCGTACCGGGGCGCTGTCAATGCGCGGTCAGAACGAGTGCACCGCGGCCACCGCGATGGCTACGTTGTAGAGGATGCCGGTCACCGCCTGCCAGAACGGCAGCGACGGCATGCGTTCGGTATCCAGCGGCACCACGACCGTGTCACCGGGCTTCATGGTGACGCCGGAAGTCTCAAACCAGCGACTGCCCTCGCTCGCGACCACGCTGCCGTTGGCGCGCACGACGTAGGTACGGCCCTTGTCGGCGCGCCGGGTAACCCCGCCCGCCAGGGAGATGTAATCCTCGCGCCCCAAACGTGGGTTGTAGAAGAGCGAGGTGGCGTTCTGCACCTCACCGATCACCGTAACCTGCTGCTGGAATCGCGGCACGATCAGCTGATCCCCGTCCCGCAGCACCACGTCGATGGATGAGCCCACCGGCTCGCGCATCAGCTGTGGCAGGTCGATCACCATGCGGCCCACCGCCCTGGCGCCGCGGATCTGCCCCAGCAACGACTGACCCAGGGCGAGCGTGGAAGCACCGCCGGCGCCGTTGGCGGCCCCTACTCCCGAAGCCGCACTGGCGACCGCGAGCGCGGTGATATCCGTCTGCATGCGCCGCGCGAGCATGTCGAGCTGCTCCTGCTCACGCTTCTGCAGCCATTCGCGGGTGAACACGCTGCCTTCGGGGAACGCAAAATTGGTCAGGCCGCCGGCGCGCTCAATGACGGACTTGAGCGTCTCGCCGCGGCGGATGGCGTAGCTGCCCGGAAAGCGCACCTCGCCCTTGAGAACCACCGTTTCCAGTTCGCTCCACTGCGGCACCTGTTTGACGGTGAGGGTGTCATAGGCCTGCAGCACCACGTTGGCCGCCGGATCCCCGCGCAGCGCGGACGCGAGGTTTACCTCGATGAGCTGCGTCTGGCGCGACTCACCACCGGCCACGCTGTAGCGCGCCAGCTCCGCCTGGGCCCCGTAGGCGGCATCCGCTGCGCCGCCGCCGGCGCGCACCAGATCCGCCACCTTCATGCCCGGCTCGAGGGGGTACTCGCCGGGCACCTTCACCTGACCGCCGACGTGCACAGTTTCCGTGGGGTGCACCGCGGTGCCCTGCACACGCAACTCATCGAGCAGCGGCTGGATGACGCGATCGCGCCCCGAGGCTAAGTCAAATACCGTAATCCGGTCGCGCGGCATCAGGCCGAGGTCGGCGGCCGACCCGGGGGCCTGCCACGCGGCCGCGAGGTCGGCCGACAGCACGACGATGCGCCGATCCGGCGGCAGCTCGCGCCGGATCAACAGGTAGTGAAGATCCGCATCCGGCCGCAGCTCATCGACCGAGTGCACGACGTCCGACAGATGCATGCCCGGTTGATAGGCAAACAGACCCGGCGCGTACAGATGTCCCTGCACCACGATGCCGGAATCGAGCGTCGGGCGCAGGCGCATGACACGCACGGAGTCGCCGTTGCGCACCGGCTCGGTACGGGCGCCGGCGGAGAGCTCCACGGGCACGACCACCCGGCGCTGCCGCTCATCGATGCGCGTCAGCATGGCGTTGGAGCGGTCGGCCTCGGGCGTCAGGCCCCCGGCAAGACTCAGTATGTCCGCGACCGTCGACTCACCCTTGACCTCGTAGATCGCCGGACGCCGCACCTCCCCGTCGATGCTGACGGTGGGTCCCACCGGAGGAATGAAGATGACATCGCCCGGCAGCAGCTTGGCATCGTCGCTGGTGTCGCCGCGGATCAGCAGGTCGTAGAGGTCGAACTGGCGCACCAGGGCGCCGTGGCGCTTCAACTGCACCTTGCGCAGCGAGCCGGCGCGCTTGGCACCGCCGGCCGCATACAGTGCCGAGGTGATGGTACTGAGGCCGCTGATCGTGTAGGTGCCCGGATAGTGCGCCTCACCCACCACGAACACCCGGATCGAGCGCGTATCCCCCATGGAGACGCTGGCGTGCACGCCCATCATTTGCCCCTGCACGCGCGATTCGATGTCGGCCTTCGCCTCGTTGAAGGTCTGTCCGCCGACATCGATAGGTCCAAGGTCGGGCAGGTTCACGCGCCCGTCGCGACCGACCGTGAGAGTGAGTTTCCGGTTCTGCGTGCCGTAGAGCTGGACGATGAGCTGGTCACCGGCACCGACGATGTACTGCGACGGCACCGGCACGTTGGTGGCGGGCGCGAAAGTGGACAGTTCGTGATCGAACAGGTCGTAGCCAAAGGGCTTTAGTCCCTCACTCCCGGTCTTCTTCAGCGGCAGACGCGTCAGCCGCACATCGATGCCGCGGAAGGCCGGCTCAACCTTCAGGCGCAGGGTGGCCTGCTCCTCGGTAAGGCCGAGCAGCGCAATCGGCGCAAAGCCCGGCAGCATCAACGAACCGTCGACCGTGAGGCGGTAGGGATTCTTGGAGCGGATGAGCGTCATCAGCGACTCAAGGCGGGTGCGCTGATCCTCGGTGAGCGAACTCTCAAACGCGGTCATCGGCGCGCCATGATCGGAACTGGACTGCGCCGCGCCAGGATTCGGCGTAGGCGGCGGATTTGCGGCGTTTTTCTGCGCATCCGCCGCAGCCGCCGCAGTGGCAGCCGCCGCGGCCTGAGCATTCGGCGCTGCGTACAAGGACTGCAGGTACGGTGGCACCGGGCGCGGTGGCAGCTGGTAGTCGAGCTCGATGATGACCCAGTCCTGACGCTTGAGCACCGGTATGAGGGGCTCTAACTCCTCTTCATCCTCCTCGGTAGGCTTCTTGCGCTCGCGCCCGGTACCGGTCTGCTCGTTCTGACTGCCGAAGGCACGCGGGCGCCCGAACTGGTCGGTTGATTGGCGCTCACCCGTCCCGCCCAAGCCGCCCAAGCCGCCGCCGGAGATCTGGTCCGAGCCGGAACGATTGCCGAGTTGGTCCAGAACGGCTTGCTGTTGTTCCGGCGTGAGCCCCTGGAACATCTGCAGCTGCTCGGGCGTGGGGGATGCGCTTTGGGCCGTCACCGGCGGGGCGTGTAACAGGATGCAACCGGCAATGAGCAGCAAGGCTGCCTTGCACCCGCGAAGAGATCGCATCACACGCATCATTAACCTTTGTTCATCTGTGCAACAGGCGCGGTGCAATCGGGCTGAATACAGCCACGGAGTCACCCGTCACCCCCGGCGCCCGGAGGCAATTGTACTGGATGCGCGCCCGAGCGCATGTGGGATCGGCGCCGGGCGGTCTGCCGGGAAAGTTCCCTCATGAGATACTCACCGGGGCGGGTTTTCGATACTTCTCCGGAGCACCATGAAACGAGCTGCACTGGTCAGCGGCGCCTTCCTGTATGCGCTCAGCAGCGCCGCGCTGGCGCGGGGCGTCAGTCCCTACCTGCCGCTGAATCTTGAGCCGGAGATCGAGCACCAGATCGAGCGGGTGCTGATCCTGGCAGGCAAGCCGGTGATGTCGCGCCCCATCGCGGCCGCCACCGTGCTCGATGCGCTGCCCAAGGCGTGCAAGATCGATCCGCTGCTGTGTTCGCAGGTACAGCGCTACCTGTCGCGCTATATGCACAAGGCCGGGATCGCGCACGCGAGCGTGGAGGGCGCGACCAGCAGTGGCACTGGCTCCGGCAGCATCGCGCCGAACCGCTACGGCATGGCTCAGAACAGTCACTGGGATGCCTCGGCCGTGCTGTATCTGCAGCCGAGTGACTACCTGCTGGTGGACCTGGGCGCGGTCGCCTATGAGGGCCGGACCAACTACACCGGCTCCATGGTGAGCATGGGGTGGGAGTGGGCCCAGCTGGACTTGGGCTTCCGGCCGCACTGGTTCTCGCCGTTCACCGACAGCAGCATGCTGATGAGCACCGAGGCGCCGACCAAGCCCTCCGTAACGTTGTCCAACTACACGCCGCTGACCTCACTCGGCTTCTCGTACCAGATCTTCGGCTCGCGCATGACGAAGTCAGACCACATCGTGTGGCAGGACGGCTACACGAGCGGCGAGCCCAGTCTCGGAGGCCTGCAGGTCACCATTGAGCCTGCGAGCGGCTGGTCGCTGAGTCTGAACCGGGTGGTGCAGTTTGGCGGCGGCGCGCGCGGCAGTGGCTCCTTCTCGCAGTTGCTGAAGGCCCTGATCAATCCGTCGAAATACTCCAACACCGCCGCCAGCAACGCGGACGCCGCGAACCAGGAGGGCTCGATTACCAGTAGTTTCCTGTTCCCGGGACGGGTGCCATTCGCCGTCTACGTGGAGTACGCCGGCGAGGATACCTCGCGCGGACGCAACTACCTGCTGGGCAACACCGCGCTCTCGTGGGGCATTAGTTTCCCGCGCCTGTTCAAGCGCTTCGACTTCACCCTGGAACTCACCGAGTGGCAAAACGAGTGGTACGTCAACAGCATCTATAACGACGGACTGACGAACTACGGCTTGGTGGTCGGCAACTGGTTCGGTGACCAGCGCGTGTTCAATGACATCGTCGGCGGCCGCAGCGCCATGGCGCGCCTGGGGTGGGACCCGTGGTTTGGCGGCCGCGCTGAAGTGCGCTTTCGCACCCTTGAGAACCAGGTCTACGGCGCGATCGCGTATCAGCACTTCCATGAACTGACCCTCAACTACTCGCGCCCGTGGAAGGGGGTCGTCATCGGCGGTGAATTCGATTCCGGCAAGGACGTCTTCGGTGGCAACTACAACCGGCTGGCCGCGTTCATGCGCTTCGGCGACACCAGCCCGGATCGCGGCTGCGGCGATTGCGACGGCGAGACCCCGACGAGCGACCCCAGAAACCAGCTGTTGGTGGACGCCGGCGTGCATGCGCTGCGGGTACGCACCGACCTGACTGAGACCACGCCCAAGACCTACGGACCCACCACCGCGGGAGTGCATCTGGGCCTGGGGGCGCGGCGGGCCGTCTCGGACCACACCGACCTGGGAGCGCGGGTGGAGTATGACGACCTCGACGGCACCAACCTCCTCGGCGTACGCATCATCGACTACCGCTACCGCTTCAAGAACCCGCTGGCGATCGTCGCCTTCCTCGGTGCTGCGCGCTATGACCTGGCAACCCCTGCGTACGGGTTCTACTACGGCCTCGGGCTGCAGTGGCGCGACGTGTTACCGCACGTGGACGTCGGGGTCGAAGCACGCTACTACGACAGCGTGGCGCGCGATCATGTGCTGCCGAGCGATCCGCATACGACGCGCCCGGACAGCTTCTACGATATTTCCGGTGCGGTGCTGTCCCTGACGTATCACTTCTGAGGCGGTGCCCCGGGGCCCCCGTGACTCACTCGCGCCAGGCCCGCACGGTGGCGAGGAGCTTCAGCACCGCCGGCGGCGCGGCATGCCCACCCTGCGGGTCGATGACGGCGGGCGCCAGCTGTTCGGTGAGCTTCTTGCCGAGCTCGACGCCCCACTGGTCGAAAGCGTTGATCCCCCACACGACGCTCTGCGTGAGCACACTGTGCTCGTACAGCGCGATGAGGCGCCCGAGTGTGGCCGGGTCGAGCTTCTGGAACAACACGATGGTGCACGGGCGACTGCCCGGATCCACCTTGTGCGGGACCAGCGCCTGCGCCTGCGCCGCAGGCATGCCCTGCCGCTGCAGCTCGGCCAGCACCTCCGGCGCGGGCAGGCCGTTCATGAAGGCCTCCGCCTGCGCCAGGCAACTGGCGATGGCGAGATTCTGCTGCGCCTGGTTGCCGCAGGAGGAGCGCGCCGGCAGGAGGAAATCCAAGGCGGCGCGGGGTGTGCCCTGGTGCAGCAGCTGGAAGAAGGAGTGCTGGGCGTTGTTGCCCGGCTCGCCCCAGATCACCGCCGCGGTGTCACAGGGCGCCCCCTTGCCATCGAGCATGACCGACTTGCCGTTGCTCTCCATCTCCAGTTGCTGCAGATACGCGGGGAAGCGCCGCAGCGAATCATCGTAGGGGAGCACCGCGAGCGTCGGCAGGTGCATGAAGTTGATGTTCCAGACACCCATGAGCCCCATGAGCGCCGGCAGGTTTTCCGGCCAGGCAGTGGTGCGGAAGTGCTCGTCCATCTCGTGGCCGCCACGCAGGAACTCCAGGAAGTTGCCCTCGCCGACGGCAATCGCGAGCGAAACGCCGATGGAGGACCACACCGAGTATCGACCCCCGACCCAGTCCCACATCTGGAAGCGGTAGTCGGGGTGCACTCCGAAGGCATCCATCGCCTTGTGGTTTACCGAGACGGCGGCGAAGTGCGCCGGTACCGCCTGCTCGCCGAGCTTGCCGGCCAGCCAGGCACGCGCGCTGCGGGCATTGGTCAGCGTTTCCAGCGTCGTGAAGGTCTTCGATGAGACGATGAAGAGCGTGGTCCTCGGGTCGGCCGCCTCCAGAACCTCGGCCAGGTGGCAGCCGTCGATGTTGGACACGAACTCGCAGCGTGGCGCGCCGCGCGTGAAGGCGCGCAGCGCCTGCACCGCCATCGCGGGGCCCAGGTCCGAGCCTCCGATGCCGATGTTGACCACGAGGCGAAACGGCTGCCGCGCGCTACCGGTGACCGAACCACCGCGCACGCCCTCCGCGAACGCGAGCATGCGCGCGCGCTCGGTGAGCACCGTGTTCTCGATCTCGGGGCCGCCGATGCCGGCGCCGCGCGGCTGGCGCAGCGCCACGTGCAGCACCGCGCGGTCTTCCGTCGTATTGATGTGCTCACCGCGCCACATGGCATCGAGGCGCTCGCGCAGGCCGACCAGGTCGGCGAGCTGGAACAGCTTGCCGAGCGCGATCTCATCCAGGCGCTGCCGCGAAAAGTCCAGGCACAGTCCCGCGCGCGTGTGCGTGAAGCGCTCGAAGCGGCCCGGATCGCGCTCGAACAGTTCGCGCACCGGCACCGCTGCGAGCCGTTCGGCTTGGGCAATGAGTTCCGGCCACACGCTGGTTTCGGGGCCGGGGCGAAGTGTTGGCGTGCTCATCGGGCTCTCCATGCTTCGAAACGAGCGCGATGCGGTCGCGGCGCGACGACGCGCCCCCTAACGGTAATAGGCAGCGATCGAATCGACGACGTACTGCAGCTGAGTTTCGGCCAACTCGGGATAGATGGGCAGCGCCAGGGTCTCGGTCGCGGCGCGCTCGGACTCAGGATAGTCCCCTGGCTGGCCGCCGAGGTAGGCAAAGCACTGCTGCACGTGCAGCGGCAGCGGGTAATAGATCTCCGTGCCCACGCCGGCGGCCGCCAGATGCTGACGCAGTGCGTCGCGATCGCGGGCGCGGATCACGTACTGGTTATAGATGTGCCGGTAGCCGGGCAGCACCGGTGGCGTCTGCACGGCGGTACCCAGCCGCGCGCCGCGGAGGGCGGCGTCGTAGAAAGCGGCGTTGCGCTGACGCGCGGCGCTCCAGTCATCCAGGTGGCGCAGCTTGACGTTGAGCACCGCTGCCTGCAGTTCATCGATGCGGAAGTTGCCACCGATGAAGGGATGGTAGTACTTGGGCTTGCCGCCGTGCACGCGCAGGATCTGCATGCGCTCAGCCAGCGCGGCGTCGTTGGTGACACACATGCCGGCGTCACCGAAGGCTCCGAGGTTCTTGGTCGGAAAGAACGACAGACAGCCCACGTCGCCGAAACTGCACGCGCGCCGCTGCTCGGCATCGGCCGACCCGATCGCCTGCGCTGCGTCTTCGATGATCCTGAGTCCGTAGCGCTGCGCCAGGCGCGTGAACGGCGCCATGTCGGCAACCTGCCCGTACAGATGCACCGGCATCAGGGCGCGCACGCGTCCGCCGGTGCGTTGATGCCGCAGCTGCCCGCCACGCTCGACACACTGCGCGTTGATGAACGCCTCGACTGCGGCGGGCGAGAGATTGAACGTCGCCGGATCAATGTCGCAGAAGAGCGGCCGCGCCCCACTGCGGGCAATCGTGCCCGCGGTGGCGAAGAACGTGAACGGGCTGGTGATGACCTCGTCTCCGGCGCCGATCTCGAGGGCCATCAGCGCCAGCAACAAGGCGTCGGTGCCGGATGACACCCCGATGCCGAAGCGGCACTGGCTGTAGGCGGCGACGCTTGCCTCGAGCTCCTTGACGGCAGGGCCGAGGATGAAGTGCTGGCTGGCGCACACCTTGCCGATGGCTTCCTGAATCTCTCCCGCGAGCGGCTGGTACTGCGGCTTCAGATCCAGCAGTGGCACCTGCATCGCGGCTTTGGGAAGAGGCTTGGTAAGCGTAGCCATGGCTGGCTCCTAAATCAGCGCGAATAGCCGTAGTACTCGCAAAACCACTCGACGAACTTGCGTACCCCGACCTCGACGGACGTGGCGGGCCGGTAGCCCACTTCCTGCACCAGGTCCTCGATGTCGGCGAAGGTATCCGGCACGTCACCAAGCTGCATGGGCAGGAAGTTCTTCTGTGCCTTGCGACCCAGGCACTCCTCGATGACCTCGATGTAGCGCATCAGCTCCACCGGCTCGTTGTTGCCGATGTTGTAGATACGAAATGGCGCGAAGCTGCTCGCGGGGTCCGGCGCGTTGCTGTCCCAACCCGGGTCCGGCTGCGCGATGCGCTCCGCGGCGCGCACCACGCCCTCGGCGATGTCGTCGACGTAGGTGAAATCGCGACGGTGGTTGCCGTTGTTGAAGACATCGATCGGCTTACCTTCGAGGATATTGCGGGTAAACATGAACAACGCCATGTCCGGCCGGCCCCACGGTCCGTAAACGGTGAAAAAGCGCAGCCCCGTGGTCGGCAGCTTGAACAGCGCCGAGTAGTTGTGCGCCATCAGCTCGTTCGCCCGCTTGGTGGAGGCGTACAGCGACAGCGGATGATCGGCGATCTTGTGCACCGAGAACGGCATGTTGGTGTTGGCGCCGTAGACCGAGCTCGTCGAGGCATACACCAGATGCTCGACCCCGTTGTGGCGACAGCCCTCGAGCACGTTCAGCGTGCCGGTGACGTTGCTGCGGATGTAGGTGTGCGGCTCCTGCAGCGAGTAGCGTACCCCCGCCTGGGCCGCCAGATGGATCACGCGCGGAAACTTCTCGCGCGCAAACAGCTCCCGCATCGCGCCCTCGTCGGCCAGATCGAGGCGCACGAACCTGAAATTGGCTTGCGGCGTGAGTCGTTCGAGGCGCGCCTGCTTGAGCGAAACGTCGTAGTACTCGTTGAGGTTATCCAGGCCCACCACCTCGTAACCGCGCGCCAGCAGCTTGTGGGCGGTGTGCGAGCCGATGAAGCCGGCCGCACCGGTTACGAGAATCTTCACAGGCGCCCGTCAACCGCGGCGGCCGGGAATACGTGCTTGATGTCGTAGACTACGTGGGTCTTCTTGCACAGCCGGCGCACGCCCAGCGCGCCGAGTTCGCGGAACTGGCGGTGCGCCACGGCGACGATCGCCACATCGTAGCGCCCCGAGCGCAGCGAGCGCACCGTCGTCAGGCCGTACTCGTGGCGGCACTCGGCCGGATTTGCCCACGGGTCGTAGATGTCGACCGTCGCGCCGTGGCTCTTGAGCTCACGGATCACGTCCACCACCTTGGAGTTGCGGATGTCCGGGCAGTTCTCCTTGAAGGTCATGCCCAGCACCAGAGCCCGCGAGCCCTTCACGTGGATGCGCTTGCTCGCCATGAGGCGCGTGATCTGCCCCGTCACGTACAGCGCCATGTTGTCATTCAGGCGCCGCCCGGCCAGGATCATCTCGGCGTGGTAGCCGATCTCCGCGGCCTTGTGCGTGAGGTAGTAAGGATCGACGCCGATACAGTGCCCGCCCACGAGACCGGGGCGGAACGGCAGGAAGTTCCACTTGCTGCCGGCGGCATCCAGCACTTCTTCGGTGTCGATGCCGAGGCGATTGAAGATCAGGGCGAGCTCGTTGATGAGCGCGATGTTGACGTCGCGCTGGGTGTTCTCGATCACCTTGGCGGCCTCGGCGACGCGGATGCTCGAGGCCCGATGGGTGCCGGCGGTCACGATGGACCCGTACAGCCGATCGACGAACTCGGCCACCTGCGGCGTGGAGCCAGAAGTCACCTTGCGGATATTCGTGAGGCGGTGCTGCTTGTCGCCCGGATTAATGCGCTCGGGGCTGTAGCCGACGAAGAAGTCCCGGTTGAACTTCAGCCCCGAGGCGCGCTCCAGGATCGGCACGCAGATTTCCTCCGTGCAGCCCGGATACACGGTCGATTCGTACACCACGACCGAGCCGCGCCGCATCACCGCACCTACGCTCTCGCTGGCACGCTTCAGCGCCGTAAGGTCGGGGCGCTTGTAGTCATCGATCGGCGTCGGCACGGTGACGATGAACACCTGGCTGCGACTGAGGGCCTTCAGGTCGGTCGTGAAGCCGAGGCGCTCGGCCGCCTTGAGTTCCGCGCGCGTGCACTCCATCGTCAGGTCCCGGCCTTTGCGCAGCTGTGCAATGCGCGCCGGCTTCACGTCGAAGCCGATGGTCTGGTAGTGCTTGCCGAACTCAACCGCGAGGGGCAGCCCCACGTAACCCAGTCCGACGATCCCGATGCGACACTTTCTTATTTCTGGAATCTTCATGGTTCCTTCAGGCGCTGGAACGTTGAGGCTGCGCCGCGCGCGCCTGCTCTGCCGCCGCCTCGCGCGCATCCTCCGCGGCCCAGACGCAGCGCCCGCCGCTCGCCTTGGTGATCATCGCCAGCATCGTGGCGTGCGCTTCGAGCTCCTGCGCACTGGCGGCGGGCACCGGCAACGGCACCGCCGCGCGCACCGGTACCCGCACACGGGCGCCCTCGGTGCCGTGCGCGGCCACGTCGCTCTCCATGAGCGCCAGGGCGGCCTGGCCGCCGGTCATGGCGAGGTAGACGTCCGCGAGGATGCGGGCATCGAGCAGGGCGCCGTGCAGTTCGCGCGCCGAGTTATCGACGCTGTAGCGCTTGCACAGGGCATCCAGACTGTTGCGTTGCCCGGGATGCAGCTCGCGTGCGAGCGCAAGCGTGTCCAATATCTGGCAGATCGCCGCGAGCTGGCGCCGCTCCCCCGGCAGACGCCCTAGCTCGGCGTCCAGGAAGGCAACATCGAAGGCGGCGTTGTGGATCACGAGCTCCGCGCCGCTCACGAACAGCAGCAGTTCCTCGGCGATCTCCGCGAAGCGCGGCTGCCCGTCGAGCTCGCTGCGCGAGATACCGTGCACGGCGAGCGCGCCGTCGTCGATGTCGCGCTCCGGATTCAGGTATCGATGGAAGGTGCGCCCGGTCGCGCGGCGGTTCACCAACTCGACGCAACCGATCTCGATGATGCGGTGGTGGAGTTCGGGTTCAAGGCCGGTGGTTTCGGTATCGAGGACGATCTGGCGCATGGCGAAGGCGAGTCTACCGCATGGAGCGCGCGTTTAAGGCGTCGATCGCCTCATTTGCCAGCCGATCGACGCGCTCATTGCCGGGGACGCCGGCGTGACCCGGGACCCAGTGCCACTCGAGCCGATGGCTGGCGCTCACCTTCTCAAGTTGCTGCCACAGATCCTGGTTCTTCACCGGCTTGCGATCGGCCGTGCGCCAGTCGCGCGCCTTCCAGGAGCTCAGCCACTCGGTGATGCCGCGGCGCACGTACTGCGAGTCGGTATAGATGCGCGCGGCCACCGGGCGCTTCAGTGCCTCGAGCGCGCGAATCACCGCCGTGAGTTCCATGCGGTTGTTAGTGGTGAGGGTTTCCGCGCCGCTCAGTTCTCTCTCGTGCTCGCCGAGCAGCAGCAGCGCCGCCCAGCCACCGGGTCCGGGATTGCCCCGACAAGCCCCGTCGGTGTAGATCTCGATCACGAGTTAAGAGCGCGTCGTGGGCTTGACCAGGCCGCCGATCACCGCGGCCTTGTCGCGCGCCCGCGGCCGGATCGGCGTGAGCGTGTAGACACGCTTGCGTGCCTTGAGCAGATACGCGCCGCCGGGCAAGGGATAAGTCAGGCCCGCACGCAGCAGCCGCCCCGTGCCCTCCCCCTCAGCCAGTCCCCGGCTCCAGGGCCCGAGGTAGAGATAGCGCTGCTCGGCGACCACCTCGTAGCCGAGCAGCACCAGCCACTCTCGTACCAGGCGCTCCGACAGCACGCGCCGCATCCCCGGCGGAAAGCCGGTGCGGCTCCAGCGCGCGCGCATGCCCCACAGGCTCAGCGGCCGGAACCCGAGCAGCAGCAGCTGCCCCTCGCCGACCAGCACGCGGTCCGCCTCGCGCAGGATGGCGTACGGATCGGCGGCAAATTCGAGCGTATGGGGCAGCAGCGCCGCGTCGATGCAGTCGCTCATCACCGGCAGGTGCGAGGGGCGCGCGATGATGTCCGCGCCGGCAGGGAATGAGGGCAGCGTCAGCAGGCTCTGGCGCCGCGTGCGGCTGCCGCGCAGCAGTTCGCGCCCCGTACCCCAGGCGCCGATCTGCAGCAATTC
>Ga0209811_10000404_pt1 | contig 18567 bp, 14 predicted proteins | sample Coa_R1_6_FD_187161 | JGI IMG/M metagenome (GOLD analysis project Ga0209811, IMG submission 187161) | Surface soil microbial communities from Centralia Pennsylvania, which are recovering from an underground coalmine fire. - Coalmine... | ecosystem: Environmental > Terrestrial > Soil >...
CCCTCAGCTCGGGTGCGTGGAGCAGCGTCGGCTTCCTCTACGGGGCTGGTGGTGGCTGCAGCGACATCTTCGACCAGCCGGCCTATCAGAAGGGCACGACCAACTGCGCCACGCGCGGCGTGCCCGACGTGGCCATGGACGCTGACCCGACGACCGGCATGCTGATCGGCGAGACGCAGGACTTCGGTGACGCCACCACCGAGTTCGGCACCGGCGTCAGCTACGGCGAGTACCGCATCGGCGGCACGAGCCTCGCGTCCCCGCTCATGGCCGGCCTCAACGCGGTCGCCCAGCAGGGTCGGATGCGGATCGGCTTCGCCAACCCGTCGATCTACTACCTCAACAAGAAGACCCGCCCGTTCTACGACGTGACCCACCAGGGTGACGCCGGCAACGTGCGCGTCGACTACGTGAACGGGCTCAACGCGAGCGACGGTCTCGTCTCGAGCGTCCGGACGTTCGACGACGACGCCAGCCTGAGCACCAAGTACGGCTGGGACCAGGTAACGGGCGTCGGGTCGCCGACGGCCGCCTACATCCGGTCGCTGCACCGCCTCTGACCAGAGCATCCTGACCAGAGCACCCTGACCTAGGAGGTCCGGTCGCCACGTCGGCGGCCGGGCCTCCTCGGCGTCCATGGCCGGCGCGCCCGTCACTCCTCTGTTCGTTTGTCGCAACCGTGGCCGAAAGGTCGAACACTGTTGCGACAAGCGAACACCGGGCCCCTCGCGCGTCGTCGCGCGCCCGTCTCAGTCGAGCGTCATCGAGCGCTCGAAGATGCCCGCCAGGTCCTCGGCCCGCACCGGCTTGGGCGCCGTGGCAAGCAGCCGCTGCTGTTGGAGTGACCCCGCCACCAGGTCGTCGATGTCACCGTGGCCGTAGCCGACCGCGGTGAGGCCGTCCGGCATACCGACGTCGTGCAGGAGGGCGGTGAGCACCCGGGGGAGGGCGTCCACGTCGTCGACCCGGCCGTCGACGCTCCCGTCGAGCAGCTGCGCGGCGCGGATGTGCCGGGCCGGGTTGGCGTCGTAGGTGAAGGCGAAGGAGGCCGGAGCCGTGAGCGCAACGGCCATGCCGTGCGGGACCATCGGCTCGTCCTGCGGGTACCCGAGGGGGCGAAAGCCCTTGACCCGCCCTGCAATCGGGTAGGCGTTGGCATGGGGGACGTGGACGCCCGCGTTGCCGAACCCCATCCCGGCGAAGGTCGCGGCCAGCGCCATCTGCTCGCGTGCCGCCTCGTCCGACCCGTCGCGGACCGCCGTCCGGAACGCACCGGCGAGCAGGGTCATCGCCTTCTCCGCCCACATGTCGGCGATCGGGTTCGCACCGCAGTAGGGCACCCGCTGGTCGGCCGCCTTTCGTTCGTATGCCGTGTACGGCCGGGCCGTCCAGCTCTCCAGGGCGTGACAGAGGATGTCCAGGCCGGCGGCGGCCGTGACCCCGGCGGGCTGGCTGAGGGTGAGCAGCGGGTCGACGACGGCGAGGGTGGGTCGGAGGCGGAGGTGGCTGATGCCGGTCTTCACCTTGAGGGACAGGACGTCGAGGACGCAGATCGTCGTGCTCTCCGACCCGGTGCCGGTCGTCGTCGGGACGGCGACGAGCGGCTTGAGCGGCACGGTCGGGGCGCGGCCACCGCCCACCGGCGCGTTGACGTAGTCCATGAGGTCGCCGGGATTGGTCGTGAGCAGGTTGACCGCCTTGGCGGTGTCGATCGACGAGCCGCCGCCGACGGCGACGAACGCGTCCCATGGGCCGCGCTCTGCGGCATACGCGATCGCCGCTCGGATGCTGTCATCGGTGGGCTCGATGTGCACTCCGTCGAAGACGACTACCTGGATCCCTTGAGCCGCAAGGGAATCCGCCACTCGTGCGGGTGCGCCGGTCGCCGCCACTCCGGCGTCGGTGATGACGAGAACCCGGCGCGCACCCATCGCGGCGACGTCGTGGCCGATCTCGTCAACCGCTCCGCGGCCGAACTTCAGCGCGGGCGCTCCATAGGTGAAGACGGACTCGGGGTTCGCTGGCGCGTCGTGGTGCGGCATACGCCCATCCTGTCCCAGGGCGGCCGTGTCCTCAGGCCACAGGCTGTTGGGACTCGGCCACGGTCAGGAGCACATCGCGGAAGACTGAGTACCGCTCGGCGCCGACCCGCTCGGCCCAGGTGGACTCGACGTCGGCGATGCGGGCCTGGACCCGACGGATCAGCCGGGTGCCCTTGGCTGTGCGGCGGACGATCCGCGAGCGGCGGTCGGACGGGTCGGGAACGGTGCGCAGGTGCCCGCTGTCGGTGAGCTGGGCGACGAACTGGCCGCACCCCTGTTTGGTCATCCGGACCCGCCCACTCAGCTCGGTGATCGAGATGCCGTCGTCCGGGACCGCCTCGATGACGCGGAAGTGCGAGGTCCGCAGCCCCTGCCAGTCGTCGACCGCGAGGGCACGGCGGATCTCGTCGAAGGCGGCGCCCATCAGCCGGGCGACATGCGGGTCATCCGTTTGGGAAACCTTGTTGACCAAAGTCATAAACCGACTTTACCATCGACGCAACTGAAGTGTTTCCCGGGACGCCGTGACTGGAGGGCCACATGTCCGATCGATCGCTCCTCGGCCCGGCCGATGTCCCCGACGAGACACTGCTCGCGTATGCCGTGGAGCAGCTCGGCCTCGACCCGCTCACCTCCACGCTGGTCGGCTCGTCGGTCGAGGTCGTCGACTACGCGCTCGACGCCATCACGACCGGCGGTCGCTGGTGGGTCACCGCCCACGTCGGGACCCCCGGGGGAGCGCGGGCGGTGCGCTTCTTCGTCAAGCTCGTCCAGTCCTGGAGCCGCTCACCGTTCTTCGAGCAGGTCCCGCCGGAGTTCCGGGAGATGGCCGAGCGCGGGGTGCCCTGGCGCACCGAGCCGCTCGTCTACCAGTCCGACCTCGCCGACCGGCTGCCGGCGGGCCTCACCATGGCGCGAGCCGTCGACGTGCGCTACCTCGACGAGCTCTCCGCGGTGGTCTGGCTCCCGGAGGTACCGGTCCTTCCCTCCGACTGGCCGGTCGAGCAGCTGGCCGGGGCGGCCAGACTGCTCGGCCGGCTGGCCGCCAGCTCGCGGGTCCGGTCACTCGCCGCGATCGGCGAGGAGGACGGGCGCCGGGGTGTCCGGTCGTATGCCGAGGGCCGGCTCGGGGTGCAGATCGCACCGATGCTTCGCGCCGACGACCTGTGGCGGCATCCCGCTCTCGACGCGGCCTTCGGGCCCGGGCTGCGCGGCCGCCTCCTCGACCACCTGGACCTGGTGCCTGGCTACGTCGACTGGCTGGAGTCCCTGCCGGAGGGCGCGGCACACGGTGATGCCTGCCCCAACAACCTTCTCCTGCAACCGGAATCGTCAGACATCGTGCTCATCGACTACGGCTTCTGGAGCACCCAGCCGCTGGGCTTCGACCTGAGCCAGCTCATCGTGGGCGACGTCCAGGTCGGTCGCCGACCGGCCGCGGATCTCGCCGCGATGGAGGCGGCCTGCACCCCGGCATACGTGGAGGGTCTGCGGGCCGAAGGGTGCGACGTCCCGCTCGACGTCGTCCGACGCGCGCACGCCCTGCAGCTGCTCATCTTCACCGGGCTCTCGTCGTTCTTCTTCCCCGAGCTGCAGGGACCGCCGACTCCGCAGGTCCACGCGATGGCCGCCGAGCGGGCAGCCATCACCAGGTTCGCCGTCGACTTCGCGGATGCGACGGCCTGACGGCCGAGGAGCCGAGGGCCGGCTCCTCGTTCGCTCGGTCGGACGGACCCGGTCGGGCAGGATGGCTGCGTGCTGCTCACAATGACGTCGACCGCGTCTTCCGCGACCGACCTGGGGTTCGTGCTGCACAAGCACCCTGACCGCGTGCAGACCTTCGACCTCGCCGCCGGTCGGGCGCACGTCTTCTACCCCGAGGCGACCCCCGAACGGTGCACTGTGGCGCTCCTCGTCGAGACCGACCCGGTGGCTCTCGTCCGCGGCAAGCAGGGCGGCAGACCGGCCTTCAGCCTCGGCGAGTACGTCAACGACCGGCCGTATGCCGGGGGCTCGCACCTCGCGCAGGCGCTCGGTCGCGTCTTCCGCTCCGCCCTCGCGGGGAGCTGCCCGCACCGCCCCGAGCTCGTCGACCGGGTGGTCCCGCTCGACATCCGGGTCGCCTCGGTGCCGGCCCCCGGGGGTCTGGACCGGGTCGTGCGGCTCTTCGCACCGCTCGGCTGGTCCGTGGACGCCACCCCGATGGCGCTGGATCCGGAGGTCCCCCGGTGGGGCGAGGCGGCGTACGTCGACCTCACCCTGACCGGCGCGATGACGGTCCGCGCAGCCCTCCAGCACCTCTATGTGTTGCTTCCGGTCCTGGCCGGGTCCAAGCACTACTGGGTCTCCTCGGACGAGGTCGACAAGCTGCTCCGGGCCGGCAGTGAATGGCTCCCTGCACACCCGGAGCGGGAGTGGATCACCCATCGCTATCTGGCCCGCAAGCGGGAGTCCGTCGACGATGCCCTGGCGCGCCTCATCGCGCTCGACGACGCGGTGAGCGAGGACGAGGACGAGGGCGGGGGCGGGGGCGGGGGCGAGCAGCGTGAGGACCGCCCGGTCCCGCTGGCGGTGTGCCGCCGAGCTGCGGTCCTGGCGGAGCTGCGCGCGCTCGACGCCCATCACGTGGTCGACCTCGGCTGCGGCCCGGGCGCGCTCCTGCGCGACCTGTTGGCCGATGCGTCGTTCACGAGGATCGTCGGCGCCGACGTCTCGGCCGGTGCCCTCGACGCGGCCGCCCGACGGCTGCGGCTGGCCCGGATGCCGGACTCCCAGCGCGCCCGGCTCGAGCTGCTGCACTCCTCGGTGACCTACCGGGACCCGCGGCTGGACGGGGCCGATGCCATCGTGCTCATGGAGGTCGTCGAGCACGTCGATCCCGAACGGCTGCCGACCCTGGCGCGAACCGTCTTCGGCTCGGCTCGCCCACGAGCGGTCATCGTCACCACCCCCAACGTCGAGTTCAACGTCCGGTACGAAGGTCTCGCGCCGGGTGCCTTCCGACACCCGGACCACCGCTTCGAGTGGACCCGGGCGGAGTTCGAGGACTGGTGCCAGTCGGTGGGTGCGGCATACGGGTATGCCGTGCGGCTGGCACCGGTCGGCGAGGTCGACCCCGAGGTCGGACCGTCCACCCAGATGGCCGTCTTCACCCGCGCCGACTCCGCCCTGGCACAGGGGAGTGAAGCAGAGGGGAGTGGAGGATGACTGACGACCGTGTGCTCACCCTCCCGGAGGTCTGTCTCGTCGTCCTCATCGGGATCTCCGGTTCGGGGAAGTCGACCTTCGCCGAACGGGTCTTCGGCGAGTTCGAGACCGTGTCCAGCGACTACTGCCGGGGGATCGTCGCTGACGACGTCAACGACCAGGCGGCCACCCCGGACGCCTTCGCGCTCCTGCACCACATCGTCGGGGCGCGCCTGCGGCGTGGGCGGCTGACCGTGGTCGATGCCACCAACGTGCAGCGGGACGCGCGCGCCCAGCTCGTCGCGTTGGCCCGTGAGCACGACGTGCTACCCGTGGCCATCGTCCTCAACGTCCCCGAATCCGTTGCACGCGAACGGAACCGAACCCGCGCCGACCGCGACTTCGGCGACCACGTGACCCGACGTCAGCACGACCAGCTGCGCCGTTCGCTGCGGGGTCTGCAGCGTGAAGGGTTCCGTGGGGTCCACATCCTGACCACACCCGAGCAGATCGACACCGTCGCGATCCATCGCGAACGCCTGCTCAACGACTACCGCGACGAGCACGGCCCCTTCGACGTGATCGGCGACGTCCACGGCTGCCGGTCCGAGCTGGAGACCCTGCTCGTACGGCTCGGGTATGAGATCACCCGAGACGAGTCGGGTCGGCCGGTGGACGCGGTGCACCCCGCCGGGCGGCGGGCCGTCTTCGTCGGCGACCTCGTCGACCGGGGACCGGACTCACCCGGGGTGCTCCGGCTCGTCATGGGCCTGACCGCAGCCGGCCACGGTTTCTGCGTGCCGGGGAACCACGAGAACAAGCTCGTTCGTGCCCTCGACGGTCGCCAGGTCCAGGTCAGCCATGGCCTGGCGGAGACGCTCGAGCAGCTCGCCGCCGAGGGCGACGACTTCACCGTGACGGTGCGGGAGTGGTGTAGGGGGCTGGTCTCGCACCTCGTCCTCGACGACGGCCGGCTCGTCGTCGCCCACGCCGGGCTCAAGGAGGCATACCACGGCCGCGCCTCGGGGCGGGTCCGCTCGTTCGCGCTCTACGGTGACACGACTGGGGAGACCGACGAGTTCGGGCTGCCCGTCCGCTACCCGTGGGCGGGCGACTATCGCGGTCGCGCGATGGTGCTCTACGGGCACACCCCGACCCCAGTCCCCGAGTGGGTCAACAACACGATGTGCCTCGACACCGGATGTGTCTTCGGCGGACACCTCACTGCCCTCCGCTACCCGGAGAAGGAGGTCGTCCAGGTCCCCGCCGAGCAGGTCTGGTACGAGTCGGTCAAGCCCTTCCCCACAGTTGCCGAGGACGCGCGACGCGCTCGAGCAGGTGACGAGCTCGACCTCGCCGATGTCATGGGAGCCCGGGTCGTCCAGACCGGCCACCACGGCCGGGTCACGGTTCGCGCCGAGAACGCCGCCGGCGCACTGGAGGTCATGAGCCGCTTCGCGATCCACCCGCGCTGGCTGCCCTACCTTCCGCCGACGATGTCGCCCGTTGCCACCTCCACCCGGCCGGACCTCCTCGAGCACCCCGACGAGGCCTTCGGCGCGTATGCCGCGGACGGCGTCACCGAGGTCGTGTGCGAGGAGAAACACATGGGGTCTCGCGGCGTGGTCCTCGTATGCCGCGACGAGGCCGTCGCGGCCACTCGCTTCGGTGCCTCGCCCGGGGAGACCGGAGCCTTGTACACACGGACCGGGCGTTCGTTCTTCGGCCCTGACCTCACCGAGCAGGCGTTGGCTCGGCTGCGGGCTGCCGCCGAGTCCGCGGGCCTCTTCGATGGGCTGGACACCGGTTGGCTGCTTCTCGATGCCGAGGTGGTGCCGTGGTCGGTGAAGGCCGAGGGCCTCCTTCGCGAGCAGTATGCCGCGGTCGGTGCGGCCGCCCGTGGGGCACTGCCGGCTGCCCTGGACATCCTGGCGGCGGCGACCGAACGCGGCCTCGACGTCGCTCCGCTCCTACAGCGGACGAGGGAGAGGTGGGCCGATGCGGAGGCCTACGGCGCGGCATACCGGCGCTACTGCTGGGAGGTCGACGGGCTGACCGGAGTGCAGGTCGCACCCTTCCAGGTCCTCGCCACCGAGGGACGGGCCTCGCAGGACAAGGACCACCTCTGGCACCTCGGGATCGCGGACCGGCTCGTGGCGGGAGACCCTGAGTTCGTCCGTCCGACAAGGCGGTTCGTCGTCGACCTCGCGTCCGAGGCGGCTCGGGCGGCTGGCACGAGCTGGTGGGAGGACCTCACGGCGGCCGGCGGGGAGGGAATGGTCGTCAAGCCGCTGGCCAACCTGGTCCGCTCGCCTAAGCAGCTCGTCCAGCCGGGCTTGAAGGTCCGCGGCCGCGAGTACCTGCGGATCATCTACGACCCGGACTACACGATGCCGGACAATCTCGACCGGCTGTGTCAGCGAGGACTTGGGCACAAGCGGTCGCTCGCCCTGCGTGAGTACGCCCTCGGCCTCGAGGCCCTCGAGCGGCTGGCGGCTGGTGAGCCGTTGTGGCGGGTCCACGAACCCGTCTTCGCGGTCCTGGCCCTCGAGTCCGAGCCCGTCGACCCACGCCTGTAGACGCCGGCGAGACTCGCGTCAGACGTAGCACCTCCGGATCGCCAGGATGCTGGTCGCGGTCTCGGCCCTTCACCCGCCAGCTCGCGGACTCCCAATGTTGGAGCTCCACGAGTCGGTTGACGACCTCGAACCACGTCTCGCCGGCGATGTACTGCACTCGGCGCACCACCCGATCCGGTCAGCTAGAGGTCGGCGAGCTCGGCGGGGTGGAGGTAGGGGGGTTCGTTGTCGAACAGGTCGCGCAGGTGGTCGTAGTGGAGCTGTTCGTCGCGGTCCAGGGGGCGACCTTCATCGAGGTGGTGTTGCCATCGAGCCAGCAGTGACTCTTGGTCGCCTAGATAGTAGGCCGAGCCCGGTGGCGGGTGGTGGGTGCCGATCCCAGCGATGGGTGGGGCGTGGGTCTCGAAAGTGGCTCCGGTGGGGGTGCGGACCTGACGGGTGTGCGGGCCGTGGCCGTTCAGGCCGTCGTTGGTGACGGTGACCTGCCAGCCGGCTTCCTTGTCCAGGTTGTGCCGGGCGCAGCCAGCCACGCCGTCGGTGGCGGTGGTGGTTCCGCCAGCGGCGACCGGAGTGGTGTGGTCGAGGTGCCGGCTGGGGGCGTCGCAGAACGCCATGGTGCAGGTGTGCTGGTCGCGCAGCAGGACGAACTGGCGCAGGGCTCCGGTGAAGAACCGTCGCCGGGAGTCCATGGCGATCAGGTCGCGTCCGTCGTGGGAGGTGAACAGCCGCCGCAGCCACACCCTGGCCGGCGGGTGGTCGTCGCCGGGGTGGGTGCCTTGGCGCAGCCAGTCGCGGACCAGACGGGCGGGGACGGGCCCGAACCCGACGACCTCGGCCGGGGCGTCGGGTCGCGCCCAGTCCGTGCTGTTGTCCCACGGGTCCAGGTCGTCGAGGTCAAGGCCGAGCCCGTCGAGGTCGCGGTCGTCCGCGGGTCTGTCCTCAGCGTCCGCGGGATCGGCGTGAGGTGGGGTTCGGTAGAAGCTCTTGTCGCCCTGACCGGTCCGGAGGGGCTGGGCGCTGTCGACGACATCGGGGTCGAACAGCGCGCCGGCGGGCATCACCAGGTAGATCTCCATCGGGACCGGCTCACCGGGAGCCAGCCCGGTCAACCGCTGGGACGCCAGGTCGGCCATGATCTGGGTCTTGGACCGTCCGGCCGGGTCCTGATCGCCGTGCCCGGCCAGGATCGCCCCGGCATCCCGGCCGAGCGCCGCGAACGCCGACACCATCTCGGCCAGCGGGCCCAGCACGGTCAGGTACGCGATCCCACCCGGCGCCGGCCGGATGGTCACGCGCCGGGCCCGAGCGGCACGCTCCCGAGCCCGCACCACCGCGGCCGCGTCCAGCTCGGCGGCCACCCGGTCAGCAGCCTTCCGGGCCTGCCGGGCGGTCAGGGGGGCCAGGTCCGGCGCCAGCCGGGCATCGGCCAACCGCCGATCCGGCAGGGTCAGCGTCGCCGTCCCGGCACACACGGCGACCGCGACCTCCTCACTGATCCGGCCCAGGGTGAGCATGGCCATCGTCTCGGGCAGCTCGCCCACCAACGCCTTGGCCAACCCCACATGCAGGTCCCCCCGGGAGGGGTTCTCCCGACGCGCCAGGACGCCGCCCGCCGCGCCACCCGCTCGGCCCGGGCCCGCTCGAACGTCCCACCACCACTGGCGGCAGCGACCTCGGCGGCACGCGCGGCGTCGCGGGCCTCGATGAACCCCGAGGTCACCCGGGCCTGCGCCGCCGACACCGCCCCCTTGACCTCCTCCGCGGCGGTCAAGAAGTCCAGCTGATCCTGCGCCGACAAGCCTGCCCCGGACTCCGCCGCAAGCTCTCCGATCAGGGCACGCAACCGCTGCGCCGGCGTCTGCCCGACCGTCGACTCGAGTGTCCGTCCCATGTCATAATCATACACCCGTTCGACTTCGTGCCCAAGCCCTGCGGCGGACGAATTCCCATATTTGCCAAGTCGATCCGGTCAAGTCTCGCCTCTCGACCTAAACCACAGGAGACTCCGGATCGAGCGGGCGGCTGGGGCCCAGACGTCGCGCGATCGTGGACGACCCTCGCGCGCGCGGAGCCGTTGTGCCACGGTTGTCCCCGTCAGGGCCCAACGAAGGGACGGTGTGATGGCAGACGACGACCTCAGCCCACAGGACAGGGCCAAGCGGGCCGTGGCGTACGCAGCGGTGGAGCGGTACGTCAAGCCGGGGATGCTCCTCGGCCTCGGCACCGGCAGCACCATGGCCTGGGTCGTCCGAGCGGTGGCCGACCTGGTCGCCACCGGGGCCGACATCAAGGGCGTGCCCACTTCGACCCGGACGAGGGACCAGGCCCTCGAGCTCGGGGTACCCCTCATCGGCTTCGACGAGTTCGACCAGCTCGACCTGGTGATCGACGGCGCCGACGAGGTCGACCACGCCGGCACCATGGTCAAGGGCGGAGGCGCCGCGCTGCTCTGGGAGCGGATCGTCGCCGACTCCGGCACGTCGTTCCTCTGCGTCGCCGACACGAGCAAGCTCGTCGACACCCTCGGCGCGTTCCCGCTGCCGATCGAGGTCGTCCAGTTCGGCTGGCAGGCGACCGAGCGGGCCATCCGCAGGTTCCTCGTCGAGCAGTGCTACCCCGAGGACGTGGCGCTCGTCGTCCGGACCACCAGCTCCGGCGAACCCCTGGTCACCGACTCCGGCAACCTCATCATCGACGCGCACCTGCAGGCGATCCCCGACCCGTTCGTCCTGGACCGGGAGCTGGTCTGGATCCCCGGCGTCGTCGAGCACGGCCTGTTCAGCGGGATCTGCGACCGGGTGCTGTTCGCCGACCCGGACGGGGCGATCACCGTGCTGGAGACGGGCGACACCCCGCCGGCGCGGCCGTCGACCACGGTCCGTGGGCGGCGGCAAGCCGCGGGCTGAGAAGACGGGCCGGGCTCCAGGCCCACGGGCCTCCCTCACTCGACGAGGGCGGCAACCACCTCGCGGAAGATCTCGGTATGCCGGTCGACGTCGCCCACCGTCGTCATCGGGCACATGAGTGCCATGTTGTGGAACGGCGTCATCAGGATGCCCCGGTTGCACATCGCCAGGTGCATGTACGCGTCCAGCTCCTCGTCGGCGGCCGCAGCCGACTCCTCGCCGGTCCGCGGCGCCGGGCGCGCGAACCGGTACTCCGTTCGAGCGCCGAGCTGGCTGACCGACCAAGGCAGGTCCAGCTCGTCGAGGGTCTCCTGGACGCCGAGGGTGAAGCGCGTCGCCAGCGCGATCATCCGCGTGAACGCCTCCTCGGTGAGCACCGAGGACAGCGTCGCGCGCATGGCCGCCGTGGACAATGCGTTCCCGGCGAGCGTCCCGCCGACTCCGCCCACGTCGACGATGTCCGCATCGCCGGCTTCGGTATGCCGGGTGACCGCCTCCGCTACCCCGGTGGAGATGCCGTAGGCGCCACAGGCGATCCCACCACCGATCGACTTGCCGATCACGACGATGTCGGGAGACAGCCCCCACGCGCGGGTCGCCCCACCCCACCCCGCCGAGAACGTGTGCGTCTCGTCGATCATGAGCAGGGCGCCGTACTCCGTGGCGAGCGTGCGCAACCCGTCCAGGAAACCAGGCTCGGGCAGGACGATCCCGATGTTGGTCAGGGCCGGCTCGGTGAGGATGGCCGCGACGTCGCCGTGAGCGAGCTGCGCCTCGACCGAGGCGAGGTCGTTCCACGTCGCGGCTCTCGTCGTCTCGGACAACGGGACCGGGGGAGCGACGTTGCCCGGTCGCGACACCGTCGTCCCGTCCGGACCCGGAAGGGCAAAGGTCTCGTCCACCGAGCCGTGGTAGCAGTACCCGAACACGAGGACCTTCGAACGACCAGTTGCCAAGCGGGCCAACCGAATCGCCCAGCGGTTGGCATCGGTCGCCGAGAGCGTGAACGACCAGAGCGGCATACCGAACCGCCTGGTCAGCTCCGCACCGACCCACTGAGCGTCCTCGGTCGGGAGCATCGCCGTCAGCCCGCCGAGGTCGCCCATCCGTCGTTGCACCGCGGCCACGGTCGCCGCGGGCGAGTGCCCGGCCATCGCCCCGGTGTCACCGAGGGCGAAGTCGATGTAGGAATGCCCGTCGACGTCGTGGATCCGGTTGCCCGTGGCCAGGTCGAGGTAGAGCGGGAAGCCGCCACTCCACATGTTCATCCAGGTCATCGGCACGCGGCCGAACAGGTTGGTTGCGGCGGCATACGCGGCTCGGCTGCGTGGGTTCCGCTCCTCGTATGCCGCCTGCTCGGTCGCGAGGAGGGACGCAAGTCGGGTGCGGTCGATGACGGTCATGTCGCACGACGCTAGCGCCAGCCCCAAGGGCTCGTCCGGCACTCGACCCGACACCGGCTTGCGCGGCATACGGTGGGCTCCATGGCGAAGTCTCCCGTGGTTCCCCTCGCCCCCGGTATCTGGCGCATCCCGTTGCTCGGCGACTTCGTCAACGGCTTCGTCTTCCGCGACGACGACGGCCAGGTGACCCTCCTCGACATGGGGATCAAGGCGAGCGGGCCCAAGGTGATGGCCGGGCTGGCAGCGATCGGCTCGGCCCCGCAGGACGTCACCCGGCTGCTGCTCACCCACGCCCACCCCGACCACGCCGGGGGAGCGGCCCGCGTGGCGCTGGAGACCGGCCGGGCGTTCGGGATCCACGCCGAGGACGCGGCATACGCCCGCGCGGGGGTGTCACCGCCACGGGACGAGTCGTTCCGGCTCGGTCGCTTCCTCAACCGCTACGTGAGGCAGGGCTTCGACAAGGTTCCGGTCGAGGAGGAGCTGTCCGACGGCCAGGTGCTGCCGGTGGCCGGAGGGCTTCGCGCCGTGCACACGCCCGGCCACTCCCCGGGCCACTGCTCCTTCCTCCACGAGGGGAGCGGTGTCCTCGTGACCGGCGATGCGATCTTCAACGTGCGTGGGCTGCGGTGGCCGATCAAGACCTTCTGCACCAACTTCGTCATGACGACGCAGACTGCTCACCGACTCGCCGACCTCGACTACTCCGTGGCAGCCTTCACCCACGGTCCCGAGCTGCGCGACAACCCGCGCACGCACATCGGTCGGTTCCTCGCCAAGGCCGGCGTCGGACGAGGGAGCCGACCCTCCGAGCCGCTCTTCTAGAGTTGCCCCCATGGCCCCTCAACGCGTCCCCGAGGGCCCGCCCCCCGCCCCGGCCGTCCAGAAGCTGCGGATCCGCTACGCCAAGCGCGGGCGGCTCCGGTTCTCCTCTACCCGTGACTTCTCCCGGGCGATCGAGCGGGCGTTGCGCCGGGCCGGCGTGCCGATGGCCTTCAGCGCGGGCTTCCACCCGCACCCCAAGATCTCGTATGCCAACGGGGCACCGACCGGGGCCGCGAGCGAGGCCGAGTACTTCGAGATCTCCGTCGTCGAGCGGGTGGACCCCGAGTCGGTGCGTGCCGCGCTCGACGAAGCCCTTCCCGACGGCCTCGACGTCGTGGAGGTGGTCGAAGCGGGGCCGGGGGGGCTCGCCGACCGGCTCGAGGCGAGCAGGTGGCGGGTCGAGTTCCCCGGGGTCACCGCGGCCGAGGCCGAGGCCGGCATACGGGCCTTCCTCGACGCACCCTCCGCGCAGGTGACCCGTACCTTCAAAACCGGGCCCAAGACCTTCGATGTGCGCCCACCCGTCCTGTCCGCCGCGGTCGACCCGGTGGACGGGTCCGAGGCTTCCGGTATGCCGTGTGCGATACTGACCATGGTTGTGCGGCACACCACACCCGCCACACGACCCGACGACGTCCTGACCGCGCTGCGTGCGATCGGGTTCGCGCCTCCGACACCCGCAAGGGTGACCCGACTGGCGCAGGGCCCGCTGACCGCAACCGCCGGGGTGGCCGACCCATTGGCTGCCGACAAGAACACCGTCGCCCCCTGAGCGGTGCCGCGAGCCTCGCGAGCCGCCCGGGGAGACATACCGACTTCCGGGCCGGGGCGCCGCCTCGACTCGATCGACACCGATCGGCCACCAGCCGACGGGTGGCCCCAAGCCATCGGGTGTGGCGTCACAGGTGGCCGTGGAAGGACGCCGCTCATGGCATCCCACGACGAACCCAACGACACCACCGCCTCGGTCGACGCCGCGGACACCACCGCGCCTGCCGCCGCTGACAGTGCGCCCACCACGGCTGAGACTGCACCGGAGGCCGCCCCGCGTGCCGTCCGCAAGCGCACCGCCAAGAAGGCTGCGGCCAAGGTCACCACCGACGACGCCGACACCGCAGCCCCGGGCACGGACGAGGCCGTCGCTGCGGCACCCCGCAAGCGGGTCCGGAAGGCTGCCAAGGCCGCGGCGGCCCCGGTCGAGAGTGACGAGGTCCTCCCGCTGGAGGGACCGACCGGCGATGCGGTGACCGACGCTCCCTCCGACGACACCGCCGACGGCGCCGTGACGGACGCACCGGCCGAGCGACCCGCGAAGAAGGCCGCGCGGACGACCAAGACAGCTGCCAAGAAGACCAGCCGCCGACGCGGCGCGGCCACCGAAGCCCTCGTGGAAGCCCCGCTGGAGATCCCGGCCGACGTCGACGTCGACGTCGAGGTCGACGAAACGCTGGACGACGCGGGTGCCGAGGCCCCCGCTCCGGCTCCCACCTTCGGCGTGCTCTTCCAGGCGCCGGACCTCACGGCCACGCCGACCCGACGACGGGCCACCCGACCCAGGTCGGCGCCCGAGCCGAAGCCCGAGTCCGAGCCGGCCGAGGACGACGCCGTGCTGGCCCCCACCGAGGCCGCCGCCTCCGAGCCCGACACCGGGGCCGACACCGGGGCCGAGGCCGATGCGCTCGGCGACGGCTCGGGTGACGGTGAGTCCGCAGCCAGCCGCCGCCGGCGTCGCCGCGGTGGCAAGGGTCGACGCGGACGGGCCGGCGACGGCGACGACGCGGTCGCGACCGAGGCGCCTGCTGGCGCATCCGACGGCGAGTCCACGACCGGTCCGGCCGACGACACTGACCAGGACGACGACGAGGGTGGCAGCGCGAGCAGCCGGCGTCGTCGGCGCCGCCGCCGCTCAGGAGCCGGGACCGGCGACAACGACGACCCGCCCGGCACCGTCACCAAGGTCCGCGAGCCGCGTGCCCGCGACGAGGTCACCGGAGTCAAGGGCTCGACCCGGCTCGAGGCCAAGAAGCAGCGCCGCCGCGAGGGCCGCGAGGCGGGCCGTCGCCGCACGATCATCACCGAGGCCGAGTTCCTCGCCCGCCGCGAGAGCGTCGAGCGGGTCATGGTCGTCCGCGACAAGGACTCCCGCACCCAGATCGCCGTCCTCGAGGACGACATCCTCGTCGAGCACTACGTCTCCCGCGAGACCAACGGCTCGATGGCGGGCAACATCTACCTCGGGCGGGTCCAGAACGTCCTGCCATCGATGGAGGCGGCCTTCGTCGACATCGGCAAGGGCCGCAACGCCGTCCTGTATGCCGGTGAGGTCAACTGGGACGCGGCCGGGCTGGAGGGCAACCAGCCCAAGCGGATCGAGAACGCCCTCAAGTCCGGCGACTCGGTCCTCGTCCAGGTCACCAAGGACCCGATCGGCCACAAGGGCGCTCGCCTCACCTCGCAGATCTCGTTGCCCGGCCGCTACCTCGTCTACGTGCCCGAGGGCTCGATGACGGGCATCTCGCGCAAGCTCCCCGACACCGAGCGCAACCGCCTCAAGGCGATCCTGCGCGAGGTCGTGCCCAACACGGCCGGTGTCATCGTCCGCACGGCGGCCGAGGGTGCGAGCGAGGAGGAGCTGCGCGCCGATGTCGAGCGGCTCACCCAGGCCTGGGACAAGATCAAGACCAAGTCCGAGACCGCCCAGGGCAAGAAGGGCTCCGGGGGCGGCGCCCCGCTGCTCGTCCACGGCGAGCCGGACCTCACGGTCCGGGTCATCCGCGACATCTTCAACGAGGACTTCGCGTCGCTCGTCGTCCAGGGCGACAAGGCCTGGGGTGAGGTCCGCGGCTACGTCGAGGACGTCGCGCCCGACCTCGCCGACCGGGTCACCAAGTGGACCGCCGAGGGTGACGTCTTCACGGCGCACCGCGTGCACGAGCAGCTCGCCAAGGCGATGGACCGCAAGGTCTGGTTGCCGAGCGGCGGCTCCCTGGTGATCGACCGCACCGAGGCCATGACCGTCGTCGACGTCAACACCGGCAAGTTCGTCGGCTCCGGCGGCAACCTGGAGGAGACGGTCACCAAGAACAACCTCGAGGCGGCCGAGGAGATCGTCCGCCAGCTCCGGCTGCGCGACATCGGCGGCATCATCGTCATCGACTTCATCGACATGGTCCTGGAGTCCAACCGTGACCTCGTCGTACGCAGGCTGCTGGAGTGCCTCGGACGCGACCGCACCAAGCACCAGGTCGCCGAGGTCACTTCGCTGGGCTTGGTCCAGATGACCCGCAAGCGCGTCGGGTCCGGCCTCATCGAGGTCTTCTCCGAGCCCTGCGAGCACTGCCACGGCCGCGGCATCATCATCCACAGCGAGCCGATCGAGCGCGGGCTCGAGGGCGGCGACCACGGCGGTTCGCACCAGCACGGCGGCTCGGCCAACGGTGGCGGCAACACCGGCGGCGGCAACACCGGCGGCGGCCGAGGGACCAGCGCCGCCCGCCGCGGTCGCGAGGACTCCCGCCGGACCGAGAACCCGCAGTCTGCCGCTGCCCACAGCGGCCCGACGGCGGCCCAGATCGCCGCGGCTGCCCATGCGGCAGCGATGAAGAAGGTCGTCCCCGTCCCGGGACCCGACGTCGCCCAGGACGAACCGACCCAGATCGTCCTCGAGGTCGACACCACCGAGCAGCTGCTGGGTTCCGAACCCGGCGGCGGCCTGGACACAACCCAGCAGGTGCTGGTCTCCGAGCCGACCGAACCCGAGCCCGACCGCGAACCCGAGCCCGCGGCATACGTCCCGGCCCCGGTGGTGGTCACTGCGCCCAGGCGCCGAAAGCGCGGCCGGGTCGTGGCCCCAGCCGGCCCCCCGCGTCACCCCGACTCGGCCGGTTTGGAGAACCCCTCCACCGACCGGTAGATTTGACCCTTGGTGCGCCCACCGAGCCGATGTCCTCGCAAGAGGGTCGCTATCAGCCGGTCACCGTAGAGCGCGTGCCACCGTGAAGACGAAAGTGAGAAACCCGTGTACGCGATTGTGCGCGCAGGCGGTCGCCAGGAGAAGGTCTCCGTCGGCGACGTCCTCATCATCGACAAGGTCGCTGGTGAGGCCGGGAGCAGCCTGGAGCTGACCCCGATCCTCCTTGTCGATGGTTCGACCGTGACCAGCGATGCTTCCGCGCTCGCCAAGGTCAAGGTGACGGCCGAGGTCGTCAAGCCGACCAAGGGCCCGAAGATCACCATCCTCAAGTACAAGAACAAGACCGGCTACCGCAAGCGGCAGGGTCACCGTCAGCACTCGACCCAGATCCGCGTCACGGCGATCGACGCCTGAGCGTCGGTCCACGGACTTCTCACCAAGGAGCACAGCAACATGGCACACAAGAAGGGTGCGTCCTCGACCCGCAACGGTCGTGACTCCAACTCCCAGCGCCTCGGCGTCAAGCGGTTCGGCGGCCAGGCCGTCAACGCCGGCGAGATCCTCGTCCGCCAGCGCGGCACGCACTTCCACCCAGGCAACGGCGTCGGTCGCGGAGGCGACGACACGCTGTTCGCGCTCGTGGCCGGTGCGGTCGAGTTCGGCACGCGCGGCCGTCGCCGCGTCGTCAACATCGTCCCGGCGGAGACCGCCGCCGAGTGACACGTATGCCGGGTGCTCGCCACCCGGCACCACCTCACCTGGAGGGGCGGGACCGGCACACGGCCCCGCCCCTCACCCGTTTCCTCCTCAACCCTCTCGTCTGCCCCTCACCCCTCACGTCTACCCCGCTCACGTCACCCGTCGCCCCCGCACGTCTACGCATCCGTACCCTCCCCGCCAGACCCGACGCCCGTCCGCCCGCCTCACCTTCCCCGCACGTGCGGGGTTATTCAGGTCAAGTAGCCCGACCAGCCTGAACAACCCCGCACGTGCGGGGAGGAGCTGGGCGGCCGAGGGCCGGTTGACCCCCAGGGGACATCTCCCCATCGGCCGACGCCGGCCCGGGCGCCTACTCTGAACCCTGTCCGTACCCACCGAAAGCCGAGCACCTCATGACCACCTTCGTCGACCGCGTCGTCCTGCACGTGGCCGCCGGCGACGGCGGTCACGGCGTCGCGTCGGTCAAGCGGGAGAAGTTCAAGCCGCTCGGCGGACCCGACGGCGGCAACGGCGGCAAGGGCGGCTCGGTCGTCATCGCGGTCGACCCGCAGGCGACGACGCTCCTGGACTACCACCACACCCCGCACCGCCGGGCCGCCAACGGTCGCCCCGGCGCCGGTGACGAGCGCAACGGCGGCGACGGCGCCGACCTGGTCCTGCCCGTGCCCGAAGGCACGGTCGTGTCGACGCCGTTCGGTGAGGTGCTCGCCGACTTGGTCGGCCAGGGAGCGACGTTCGTGCTGGCTCGCGGAGGTCGTGGCGGTCTCGGCAACCGCGCGCTCGCCAGCCCGCGCCGCAAGGCCCCGGGCTTTGCGCTGCTCGGTGAGCCCGGCGAGAGCATCGACGTCGTCCTGGAGCTGAAGTCGCTCGCCGATGTCGCCCTGATCGGCTTCCCGAGCGCCGGCAAGTCCTCGCTCGTCTCGGTGCTGTCGGCGGCCCGGCCGAAGATCGCCGACTACCCGTTCACGACGCTCGTCCCCAACCTGGGCGTCG
>Ga0209811_10000412_pt1 | contig 18417 bp, 19 predicted proteins | sample Coa_R1_6_FD_187161 | JGI IMG/M metagenome (GOLD analysis project Ga0209811, IMG submission 187161) | Surface soil microbial communities from Centralia Pennsylvania, which are recovering from an underground coalmine fire. - Coalmine... | ecosystem: Environmental > Terrestrial > Soil >...
GGTGTGGATCCTGCGCAAGTTCCTCACCGAGCTGAACCCGATCGAGGCGATGGAGTTCCTGGTCGCCAAGATGAGCGACACCAAGACGAACAAGAAGTTCCTGGAGAACATGAACTCGTAGGACACTGCGCGCGGTGGGCGCGGGAGGGAGCCATGCCCGATTCCGGCCCGTGGCGGTTCTTCGTCGACACCTACGACACCGAGCGGCTGAAGACGCTCGCGACGTGGTCTTCGTTCCGCGATGACGACCTGCGCTTCCGTTGCGCGGAGCGCGCGCGCACGCCGCTCGAGCACATGGTCCACCAGTGCGTCTCGGAAGACACGTGGATGCGCACGATGCTCGGCATCGAGCTGGCACTCCCGACACTGCCCGCCGACGAAAGCCGGCTCGGCTTCATGCGCCACTACGCGACCGCCTCGGCCCAGCGCCAGGCGCGCCTTGCAGGAATGTCCGCGGAGTGGTGGCAAGGGAACACGAACTTCTTCGATGTGGAGAGATCCCGCGCCTGGGTGTTCCTCCGCCGGATCGCGCACAGCGCACACCATCGCGGCCAGTTGACCGTGCTGTTGCGCCTGCTCGGACGCCCCGTGTACTCCACTTACGGACCCACGGCAGACACCGGCGGACTGTTCGCGAACCACGCCCCGACCGTCTACCGCTACCACGACGTCGACGAGCTGCTCACGGCCGAGGCCGACGGCGGCGCCTGGCCGGCGCTCCCGGGCCCCGGCGAGAAGCCGGTCACGGAGCGACCCTAGGGCCCCTGGTCGCGATTCGGCTGCTCGAAACACAGCTCCGAAGGTCATGGGAGGCGCGGCAAATGGACACCCGCGGCGCGATGCCCCATAATCCCCGACCCTACTTTTACCCAGGCGGAGCGCTCGGGACACCCCCGCTTCCCGCCGCCGGACCCGGTCGAGACCGGGCAGAACCGGCGTCGGGCCGGGCCCCGGGGAACGCCGCCGAGAGCGGAGAGGCTTCACATGAAAGCCGGCATCCATCCGGTCTACGAGACCCGCAAGTTCCACTGCTACGGCTGTGGGACGGAGTGGACCACGCGCACCACGCTCAAGCCCACGAGCGGTGACGGCATGGTGCACTTGGACATCTGCTCCAACTGCCACCCGTTCTTCACCGGCAAGCAGAAGCTGCTCGACAAGGCAGGCCGCGTGGATCGCTTCCGCAAGCGCTACGCGAAGGTCACGCCCGCCGAGTCCACCGACAAGTAGCGGTCCTTCTCCGGCTCCCGTTCGCACGCGGTCTCCACGCGTGCCGGGAGCCGTGTTCAATTCATCCCGGAGGCTCCATGCCGTTCCTGCCGCTCGGCGGCCAGGCCGTGATCGAGGGCGTGATGATGCGCTCGCCGACGCAGGTCGCGGTGGCCGTGCGCCGTCCCGACGGCTCGCTCGGCTACCTCGAGCGGCGGTTCGAGTCGATCACGCGCCGCGTGAAACTGCTGGGGCTGCCGGTCGTGCGTGGCGCGGTGTCCCTGTTCGAGACGCTCGCGCTCGGCATCACCGCGCTCAACTTCAGCGCCGACGAGGCTTCCCGCGACGGGGGTGGCACCGCGGAAAAGCCGAGCGCGTGGGTGAGCGCGCTCCAGTACCTGGTGGTCGCGGTGTCGCTCGCGCTCGGCGTGCTGTTCTTCGTCGTCCTGCCGGCCAAGCTCACCGGCTGGCTCGGGTTCGAGGACCGCTGGCGGTTCGGGCTCGTGGACGGCGGCTTCCGGCTGCTCGCGTTCGTCTCGTACCTGTGGCTCATGTCGCAGTGGAAGGAGATGGCGCGCGTGCTCGGCTACCACGGCGCCGAGCACAAGGCCATCCATGCGCTCGAAGCCGGCGCGCCGCTGACGCCCGAGAGCGTGCAGACGTTCCCGCGCCTCCACCCGCGCTGCGGCACCACGTTCCTGTTCATCGTCGTCATCATCAGCATCGTGGTGTTCACGTTCATTGGGAAGCCCGCGAACATCTGGCAACACCTGGTGCGCGTCGCGTGCATGCCGCTGATCGCCGGCGTCGCGTTCGAGTTCATCCGGCTCTCGGGCAAGTACTTCGACAAGCCGTTCGTGAGGGCGCTGGCGTGGCCCGGCATGCAGTTCCAGCTCCTCACCACGCGCGAGCCCGATCTCCAGATGTGCGCGGTGGCGATCGCGTCGCTCGAGAAGGTGTTGAGCGATCCCGCGATCGAGGCCGCGCGCAAGGCCGGGGGCTTGAAGGAAGTGAGCTTCGTCCAGTGATCGACGCCACGCTGCTGCAGGCGCTCGCGCGCGTGGAGGCGCGCTTCGCCGAGCTGGACCGGCTCTTGTCCGAGCCCGACGTGGCGCGCGACCCGAAGAGGCTGCGCGATCTGTCGCGGGAGCGTGCCAGGCTCGCGCGCACGGTCGAAGTCTCAGAAAGCTACAAGCGGCTGCAAAGAACGCTCGCCGACGACCGCGCCGCGATCGCCTCGGGCGACGCCGAGCTGGCCGAGCTGGCGCGCGCCGAGCTGCCCGAGCTCGAGGCCCGCGACGCGACGCTGGCGGCGGAGCTGAAGACGCTGCTGCTCCCGCGCGATCCCGACGACGACAAGAACGTCATCGTCGAGGTCCGCGGCGGCGTCGGCGGCGAGGAGGCGGCGCTGTTCGCGGCCGACCTCTACCGGCTCTACAGCAAGTACGCGGAGAAGAAGCGCTGGAAGCAGGAGGTGCTCTCCGTCACCGAGGCCGAGGCGGGCGGCTTGAAGGAGATCATCTTCTCGCTCGAGGGCGACGGCGTGTACCGCGAGATGAAGTTCGAGTCCGGCGTCCACCGCGTGCAACGCGTGCCCGCGACCGAGGCCTCCGGGCGCATCCACACCTCGGCGGCCACGGTCGCGGTGCTGCCCGAGGTCGAGGACGTGGACGTGGAGATCGCGGAGAAGGACATCCGCGTCGACGTCTACCGCGCCGGCGGCCCCGGCGGCCAGGGTGTCAACACCACCGACTCGGCCGTGCGCATCACGCACCTCCCGACCGGGCTCGTCGTCACCTGCCAGGACGAGCGCTCGCAGATCAAGAACCGGGCGAAGGCGATGAAGGTGCTGCGCGCACGGCTCTACGACCTGAAGCTCCAGGAGCAGCAGCAGAAGCAGGCGGCGGCGCGCAAGTCGCAGGTCTCCACGGGCGACCGCAGCGCCAAGATCCGCACCTACAACTTCCCGCAGAGCCGCGTCACCGATCACCGGATCGGGTTCACGCTCCACTCACTACCGGAGTTCATGGAGGGCGGGATCGGTGAGCTGGTGAACGCGCTGATCGAGGCCGACGCGGCGGAGCGACTGGCGGAGTTGGCGGGCGGGAGCTGATCGGGGCGAGGGCGCCGCAGCTGACGCCCCCGTTCGCGACCCGAGCACGGCGGCGCCCGTTCGACACAGGACACGCGCGCGCGGGACATGCGGTTGAACGCGGCACGAGCGATGCAGTGACCCTGCGCGACCCCGGTGCCGGAGTCGCGCACCATGACCTCTTCGTCCATCGCCCCCACGTCGGCCCGGCCCGTGGACCTGGGCGAGGCGCGCGTGCGTGTCACCGCGCTGCTCGTGGCCACGATGTGGTTCGACGTCTTGTATGGGGCCGCGCAGGCGGGCCGCGCCCATACGCCGTGGATCGTGGCCCTCGCGGGGCTCTGCGCGCAGCTCGCGTTCACCGCTGCCGAGGCGGCCGTCGCGCTTGTGGGCTGGCGAGCGATGGGAAGGAACGTTCGCTTCGTCGCGCTCGCCACCCGGCTGCTCGTCGCCTCCGCGGCCGAGACGCTGGCCGTGGGCATCGCTTCGGGGCGCACGTACCTGCCGCGCGAGTGGGCGCTCCTGCTCGCAGGGCCGCGGGCCGTCGAGCCGACGGGCCCGTTACACGGGCTCGCCACGGCGTTCGCGGCGACCGGCGTTCTGGCAATCGTGCGCATGCTCGCCTCCGCAGCGCTCCAGGCGCGCGCCGCGCGTGCGAGCTTCGCCGCGGCGCTCGCGCTCGTGCTCGCGATGTGGCTCGTCTCGCGGCTCGCCGTGTGGTGGGCGGTCGATCTCCTGCAGGGGCGGAGCTTCCAATGAGCGCGCGCACCAGTACCGCGCTGGCGCTCGTGGCCGCTGCCGTCCTCGCGCTCGGCCTCGCCTGGTGGCGCGACGGCGCGCGACCCTACGAGACGCCCGTGTGGAAGCCGGCGCGCTTCGTCCAGCTCGTACCCGCCACGAAGGCCGACCGCGAGCGCTGGCTCGTCGCGGTCAACCTTCGCTGCCCGCACTGCCAGGCTCACCTGCGTGCGCTCGCGAATCGCATCGCCACGCGCCCGCGGCCGCCCGCACTCGGCGTGATCCTCGTCGACCAGGGCGTGCGGCCGAAGCGGCTGGCCCTGGGCGTGCCACTCCCGGCGGGCGCGTGGTGGGACAGCGCGCAGGTGTGGCGCGACAAATGGGGGCGCCGCATGTACGGCGAGACGTTCCGGTTCGACACGCGCGGGCGGCTGCTCTCGGCCACGCCCGTGGGCACGGTCCCCGACAGCACCGGCTCCCGGATGTGAACCGACCCGCGCCCTCCGGGTCACACCAGGAAGGAGTGGCCCATGAACACTCGTGGCATCCGCCGCCGGCCCGGCTTCGCCGGCGCCGCGGCGCTCGTCATGCTCTCGTTGACCCTGTCGCTCGGCGCACAGCCGGCACGCGCCGACGGTGGCGACGACACGGCTGACGGCTGGAAGAAGGTGATCGCGTTCGCGCGCTGCGCGCTCAACGTGTTCCGCGCGGTGACGCCGACCGATTGGATGGTGGCGGCGGCCGATTGCGGCCGGCTCGTGCTCGAGGAGCCGACGTGGCCCGGAGGTCAGCCATGAGCGCGGTCCACGCCCCGAGGCGGCCCGGTCACCTTCTCGCCCAGCGCATGATCATCGGCGTGCTCGTCCTGTCGCTGCTCTCGGGCGGCGCCGTTCGTACGGCGCGGGCTGATGGCGACGGCACGGCCGAGTCCAAGGTCGGCGTGCTCATGGCGGTGGTGTGCGGGTACGCGCTCAAGCTCGTGCTCCCCGCGCCGGTGCCGTGGGCCGGCGTGGCGGCCGCGGCGTGCATGTTCGCGTTCCTCGACGCGGCGGCATCGCCCGACTAGCCACAAGCAGTGCCCGCGCGGCGCTCGCCCGCTATGCTCGTGCCATGGCGACCACGGTGGGCGAAGCGCTGCGCGGGGCCGCGCGGCGGCTGGCGGCAGTCGGCGCACCCGCGAGCGACGCCGAGGAGCTGCTCTCGCGGCTCCTCGGCGTCGGCCGCGGCGACCTGCGCACGCGTGTCGGCGCACCCCTCGAGGCCGAGCTCGTGAGCAAGCTGGAAGAACAGCTCGCCAGGAGGCTCGCCGGCGAGCCCGTTCAGTACATCACCGGCCGCGCCGCGTTCCGTTCGCTCGATCTCGCCGTGGATCGCCGCGTGCTCGTGCCGCGGCCCGAGACCGAGTGGCTGGTCGAGGCGGTGCTCGAGTACCTGGTAGCGCGCGCGCCTTCGGCACGCCCACCGCGAGTCCTCGACCTCGGCACCGGCTCCGGCTGCATCGCGCTCTCGATCGCCCACGAGTATCCGCGCGCCGATGTCGTGGCCACCGACGCGAGCGAGGATGCGCTCCAGGTGGCGCGCGCCAACGCCGAGGCGCTGGGGCTTCGCGTCACGTTCCTCCGTGGCGAGTGGCTGGAAGCGCTCGCGACCGACGAGCGCTTCGACGTGATCGTGGCGAACCCGCCCTACATCTCGCCGCGCGAAGCGGAAGCGCTGCCGCGAGACGTGCACGACTTCGAGCCGCACGCGGCGCTGTTCGCCGGCGACGACGGGCTCTCGGACCTGCGCGAGATCGTCGACGAGGCCCCGCGCCACCTGCGCGCGGGCGGGCTCCTGGCGCTCGAGCTGGACGAGACGCGCGCGGCCGAGGTCGCGGGTTGGTTCGATGGCGCCCGCGACTGGCGCGGCGCGGAGCTGCGTCCGGACCTGGCCGGGCGGCCGCGGATGCTGTTGGCAACGCGTGAACACGGGCCCGCGATAGCACCGGCACAGTGGGGCGAGGAGGGCTAGAATGGCGGGACCCCACTGACCGCCCCAACCCCGAGGTCCTTCCAATGTCCGAGACCGCGTTGCTCGCCGACATCGCCGCTCGTGGCTACGCCCACCCCGACGTGTTGGTCACCACCGAATGGGTGGCCCAGAACCTCAAGAACCCGGACGTCCGCATCATCGAGTCCAATGAGGACTCCCTGCTCTATCCCGCGGCCCACATCCCGGGCGCGGTGCAGGTGGACTGGGCGCTCGACCTGAACGACACCATCCGCCGCGACTACGTGGATCGCGCGGGGTTCGAAAAGCTGCTGGGGAAGATCGGCGTCACCCGCAACACCACGGTGGTGTTCTACGGCGACAAGAACAACTGGTGGGCCACTTACGCGTTCTGGGTGTTCCAGCTCTTCGGCCACACGAACGCCAAGGTCATGGACGGCGGCCGGCTCAAGTGGGAGAAGGAGAACCGGCCGATGACGCGCGAGGTGCCGACCTACGCCGCGACCAAGTACCAGGCCCCCGAGCGCGACGACTCGCGCATCCGCGCCTTCCGCGACGAGGTGGTGTCGCACATGCGCGCACACAAGAAGATGGTGGACGTGCGGAGCCCGCAGGAGTACTCGGGCGAGCGCACGCACATGGCGGAGTACCCGCAGGAGGGCGTGCTGCGCGGCGGCCACATCCCCGGCGCCAAGAACGTGCCCTGGGCACGCGCTGCGAATCCGGAGGACGGCACGTTCAAGGATGCCGCCGGCCTGCGCGCCATCTACGAGAATGAGATCGGGCTGAAGCCCGAGGACGACGTCATCGCCTACTGCCGCATCGGCGAGCGCAGCAGTCATACCTGGTTCGTGCTCACGTACCTGCTGGGCTACAAGCGGGTGCGGAACTACGACGGGAGCTGGACCGAATGGGGCAACGCGGTGGGCATGCCGATCGAGAAGCCTTGAGCGGCGCGCCGCAGGCGGGCGACGCCGAGGCGCTCCCGGCGCCGCTCGCCGCCGTGGTCAAGGAGTTCGATGGCGCCGACCGCGGGCTGCGCACGGAGATGCTGATCGAGTACGCCGACCAGTTCGAGTCGGTGCCCGCAACGGTCGCGACGCGGCCGTTCCCGGAGTCGGCGCGCGCGCCGCGGTGCGAGTCCGAGGCGTACGTGTTTGCCACGGACCGCGCCGACGGCACGCTGGACCTGTGGTTCGCGGTGGAGAACCCGCAGGGTCTCTCGGCGAAGGCGTGGGGAGCGATCCTCGACGACACGCTCTCGGGCCAGCCTCTGGAGCAGGTTGCGCGCGTGCCGCAGGACACGATCTTCAAGATCTTCGGCCGGGACATCTCGATGGGGAAAGGCCAGGGCCTGATCGGCATGCTCGAGGTGGTGCAGCACGAGGCGCGGCGGCGGCTGCAGCGGCGCGGCGCGAGCGGGGCCGTGTAGCGGTTCCAAAGGAGGGCGTCCCATGTATGCGATCGCGGGAGTGACCGGCCACACGGGCAGGGCGGCGGCGGAGACGTTGCTGGGCAACAAGCAAGGCGTGCGCGTGATCGTGCGCGACGCGAAGCAGGGCGAGCCGTGGAAGGCGCGCGGCGCCGAGGTGGCCGTGGCGTCGTTCACCGACCACACCTCGCTCACGCAGGCGCTCACCGGTGCCCAGGGCGCCTACCTGCTCGTGGCGCCCGGCATCCGCTCCGAGGACCTGTTGGCGGCACAGCACGCGATGGTGGAAGCCATGTCCCAGGCGGTGCGGAAGAGCGGCCTCCCGCACCTCGTGTTCCTGTCCTCGGTCGGGGCCGAGCTGGCCGACGGCACGGGGCCTGTGCGCGGCCTGCACAAGGCCGAGGCGACGCTGACGAAGGCGGGGAAGAACGTGACGTTCCTTCGTCCCGGGTACTTCTTCGAGAACTTCGCCGCGGTGCTGCCGGCGACGCAGGGCGGTGTGCTGCCCACGTTCTTTGCGCCGGGCAAGTCGATTCCCATGGCCGCGACGGCAGACGTCGGACGGATCGCCGCCGAATGCCTGCTCGAGCCCGCCACCGGGACGCGCGTCGTCGAGATCGCCCATTCGCCCGATCACACGCCCGAGGACATCGTCGCCACGCTCACCGAGATCCTCGGCCGCCCGATAGCGCCCCAGTTCGGGCCGCTCGACGCCGTGGTCCCGACCTTCACCTCGATGGGCATGTCCAAGAGCACCGCGGAGCTCTACCGCGAGATGATCAGTGCCCTGAACACCGGCCGCATGCGCCACCAGGGCCCGCCGGCGCTCCGCCGCTTCTGCCAGCTCGGCCCGGCCGATGTGCTGCGCGGCCTGCTGGCGGCGACGCCCGCGCACGCCTGAAAGCCGAGGGCGCCGGCAGACAACCCTGCCGGCGCCTGCTCGGTCCCCGCGTCGTGGGTTCCGCGGGGCTCAGTCGTGGTCCTCGGTCTCGATCTTCGTCGCCGCGATCGTGCCGGTGGAGTCCACCGGGCCCTTGGCCTCGAGGTGCACGTTCGGCGCCACGAGCGCGACGCCCATGGTGGCGCTGCTCGTAACCACGCGCCTCCCCTCCAGCGTGAAGGAGAAGTTCGGGGTGGTGCCGGTGAGCGCGGTGACCAGGCCCTCGACCGAGGCCTTCTCGACGCGGTGATGTTCGCGGTCGTCGTCGCCAGATTCCGACAAGCCAGACACTTTCGTCGCCAGGAACGGCGCCGCCACGGACTTGGTTTTCACCTCGATGAACGCACCGTTCGCGAGCCCGGTGGGCAGGTGCTTGAGCCTGGTGCTCGAGTCGGTCGTGAACGACAGGCCGCGCAGCTTGAACTTCTGCGTGGGAGCAGCACCGGTCAGGCCCGTCACCTGGCCCTTGATCTCGAACGGGTAGGTCACCTCGGTCGCGCGCGTGCTGAGCGCCACCAGGATCAGGGCGCTGGCAGCGAGGATGACGAGTCGGTGTGGACGGAGCACCATCGAGGAGTCTCTCGTGTCGGACTGGGAGCCGATATGAAAGCACGTCCGGACCCGGCCCGATATAGGAATTTTCGTGTAGCCGCGCGGCAGCGGGAATGTGTGTTAGTGCAAGTAATGCGAGTCCTTCTCGCCCGCGCGGATCGCCACCTTGAGCGTGTTGGCCTTGGAGGGGATGGGGCAGTTGTAATAGGGACTCGTGGCGCAGGCCGGGTTGTAGCAGTAGTTGAAATCCACGAGCCAGGCGCCGTTGGGGAGGGGCTGGGGATCGAGGTACCGACCCACGGAATAGGTCTCGCCGCCGGTCGTGGCGTCGCGGAAGAAGATGCTCACGCTCTTCTCGTCCACGCCCGGCTCGAGCAGCCGGTGGGCCTCGAGCCGCACCGGTTTCCCGTTCACCGCGAGGTCGAACCAGCCCGCCAGCACCGCGCGACGGGCGTTGCCCCGCGTGCTCATGATGACCGTGGTGTCGGCCTTGGGGTTCGGCGTGAGGAAGGCCACGAACCGATACGCGAAGTCGGGCGGGTACCACGCCAGCCCGTGGTACTTGGCAAAGGCCGGGCTCTTGGGGTCGAACACGATCAACGCCGGGAAGCGCTGGTGGGAGAGGCGCACCATGAACCTACCGACGCGGACGAACCCCGGCGGGAGCGTCGCCGAGCGGAGCGCGTCGTCGCGCACGAGGAAGTGGGCGGTGTCGTCCACGGCCTCGACCCGGAACGAATCGCCCGCCACGGTCACCCTCAGGTGGTGTGCGGCCACCTCGGGATCGTCGACGCGCAGGTCACAGTCGGCGGCGCGGCCGAGGACCAGCGCCGTCTTCTCGCCGAAGTCCGTTCGCGCCACCGCGGCCAGGTAGGAGGTCGGGCCCTCGCGCAGCTGCTTCTCGGTGTCGGCGCGGTCCTTCTCGTAGACGGCGCGGATCGAATCCGCCGCGACCGGGAACACCTTCACCGGGCCCGCGCCCTTCGCGGCGCGTGCCGCGTCCAATGTGGTGACGCTCAGCAGCAGCGCGATCACGCATGAGCGCATCGTGGCTCTCCGATCGGAGGATGGGAACGCGTCCGCGGAACCTATCGTGGTCATGACAGGGTGTGTCACGCATTCCGCAGCGGCTGTGTTTGCAGGTCAACGCGATTCGCGACAGCAACATCGTCGGACGACACGCCCGGCGGATTGCCCTCGAGCGTTCGACCTAGCATAATGCCCGCTTCCACACCTGCTTACGCACTCACTCGCGCCGGGACAGGGACCGCACTCGGCTTTGGGCACATTCTTGCTGGGAGCACCGGCGCATGGAAGCCGCCACCCCGATGCCGCCGGCCGGTACGGCCACTGAGAAAGTCCCCATGGACGCGCTGGTCATCCAGGGAGGCCGCCGCCTGTCCGGGCGCGTGGCCATCAGCGGGGCGAAGAACGCCGCGCTGCCCGTGATGGCCGCGACCCTGATCTCGCCCGGGGTGCACAAGCTCCGGAACGTTCCCGACCTGCGCGACACGCGCACGTTCGCCGCCGTGCTGGGCAAGCTCGGCGCAAAGGTCCGCTTCGAAGGCGACCTCTGCACCATCGACTCCACGCACGTGAACAGCGTCGAGGCGCCCTACGAGCTGGTGAAGACGATGCGCGCCAGCATCTACGTGCTGGGGCCCCTGCTCGCGCGCCTGGGCGGCGCCAAGGTGTCGCTGCCGGGCGGCTGCGCGTGGGGGCCGCGCCCCGTGAACCTGCACCTGGCCGGCCTGGCCGCGATGGGCGCCAACCTCGAGATCGAACACGGCTACATCGTCGGCAGGGACGTCAAGCTCCACGGCACGCACTTCACGTTCGACATCGTCTCCGTGGGCGCCACGGCCCAGCTGATGATGGCTGCGGTGACCGCGCAGGGCACGACCGTCCTGGACAACGTCGCGATCGAGCCCGACATCACCGTGCTGGGCGAGGTGCTGGTGGCCTGTGGCGCGCGCATCGACGGCCTGGGCACGCGCCGCCTGGTCATCCACGGCGTGCGCGACCTCAAGCTGATCGACACCACGATCATCCCCGACCGGATCGAGGCCGCGACGTTCGCTGCCGCGGCGGTGATCACCGGCGGCAGCATCACGCTCGAGCGCGTCATCCCCGACCACTTCGAGGCCGCGCTCCGGAAACTCGAGGAGGCCGGCGGCAACGTCGTGCGCGAGCACGACGAGGTCACGGTGACCGGCCGTGGCCGGCCCGAGGCCGTGGACGTGACCACGCAGGTGTTCCCCGGCTTCCCCACCGACATGCAGGCGCAGATGATGGCGGTGGCGTCGATCGCGAACGGCACCAGCGTGATCGAGGACACGATCTACTTGGACCGCTTCTCGCACGTGGCCGAGCTGCAGCGCCTCGGCGCGCGCATCGAGCTCAAGAACAACGTCGCGGTGGTGAAGGGCGTGGAGAAGCTCTCCGGCGCGCCGGTCATGGCCACCGACCTGCGCGCGAGCGCAGCGCTCGCGCTGGGCGCGCTCGTGGCCGAGGGCGAGACACGCATCTCGCGCATCTACCACCTCGACCGCGGCTACGAGAAGTTCGATCACAAGCTGACACAGCTCGGCGCACGCGTCGAACGCGTGCAGGAGTAGCCCGCTCGCTTCCTGGCGCACAAGGGACGGGCCCATTACGCCCGGCCCCCGGCCTCGTCTATTCTGCCCACATGCTCGACGCCATCGTAGCGCTCTATTCGCGAACTCTTGGAAGCCCGCCCGACAAGGTGCTACCGCTCCGGACCGACGGGTCCCAGCGGCGGTACTTCCGGCTGACGGGGAGCGGGCCCGCGTCCGTGGTCGGTGCTCACGGGCCGGATGCGGACGAGAATCGGGCGTTCCTCGCGTACTCGCGTTCCCTGCGGGGGGCCGGACTCCCGGTGCCCGAGATCTACGCCGCCGACGAAGGGCTCGGCGTCTGGCTCGAGGAGGACCTCGGCGACACCACGCTGTTCGACGTGCTGTCCGCAGCCCGTGCTGCCGTCGGCGGAGAGTTCCCGGCGGCGGTGCTTGCGAGCTACGAGCGTGTCGTGGACGTGCTACCGCGTTTCCAGGCGGACGGCGCGCGGGTCATCGACTTCACGCTCGCGTATCCGCGTCCGGCCTTCGACGCCCAGTCGATGCTGTGGGACCTCAACTACTTCAAGTACCACTTCCTCAAGCTGGCGCACGTTCCATTCAGTGAGCAACGACTCGAGAACGACTTCGCCCGCCTGGTGGAGCACCTCCTGGCGGCGGACACGGGCTACTTCCTCTACCGCGATTTCCAGTCCCGCAACATCATGCTGCGGGGCGGCCAGCCCTGGTTCGTCGACTACCAGGGCGGCCGGCGCGGCGCCGCTCAATACGATATCGCGTCGCTGCTCTACGACGCCAAGGCCGACCTGCCCGAGGCGGTGCGTGCCCACCTGCTCGAGCGATATGTCGATGCGCTCGTCCGGCACACGGGCGCCGACCCCGCCCGCTTCCTCGAGCACTATCCCGGCTACGTCCTGATCCGGATCATGCAGGCGATGGGCGCCTACGGATACCGCGGGTTCTTCGAGCGGAAGCCGCGCTTCCTCGAGAGCGTGCCCTACGCGGCGCGCAACGTCGCCCGTCTGCTGGATCAGGGTCTGCCTGTGGACCTCCCCGAGCTCGAGAACGCCTTCCGCTATATCGTGGAGCATTGGGCCCAGCGCGAGAGCCCGGTCACCGCGTTGCCCGGGCTGCACGTGCGCGTGAGCAGCTTCAGCTATCGCGACGGCGTGCCCGCGGACGATTCCGAACATGGGGGCGGATTCGTGTTCGACTGCCGCTCACTGTCCAACCCGGGGCGGCTTCCGGAACTGGCGGGGCGGATCGGCACCGATCCCGCCATTGCCGGGTTCCTCGAGGCCCTGCCGGAGACGGAGATGTTCTGGCGTCACGTCACCGCCCTGGTGGATGCGCACATCGCCAACTTCCGCGAGCGGAACTTCTCCGACTTCAGCGTCGCGTTCGGGTGCACTGGCGGCCAGCACCGCTCGGTCTACTTTGCCGAGCGACTCGCAGGCCATGTGCGCGAGTGTCATCCCGACGTGACGGTGAACCTTCGCCATCTCGGTGCGCCGCGATGGAAGCTCGAGCCAGGCGCGCCGGGCTCCGTTGCCACCGGGGCCGCCACCCCTGTTCCATCGCGATCCGAACGAAGGTCGTCGCCGGCTCCCGCGGGTGGTCCGCGCCCTTGAAGGGGATGATCTTCGCCGCCGGGCGGGGAACCCGGCTCGGCGCTCTCGGGGAGAGCTGTCCCAAGGCACTGATCGAGGTTGCTGGGCAGACCATGCTCGAGCGCACCGTCCGCAGCGTGACGGCCGCGGGCGCGGATCGGATCGTGGTCAACGTGCATCACCATGCCGAAGCGATCGAGCGCTTTATCGCCAGCCATGATCTCGGCGTTGAGATCCGTGTCAGCCGCGAGATCGAACACCCGCTGGAAACCGGCGGCGGGCTGCTGCAGGCCCGCGATCTCTTGGGCCGTGACGGCCCGCTGCTGCTCCACAACGTGGATGTCATCTGCGAGGCGGCACTCGGGCCTCTGTGTGCGAGCCTCGAAAGCACCCGCTCGCTCGCGGTGCTTGGCGTTCAGCCGCGTGACAGCCGGCGACGACTGCTGTTCGATGACGCGGGCCTTTACGGTCGCGAGGACCTGGGGAAGGGCGTGCGCACCGAGATCCGCAGGCCCCGTGGCTCGGTACGTGCGCTGGCGTTCACCGGAATTCACGCCTGCGCGCCGCGACTGCTGGACCTGATCACCGAGCGCGGCGTGTTCTCGATCGTGGACGTCTACCTGAGGCTCGCGGGCGAGGGGCACTCGATCCAGCCCTGGCTCCTGCCCGAGGGAACCTGGATGGAGATCGGGAGTCCGGAGCGGCTGGCGGACGCGCGGAAACGATTGGAGCAACGCGCCCGAGGCTGAGTCGTGTCCGGGGATCGATGACAGAACGGGCGCCCCGGTGGTCTCACCTACTCCGAGAGCGGCGTCACGTTCGCGTCGCGGATGAGCCCGCGCCGCATCAGCGACTGGCCGGCGTCCCAGGCGCGCTCCATGGAGTCGAAACGGCCGACCATGAGCTGGAACGTGCGCTTGCCCTCGACCTTCGACTTGCTCACCCACACGCGATAGGAGACGAGCCGCGCCAGGTGGTCCTTCTCCGCCTTCGCCATGTCGTTGCTCTGGAACGTGCCGGCGACGATGGCGAACTTCTGGTGCGGATTCACCGGTGTCTCGTCGCCTCTCGTGAGGCTCGTGGGCGGCGCGGGCGCCGGCGTGCTCGCCACCGCGGGTAGGGGCGGCAACGACTCGGACTGCGTGTGCGTCGTCGGGACTGCCTTTTTCGGTGCCGGCTTGGGCTTCGCGATCGACGTCGGCTCGGGCTTCTCGGGCTCGGTGGGGGTGAGGACGAGTCTCGGCTTCTTCGCTCCCGTGGAGTTCGTCGTGCCGGGCGCTGCCGCACGGTGCGCCCGCGCGCGCTCCGCCTCCTCGCCCGTGCGCAGCTCGAGCGGCGGCGGCGCCGGCGTGGGTGCAGCGACCGTGCGGGCACCCACGTCGCCGTCGGTCGCCAAGTGCTTGCCGAAGCCAGCCTGGCGCGCGAGGACGACGACGAGCAGCCCCACCGAGACCGCCAGCGCCGCGCCCTGGATCGTGGTGCTCGGTCCGCGCCGGCGCTTGCCCTTCGACACCTTGTTGAGCCGCGCCAACAGCTCGGGCGGGATCGGCGGTTCCTCGTCCACGATCAGCTTGCGGTTGGACTTCGCAGGGCGAGTGACGGCGCCTTCACCCGTGGTCGCGGCGCTTCGCGCCGGGCTCGGCGCGGGCACGTCGAGCGTGGCCGACTCCTCGTAGCGCGGGATCGCCTGGCGCACGCCGATGCGCGCGGTGCCCGAGCCACCGAAGCGCGACACCCAGGCCTTGACGCGCTCATCGCCAGAGTCCGGGAACTTGATCTCGCCGCTGGCGGTGGCAGTGGTGGCGGTCGCGGCCGCGGCGGGGGCTGGCGTGGCGGCCGCCGGCTTCGCAGCGTCCTTCGCCTGCCCGTTGCCCGGGCGCTTCGCGGGCTCAGGGCCGCGCGGCGCGCCGTTCGCTGGTTTCCCGTTCGCCGGCTTCGACGGTGCAGGGTTCGCCGCCTGCGGTGGTGGCGCGATCGCCGGCTTGGCCGCTGCCGCGTTCGCGGGTGCCGCGGGCGTCGCGGGCGCCGCGGGCGCCGGGGTCACGCGCTCCGGTCGCGGCATGCTCGCGCTCGAGCTGCTCCGACGCGCTCGCAGCGACTGCGTCGCCGAGCGCACGTGCTCGGGCGAGATCGTGGTGACGCCGGCGCGCGCCGCGCGCCGCGCGGACTCGTCGGCGAGCAGGTCGATCGCGCGCGGCACGCCGAACGTGGCGCCGTGGATGTCGCGGCACGCCTTGCGCGAGAACATCGCGGCGGTCGCGACACCTGCGGCGCCGCTCCGCTGGAGCAGGTAGTGCCGCGTATCGTGCTGCGTGAGCTGCGAGAGCTTGATCTGCGCAGCCATCTTCTCGCTGAGGGACACCAATATGGGGTTGGCCAGTCGCGTCGACAGCTCGGGCCCACCCACGAGCAGCACCTCGAACGCGCACGGTTTCTTGCGTGCCATGTCGGCCACGTTCGCGAGCTGGAGCAGCAGGTCGGGCGGCGCGGTGTGCGCGTCTTCCACGACCACCATCACCACCTTGCCGGCCGACGCCGCGTGGGCGATCGCCTCCAGCAGCCGCTCCGCAACCGCCGAGGCGCTCGCCTGCGAGTTCGCGGTGCCACCGAAGCGGCCGAGCAGCGTGGCGAACAGCGTCTCGGCGGTGGCCTCGGCGGGCGTGATCGAGCGCGCGTGCACGCGCGCGCCCCAGCGGCGCAGCGCCTCGCGCACGAGCGTGCTCTTGCCCACGCCAGGCTCGCCGGTCACCACCACGAACGGCTCGCGCGCGCCAAGTCCTCGGTCGAGCAGCGCGAGCGATTCGAGCGCGGGGGCCGTGGCGATGAACGGCGGGCTGGGATTCCCTTCCGGCTTCTGCAGATCGACGGACACGCGAGACGTTCCCGGGGCCATGGGATGAACCGGCGCGCCGGGCGAGCGTTGCCGGCGAGCCTCTCCCGGGTATCGGCGCGAACGGTGGGGGGGTTCAGCGCGGAAGTGTCTGTCCGCGTGGCCCGGGGCTGCGCCGGGAGCGGCCCGGCGTGGGGTCTAGACGAGGCTCGCGGCGTAATGCTGGCGCGCCCAGGCCACCATGGCGGGCACGCCCTGCTCGAGCGGCGTGGGCGTGGCGGCGAAGCGCGTGCGGAACGCACGGTCGTCGACCACGAACGGCTCGCTCCACTGATAACCCATCTCGCTCAGCTCGCGCATGATGGGCATGAACAGCGACAAGCCCTTGATCGCCAGCGTGGGGATGGCCTGTACGCGCAGCTTCTGCCCCAGCGCCTCACCGATCAGGTCCAGCATCGCCTGGGTCGAGACGGCGGGTGCTGCCGGCAGCATCCACCAGCGGCCCGTGTCCGCGTCGGGTGCGACCCCCAGCTCGGCGAGCCCGGCGACCACGTCGAGCGTGTAGTGATAGGTGTGCGGCGTGTCGAGCCGCGTGAGCGTCTGCGCCACGCCGCTCCCCAGGGCCTTGGGCATGAACGAGTCGCCGAAGTAGGTCTCGGTCGCGCCGGGTCCGTAGAAATCCGAGCCGCGACCGCACACCACGCGCACGTCGCCCTTGTGGTGCGCGGCAAGCCACTCCTGCCACTCGCGTGCACGGATCTCGCCCTTCTTGCTGCAGGGCGCGATCGGCGACGTCTCGCTCAATCGTTGTCCGTTGGGCCGGCCGAGCAGGTAGATGTTGTCGAGCAGCACCACCCGCGCGCCCGCGCGCGCCGCCGCGGCCAGGATCGCCTTCCGCCACTTCGGCAGGTCGCGCATCCAGATGTCCTTCGAGTAGGCCGGGTTCATGCAGTGATAGACGACACTCGCGCCGCGCACGGCCTCGTCCACGAACAGCGCATCGCCGGCATCGCCCGTGCGCAGCGACGCGCCCGCGGGTGGCGTGCCCGGCGAGCGGCGGACTACGCGCACGTCGTGTCCGGCACGGACGAGGCGTTCGGCGAGCGGCGCGCCGATCTGCCCCGCGCCAAAGACCACGTGCACCTGCCGCGGGCTGTCCATGCCCGCATTCTCCGGCAGGCGCGGCGCGACCGCCACTTCGAGCTCCTTGCTACTGCGGCGGGAGCCTCTCCACCATCGCCTCGGAGACGAGCCCGCTCGAGAGCAGCTTGTCCGCCATGCGCTCCGCGTCGGACTGCTTCACGAACCCGCCGAGCATGACACGGTACGTGAACGAGCCGTCCGCGGTCGTGGTGACGACCCACGACTTCATGTGCGTGAGCCGCGACAGCTGCTCGGTGCGCGCGTGCGCGCGATCGCTGAACAGGAACGTTCCCACCGACAGGCAGTAGCGCGGCTTCTCCACCGGCGGCGGGGGCGCGGTCGCGATGGGGGGCGTGGCCTGCGTGTCGGGCGTGGCCTGCGCCTCGGTCGAGATCCTGGTGCTGGCCGTGACCTCGGTGTCGGGTGTGACCACGAGCGGCGGCGGCGCCGGCGTCACCGTCGGCACTGGAACCGCCGGCACCGCCTGCACCGACTCGCTCGCCGCGGTCGGCGCCGAGGCCTGCTGCTCCTCCGGCTCGCGATCGAACGCGCTCCGGCGACTCAGCACGATCGCGGTCCCCGCCATGCCGAGGATGAGCACGATCGGGATCAGCGCCGCGAGCACGCGATATACCGTCGGCGACGGCAGTGTCGCGTCGTCGTCGTCGTCCGCGAACGTGGTGGCAGCAACCGGTTTCGGAGGTGACGACTTCGACGACTCCTGAGCCTTGACGTCTTTCTTGGTGAGCAACGTCGGCGGCTCCGCGGCGGGCCGCTGCGCGGCGACCTTGGGCGCGGCCGCCACCTTCTGCGCGGGCTGCGCCGGCTGGGGTGCGGCCGCGGGCTGCTTCGCAGCCCGTGGCGGAGCGTTCTTCGCCTGCGCAGGTCTTGCCGCCTGCGGCGCGTTCGACGCCTGCTTCGGCTTGGGCATCGAGCCCGAGGGCCGCGCCGGGGGCGGAGCCTTCGCCACCTGCGGCGCCACCTTCGGCGGCTGCGGAGCGATCGCCGCGGGGGGCGGCGTTCCGGCGGGACGCTTGATCGAGCCCGACGGCGTCACCTCCGCCGGCTTCTCGTCGAGCACGAGCGGCGGCGGCGCGAGCGCATCGGCGCTCACGAGCGGTGGATCCTTCGGCAGATCGACCGCATGAGGCTCAGGCGCTGGCGGTGCCGGATCGGGAACGGTCGGCGCCGGCCCCATCACTGCTGGCGGCACCGGCGGCAACGGCAGTTCGTCGGGAATGGGTGCCTGGAGCACCGTCGTCGGCGGCACCTCGCTCGTCGGCGG
>Ga0209811_10000413_pt1 | contig 18371 bp, 10 predicted proteins | sample Coa_R1_6_FD_187161 | JGI IMG/M metagenome (GOLD analysis project Ga0209811, IMG submission 187161) | Surface soil microbial communities from Centralia Pennsylvania, which are recovering from an underground coalmine fire. - Coalmine... | ecosystem: Environmental > Terrestrial > Soil >...
GCTGCGATTCCGGCCTCTTTCCCCGGGAACAGCGGGCGCAGAGCGTGCATCGCAGAAACCAGAATTGAAACGGCAATCAGCACTTCAATCGGACGACTGGGCACCCGCACGAACCCCAAGGCCGCGAGCGCCAGTGTAATCGAGTGTCCGACAGTAAATGCCGTCACAATCTTAAGAATTCGGACGAGACTCTGACGCACTCCAGCAAAGCCGGCCCAGCGTGAAACGACGACGAAGAGAGGCGCAGGCAGTAGAAGCGCCAGCAAGAACAGCAGATGGTCGGTGCCTTCGGCGATGTGCCGCATGCCGAGGCGGAATACGCTGGTGAAGCCCCCCGCACTCGTCCATCTGCTGACGCCTCTCCACCATTCACTGCCCGAGGAAACTGAAGCAGCGTCGGCTTGCACATAGTCCAATTGATAGAAGGACTGCTGCTCATTCCGATGCTGCGCAACGATGTGGATATCGCGATCGCGCGGAACCAGGCAGTTCATCAGGTAGGCTGCGCTCCGGCTTTCGTGGTGGTTTTCGAGAATGAGTCTTCGGCTAGGCCCGCCCTGCGGCAAGTCCGCCGTGAACTCAATATGGATCTCCCCGAGGCCCTCTTTCATCTGCTCGACTTGCGGGAAGTCCACGGAGACAAGTTTCGGACCCAAGCGAATGCCGTCCACCGAGAGCGACAAATCGCCGAGCACTCGCCGCGCATAGGCCCACTTCTCTGCCTCTGAGATCACGCCGTCCGCGTTGCTGTCGATCGTCGCGATCACCGCAGACGACACCGCGACTCCGGGAATCAGACGCATGGATGCCTGCACATGGTCCTTCTCCACCGACAGGATCGTAGCCTGCAGAAACTCGTCCAGCCTGTGCGCAGACAAGGGCGCCTCCAGCACCAGACAAATTGCAGCCGCGGCGATCAGCATCGCCTTCATTTCACAGTGAGCCCTCGGCCGTAGTCATTCGTCGGATCGCGATACATCGTGTGGACATGCATGGAAAGATCACCGCCCAGTTTCTGTGGTGCATATTCGATCACCAGATGCGGCCCTTGCACCCGATAGTAGGCGGTGATGTTTTTCCCGGGATCCGCCGTCGTTGGACCGCTCCATGCGAACCAGGTCTCCCTGACATCGGCTTTAAGTTCGGCCATGCGTGCCCCCGCCGCGCTTTCGTGAATAATGTTCGCCCACTCGGAGATCAAGTCGAGCAGCATGGCGCGCTGCTTGTCGTTCATCGCGGTAGCCTTCAGGCCTTCCGGCTGGATGGTTTTCCCGTCCTGCCCGGGACCAAGCACCAGATCGGCGGTCTGAAAGCCGAGAACCGCTTGCTTCCGCTGGCCCTCATCAAGAGCATTGAGCAAAGCCAAAGCCTTATCGCTCTCCTGGCCGAGCGGTCGCACGGTCTTTCCGTCGAGCGTGTACAGAGCAGGCTGAGCTCCCGTGAGAGTCGGGGCAAGCACACCGCGTTCGCCGGCAATCGTGATGTTCAAAGCAAGATGGTGCCCGCCAAACTGCACCATCCAGGGAAGTCTTTCGGAAGGCTTCCCTAGAATCGAAATGAAGTAGAGGTCTTTGCCGAACATCGGGTTATTCCCGCCCTTGGTCTTAAGCAGTTCGTCACCTTCCACAATTTGCTCGACCTTCTCGAAACCCCTTGGGCTGAGAGCGGACGAAACCAGCGCCATAGCGGCAGCACGCTGCTCAGCATTCAGATCCTTCAAGCCCAACCCGGCTCGGGCCACCATCGACACAGGAAGATTGGACCAGCGCGCACGCTGCTTCTCATCGTCAAAAGCAAAGAGCACACTCTGCCGCTGTTTCTCATCAAGCTTCGAAAGAAAAGTGTTCGCCGCCGTTACGATTCGCGCAGTCGCTGTCTGGGCGGCGACGGACAAGGTCGAACCGACTAGGACCAATGCGAGTCCAACACGAATCGTTCTCCCCGGGGAAACACTCATGTCCAGTTCTCCTTTAACGGCGTACAGACTGTATCGAAGAATCATCACGGAAACGAAGGGAAAAGGCGGCCAAGGATGATCAAAGAGTTGGAACAACATCGTCGCCTCTACACCATCATTCAACACAGGCGTTGTGCCGAGCGAACCTAACCTCCTCCAGCAAGCCCTTTAGGGAACTTTCCCTCGAACAAATACAGTCGCGCGTGCGGTCAGCCTTGCGCGGTGGCCCATCTGATTTCGTGTACGCAAACGGGGCCCCAAATGGACTCGGAGAACCTACAACGCGCATGGGAACTCATCGCCGAGAAAGCTGCACAGGAGAGTGATCCACAAAAGCACCTGAAACTGATTGACGAGTTGCTTAGGGTGATGCATGAACTGCAGGCATCGCGCGCTGAAGATAAGCGGAACGACAATCAGAAATGAAACAAAAGGCTCGTGCCGAACAGGATACTCGCCTAAGTACTGCGACCCGGAGTGGAAACCGCTGATTAGAGAAATGGTCGGGCCTAGCCGACGATTTTCGAACTCTCCTCATGACGTCGGGTGGCCCCTCTCCCATGTTTCAACAGTTTACAACCTGAAAGGGTGGTCCGCTCAGGGTCACAACAGCTGCCCTGTGGCGTAACCAGAGCTGCACTTTTACTGGTACATGCGGTGCCGCCGATAGAACTCCACTAGGTTCCGAAACTGCTTTCGGGCCCACGTGGCATCGTTTCGAAGGAGACTGGCGAAAGCAATCGAAATGATAGCTGCAATTGCGAATATCACTGCTGGGATCACAAAGAGCAGTGAGAAGTTTCCCATCCCAATCGTCATGTAAGCGGTTATCGATAGCAGCCCGCGGAAAGCTGGCAGCGCAGGCGTCGAGCATCGCCACAGTGACAAGCAGAGCACAGTGACAAATAGCCCCAGACCGAGAATCGCTGGCTTTGCAGCGCTTTCAGGTTGGCAACACCACGCGATGACCAGGGTAGTTCCCCAAGAGCAGGCAACTCCCAGCAACACCATCGCGAGTGAGCAATGAAAGTACACTAGTGGATGAGGACGCCAGCGCTCAAGCTCGATTGGTTTCGTCATATAGGGAGTTGGACGAACCTCTCTTGTCGCGTAATGCTAGCTTTCGCTGCTTCACGCCTTAACGGGTTTTGCGATTGCTGACGTTAACACCGCTTTCGCTCATTGAGCCACCTCTGGGTTCAATAATGAAGGATGGGTATGTCTGCAAGTCTCTGAAAGGCAGGGGAAAAATTGTTGGTCGGGACGGGCAGATTTGAACTGCCGACCCCTCGCACCCCAAGCGAGTGCTCTACCAGGCTGAGCCACGTCCCGACAGGAAGGAATTCGCAGCGGCAATCCCTGCGAATGGGGTTTGACCTTGAAATTCTAACATCAGTCGGCCGATTCCATCTCCCTCGACGCCCGGGTTCAAAAACCTTCAACCTAAGCCGCCTGCGGCTGAGTACCATCGCAAGCCCATGGCGCAAAAGTAAGTTCGGCTCATTTCCCACCGCCAGCTTAGTTACTATAAGCTAACTATGCTCTGAGTTTCGCGTTTAGAACCCTCAGGCGGGTGCTTGCCGGATCGAGCTACCCAAACCTCATCTTGTCCCTCAGGGGCCGTTTGTAGGCCATTTAAATGGCTCTAGCGGGCGTTTTACAATACGTCGTACCCGTCCTCTTCAGATCTAGAACCAGTCCGACATTTAATAGCTTATAGCTTTACACACACTCGAGGGTTGACGAAATATCGGCTGCCGACATCTAGTGACGCCGTTTTCGCTTGGCGGCTCGTGCCGGCTCTTCGGCCCAGAACGCGAACTGGATTTTCTTCTCGACGGGGTCGATACGGTCCACCAGCACGGTCACCTTCTGCCCGAGGCGGTAGATCTTGCGTGTGTGCTGCCCGATGATCTCGCGCGTGTTCTCGTGATAGGTGTAACGGTCGTCGGTGAGAGTGGTCAGGGGGACCAGTCCCTCGACGAACAGTTTGTTGAGTTCGACGAACAAGCCGTACTTCGTCACGCTGATGATCAATCCATCGAACACGTCGCCCACGCGTGACTGCATGAATTTTACTTTCTTCCACTCCATCAGTTCGCGTTCGGCGTCGTCGGCGCGGCGTTCGGACTGGCTGGATTCTTCGGCGATGTCGTGCAGTTCGTCGAGCGGGATCGGGCCACCAGCGGGCTCGAGAGATTTCTGGTGAGAGGAATGATCGCGGCGTTTGGACCAGGGTGTGGTAGCGCCAGCATCCTGTCGGCCCAAGAGCGGGCGGGACGCCCGCTCGACTGCCGGCGAGACGCCGGCGCTACTATCAGGCGCGCCCGACACTCCCACCGCAACATCTCCCTCCCATCGTTCTGGAGCCGTGTTCAGCACATCTTTCAAGATGCGGTGCACGATCAAGTCCGGATAGCGCCGGATCGGTGACGTGAAGTGCGTGTACGTCGGCGCGGCCAGCGCGAAGTGGCCTTCGTTCACCTCGGAGTAGCGTGCCTGCTTGAGCGAGCGGAGCATCAGGTAGCTCAGGATCTGTTCTTCCGGCTTGCCCGCGATCTTCTCCGTGAGCTTCTGGTACATGCGCGGCGTGATGTGCACTTCCTTCGGGATTTCGATTTCGCGCACGTTGCGGCCCGTGCCCCGGGAGGCGCGACGATCGGTCTTCATTTGCATGCGCTGGATGGGCAACGCACCGACACCCAGCGAATATCCGAAGGTGGCCGCGATGGTTTCGAAGTCGTAGACGCGCTTGGCATCGGGCTTCTCGTGAATTCGGTAGAGCGATGCAATGCGCCGGTTCTCCAGGTAATGCGCCACGCTTTCGTTGGCCGACAGCATGAACTCTTCGATCAGGCGGTTCGCGATATTGCGTTCCGAGCGCGTGATCGACTTCATCATTCCGTTCTCGTCGAACTCGATGACCGGCTCGGGCAAGTCGAAATCGATGGAGCCGCGGCGCACTCGCTTGCGGTTCAGGATCAGCGCCAGGTCGCGCATTTGCTCAAAGTGCGGCACCAGCGCTGCATACTGCTTGCGAAGCGGCGCATCGCCCTCAAGAATCGCATTGACGGCCGTGTAGGTCATGCGCTCGGCCGAGCGGATCACGCCTTCATTGATTTCGTAGCCCAGCACTTCGCCGCGATGATCGATCTCCATGACGCAGGAGAGCACGAGACGGTCGACCTTGGGACGCAGACTGCAGATGTCGGTGGAGAGTTCAAGCGGAAGCATGGGAACAGCGCGGTCGGGAAAGTAGACACTTGTGCCGCGCAGGCGTGCTTCCTGATCCAATGGACTATCTTCGGTGACGTACTGCGCCACGTCGGCGATGTGGACCTGCAGTTCGTAGTTGCCGTTGTCGAGTTGGCGCACGTGGACGGCATCATCGAAATCACGTGCCGTCTCGCCGTCGATGGTGACGATCGGCAAGTCGCGGTAGTCGCGGCGCTTGTTCAGCTCGCGCCCCGGGATCACGTTCTCCACCGACTGCGCCTCTGCGAGCACGTCTGCCGGGAAACGGTGCGGCAGGTGGTGCTTGCGAATCATGATCTCGACGTCAACGCCGAAATCGTCTTCGTAACCGAGAATCTCGACCACCTTGCCGCGCGGATTTTGCGTGGGCGAAGGCCAGTCGGTGATTTCGACGTCGACCACCACACCGTCAAGGTCATCGAGATTAACGCGGCGAGCCGCCTCGTCGCCGAGCACGCGGTCAACGTTTTTATTCGCGCCGCCTTTTGTAGCGCGACTCGTCCTCGTCTGGGCGAGCGGGACGTTTTTCCGACTGCCGCCGAGGACGGCGGCGCTACGGTCATGGTCGCCAGTGTCGGCGTGCTCCGGAATTTCCATCCCCTGCGGTATCACGACTTCCTGGCGAATTTTCTCGTCGGTGGGCGTGACGTAGTTGTAGCGCGATCCGTAGTGAAAGGTTCCGACGACTGTGGTATGCGCCCGATTTACAGGCCGGATGATGCGGCCCTCGGCACGGCCATCCGGACGAATCGTTCCGACTTCCACTAGCACCTGATCACCGTGCATAGCGTTGCCGATGAACGGCGGCGGAATGAAGATGTCTCCGGCCAGGCCCTCGAAACGGTCGCCCCGCGACTTCGGGTCGGGAAGCACGAAGCCGTAGCCGTCCCGATGCATGCTCAGCCGTCCGACAATCATGTTCTTGTCGGGCACGTTTGTTGGCAGGGCGTAGCGGTCGGAGTCTACTTTCAGGAGTTTTCCGGAGGCAACCAGGCGATCGAGCCGGTCGTTCAGTTCGCGGCGTTGCTCGCCGCGCAGGCCGAGTTCCCGAGCCAATTGCTTGTATCCGGCCGAGCGTTTGGGCTGTTGGCCGATCTTTTTCAGGATGGCCGGGTCAGAGAGCATGGAGGAAAGCCTTTAAGAAACTATCTCACAAACGAGAATCCGACGTTTTCCACCGGGGCCGCGCGGTCGAAGGCGTAACCGCTGCACAGCGGTTACTTGCGTAACCCAAATCACGAGTCTCTTGCGTTTCCGTATGGTTCGAAAGAACGTTGCCGGATTTACAATGCAGCTAGACGCCAAATGAATTCCTGGCCCGGCACCGGTGTGAAGAAAGCACGCGAGCGGAAGTATCCGCGCGTGAAGGTGTCGATCCCTGCCGAGGCGCGGCACGTGATGGAGAGTTATCCGCGCCGCGGGCAAACTTCGAATCTGAGCGAAGGCGGATGCTACATCGAGATGGTGCAGACGCTCGAGCCGCCGACCTGCGTGGACGTTATCTTGTGGCTCAATGATGAGAAAGTGCAGGCGCGCGCCGAAGTTGTGACGCGCAACGCACATCTGGGCAACGGGATACGATTCACTCGCATTTCGGACGCGGACAAGTTGAAGCTGCGAACGTTCGTGGAGTCGGCACAGAAGAATCACGGCTTGCCGTTCCGCGGGCCGAGCCGGTTGGAACCGGCAGCCGAGTAATTTCACCCATCTTAGAAAAGCTCACCTCAGGCGCTGAAGCGCCTTCCCTTCCGAACTTTGAGGCACGAGTAAACTCGCGCCCTTCCATTCGTAGTCATCCAATTGAACCTGCGTCTGGACGGGCAAGAGAGACAGCAACACGATGGGCGCCCGAGGAAAGAGCAGGAGTCTTCTGTTTAGGAACTCATGCGATCTCCGCACGAGCCTGCCTCCCCAGGTATCGTTCTTCGAGAATGTTGCGGTGGTGCAGTTCGTGCCCGGCAATGATATATGCGAGCGCCCGCACGGTGATGTCGTTCTTGTTGGCGACGCCCTGGCGCTTCCAGTCTTCGTCGCGGAGATTGCGGAACAACGAAAGAGTCGCCGCGCGCACGTTCTTAAATTCCTCCACGAGGTCCGTCAGGCGAATCGTCGAATGCGGGCCGTTGCGCGCGTAATCATCCTGCTCAAATCCAGCCAAGAGAGTGTTGTCTCCACGCGCGATGCACAGCGCACGATAGCTCATGATGCGCTCGGTGTCGATCAAGTGGCCCAACGCTTCTTTGAGACTCCACTTGCCGGGCGCGTATCGCAGTTCGCCATCCTGCTCGCTTAGCGATGACAGCAGGGCAACCGTCTTCGGCAGTTGGCTGGCAAGGGTTCCGACGACGTCGGTGCCGGGGATGAGCGAAATATATTTGTCGTAGTACGGGTTATATTCGCCTGCTTTGGGACGTTCTGTGGGCATTGTGGTCTGAGTTCTCCTGATGCCGTGCGCGTTGAGAGCGGGGACGGCAGGCTGGGATCGTGATTGTTTTTAGACGCATACGGGCCGCGAAGGTCGCAGAAAGCCGCGAAAAAGCTGAGTTTGTGACTTGGCTCCTTGAGTCAAATCCGGTGCAAGAACTGCCTCAGCCGGGGCGAAATTACCCGGGCTCGTAATCACGCAGGGATTGTCCGGATGGGCATGGGCGCAACCACGCGCTGTCGCGGAATGCAGCATCCCTTTTGGCATCAATGAAAAAGTGAATTTCCACAGCCGATGCCGGGTTTCGGGGAGTAGAATGCGTTTTGGTCACCGAAATGCGGCCAGTGACCGTTAATCCCACAACTGGAAAGGATTTACTCGAACATGTGGAAGCCCACGAATCAGCCTGCTACCCCGGGACGGCCTGGCACTCCTGAGCCGGAGCAGCGTCCAGCGATGTCCACACCGCCCGCGCCCACAATGTCGTCGGAGCCGGCGGCCCCGCGCCCGGTCGCTACCACGACCACCACGGCGGACCAGGCAACGATCGGCAAATCGCTGGTCATCAAGGGCGAAGTGACCGGTTCGGAGTCCCTGTACATCGACGGCCGCGTCGAAGGTTCGATCAATCTGGCCGGCAATCGCGTGACGGTAGGACGCAACGGTGTAGTCGCCGCCAACATTAATGCCCGCGAGATCGTCGTGCTCGGCAAGGTGCGCGGCAATCTGACCGCGAGCGACCGCGTCGACATTCGCAGTGACGGATCGCTGACCGGCGACGTCGTGGCCGCGCGCATCTCGATTGAAGACGGCGCGTTCTTCAAGGGCGGCATCGACATCCGCAAAGGTTCGCAGCAAGGCGGCCAGAAGGAAGAAGCGAAGAGCGCTTCGGCGGCTGCTGCGGAACCGGCAGTGGCGGCAAGAGCTTAAAGCAAGCAGGCTCTGGGCTTTCGCCTCTGGGCTCTGATGAAGATTTACGACAGGCATTTTCGCATCGCGAGGATGCCTGTTTTAGTTTGGGGATTGAATGATCGATGGAGCGGCGGCGGCCCCGCCCTCCAGACGGGCGAGACGCCCGCCGCTAGATTAACAACTACAACGCTGCTTCTACGACCGCTGCGCGGAGTTCCTTCACGGCCCAGTGAATCTGCTCTTCGGTGATCACGGCCGGAGGAGCTATCAGGATGTGGTCGCCCGAAATTCCATCCACACTTCCCTGCATCGGATAAACGAGCACGCCGCGTTGCGCGGCGAGCCGGCCTACGCGTGTCGAGAAAGCTTTCTGCGCAGCGAATGGCTCCTTGGTTGTTTTGTCAGACACGAATTCCACGGCGAGTAACAGGCCAAGTCCGCGCACATCGCCAACGTGTGCGACGTCCAGCAACGTGTCGAGTTCCTTGCGAAGCGTATGAGCTGCAGTGCCTGCCTTCTGCGCGTCGGCGGCCTGCAGGAGTTGATTCGACATGATATGGCGGAGTACGGCGCGTCCAGCGGCAGCGGAAACCGGATGCGCGTTGTACGTGAACCCGTGCAGAAATGCACCGGACCCGGCGGCGATTGCGGCGATGACTTTCTTGCAGGCGATGACGGCGCCAAGCGGAGCGTATCCGCTGGACAGGCCCTTGGCGGCGACGAGAATGTCAGGCGCGATGTTCCAATGATCGACAGCAAAATTGATTCCGGTTCGGCCCATGCCGGTCATGACTTCATCGGCGATCAGGAGCACACCGTTTGCACGGCACACCTCGGAGATTTTTTCCAGATAGCCCGGAGGTGGAACAACCGCACCGAGCGTCGCACCACTCAGCGGTTCAAACACAAACGCTGCTGCCGCACCCTTGGTTTCCGCGATGGCTTGCTCGAGTTCGGCCGCGTATTGCTGTCCGCAGTTGTAGCAACTGTCGGTGCAATCGAATTTGCAGCGGTAGCAGTACGGCATGCCCACGTGCGCGAATTCCTTCACCATGGGCAGGTACATCTCGCGGCGCTTGCGGTTGCCGGAGACCGAGAGCGCGCCCAGCGTCGACCCGTGATAGCTCTGCTGGCGGCTCAGCACCTGATAGCGGTTGGGTTGCCCCATCTCCACCTGGTATTGGCGTGCGAGCTTCAACGCCGTCTCAATCGACTCCGATCCGCCGCTGGTGAAGTAGACGGCGCCACCGCGGAAGTGTTCGCCCGCGAAGTCGAGCAGTTCCTCTGCATACGCTTCGGCAACGGGCGTCGTGAACTGGCTCGTGTGAACGAATTCGAGCTGCGCAGCTTGCTCGGCCATCGCCACGGAAATTTCTTGCACGCCGTGACCGATGAAGTTCACCACCGCCGATCCGGAGAAATCGAGATAGCGGTTGCCATCGGCGTCGAAGATGTAGACGCCTTCACCACGCACGGCAGCGGGAAAAGCCTTTCGGAAGGAGCGGCGCAGGACAGCAGATTCGGGGATGCTCGTCGTGGTCACGGCTTGATTATAGATTTTCAGGCGCCGCGCGAGATGCTTGGGACCGCAAGAGACTTTAACCGCTAAGGTCGCCAAGAACAGCCGCAAAGATCGCACAGATGCCGCGCCGGGTTTCTTCGCGTGCTTTGCGGTTTTTCTTGGCGACCTTTGCGGTTCAGGCTTTTTGAAAAACTAGCGGCGTGAATGCTTTTCGCCTTCCACGCCGCTTAGACTTCGGCCGATCAATTTGAGGTAGAACCAACGACTTACGCCACCGCGTCGGCCGGCTCCAGTTCTTTCTCTTCTTCCGCCTGCTGCACGTCTTGCGCTTCGGCCACGTGACGCTTCGCCACCAGCATGTAAATCGACGGCACGATGAACAGCGTGAATGCCGTTCCGATAATCATGCCGCTGACCAGCATGATGCCGATGCTGTTACGGGCGCCGGCGCCGGGGCCCGTGGCGAGCACAAGCGGGAAGTGGCCAATGACCGTGGCAGCCGTGGTCATGAGAATCGGGCGCAGTCGGGTCGTCGCGGCTTCGATGATTGCGTCCAGTTTCTGCTTGCCGCTTTCCTGCAGATGGTTCGCGAACTCGACGATCAGAATACCGTTCTTCGACACCAGTCCGACAAGCGTGATCAATCCGACCTGACTGTAAATGTTCAGCGTGGTCAAGCCGAGGAACGAGAACAGCAGCGCGCCTGACAATGCGAGCGGCACCGATCCGGCCAGAATGATGAACGGATCGCGGAAGCTTTCAAACTGCGCCGCCAGCACCAGGTAAATCAGGATCGCCGAAAGCAGGAAAGTTCCGAGGAACTTGCTGCCTTCCACGCGCAGCTGACGAGACTCGCCCGCGTAATCGACCGTGAAGCCCTGCGGAAGAATCTTCTTGGCTTCATCCTCAAGCATGGTCAAAGCACGATCGAGCGGAATGTTCGGCGGAACAACGCCTTGAATTCGAACGGCGTTGAGCTGCTGGAATTTCTTTAGCTCGCGCGGCTCGGTGGTAGCCTTCAGGGTCGCGAAGGTGGAAAGCGGCACCATTTTGTTGCCGGCCCCCGTGACGTAAATCTGCGAAAGCTGCTCGGGAGTCAGGCGCTCTGCGCGCTTTACTTGCGGGATCACTTTGTAACTGCGTCCCTGAATGCTGAAGCGGTTGACGTAATTGCCGCCCAGCATGGTGGAGAGATCCTGACCCGTCTGGCTGAGATCAACTCCTTGAGCGCGCACCTTGTCGCGATCGAACACGACTTCGGCTTGCGGCTGGTCGTACTTCAGGTCAGAGTCGGCGTAGATGAAGATGCCGCTGGTCATCGCCTTTTGCACGAGCTGGTTGGCGAACTGAACAAGCTGCTGCGGCTCGCCGGGGGAAGCAATAACGAAATCGACCGGGAAGTTTCCGCCGCCCGGCAGGGCCGGAGGCGTCAGCGGAATCACCCGGATACCGGCAATTTTCGAGAGTGGACCCGTCGATTCCACGAGCAATTGCTGCGCCGTCTTCTTACGCTCGCTCCACGGCTTGGTCACCATCCCGCCGAATCCGCCGTTGGGGCTGGTGATCTGGAAGACGCTCTGGCTTTCCGGGAAACTCTTGTAAACGTCGTACACCTCGTCGGTGTACAGGTTGGTCTGGTCAATAGTGGAGTTGGGCGCGGCCTGAATCACGCCGAAGACGACGCCCTGATCTTCCGCCGGCGCGAGTTCGCGCTGCGAGAACATATAAAACGGAATCATCAGCGCAGCCACGATCACCCACAGAGTGAGAACCACGGGGCGATAACGCAACGTCGCCGTGAGCATGCGCGAGTAAAGCCGGCGCACGCCCTCAAAGCGCCGGTTGACGATACCCGCAAACCCGCGGTCGGAAGCGCCCGGACGCAAAAGCCTCGATCCCATCATGGGCGAGAGCGTCAGGGCCACGATACCGGAGACGATGACTGCACCCGAAAGCGTGAACGCGAACTCGCGGAAGAGCGCGCCGGTCAGTCCTCCTTGAATGCCGATCGGAGCGTAAACCGCCGCCAGCGTGATGGTCATGGCGATGATCGGGCCGACCAATTCGCGCGCCGCATCTTTCGCGGCCTGGATCGGACTCTTGCCCATGTGCAAATGGCGCTCGACGTTTTCGACCATGACAATGGCGTCGTCGACGACCAGTCCGACCGAGAGCACGATGGCCAGGAGCGTTAGCAGGTTAATCGTGAAGCCCGCTATGAGCATCAGGAAGACGGCGCCGACCAGCGATACCGGGATGGCGACCACCGGAATCAGCACGGAGCGAAACGATCCCAGGAACAGGAAGATCACGACTACGACGATCAGTAGCGTTTCGGTCAGCGTGCTGAGCACTTCGTTGATGGCGTCCTGAATGTAGGCGGTCGAGTCATATGGGATGCCGACTTTCATGCCGGCGGGCAACTGCGCGCGGATGCCGGGAATTTCAGCGCGCACTTGCTTGATGACCTCGAGCGAGTTGGCGGTGGGCAACACCCAGATGCCCATGAAGGTGGCGGTTTCACCGTTGAAGCGCACGTCCTGTTCGTAGGTCTGCGCGCCCAGCACCACGTCGGCGATTTCACCCAGCCGAACTACGACGCCGTTGTTCTCTTTCACGACGAGTTGCTTGAACTCTTCGGGAGTTTTGAGGTTCGTGTTGGCGACGAGATTCACCGACACCATGGAACCCTTGGTGCTGCCGATCGCCGAGAGGTAGTTGTTCTTCGCGAGCGCATCGTGCACAGTCGAGGGCGAAATTCCCAGGGACGCCATGCGATCGGGCTTCAGCCAGATGCGCATCGCGAAGGTGCGATCGCCGAGGATGTCGGCACGCTGCACGCCGCTCACGGCGCTGAGCTTGGGTTGCACAACGCGAGTCAGGTAATCGGTGATCTGGTTCTGATCGAGATCGGCCGACGAGAAGCCCAGGTACATCGCCGCAAACTGGTTATCAGCGGTTTGCAGGTCGATGACTGGAGCTTCCGCTTCAGGTGGCAGATCGTTACGCACCTGCGCGACTTTCGCCTGAATCTGCGTGAGGGCTGCGTTGGTGTCGTAGTTGAGCTTCAGGTGCACGCTGATCGTGCTGAGGCCCTGCGCGCTCGACGACTCCATGTAGTCGATGCCGTCGGCGCTGGCGATCACGCGCTCCAGCGGCGTAGTGATGAATCCGCGGACCAGGTCGGCGTTCGCGCCGACGTAAGTGGTCGTTACCTGGACCACCGCGATGTCGCTGCGGGGATATTGCCGCACGCTCAACGAACGAATCGACTGCAGACCGGCGATCAGGATCACCAGATTGACGACGATCGCCAGAACAGGACGCTTAACAAATAAATCCGTAAACTTCATGGTGTTTCCTTAGGTTCGGACCGCCCTTAAAGTTTTTACCGTGACGATTAGCTGTCCTGAGGTTTCGGAGCCGGATTGTTTTCAGGCTGCACCTTGTTGTTGACGGTGACAGCGGCGCCGTTCCGCAACTTGAACACGCCCGAGCTGACGACTTCGTCTCCGGCCTTCACGCCCGAAACCACGGCGACTTGATCACCGCGTGAGCCGTCGACCTTCACGAACTGCTGGCGTACGCCGCGGTAGGAATTTCCCTTGGGATCCTTGAGGTCCGTAATAATGAAGACGGAGTCGCCGTATGGCGCGTAGCTGATCGCCGACGCTGGCAGGGTGATCGCTTCGCGTGCTTTGCCGTAGTGCATCGCCACCTGCACATACATTCCCGGCTTCAACTTCCCTTGCGGATTCGCCAGCGTGGCTTGCACCTGCACGTTGCGCGTCGCTTCATCGATCACGGAGTCGAGCGCGGTAACGCGTCCGGTAAATTCTTTTCCAGCCAGATCCTGGGCGGTGACGGTCACATTGCCGCCCACCTTCACCTGCGTTCCCGATTGCTGCGGTACGCCGAAATCTACGTAGATCGGATTGAGTTGTTGCAACTGCACGATCGGATTACCCGCCGCCAGATACTGGCCCAGATTCACCTTGCGAATTCCCAGAATGCCGGGAAAAGGAGCGCGGATCGTTTTGCGCTCGATGGTGGCTCGAATCTCGCCGACGTTCGCTTCGGTCTGCTTCTGGGAAGCGACGGCGGTGTCGTATTCCGATCGGGAGATGACCCCTTCATCCACCAACTTCTGCATGCGCCCGAAATTGATCTTCGCCAGATCGCGCTGCGCCTCGAGCGCTGCCAATTGCGCACGCTCCTGACGCGTGTCGAGTTCGACGATGACATCGCCTACCTTCACACCTTGTCCGGATTCGAAGTTGATCTTCGAAACGGTGCCGGGCAGGTCGGCGCTGACCATCACGCCATGCACGGCTTCCATGCTGCCGATGACCGAGAGACTGTCGGGCCAGACTTCCTGCTTGGCGACGACACTGGTTACTGCCTCGGGCGGGGGCGCGAAACTGGCGGCCGCCTGGACGGCGGTCTGCACTTGCTTGAACTTTACGAAACCCAGGGTCGCTAGGACCACAACGGCCACGACCAACATCAGGATCATTCTCTTAGCCATGAGTGCCCCTTACAGGTTGGTGAACCTTACGGTAAAAGTGTTAGATTTCGGTCTTGCGCGGAAGGATTCGGAACTGATTCTCGCAATCTGCCGTGCGCGCTTCGTCCAGCCGTTCTCGCCGACCTCGGCGCCATAACAAGACAAAGCCCCTATGTTATTGACCAGTCAGGAGAAGCACTTCCTGAATCGCCCTGCTTGAACCGCGGAGTGGGAGTCGCCAGGAGCGATTCGAAAATGCGCGACTTCTTCCATGCTAACCGACGCGGCCGGGATATGAAAAGTACAACCTCCCGAAAGATCGGATTCAGACACCGGACTTGAATCGGACTATCGCAGCCAAAAGTAATCCCACGAAGGTGTTACAAGATTTTCCCGATTGGCGGTTGCACTTTGGAGACTGTAAGTTCGTAGGACGTTTGATCAGGGGGAGAAACCCGGGGAGAAACTCGGGTGCGGATATTCAACACATTCAAAAACTGGCTCTCAAACTTTCACAAGAACGCGATCCCAAGAAGATCACAGAGTTGATCGACGAAATTCGCGACGCTGCAGCAACCTAGGTCGATGCGATGCCGAACCAGCAAGACAGGCCATCGGCTGCGGGGGGCGCGTAGCGGCACGAACCCACCCCATGGACAATCAGAAGTTCTGGCTTTTGATTCTATTCATGCTGGTGATTACTCTGGCGCTGGTCGCGTCGCTGTACGACTTATCGCCGATCCTCCATTAACACCACTTCGTAGTTCCTCTCCTCTCCCGCCTTCCTCGCTTTTGCCGACGAGTCATGGGGTGAGTTCGGATTTTTCCCTCCTGTGGAAGCTTTTCCACGTGGCATTCACAATCTGCAGATAAGACATCAGGTGTGAAGCAGGACGAAATCGAGATTGTGAACGATCTGCGCCGCGACCGGGCCCGGCAGGAAATCATCGACTTGCGCGAAAAACAAGCGGCCGCCCTGCAGCGATCGACCGGCGGGGGAATGTCACCCCGCGATTTAGAAGAGTACGAAGAACGGAAAACAAGGATCGCGATGTTGACGCCAGGCTGCAGAAGACCAACCGCAAACCTACCTTCATTTGGGGGTAGTCGGTCAGTTAGCTCTTCGCGTATGGTGGGGCCATACTTGGGAATTTCATGCACATAGAGAGCGAACACCGACCACCCCACGTAATCGCCGAGGAATTATCGCGCGAGAGCGACCTCGACGAAGCCACGGAACTCGCCACCGAACTCGCACGTTCGCTCGAGGATGCGAAGAAAAAGATGGCGCAGTCCGCCTAGATCTTTCGTTCCGACGGCGACCTTATTTCCAGCCCCAGCAATCTGCCCCGGCCCTCGATTTCATGCGTGCCGCGCTTTTCCCAGCATATAAAGGCAGCCCCGGCCTTGGTGCTCACGCCCAGTTGCCTCACCTTGCTACACTGATACTCGAAAGTACCCGAGCGATCTATCCGCACGTAGCCACCCTGAACTGGGGGTCGGCCGATTGACGCGGAGGGATGTGTGAGTGGTTGAAACAGGCGGTCTTGAAAACCGCTGTACGGGAAACCGTACCGGGGGTTCGAATCCCTCTCCCTCCGCCATTAATCTGAATCAACTCCATGAGTCCTGAGAACGCAACCTTCCCTGCGGGGCCTGTCACTGACTGGGCAATTTGAAACAGTCAATCGTGGCTGGCATACCTACCATTACCTCATTTCACTTGGGGCTGTAGGTATCTGTACCTCCAGATGTCTACGACAGAGCAACTGCAGGATTACGCCGCCTCGGCAAATGCGGAACAACGCGAGGTCAGACCATGACCGAAGTGGAGTACCTTCCCCCAGCCAGTTTCGAGGACATGAGTGCTTCGACGGTTCTGTGAGAGAAGGCGGAATGGCCATCTACGCGCACTATCACGTTCGTTGTCGTACAGTATTCCCTCGATTGCCCTCTGCTCCCAATAAACCTATCGTGCTAACGACTTGCCATCCGAAAACTTAGCGCGCGAGATTCAAGAGCTTTGCCGCTTGATCATCGCCACCCACGACGAGGTGATGTTGGTGACTTTGTGCGAGAAGCTCCGCGATCGTCTGCACGAGCACAACCGGCAGACGAACGATATGGCGTCGGAGACGCTTGCAAGACTTCTGGATTCGGAAGCCCGGCTGAAGAAGGCCAGCTAGATTAGGTCTCTTTCGCTCCTTGGATGGTTTGCCATTGCATTTGCACTGCTTGACTCGAGACAGTATCGGTTCAGGGCTTTTGCATCAGCACCATCACGGAGACTTCCGATTCTCGGGCTGGGGCATTGTCTTTCGCGACGCGGCTCATGAGGAGGGGCGGTATCTTCCAGCGACGTCCTTGTTGATTTGCTCGTGAAACTGATCGTCGACCTTTCCGGCAATAATGATGATGTTCGCCATCCTCCCGCCTGAGGTTATCGTGCAGCGATTGGGGGTAGTCGTTTCTGTTGGTGGCGGAGATTCTGGCCCAGCCGTGCCATGTCTGCGCACGCGCGAGCCATTTTGCTTTTTTGGGCGGAAGATTAAAAAAATCTCTGGGCAGGGCTCTCGGGGGAGGGCGCTGCTCGGGCGAACGTCTCAGGGGAATCTCCGACCGCGTTGGGACGTTCGCCCTTCTGTGTTTAATGGGCCGGACAGGCTCAACGATTAGAGAACGCGGCGCGATTCCGGCCTTCTCGCTTGGCCTGATAGAGAGCAGCGTCAGCGACCGCGAGCAGTTGTTTTTCGCACGCTTTGGCGCGACGGCCGTGACTCCGATACTGGCGGTGACGGAAATTTGCAGGTCGTTCATGCTGATGGGTGCGGCCGCCACTGCCGCGCGGATGCGCTCGGCGCTTTGAAACGCGTGGATGCGGTCGCAGCCCGGGAGAACCACCAGAAATTCTTCGCCGCCATAGCGGCCGACAAAATCGTAGGATCGGATCACCTGCATGAGGCGCCGCGCCAATGGCGAGAGAAGAATCTCGCAGGGGACTAGGTGCAGACTGCCGAAGCAACCAGCGTTCAGATCGCGGTGACGGCGACCGACATCGAGAACGCCAACTACATCGAGCGGTGGGAACGTTAGAAACCCGCTGGCATCGGGCGCCGGTGTGGAAGCAACTTGTCTTTGCGGTCGCCTTCGTGGGTCTGTTTCTGCTTATGGATGGGTCTTCCAAGGCCTCGCAGGCGTGGGAGGAGCGCCTCCCTGTTACTTGCCAGTGGGGTTGGCGGTGGGACTCATGTTGTACGGCGGTAGACGATACGTCACTCTACTGTTCCTGGCCACGATCCTGGCAGCCGTACTGGACTATCATCGCCCGCTGCTTTCGTGGTGGGGCGTGCCCGGTGCCACGCTCTTGTACGCAGGCTATATCTTCGGAGCAGAATTTCTCCGCCGGCGTTGGCGCATTGATCCGAAGTTGGGCAGCCTGCGGGACGTTCCTGCATTCCTGGCGACCTTCCTCACGGCCGAGGTCCTCAGCTCCCTGGTCGGGAGTCTGACCCTGCTCGGGGATGGACTGATTCGCCGCGGAGATTTCATCCGTACCGCCTTTGACTGGGCGGCGAGTGACGCCATTGCGGCGGTGGCGTTCACACCTTTTCTGATGGTGTACGTTGTCCCTCGCTTGAATTGCTGGTTTCATGCGGAGGCGCAGCCTCGTTTTGGGCTGAACCTGTCGTGGTACTACTGCGCGATGTACGCGGCGAGGGTGCGCGCGCTAAGTGATATGCGTTAGCGCTCCGAGCCGTATGCCGACCGCTGTCCGCTTGTAATGCCAATAACT
>Ga0209811_10000414_pt1 | contig 18370 bp, 17 predicted proteins | sample Coa_R1_6_FD_187161 | JGI IMG/M metagenome (GOLD analysis project Ga0209811, IMG submission 187161) | Surface soil microbial communities from Centralia Pennsylvania, which are recovering from an underground coalmine fire. - Coalmine... | ecosystem: Environmental > Terrestrial > Soil >...
TCCTCATGGGGAACACGGCGCTGTGGACCGCGACGCACTACGGCATCCCCTGCCTAATCCTGGTCGCCAACAACCGCTCGTTCTTCAACGACGAGCTGCACCAGGAACGCGTCGCCAAGGAGCGCAGCCGGCCGGTCGAGAATCGCTGGATCGGGCAGCGGATCAGCGGGCCGGACATCGATATCGCGATGATGGCGCGCGCTCAGGGCGCGGAGGGCATCGGCCCGGTGGCGAAAATCACCGAGCTCGCGCCCGCGATCGAGAAAGGAATACGCGTCGCGCGAGAAGGTTTCGTGTGCGTCGTGGACGTGCGCGTCGCGCCGGGCTACGACACCAACATGGCGGGCTCGGGCGCCAGCCAGAAGCGCTGACCGGACGGAGAGAACATGCTTCCGCGCATACTGCTCGCATCGTCCATCGCCGCCTTGCTCGCGCTTCCCGCAGGCGAGACCCTCGCGCAACAGTGGCCGAGCCGCTCTATCCGCTTCGTCGTCCCTTTGCCTCCGGGCGGCTCGCCCGACTATCTGTCGCGGCTGCTCGCCGAGCGCCTTCAGCCCGTACTGGGCCAACCTTTCGTCGTCGAGAACAAGCCGGGCGCGGCGGGTAACATCGCGCGCGATTTCGTGGCGAAGGCGCCGCCCGATGGATACACCATCCTCATGTCCGAGTCGGCCCATGTCATGAGCGCGGCGGTGGGCGCGAAGCTGCCGTACGACCCGATCAACGACTTCCAGCCGATCTCGCTCGCCGCGACGATTCCCTTCGGGCTGACGGTGAACTCGAGCATGCCGGTGCATACGCTGAACGAGTTCATCGATTTCGCGAAGAAGTCTCCGAAGCCCCTGACCTACGGTACGGCGGGCATAGGCGCACCGCACCACTTCGCGGTCGAGCTCTTGCGCTCGATGACGGGAATCAACGTCGTGCACGTACCCTACAAGGGCTCGGCCGGGATCATCCCGGCGCTGCTGTCGGGCGAGATCGATTTCACCATCGCCGCCGAGAATTCGCTGCTGCCGCACTACAAGTCCGGAAAGCTGCGGCCGATCGCGATCGCGGCCTCGTCGCGCACCGCGATCCTGCCCGACGTACCGACCATCGCCGAAGCAGGCCCGCTTCCGGGCTACGCAGTCAACGTGTGGCTGGGCGTGATGGCGCCCGCGGGCACGCCGCGGCCGATCGTCGATCGCCTGAACGCAGAGGTCAACAAGGTCGTCCGCGACCCGCAGATCGTCAAGGAGCGGATGAACACCGTCGGCCTCGAGGCGGTCGGCAGCACGCCCGAGGAGCTACTGGACGTGATGAAGACCGAGCTCGCGAAATACACCAAGCTGGCGCGCGACGCCAACATCAAGCCGGAGTAGATTCGACGCGTCGCGCTGGAATCTCTACGCCGCGGCCTTGCGGTTCGTCTCGAAGCCGGGCTCGCTGCCCAGGAGCGCCGCCGGCTTCTTCAAGTTCTCCTGCCAGAGCAGCGACTCCATGGTGATGTGGAGCGGTTGATCCTGCACGGTCAGCTCGTAGACGTGCTCGTCATACGAAGCATGGTTGTGCACCGCCCAGCCCGGCGCGGAAAGCATCAAGTCGCCCGGCCCCCATTCGTAGCGGTTGCCGGCAACCGTCGAATAGCCGGTGCCCTGGAAATAGTAGTTGATCGCTGCAGAGACATGCCGGTGCGGCCGGTCGACGATTTTCGGCGGACGGATCGTCATGGTCGCGAAGAAATTCGGAGTGATGCCGTTGGTGCGCCCGGTGATCGGGTTGTACATCATGTACAGGCGCCGGCCCACGTAGTCCTTCCCCAGCGCTTCGAGCTTGTCGAGCTCGCGCTTCACTTCCTTCCAGGGGAAGTGCAAGGTCTTCGACACCACTGCTTCCGGGTTGATCAGGATCTCGTAAGGCATGAGCAGGCCGCCGTCCGCGCCTATGCGGATCATGCCGTAGGGACTCTTGCGCCGCGGGTCGCTCGCGTGCGCTTCCTTTTCGTCTTCGACCGGATGCAGATCCGCCGCCGGCTCGTCTTCGGGCAGGTACACCTGCATGTGCTGCAGCAGAGGCACGTTCGAGTACGTCAGCCGCACCTGGAGGTCTTTCCCGTCGTTCATATGCCGATAGGCGGCATAGGAGGGATGATTCCAGACGTCGTACTGGGCGAACGCGATGCGCTTCCCGGCGACGAGGGTATGACCCGAGCCGCGGATGCAGAAATTCACCTCGGTCGCGTTGTGGCGGAACGCCGCGGATTTCTCTCCCGGCTTGAGCACCGAGAGCTTCACCTGGATGCCCGGCGCGAATCCCGGCGCGTTGGCCTCGGCGAGCGGGTGGACGATCAGCGACTCGCGCCGGCCGTTCGCCGGCAGCGGCAGGGTCGCGAGGCGCTCGACCTCCGCGTCGATCTCCCGCTTGGTGACGACGATCGGGGCCCAGTAGGCGTTGTCGTCCCGCGACTGGCTGCCGGCGCGGTCGACGAAGCGACCGCGCATCTCCTGAAAGTCTTTCCTGAAGTCGTTCATGCCGCTCTCCTCGCTCGAGGAAGTGATCGTACTCCCTAGACGGGGCTCCTGGCTCGGCCCGCTGCAAGCCGGGGCTTGACCTTCTTCGGCTGCGGGAGGACGCGTCCGAGGCCCCGCTCACGAGCCCTGCGGACCAGCTCGGCGCCTAGCGCCAGGTCCGAGATGCCCATCCCCATGGCCTTGAAGATCGAGAGGTCGTCCGCCTCCGTGCGCCGGCGGCCGGAAGCGATCAACGCGGAGAGGGGCAGGACACCGTCCCAGCCGCGCGGCGTGTAGCGGGTCATGAATTCACGCGAGAGCTGCTGCACGCCCGCGAGGTTGTCGACGGCCACCCGTGTCGCCCGGTCGAACACGTCCTGGGCGAATTCCTCGCGGTCGGGCGCGATCGCGCCCACCGCGTTGAGGTGCGCGCCTCGTTCGAGCATGTCGGCGCGGACAAAGGGCTGTGCCGCCCGGGTTACCAGCGTCACGATGTGTGCGCCTTTGCACGCCTCCGCTGCGGATGCGCAGGCGGCGGTCTCGATGCCGAATTCTCCGCGCGCCTTCGTCGCGAACTCCTCGCGCGATTCCGGCCGCGGACTGTAGACCTGCAGCCGCTCGATCGGACGAACCGCCATCATCGTTCCCACCTGGGCGAGCGCCTGCTTGCCGGTCCCCGCGAGAGCCATGACCCGGGCGTCCTTCTTCGCCATCCAGTCCGCCGCGACTCCCGAGATGCCGCCCGTGCGCAGGTTGCCCAGCGCGAAGGCCTCGATCACCGCGACCAGCGACCCGTCACCGGTGCTCCACAAGAGGAGCAGCGGGCACGTGCCGCCTTGCGTGTGCGTCCAGGTTTTGGTCCCCACGAATTGCCCGAGCTTTGCGCCGATCGCGTGCAGATTGTTCTTCCCGTACTGCAGCAGCGTCTTGTTCATGTTCAGCGCTTCGCCGCTCGCCTCCTCGCGAAGCGCCGTCTCCAGCGCGGCGATGGCCTCCTTCAGGTCCATCAGCTGAACAACTTCGGCTTCGGTGATCCAGATCGCGTCGGCGCTCATGTCAGACCTTGAACGAGGCCAGGACTTGCTTGGGAAACAGCTCCTCGAGCGTGAGCTTGCGATGACACACGCCCTGCTCGAAAGCGAAATCGACGAAAGCCTGGAGCGTCTTGCGGTTCTTATCCAGGCCGTAGGGCCAGAAGTCTTCGCCGAACAGCGCCTTCATGCGCTCGGCGTAGGGCGCGAGCCAGGCGAAGGGAGCATGCGAGGCGGTGATGTCGGAGAGTCGCTCGATGGAGCGGCGCTTCGCCTCGTCGAAAGCCTTGAAGAGATTCATCGCGAGCCAGGGGTGTCGCGCAAGAACGTCCGACCGGATCACGATCACATGCATGATGGGAAAGATGCCGGTTTCCTTGAAATAGGCCTCCTCGGCGCTTTCGTAGCCGGGAAAAAGGCGCCGGATTCCACCGCCCAGTCCTCGCGGCGGACGCGCCGACAGCACGGCGTCGAGGTCACCCGCGAGCAGCATGTCGTTCAGCGATCGCCCGGGTTCGGGGCGAAGCCGCACGCCGCCGGGCAGCTTGAGCTTCACTTTCTCGACGCGCCCGGCTTCGTTCACCCCGGCCTGGACCCACTCGACCGAGTCGAGCGGCACGCCGACCTGGTGAACGAGGTAGCCGCGTGCGTAGATCACCGCGGTCTGCGCCCACTCGGGAACGCCGATGCGCGCGCCCTTCAGTTGCTCGGGCCGCGCGATCTTGCCGCCGTCGCGCACGTAGATCATCGAGTGGCGGAACACCCGCGAAGGAAAGACCGGGATCGCCGCGATACCCTCGTCGTCCTGGGAGCGCAGCGACACGTACTTGCCCATCGACATCTCGGAGACTTCCCACTCTCGGAAATGCGTAAAACGGAAAAAGGCTTCCTCCGGAGGCAGCGTGAGCACGTTGAGCGTTGCGCCCTGGACGGGAACGCGGCCCGAGGCGAGGTCGCGTGTGTGCTCGTAGTCGCCGATCGCCAGAGTCAACGCGACTTTGTCCATCCCTATTCCTTCAGCAGCACGGCGCCGCCCTCGATCTTGACCGCGTAGCTGCGAATGTCCTCGGTGCAGGGCGCTCCCGTCGCCTTGCCGCTCGGAATGTGGAACTTGCCCTGGTGCAGCGGGCATTCGATCTCTTCGCCCTCGATGAAGCCGTCGGCGAGGCTCGCCTGCCCGTGGGTGCAGGTGTCGTGGGTCGCGAAGATTTTTCCGGCGAGCTTGTACAGGCACACGGGCTCCACGCCGAGATTGACGAGGAGCGTACCGTCGTCGGGGACGTCGGAGGCGGCAGCGACTTTGACCCAGATTTCTTTCATGGCTTCTATAGGGGATAGATCAGGCTGTTGGGAACGAGAAGGCTGTCGAAGACGCACAGTTTCTCGCGGAATTTCAGCTTGCCGTCTTCGACGACCAGCTTGTCGCGGTATTGGCCCGCGTTGAAGACGCGCGTGAGCTCGTCCTGCAGGGTCTCCACCGCCAGATAGTTGGCTCGGACTTCGAGGACCCCGTCGGTCCAGCCGAGCACCCGGATGCCGCTCACCATGCGACGCAGGTAGCGCGGCGCATACACCGCGGTCTTGCGGATCGCGGCTACCCGGTCGGCAAGGTAGCCCTTGCTCTCGCACAGCCAGGTCGCGAGCGGCAACCCGCGCTCGAAATTCTCGCGCGGCACGATCTTGTACAGGCAAGGTTCGGTAAAAAACTCCGGCCAGTCCTCGAATCGCTCTTCATCCAGGCAGGCCGTGTATTCGGCGTAGAGCTCCTCGAGCGCCAAGCGAAGCTCCCCTGCGCCCAGGGCTAGGTAGCGCTCCAGAGCCGTCAACTGACACCTCTAGAAAAGCACGAACGTTCGATTGATTTAATATAATTCATCAAAAACAAGCATCTATATTTCCATCACCTGCCGATAGTAGCTATAAAACGCTCGTATCACCGACTCGGTAACCATGTGCGGCTCGTCCTTCCAGTCGCGCCCACCCATTTCCATCACCCCTGCCGAGTCGGGGTAAGGACCGACCCCGTGCTGGGAGAATTTCATGACCTCGCTGTCATCAATCGAGACGAAGCCCGCCGGACCCATGAGGTTCGCTTGTCGCAGCCGCCGCCGGGTCATCGCCTCGTCGTCGTCGGCGTAGCCGAAGAACGTCCAGGCCAGCTCGAACTCGCCCGGCCCCCGGGTGACGAGCTGGCGCATCGCCAGGGTGTTCGATTGCTGCTGGATGATCAGATTCGGCCACAGCGTGGTCATCACCACGGTGTATTCCGGAAACTCGCGCACCGGGTCGAGCAGCGCAGGATCGCTAAGGCTGAAGTTGTCGATCAGCGACTTCATGTCGGCGTGGTCGTCGGTCTTCTTCTGCTCGCCGCGCCAGGAAATGAGCGCGCCGTGCCGGCCTGTCGAATCCATCTCGATCTTCGAGGGCTGATCGGCGCGAAACAGGCCGAAGCTCACCAGAAACACGTGGAGCAGGCTCGCGTGATAGGGGTCCTTGATGTTCTCGAACATCAGCTTCCAGTTCGCCGGGATGAGCTGCCGCGAGTAGCCGAGCAGCGTGAGCTCGCGGCCGTCGAAGACGCGGTCGTACAAAGCGAGCATCGAGGGGCCGAAATATTCCTCGAGCGGCTGCAGATCGGACGCGAAGGAAGCGAAGATCACGCCGTGGCGCCGTGCCACCTTGAGCTTGCGCAGCCCGTGCTCCCTGGGATCGAAATCCGCCGGCATGCCTCCCTGCTTCCTGACGCCGCGGCGAAACGGCACGCCGATCAGATTGCCCTTCAGGTCGTAGGTCCACTGGTGATACGGGCACATGAACTCGGAGGCGTTCCCCAGGTGACGCTGGCAGAACTGAACCCCGCGATGCGCGCACCGGTTCTCGACGACGTTGACCGAGCCGTCCTTGTCGCGCACCACCACGACGGGCTTCTCGCCGATGAATGTCCGCTTAAAGTCGCCGGCCTTGGGAAGCTCGGTTTCGAGCGCGACGTAGCTCCAGCTCGGACCGCAGAACACGCGCTCCTGCTCGCGCGCGTAGATTTCCGGGTCGGAGTAGATCCAGTACGGAATGCGGGTGATGCCCTCTTTCGGCCACACGCGGCGCGCGTCCATGGATTTCACCGTTACCTGCGATGCGGACGTGGCGTGGAACCGGTCAGGACAACCGCTTGCGGCGGAACCTGGACAGGAGATCGTCCAGGTGATCGGGGCTCGAATAGGCGACAACGAGCTTGCCCGCGCCTTTCTTTCCCGGCTTGATCTGGATCGAGGTCCCAATCTCCTCGGACAGCTCCTCCTCGAGCCGGGCGACGTCGCGGTCGGCGTGTCGCTTGGCCTTCGCGGCGGGGTGAAGGATGGAGTTCACGAGGTTTTCCGTCTGGCGCACCGAGAGGCCGCGCTCCGCAACGCGCCTGGCAACAGTCTCCTGCTTGCGACCCTGCAGGGGCAGGAGCGCGCGCGCGTGGCCCATCTCGAGCTTTCCGTCGAAGACCAACGCCTGAACCGGCTTCTGCAGGTTGAGCAGCCTGAGCAGGTTGGTGGTCGCAGCACGCGAGCGCCCGATGGCTTCGGCCGCTTCCTGGTGCGTGAGCTTGAATTCGCCGATGAGCTGCTGGACGCCGTTCGCTTCTTCGAGCGGGTTGAGGTCCTCCCTCTGGATGTTCTCGACCAGCGCCATGGCGAGCGCGGCCGAATCCGGAACGTCCCTGACCAGAACCGGAACCTCTGCAAGGCCGGCGATTTTCGCCGCGCGCCAGCGCCGTTCGCCGGCGATGATCTCGTGATGGCCGCCGCCGACCGGCCGCACCAGGATCGGCTGCATCACGCCTTGTTTTCCGATCGAAGCGGCCAGTTCCTGGAGCGAGGCATCGTCCATCTTCGTCCGCGGTTGATAGCGTCCGCGCTGAAGCTGGTCGACGCGCAGCGTCGCCTGGCGCTCCGCGAAAGACGCGCCCTCCGCGTCGCGATCGAGCAGCGCATCCAGTCCCCTGCCCAGTCCTTTCAGCTTCATGGTGCAGCCACAGCCGTGAGTCCGTTGCGCGAGAGGATCTCGCCGACGAGCTCGACGTAGGCCTGCGAGCCCTTGCATTCGCGATCGAGCGTGATGGCGGGCGCGCCGAAGCTCGGCGCCTCTGCGAGCCGGACGTTGCGCGGGATCACCGTGGCGTACACCTTGTCGCCGAAATGCTCCTGCAGTTGCGCCGAGACCTGCTGCGCGAGCGTGTTGCGCGGATCGTACATGGTGCGCAGCAATCCCTCGATATCGAGCTTGGGGTTCAGCCCCTGGCGCACTTTCTTGATCGTGCCGACCAGGTCGGAAAGTCCTTCGAGCGCGTAGTACTCGCACTGCATCGGAATCATCACCGCATGCGCCGCGACGAGCGCGTTCACGGTCAGCATGTTGAGCGTCGGAGGACAATCGAGCAGGATGAAATCGTATTCCTCGGCGATCGCCTTGAGCGCGCCTTTCAACCGGGATTCGCGGTGCTCGAGATCGACGAGCTCCACCTCGGCGCCGGCGAGCTCGCGGTTCGCGGGAATCAGGTCGTACCCTCCGGCCTCCGACTTGACCCGAGCCGAGTCGGCGGTCGCGAGCCCGAGCAGCACCTGGTACACCGACATCTTCAGCGTGCGCTTGTCGACGCCGCTTCCCATCGTGGCGTTGCCTTGGGGATCGAGGTCGACGAGCAGCACGCGCATCCCGGACTGCGCGAGGCCTGCCGCGAGGTTGACGCTGGTAGTGGTCTTTCCGACCCCGCCCTTCTGGTTGGTGACCGCGAGGATCCGTGTCATGCGCGCTCGATCAATACCAGGTGCCGTTCCGCCCCGAGCCCGGGAACGGCAAGGGCGTGCACCTGCCGAACGCGAAACTCAGGCGGCATGCGATCGATTTCTTCGAAGGGATGCACGCCCTTCATCGCTGCGATTACCCCGCCGGGGGCCAGCAGGTGCTCGACGAGCGCGATGATCTCGGCTATTTCCGCGAGCGCGCGCGAAACGATGCAGTCGAACCGCTCCGAGGGACGCCACGACTCGGCGCGCTCGCAGATCGCGCGAACATTCTTCAGGCCGAGCTCGGCCACCGCCTGCCTGAGAAAGGCGTACTTCTTGTGGCTGCTGTCGAGCACGTCGACCTGCATGTCGGGTCTGGCCACCGCAATGGGAATGCCCGGAAACCCCGCACCGCTGCCGGCATCGAGAACTCGACTGCCGGAGAGATAGGGCAGGACGGCGAGGCTGTCGAGTAAGTGCAAACTTACCGCTTTTGACCCATCCCGTATGGAGGTAAGGTTGTGCACCCGATTCCATTTCTCGACCAGTTCAAGATGGCGCAGCAGCTTGGACCGCATCTCCGGGCTGACTTCGAGACCCAAAGCGCGAACCCCTTGCTCGAGTTGCCTCCCGAGCTCGTCCTGCTTGGATCCCATCGCCAGCACGGTCATGCCGCGGATCTTTCCCGCGGCTTTACCCTGCGCTTCAGATGAACGAGCAGAAGCGAGATCGCTGCCGGAGTGATCCCGGACACGCGCGACGCCTGCCCCAGGGTTTCGGGCCGGTGCGCGTTCAGCTTTTGCTGCACCTCGATGGACAGTCCCCGCACTTCGCTGTAGTCCAGGTCGTCCGGCAATGCCATGGTTTCGTAGCGCTTGTCGCGCTCGATCTCCTCGCGCTGGCGCGTGACGTAGCCTTGATACTTGGCCTGGATTTCCACCTGTGCGGCCACTGTCGGGTCGATGGTAAGACCCGCTTCGGGCGACAGTTCGGCGAGCGAGGTGTAGCTGACTTCCGGGCGCTTCAGCAGATCCAGTAGCGAGTGCTCTCGTCCAAGAGGACCGCCGAGTAGACGCTCGGCGAGCTCCGCGGGTATCGACTTCGGAGTTACCCGGGTCGAGCTCAGCCGTTGCTGCTCGAGGGCGATCGCGTCACGCTTGCGGTTGAACGCATCCCAGCGCTCGTTGTCGACTACGCCGAGCCGCCGCCCGCTTTCCGTGAGACGCAAGTCGGCGTTGTCCTCTCTCAACAAGAGCCGATACTCCGCACGGCTGGTGAACATGCGGTAGGGTTCGGAAACGCCGCGCGTCACCAGATCGTCGACCAGGACACCGATGTATCCCTCGTCGCGTCTCGGGCACCATGCCGATTCGTCCCTGACCAGCAAGGACGCGTTGATGCCGGCGAGTATTCCCTGCGCAGCCGCTTCCTCATAGCCGGTCGTGCCGTTGATCTGGCCGGCAAAGAACAGACCGGCGATCGATTTCGTTTCCAGCGAGGATTTCAGATTGCGCGGATCGTAGTAGTCGTACTCGATGGCGTACCCGGGCCTCAGCAGGTGCGCGTTCTCCAAGCCCCGAATGCTCCGCACCAGTTCGATCTGGACATCGAACGGGAGGCTGGTCGAGATTCCATTCGGATAGAACTCGTTCGTAGTGAGTCCTTCGGGCTCCAGGAAAATCTGGTGGCTCGTCTTGGTGGCGAAGCGGTGGATCTTGTCCTCGATCGAGGGACAGTATCGCGGACCGATCCCTTCGATGACCCCGGTGTACATCGGAGAACGATCCAGGCCGCCGCGGATGATGTCGTGGGTGCGCGCATTGGTGTGCGTGATCCAGCACGGCAACTGCCGGGGATGCATCTCCGGCGTCCCGAGAAACGAGAACACGGGTACCGGCTCGTCGCCGGGCTGCGGTTTCATCACCGAGAAATCGATAGTTCGCCCGTCGAGCCTAGGCGGGGTCCCCGTCTTGAGGCGTCCTGCCGGAAGCTTCAACTCGCGAAGGCGAGCCGCGAGACTCAGCGCGGGTGGATCACCCGCGCGGCCGGCGCTGTAATTGGCCAGCCCGATATGTACGAGACCGGAAAGAAAAGTGCCGGTGGTCAGCACCACCGCGCGGGCAGAAAAATGAACGCCCAGATCGGTGACGATACCTCGAACCCGGTCACCGTCCACGATGAGGTCGTCCACGGCTTGCTGGACCAAGGTCAGGTTGGGCTGATTCTCGAGGCGTGAGCGGATGGCGCGCTTGTAGAGGAGGCGGTCCGCCTGGGCTCGCGTGGCACGCACCGCCGGTCCCTTGGACGAATTGAGGACGCGAAACTGGATGCCTGCCTCGTCGGTAGCGATTGCCATGGCTCCACCCAGAGCGTCGATCTCCTTGACTAGATGGCCTTTTCCGATGCCTCCCACCGAGGGGTTGCAGGACATCTGACCCAGCGTTTCCAGGTTGTGCGTGAGCAGCAGCGTCTGACACCCGGCCCGTGCGGCCGCGAGTGCGGCCTCGGTGCCAGCATGGCCGCCGCCGACCACGATCACATCGAATCGAGCAGGGAATTGCATCGCTTGCCGCGGAATTTGGACGGTAGAAGAGACGCCGAATTTTACGGCTAAATGGCTGCGGGAAACAGCGGTATTACGCGGGATGAACTCTAGAAGCGGCGGCAAATCGCTGTTTCACGTGGAACATCCACAGCGAATTCACCGGTTGTGCACCGGCTATCCACACGTTCGACGAAGGTCGCGCGCGACGGCGAAGCGGCGACCCGCCCGTTTCAGTCGAGAGAATGCTCCAACTGGGACCGGCGAGAAGCGAGCTCCTGGGGCAAGCGGCTACCGAGCATTTGCAGCAGCTCGTCGTGTAGTTTCAGCTCCCGTTTCCAATCGGGAACATCGACCGAGCTGACGCGCTGATATTTCTCGCCGCCGAAAGTCTCCAGCCCTTTCCATTCCAGATCGGTAAAGGCGGGCACGTGACCGATGGGGGTCTTTACGCCGCCTGCTTTGCCCTGGCAGCGCTCGACGATCCACTTCAGCACGCGCATGTTCTCACCGAACCCCGGCCAGATGAATTTGCCCGAGGAGTCGGTGCGAAACCAGTTGACGCAGAAGATGCGCGGGCGCTTCGGGACCGTGCGGCCGAGCTTTAGCCAGTGACTGAAATAGTCGCCCATGTTGTAGCCGACAAACGGGATCATCGCCATTGGGTCGCGTCGCACGACGCCGACCTTGCCGGTCGCCGCCGCCGTGGTCTCCGAGCCCATCGTCGCCGCAGCGTAGACTCCGGAGTCCCAGTCGAATGTCTCAGCGACCAGCGGAACCGTATCGGAGCGCCGTCCGCCGAAAACGAATGCAGAGATCGGAACGCCCTGCGGATCTTCCCAGGCGGAATCGATCGAAGGACACTGCGACGCAGGAACGGTGAAGCGCGCGTTGGGGTGCGCTGCGTTCCTGCTACTGCCAGGTGTCCACTCCTTGCCTTGCCAGTCGATGAGCCGAGCCGGAGGCGTGTCGGTCATCCCTTCCCACCAGACGTCGCCGTCCGGCGTCATGGCCACATTGGTGAAGATGGTGTTTTTCTCTATCATCTTCATGCAGTTGGGATTGGTCTTCACCGAGGTCCCTGGGGCGACCCCGAAGAAACCCGATTCGGGATTGATCGCGTAGAAGCGCCCGTCCTTGCCCGGCTTGATCCAGGCGATGTCCTCGCCGACCGTGGAGACTTTCCAGCCCTTGAACGCCGCCGGCGGGATGAGCATGGCGAAATTCGTCTTGCCGCATGCCGAAGGAAAAGCCGCGCTTACATAGATTTTCTCCCCCGATGGCGGCGTCACCCCAAGGATCAGCATGTGCTCGGCGAGCCAGCCCTGCTCGCGCCCCATGATCGACGCGATTCGCAGCGAAAAACATTTCTTTCCGAGGAGGGCGTTACCACCATATCCCGAGCCGAAGGACCAGATTTCTTTTGTCTCGGGATAGTGGACGATATACCTGTGCTCCTTGCTGCACGGCCACTTCACATCCTTCTGGCCTTTCGCGAGCGGAGCGCCGACAGAGTGCACGCAGGGCACAAAGTGCCCGGATTTCCCTAGAATCTCCCATACTTTCCGCGACATACGCGTCATGACGTGCATGCTCACGACCACGTACGGCGAGTCGGTCAGCTCGATACCTATGTGCGCGATGTGCGAACCGAGTGGTCCCATCGAGAACGGAACTACGTAAAGGGTGCGCCCCCGCATGCAGCCATCGAACAGCTTGTCCAGCGTGCCGCGCATTTCGCGCGGATCGACCCAGTTGTTGGTCGGGCCTGCGTCTTCCTTGCGTTCTGAGCAGATGAACGTGCGGTCCTCGGTCCGAGCTACGTCGCCCGGGTCGGACAGCGCAAGGTAGGACCCCGGACGAAGCTTGGGATTCAGCGTCTTCAGCATCCCGGACTGGACCATCTCACCGCACAGGCGGTCGTACTCCTCGCTGGAACCGTCGCACCACTGAATGCGGTCGGGCTTGACGAGCGCCGCGATCCGGGCCACCCACTCCTTGGCGCCGGCATGTTGAACGTAAGTCGGAGCGCCGATATCAATAGCGGCAACGTAGGGTTGGTTCATTCCAGGGGCCTCACGAAAACGACTCGGTGGCGCTCTAAGTCGCGCGGCCTGCCGAGCAGCAGGATAAGGGACGAGACTCTATCATGATCTGAAGAAACAATAAAATACGCATATGAAACATTGAGTTATATTCCATGATCCGCATGGGCTCAACCGCTCCAGGTCTGTCTCAGGCGCTTGGCCAGCCGAAACGTCGGCGCCGTGGTCGTCACCAGGATGATGACCCGGGTCACGTGCGCAGCGGTGACGAGCGGCACGCCCAGCTGAAGAACCTTCGCGGTAACGCACATCTCGGCCATGCCACCGGGAGCGGTCGCGAGCACCATGGTTGTGACCGGGACCGAGCCGAGAAGCGCAAGGCACCATGCCGACAAACCGGAGGCGAGCATGGCGAGCGCTACCGACAGGCAGACCATGCCGATGAACCGCGGCGAGCTCTTCAGGGACTCACGCTCGAATCCCGAGCCAAGTGAGCAACCGAGCAGGAGCTGAGCCGCGTTGGATAGCCACGTCGGAACTGCGGAGAGACCCACTCCGCTCAGCGTCAATGCCACGGTCACGCCGAGCGGCCCGAGCATCCAGGCGTTCGGCAAGCGCATCCTTGCGAGCACGCCGCCAGCCGCGGCCGCGATCGCGAGCAGCGCAATCAGGCCTGGGCCGTCGACTGCGAATTGCGCGGGCCGATAGGTATCGGCGCCGTGCAGACCCAGCGCGGTGAACCCGAACGGCACGATCAGCACGACGATGGCCACGCGGAGCGCCTGCGCCAGCACGACTCGATCGGACCGCGCGCCAAAGCGCTCTCCCAGAATGGTCATCTCCGCCGCGCCTCCGGGCACGCTCGCAAAAAGCGCCGTGGTGGCATCGAGTCCGGCGGTGCGCATGAGAAACCAGCCGCTCGCATAGGCGAGCAGCACGGCGAGCAACGCCGCCGCGACGAGGAGATACCAGTGCGTCACGATCTCGCCGCCGACGACAGGAGTGAAGTACAGGCCAAGCGCGCACGCGATGGTGAGCTGGCCCGTCGCTCTCCCGCCCCGAGGCGATGCGACGCTCGCGCCCAGAACCTTGCAGAGCGCCATCGCGAGCAGCGGTCCGATCATCCAGGGCAACGGCGCATGCATCGCACTGAACAATGCGCCGCTCGCTCCGCAGATCGCCAGGCCTTTCAACGCCGGAAGCTGCTTCATCGCGCTATTTCCCGACGCAGAAACGCGCGAAGATCTCCCCGAGAAGATCGTCGGCAGAGACCTCTCCGGTGATTGCATCGAGCTCGCGTTGCGCGAGCCGGAGCTCCTCGGCGAACAACTCCGTGCGCGGCGCGCTTTGCCCGGCCCGCCGGAGCGCGGCCGACGCGCGGTCGAGCGCAACGAGATGCCGCTCGCGCGCCATGAAAACGTCTCCGGCATCCGGCTGCCAGCCGGCGAGCTTCAGCAGGGTCCGGCGCAGGTCGCCGATCCCCGCGCCGCTCTTGGCCGAAACATGAACGCACCAGCCCCGCTCTTTCTCCTCGGCGCGGGGCGAATCGCCCGAAAGATCGATCTTGTTGAACACGGTGACTGGAGTGAGCTTCGACGGGAGGCGGTCGGCGATCACCTTGTCGGCCGCGGCGATTCCTTCGCGGGCGTCGACCACCAGTAGCAGCGCGTCCGCCTGCCCGATAGCTTCCCAGGTGCGCGCGATGCCGATGGCTTCGACGGGATCGGCGGTTTCGCGCAAGCCGGCCGTGTCGATGATGTTCATGGGCACGCCCTCGATCTGGATCGTCTGGCGCACTGCGTCCCGCGTCGTCCCCGGGATTTCCGTGACGATTGCGAGATCTTCACCCGCGAGCCGGTTGAGCAGCGAGGACTTCCCGACGTTGGGCCTTCCCGCGAGCACGACCTGCAGGCCGTTGCGCAGCACACTCCCCTGGCGGCCTAGGGCAAGGGCCGCGTCCAGCTCTCCTTGCAGGCGCGAAAGGCGCTGTTTCGCGGCCACGCGATCCAAGGCGTCGATTTCCTCCTCTGGAAAATCCAGCGTCGCCTCAACCAGCGCGCGCAGCTCGACGAGTTGCTCCACGAGTCCGCGCACGCGCTCCGAAAACTCGCCCCGGAGCGAGCGCAGGGCGCACCGGGCCGCCGCCTCGGTCGCGGCGTCGATGAGGTCCGCGACGCTCTCTGCCTGGGCGAGATCGAGCTTGTCGTTGAGGAAGGCGCGCCGGCTGAATTCCCCGGGCTCCGCGATGCGCGCGCCGAGCTCGAGACAGCGCCGCAGCACCATTTGCAGCACGACCGGGCCGCCGTGGCCATGCAGCTCGAGCACGTCCTCGCCTGTATACGAAGCCGGCGCCGGAAAGAAAAGAGCGATGCCGTCGTCGAGCGGCTCGCCGGCGGCGCCCAGAAAAGTGGCGTGCGTCGCAGCCCGGGCGGGCGGCTTTGCGCCGAGGATCTGCGACGCGAGCCGGTTCAGGCTCTTGCCGGAAATCCGGACGATTCCGATCCCGGCTCTTCCCTGCGCGGTCGCGATGGCTGCGATGACGTCGGTGTCGGACGGTGCTGCCATGGCTGCCCGTGCCGGGGCACGCTTCTCAGCGTTTCGCGCCCGCCGCGGCCTTGTCTCCGATCATGCGGGTGATTTGCCATTGCTGCGCCATCGACAGGATGTTGTTGACGAACCAGTAGAGGACCAGGCCCGACGGGAAGAAGTAGAACATCACCCCGAACACGAGCGGCATGATCATCATGACCTTGGCCTGAACCGGATCGGGCGGCGTGGGGTTCATCCTGGTCTGAATGATCATAGAGATCATCATCAGGGTCGGCAGCACATACCAGGGATCCGGCGCCGCGAGGTCCTTTATCCAGAGGTAGAACGGCGCATGGCGCAGCTCGACGCTCTCGAAGAGAACCCAGTAGAGCGCGATGAACACCGGTATCTGCACGACGATGGGCAGGCATCCGCCGAGCGGATTGATTTTCTCGGTCTTGTACAGGTCCATCATCGCCTGATTCATCTTCATCTTGTCGTCGCCGTACTGCTCGCGCAGCTTCATGAGCCGCGGGGTGACGAGCTTCATTTTCGCCATCGAGCGGTAACTTGCGGCTGACAGCGGGAAGAAGATCAGCTTGATCGTCACGGTCAGGAGAATGATCGCGAGGCCCCAGTTCCCCATCCAGCCGTGAAACACCTTTAGAACCCAGAAGAGCGGCGCCGCAATCACGGTGAGCCACCCGTAGTCGACCACCAGCTGCAACCCCGGCGCGACCGACTGGAGGTGATCCTGATCCTGGGGTCCGGCGTAAAGCGGGACATCCACCCGCGCCGTGGCGCCCGGCGCGATCGGGCCCACCGGGACGATGACGCCGATCGCGAAAAGGTCGCCGTCGAGCTTGCGGGTGTAGAACTCCCGCTGAGTTTTTTCCGAGGGCAGCAGCGCAGCGACGAAGTAATGCTGCACCATCGCGATCCAGCCGTTGTCCGACGTCTTCGGATAGGCGACCTTGCCCTTGGCGATGTCGTCGAAGGTGACCTTCTGGAACTTCTCGCGCTCGGTGTAGACGGCGGCACCGGTATAAGTCTGCGTCATGTAGGGGTCGCCCCCGGCTGCCTTGCCGTCGCGCGTCAGCTGGAAATAGGCGTCAGTGGATAGCGCAGCCGAGGTGCCGTTGACGATCTCCTCGGTGACGTCGATGCGGTAGCTCGCGCGGTGGAAGGTCAGGGTCTTGGTCACCTTGACCCCTTGTGGGGAGCTCGCTTCCAGCTTGACCTCTAGCTTGTCCTGGCCCTGTGACAGCGTGAACTCCTTGCCCCGCGCGCGGAACGGCGTCCTGTGGTTGGGCAGGCCCGCTCCGATGAGGCCGCTTTGGGCTGAGTAGCGATGTTCCGGTCCGAACAGGACGAAATTCCTGTTCTCCTCGCGGGCATCTTTCTGCTGCGAAAGCTCGAGGTAGCTGATCTCCCCGCCCAGCGTATCGATTTCCGCGCGCAGCAGGTCGGTGCTGACGCGGAGACGCTCCCTGGGACCGTCGGTCGGGGCGGCTGTCCCCGGCACCTCCGTGCGACCTGCCTGAGCCGGAGCCGCCGCCTCGCTCCGCGCGCTGGGAGTCGGTATGGCTCCCTGAGTCGCCGCACTCGACGGCACGGGGGGTCTTGTCTCTTTCTGCCAGGCCTCCCAGAGAAGGAGAAGCGAGAAGGAGAAGACGACGAAAAGAATCAGGCGCTGCGTATCCATGCGCTCGAGCGGTTACGGAACCGGATCGTGGCCGCCCGGGTGCCAAGGATGGCAGCGCGCGAGTCGCCTGATGAGTAGCCAGCCGCCCCGCGCGGCGCCGTGGCGCTCGAGCGCCTCCAGCGCATACGAGGAGCATGAAGGGTGGAAGCGGCAGTGCGTTCCCAAAAGCGGGCTCACCGAATACCGGTAACCGAGAACGAGGAAGGACAGCAGACGGCTCATCAGGCCCCCACCAGGCATTGTTCGACCTCACCGAGCACGAGCCCGGTCGCGGTCACGCGAATCAGAATGTCGCGGCTTCCGAGCCGCGCCTGCTGAGCGCGAAACAGCTCCCGCAGGACGCGCTTCATCCGGTTGCGATCGACCGCGCGTGGGAAGATGCGCTTGGGAACGATCAGCCCGAGTCTGGGGACGCCGAACGGATTGGCTCGGAGTAGCACGCTGAATCCGGGACGCCTGAGCGCCCCTCCGCCGGAGAGAAGCGCGGCGATGTCGGTCGTTCCGAGGCGCTGCCTTCGACTGTAACGCCTGCGGACGCTCAAACGCTCAACCGGGCGCGACCTTTGGCGCGGCGGGCGCGAATGACGGCCCGGCCTCCGCGCGTACGCATGCGGACGAGAAACCCGTGAGTGCGCTTCCTGCGGACGACAGAAGGGTGAAAAGTGCGTTTCATCTGGAGTGTTTTCTATAGCGAACGGAACCCTCGATTAGACTGGAAATGGTGCTCGATTGTCAACGAGACGCACCCCGGTTCCCAGAGAGAAACCTCCACTGAAAAAGCCTCTCCGGCTGTGGATAACTCGCTGTGAAACGAGTAAGATGGACACGCTGTTTTCCTCGAATTTAACCGACTAAAATCCATGCAGGGTTTCTGGGCCTCGTGCCTGAGCCGATTAGAAAAAGAGCTTCCTGCTCAGCAGTTTAACACCTGGATCCGGCCGCTCAGATTAGACGCTTCGGCAGCGCCCTCCGGCGAATTGCGCCTGCTCGCCCCCAACCGCTTCGTGCTGCAATGGGTCAAGGAGCGCTTCATGCCGCGGATCGAGGCCTTGGGCGCGGAATTCTTCTCCTCGCCGATTCGAGTCTCGCTCACCCCTGCGCCGGGCGGAGACCGTACCGAAGAAGTCCGCGTCGGCCAGCAGATCCTGCAATCGCTCGGCATCCGCAGCTTTACCCCGCAGGTCACTGCTTGCCCTGGCTGCGGCCGCACAACGAGCACTTTCTTTCAAGAGATGGCGGAGCAAATACAAACCTATT
>Ga0209811_10000415_pt1 | contig 18363 bp, 18 predicted proteins | sample Coa_R1_6_FD_187161 | JGI IMG/M metagenome (GOLD analysis project Ga0209811, IMG submission 187161) | Surface soil microbial communities from Centralia Pennsylvania, which are recovering from an underground coalmine fire. - Coalmine... | ecosystem: Environmental > Terrestrial > Soil >...
CTCTTGCCGCAACGTTCTTGATCCGCTCGGTCGTTCCGACCGAGGTTCCGCCGAATTTTTGGACGATCAGGGCCATGCCGGTACTCTGAAAAAGTCATTGAATTTTATCGTAAAACTACCCCTTTTGTAAGCCCTGCCCGGGCCCCCGGCACCCCCGCCGGGCCGGTCTGGCACGCTCCATGCTGTTGGCATGGCATCGCCAATATTTTGGGTGGTACCGGAGCAGACGATGAAGCTTCTCGAAATGATCAACCCGCGCGAAATCCGCCGGCGCCTCGGCCTGAACCAGGAAGAGTTCTGGACCATGATCGGCGTCACGCAAAGCGGCGGCTCGCGCTACGAAAGCGGCCGTTCGATGCCCAAGCCCGTGCGCCATCTGCTGCGCCTGGTGCACGTCGAGCGCATCGATCTCTCCCGGGTCAAGAAGGAAGACTTCGAGATCATCGACCACATCAAGATGAACCATCCGGATCTCTATCAAAGTCTGCGCAAGGCTGCGCGGACCAAACGGGGCTCCAAGCACTAGCCCGATCAAGTCTTCGCTGGGCCGGCGGGCTGGTCGAAAAGACGCAACGTAGAGTTGCGCCTAAGGGGAGCGCAGGGAGGCTTCGAGGCGGGGAACACATGTTCCCCGCCTTTTTTCTTTTACCGTCGCGGCCGAAACCGTCGGCGGTTCACTGGATGTTCCGAGTAAAGGAGTTGGATGTGTCAAATGTTGGCTTTGATTGCCCGAGATTCAGCGTTGTCGCCGCCATGCTCGCCGTTATTCTCGCCGCCGTGGCTCCCGCCGCGCTTGCCAGAAGTCAGTCCGGCAATGAGCCGCACACCAGTACCGGACAGCATCGGTCGAACTATGCCACGGGTGTAGCTCGCGACTCGCATGGCCGTATCAAGCGCAGCCCTGAAGCCAGACGAGACTTTCAAAAGTCTCATCCCTGCCCCTCCACAGGACGGACCTCGGGGGCGTGCCCTGGCTATGTCGTAGATCACGTCAAGCCTCTGAAGCGCGGCGGTGCCGATGCGCCGGGCAACATGCAATGGCAAACCACCCAGGCGGCGAAGGAAAAAGACAAGACAGAATAAGCTGGCGGAAGGTGTGAGATTCGAACTCACGAGAGGCTTGCGCCCCTGCCGGTTTTCAAGACCGGTGCCTTAAACCGCTCGGCCAACCTTCCTGTCACCGCAAACGGCTAAGTGCTTGTCCCTGCTTGAATTGTAGCACCCGCTCCCCCATATTCCTGCTTGTGCTCGGCGGCTGCGGCGCGCAGTAGCTTATACTGGCCCCGACTGAAACCCGGCTGAACCGACCGGGTCAAAGCTGCACCAACGTTTCCCGGAGGAAACACCATGCAACCTGAACTGCAACCGATTCGAACCGGCACCACCACCGCGCCGCGGGACCACGCGACGCAGCAGCACCGCGTACTGCGCAATACCTACTGGCTTCTCGCGCTCTCGCTGATCCCGACGGTCATCGGCGCGGCGATCGGCACCAACCTCGACTTCGCCTTCATGCGCGCGAGCCCCATCCTTTCGTTCTTCGCGATTCTCGCAATCTTCTACGGATGGATCTTTGCGATCCAGCGCAACCGCGAGAGCGCCCTCGGCGTCGGGCTGCTGCTGGGCTTTACGCTGTTCATGGGGCTGTTGTTGGGGCCATTGCTTCAGTCTGTGCTTGGATTGAGGAACGGCATCCAACTTGTGATGATGGCTTTCGGCGGCACGGCCGCGGTGTTCGCCGTAATGGCCGGAATCGCGACCACGACCAAGCGCGACTTGAGCGGCATGGCGAATTTCCTAACCGTGGGCGCAGTCGTCATCATGCTCGCGGTAGTCGCCAACGTCTTCTTCCAGAGCATGACGGCATACCTCGTGATCCTGGCGGGCTTCGTGCTGCTCTCGTCGCTCCTGATGCTGTGGCAGATCAACGCGATCGTTCGCGGCGGCGAGACGAACTACGTGTCCGCGACGCTCACGCTCTACGTCTCCATCTACAACCTGTTCTCCAGCCTGCTGCAGCTGCTGGGCATTTTCGGCGGCAGCCGCGACTGAGCGGTTCTCTCCTGCAAAAAAAAGGGCGCTTCGGCGCCCTTTTTTATTTCTGGCGCACTATCGTTCGCGCATCTATCGTTCAAACACCGCGATCGACTCGACGTGCGAGGTGTGGGGAAACATGTTGACCGCGCCCGCGGCGGTGAGCCTGTAGCCGATCGCGTTCACCAGGACGCCTGCGTCGCGCGCAAGCGTCGCCGGGTCGCAGGCGACGTAGACGATGCGCGACGGCGGATTCGCCGCGAAGGACTTCACGAGCTCGACCGCGCCTTCCCGCGGCGGGTCGAGGAGCGCCTTCTCGCAAGCCGGCAGCGCGGCGCACGCCGCCGCATCGAAAAGGTTCGCGGCGACGAAGCGGCAGCGATCAGCGAGGCCGTTCGCCCTCGCGTTGTCCTCGCCGCGCGCGACCAGGCCGGCGCTGCCCTCCACGCCGAGCACCTCGGCGCCGCACGCCGCGATCGGCAGGGTGAAGTTGCCCAGGCCACAGAAAAAATCGGTGATCTTTTCGCCCGGCCGCGGAGCCAGCAGCGACATCGCGCGGCTCACCAGCAGCCGGTTGACGGCGTGGTTGACCTGCGTGAAATCGGTCGGTGCGAAGGTGATGCGCACCCCGTACTGGGGCAGCGCGTAATGCAGCCCCGGTGCGTCGAGCGGCCAGAAAGGGCGCGCCGAGTCCGGTCCCGAGGGCTGCAGCCAGAGCTGCACGCCGTGCTCGTCCGCGAAGCGCTTGAGCCGCTCGCCGTCTTCCGCCCCGACCGCGTCGAGCACCCGCAATACCAGCACGGTCAGATCGTCGCCGACCGCGACTTCGATCTGCGGGATGCGCTCGCGCAGCACCAGCGTGTCGATCAGGATGCGCAGCGGCCGGATGAGGTCCGACACCCTGCGAGGCAGGACCTCGCAGCTCGTCATGTCGGCGACGTAGCTCGACTTGCGCTCGCGGAATCCGACCAGCGACCCGCCCTTCTTCTCCACCCAGCGGGCCGACAGGCGCGCGCGGTGGCGGTATCCCCAGGCGAGGCCGTGCAGCGGCCGCAGCATCGCCTCGGGGCGGACGCGCCCGACGTGCCACAGCGCGTCCTCGAGCACGCGCTGCTTCGCCGCCACCTGGGTGCGCTCGTCGACGTGCTGCATCGAGCAGCCGCCGCAGGTCCCGAAAAAAGCGCAGCGCGGCGGGACCCGGAACGCGGTCTCCTTCTCGATGCGCAGGAGCTGCGCGGCCTCCCAGGCGGGTTTCTTGCGGTAGGAGGAATACTCGACCTCTTCGCCGGTGATCGCTCCGTCGACGAAAACCGTCTTGCCGTCGACGTGCGCGACGCCGCGCCCTTCCCGGTCCAGGGATTCGATGCGGGCGATCGGCATGCCGTGCCGCGGTCTAGGTCCAGCGCCCGACGAATTCGCGCCAGTGCGCCTCGCCCGATCGCGCAAGCGTGTCGCGCACCAGCTGCAGCTCCTTCCGGTACTGCTCTTCGTCGCACAGGCCGCGGATCAACTGGAATCGCTGGAACACGAGGTAGGTGTTCGCGGCGTCGGTGGCGCAGTAGTTGCGGATGCTCTCGATCTCCCCGGCCTGATACGCCTCCCACACTTTCGAGCCGTCCATGCCGAGTTTTCCAGGGAAACCGAGCAGCCGCGCCATCTCGTCGAGCGGAGCCTGGCCGCGGTTCTGGTAGAGCGAGAGCACGTCCATCAGGTCCACGTGCCGCGTGTGGTAGCGGGCGATGTAGTTGTTGTACCTGAAATCGCGGTCCTCGTCGCCCTGGTCCCAGTAGCGCGGAGCGCTCACGCCGTGAACCAGGCTGCGGTATTGCAGCACCGGAAGGTCGAACCCTCCGCCGTTCCACGACACCAGTTGCGGAGTGTATTTCTCGATGCCGTCGAAGAAGCGGCGCAGCAGCCCGGCTTCGCCCTCGTCGGCGCTCCCCAGGGACCAGCAGCGGAACGAGTCTCCCTCGCGCAGCGCGCAGGCGATCGCGACCACGCGGTGCTGGTGCAGCGGGAGGAAATCGTGGCCCGTCCTCGCGCGCCGCTCGCGGAAGGCGAATTCGGCGACGTCACGGTCGGGGGCCTGCGGATCGATGCCGTGCAGCAGGCGCAGCCCGGCGATGTCCGGCACCGTCTCGATGTCGAATGCGAGGATAGGCGTCATTCGCTCGCGGCGGTCGCCGCGGTCAATCGGGGAATACGCCCGTGGAGAGGTAGCGATCGCCGCGGTCGCAGACGATCGACACAATGGTGGCTTTCTCGACCTCGCGCGAGATCCGCAGTGCCACCGCGAGCGCGCCGCCGGAGGATATGCCGGCGAAGATGCCTTCCTCGCGCGCCATGCGGCGGGCCATTTCCTCCGCGTCGGACTGGCTCACGTACTCGAGCCGGTCCACCCGCGTCTTGTCGTAGACCTTGGGCAGATAGGCCTCGGGCCACTTGCGGATGCCGGGGATCTGCGAGCCCTCCTCGGGCTGGCAGCCGATGATCTGGATCTTCGCGTTCTTCTCCTTGAAGTAGCGCGAGCAACCCATGATGGTGCCGGTGGTGCCCATGCTGCTGACGAAGTGCGTCAGCGTCCCCTTGGTGTCGCGCCAGATCTCAGGCCCGGTGCCCTCGTAATGCGACAGCGGGTTGTCGGGGTTGGCGAACTGGTCGAGGATGCGCCCCTTGCCCTCGCGCTGCATCTTCTCGGCGAGGTCACGCGCGGCTTCCATGCCGCCCGACTTGGGCGTGAGCACGATCTCCGCGCCGAAGGCGCGCATGGTCTGGCGCCGCTCCGCGGAAAGATGCTCCGGCATGATCAATATCATCCGGTAGCCGCGGATCGCCGCCGCCATCGCGAGCGCGATGCCGGTGTTTCCGCTGGTCGCCTCGATCAGCGCGTCGCCCGGCTTGATCGTCCCGCGCTTTTCGGCGCGCACGATCATCGACATGGCGGGGCGATCCTTCACCGAGCCGGCGGGATTGTCGCCCTCGAGCTTCAGCAGAACGATGTTGGAGGTCTTGCCCGGCAGGCGCCTGAGGCGCACCAGCGGCGTATCGCCGACCGTGTCCTCGATCGTCTTGTAGGTGAGCTGGGAATTGCGATCCATCCTCGTATGATATTCCGATGAAGCGGAAAGATCAGCCGCCGGGCTTCCCGTCGCCGGCGAGCTGCTTCACGTAGCGCCCGACGCCTTCCTCCACGGTGAGCAGCGGCGCCGAGTAGCCGGAGCGGCGCAGCGCTCCCACGTCTGCCTGCGTGAAATTCTGGTACTTGCCCTTGAGCGCCTCGGGGAACGGCGCGTAGTCGATCATGCCCTGCTTCTGCGCCTCCCCCAGGCTCACGGGCTGCTCGCCCTTCGCCTGGCGGCAGGCGTTGATCGTCGCCAGCGCCACATCGTTGAAGCTCTGCGCCCTGCCCGTCCCCAGGTTGAAGATCCCGGACGCCTCGGGATGATCCAGGAAGTACAGGTTGATCTTGGACACGTCCTCGACCGAGACGAAATCGCGGCGCTGCTCGCCGTCGGCGTAGCCGCCGGACCCTTCGAAGGGCCGCACCTTGCCGTTCGCCGTGTACTGGTTGAAGAAGTGCCACGCGACCGAGGCCATGCGACCCTTGTGCCATTCGTTGGGACCGTACACGTTGAAGTAGCGGAACCCTGCCACCTGCGAGCTCGCCTCGGCGAGCCGCCGCCTCACCACCTGGTCGAAGAGGAACTTCGAATAGCCGTAGACGTTGAGCGGCGCCTCGAACTTGCGCTCCTCGCGGAAGGTGTCGCTCGCGCCGTATACCGCCGCCGAGGACGCGTAGATGAACGGCACCTCGTCCTCGAGGCAGAACTCGAGCAGCGCGAGCGAGTACCGGTAGTTGTTCTCCATCATGTACTGCCCGTCGCTCTCCATGGTGTCGGAGCACGCGCCCTGGTGGAAAACGGCGTCGACCGAGCCGGCGAACTCGCCTTCCTCGACGCGCTTGCGAAACTCGTCCTTGTCGAGGTAGTCGGCGATCTCGCATCCGGCGATATTGCGGAACTTGTCGCCGCGCTCCAGATGGTCGACCGCGAGGATGCGCGTCTCGCCGCGCTCGTTCAGCGCGCGGACCAGGTTCGAGCCGATGAAGCCTGCCGCGCCGGTGACTACGATAGTCATGTCGTCCCTCAGTTTGCCATCGCCGCGAGGAGCTCCTGCGGCTGGACGACGGCCGTGCCGGCCTTGCCGACCACGATTCCTCCCGCCTGGTTCGCCACGGCCACCGCGTCGCGCAGGACCATGCCCGCACCCAGCATCACGCCCAGCGTGGCGATCACGGTGTCGCCCGCGCCGCTCACGTCGAACACCTCGCGCGCCCTCGCCGGCTCGTGGCTGCGCCTGTCTCTCTCGTACAGGGTCATCCCCTCCTCGCTTCTCGTGACCAGCAGCGCGGCGAGCCCGAGCTTTTCGCGCAGCGCCTGCGCCTTCGCGGTCAGCTCGTCCTCGCTGTTCCAGCGTCCCACCACCGCCTGCAGCTCGGAGCGGTTGGGAGTGACGACGGTGGCACCGCGATAGCGCGAGTAGTCGTCGCCCTTCGGATCGACCAGGACGATCTTGCCCTTGGCGCGCGCCACCTCGATCATGGAAGAGATGTGGGTGAGCCCGCCCTTGCCGTAGTCGGACAGGATGATGACGTTGCAGTCGGCGACCATGTGGCCGAAATCGGCGAGCTTGTCGAGGAGCACCTCGTGGCTCGGCATCGTCTCGAAGTCGACGCGCAGCATCTGCTGGTGCGCTCCGATGACGCGCAGCTTCACCGTCGTGGAGACCTCGGCGTCCCGGTGCAGGTAGGCGTTGACCTTCGCCTTGCCCAGGAGCTCCGCCAGCCTGCGGCCGGGCTCGTCGTCTCCGACGACCGAGAGCAGCGCGACGTTCGCCCCGAGCGCCGACGCGTTCATTGCGACGTTTGCGGCGCCGCCGGGAGTCTCCTTGCTGCGGCCGGTATCGATCTTGACGATCGGGACCGGCGCCTCGGGCGAGATCCGGTTGACCTCGCCGTACCAGTAGCGGTCGAGCATCACGTCCCCGACGACGAGAATCTTCGCCTTGTGCAACTCGGAAAAGAAATGCCCCTCGACCTTCACCCGTGCGACCTCGCTACAGCAGCCCTTCCCACCGGATAGTACTCCAGCCCGGCGCGCTTCATCTCCTCGGGATCGTACAGGTTGCGCCCGTCGAAGATCGCCGGCGTCTTGAGCCGGGCGCGGATCGCCTGGAAGTCGGGGCTGCGGAACTCCTTCCACTCGGTGACCACCGCGAGAGCGTCCGCTCCGTCGAGCGCCGCGAGCGGCGATTCCGCGTAGCTGACGCCCTTCAGGTCGGCGAACTCCTTCTTCGCGGCCGCCATCGCCACCGGGTCGTAGGCGCTGACGGTCGCGCCGTTCGCGGTCAACTCCTCGATGAGGACGCGGCTCGGCGCCTCGCGCAAGTCGTCGGTGTTGGGCTTGAACGCCAGGCCCCAGACCGCGAACCGCTTCCCTGCGAGCTTGCCGAAGCGCTTCAGGATCTTTCTCGACAGCACGTGTTTCTGCTCGGCGTTCACCTGCTCTACCGCGTCGAGCAGCGGCAGCGTGCCGCCGGCTTCCTCGGCGGTGTGGATGAGCGCCTTCACGTCCTTGGGGAAGCACGATCCGCCGTAGCCGATCCCGGCGTACAGGAACTGGTAGCCGATGCGCGGATCCGAGCCTATGCCCTTGCGCACCTCCTCGATGTCGGCGCCCAGTCTCTCGGCGAGGTTGGCGAGCTCGTTCATGAACGAGATGCGCGTCGCGAGCATCGCGTTCGCCGCGTACTTGGTGAGCTCGGCCGAGCGCACATCCATCACCAGGAGCCGCTCGTGGTTGCGCTGGAAAGGCGCGTACAGCGCGCGCATGACCTGCGTTGCCTGCGCGTCCTCGGAGCCCACCACCACGCGGTCGGGCCGCATGAAATCGTCGACCGCGGCGCCTTCCTTGAGGAACTCCGGGTTCGAGACCACCGCGAACGGGATCTCGACGCCGCGCTTCTTGAGCTCCTCGGCGATCGCCGCGCGCACCTTGTCCGCGGTGCCGACCGGCACGGTCGACTTGTCCACCACCACCTTGTGCTCGCCCATGTGCCGGCCGATGTTTCGCGCGGCCGCGACCACGTGCTTCAGGTCCGCCGAGCCGTCCTCGCCCGGGGGCGTGCCCACGGCGATGCATTGCACCGTCCCGAAGCCCACCGCGCGCGCGACGTCGGTGGTGAAGCTGAGGCGGCCGGCGGCGACGTTGCGCTTGACGACCTCGGCGAGCCCCGGCTCGTAGATCGGGATGCCTCCCGATTCGAGCGTGCGGATCTTCGCCTGGTCGAGGTCCAGGCACAGCACCTCGTTGCCGACCTCGGCGAAGCACGCGCCCGTCACCAGGCCGACGTAACCGGTTCCCACCATCGTGATCTTCAATTCAACTCTCCCTTGATATGCCTTGAGTCGAGACGCGGAGCCGGCGGCTCACGGCGTCTGCTCGAATTCCTCGGTTCGCCTCGGCGGGTAGGTCTCCCAGCCTCCGCACGCGGGACAGTGCCAGTAGAACTGGCGCGCCTTGAAGCCGCAATTCTCGCAGAGGTAGCGCGCGAGCCGGCGCGTGTGGCTGTGGATCAGCGTGCGCACCATCTCGAGCTCGGGGCGCCGCTCGGCCGGCGTGACCAGGAGTTGCGCCTCGAGCAGCTTGTCCAGCCCGAGCAGGGTCTGGCTGCGGCGAAGCTCCTCCTTCACCAGCTTGTACGCGGCCTCGGCACCCTCGGAGTCCAGCGTCGACTGGAATGCGACGTCGAGCAGGTCGAGCGAGGGAAAGCTGGCGAGGTAGCCGCGCAGCAGGGTGAGCCCTCCCCCCGCGCGGCCGAGCGCCCGGTGGCTGTCGAGCAGGCGCTGCGCCACCAGGGCGAGATACGCCGGGTTCTGCTGCTCGATGTTTTTCCACGCCTCGATCGCGCCCTGGTGATCGCCGGACGCCGCGAGCAGGTCGCCCAGGATCATGTTGGCGCGGACGCACTTGCGGTGGGCGGCGAGCGCGGTCTCGAGGTGGCGCTTGGCGCCGTCGGGCCGCGAGTGCGTCACCTCGCCCACGGCGAGCTCGCAGTAGTAGTTCGCGATCTCCTTCTGCATCGATTGCCCGGAGTCCTTCTGCAGCTCCTGGGCGAGCGCGACCGCCTTGACCCAGTCCTTTTCCTGCTGATAGATCTCCAGGAGCGACTTCATCGCGCTCCCGCGGTGCGGCGAGTCCTTGAGCTTGAGGAACATCTCTTCCGCCCGGTCGAGCAGGCCGGCCTTGAGGTAATCCTCGCCCAGCTCGACCATCGCGTGCAGCCGCTGATCCTCGGCGAGGTCGGAGCGCTCGAGGAGGTTGCGGTGCATGCGGATCGCCCGCTCGGTCTCCCCGCGGCGCCGGAACAGGCTGCCGAGCGCGAAATGCAGCTCGACCGTCTCGGGATCGACCTTGACGACTTCTATGAACGCTTCGATCGCCTTGTCGGGCTGCTCGTTGAGCAGGAAGTTCAGGCCCTTGAAATACGACCGCGGAAGCTGCCGCGACTCGGACAGGAGCTGCTTGATGTCGATGCGCGCGGCGAGCCAGCCCAGCCCGAAGAACAGCGCGAACCCGAAAAGCCACCACAGCTCGAAGTTGAAGTCCATGCGCGGGAAGTCCATGCGCGGCTAGGCCGGCGGCGGAACGGCGCGATCGGCGCGGGGACGCAGCTCGCGCCGGAGCTTCTGGATCTCGCGGCGCTGCCCGAGGAGCCGCGACACGCATGCGAGAACCCCGATCGCAGCGCCGAAGGCGAAGAACAGGAGCAGAGCGATGATCATCGGCATCTCCCAGACCTGTCCCAGGAAGAAACGCAGCCTCACCATGTCGGTGTTCATGAGCGCGAAGCCGAATATCACCAGAAACAGCAGCGCCCGCAGCACCCACGACAGTTGTTTGATGAATCTCATAAAGCAAAACGGCGGCACCTTGTCGATGCCGCCGCTCAAGTTACCGCCGGCCCGAATTACTTATTTTTGGTCCACCCTCTCGCGCAATTCCTTGCCCGCCTTGAAGTGCGGGACGAACTTCTCGGGGACGTGCACCCGCTCGCCCGACTTCGGGTTGCGGCCGACGCGCGCCGGCCTGTGGTTCAGGCCGAAGCTGCCGAAGCCGCGAATCTCGATGCGCTGCCCCTTCACCAGGCTCTGCGTCATCGCGTCCAGGATCATCTTCACCGTGAATTCGGCATCCTTGGCCACGAGCTGCGAATAGCGCGCAGCAAGCCTCGCGATCAGTTCGGACTTGGTCATGCCGGTCCCCGATTACTGTTGAGCGTTCTTGTTGTCCAGCTTCGCCTTCAGCAGCGCGCCCAGGTTGGTGCTCCCCGCACTGGCGGCGCTTTCGCTCTGAAGCTTGGCCATCGCCTCGTTCTCGTCGGCCAGGTCCTTCTGCTTGACCGAAAGATTGATGGTGCGGTTCTTCCGGTCGACGTTGATGATCATCGCGTTGACGCTGTCGCCTTCCTTGAGATGGTTGCGGGCGTCCTCGACGCGGTCGCGCGAGATCTCGGAAGCGCGCAGGTAGCCCTCGAGGTCGCCGCCGAGCGAGATGACCGCTCCTCTGGCGTCGACCGACTTGACCGTCCCGGCGATGAGCTTGCCCTTCTCGTGGCCCGCGACGAAATTGTTGAACGGGTCGCCCTCGAGCTGCTTGATGCCGAGCGAAATCCTCTCGCGCTCGACGTCGATCGACAGCACCTGGGCCTCGACTTCCTCGCCCTTCTTGAAATTGCGCACCGCTTCCTCGCCGGGCGTGGTCCACGACAGGTCGGACAGGTGAACCAGGCCGTCGATGCCGCCGGGCAGGCCGATGAAAATGCCGAAGTCGGTGATCGACTTGATCGGCCCCTTCACCTTGTCGCTCTTCTTGAAGTTGATGCCGAACTCTTCCCACGGATTCGGCATGCACTGCTTCATGCCGAGCGAGATGCGGCGCCGCTCCTCGTCGATCTCGAGGATCATGACCTCGACCTCGTCGCCGAGCGCGACCACCTTCGACGGATGCACGTTCTTGTTGGTCCAGTCCATCTCGGAGACGTGCACCAGGCCCTCGATGCCCTGCTCGACCTCTACGAAAGCGCCGTAGTCGGTGAGATTGGTGACCTTGCCGAAGAGGCGCGTTCCGGCCGGGTAGCGGCGCGACAGGCCGACCCAGGGGTCCTCGCCGAGCTGCTTCATGCCGAGCGACACCCGGTTCTTCTCGGTGTCGAACTTGAGCACCTTCGCGGTGACCTCGTCGCCGACCGCGAGCACCTCGGAGGGATGCTTCACGCGCCGCCAGGCGAGATCGGTGATGTGCAGCAGGCCGTCGATGCCGCCCAGGTCGACGAACGCGCCGTAGTCGGTGATGTTCTTGACGATGCCTTTGACGGTGGCGCCTTCCTGCAGGTTGGCGAGCAGCGCCTGGCGCTCTGCGCCCTGCGAGGCCTCGAGCACCGCGCGGCGCGACACGACCACGTTGTTCCTCTTGCGGTCGAGCTTGATGACCTTGAACTCCATCTCCTTGCCCTCGTAGGGCATGGTGTCCTTCACCGGGCGGATGTCGACCAGCGACCCGGGGAGGAAGGCGCGGATGCCGTTGGTCATGACGGTGAGCCCGCCCTTGACCTTGCCGGAGATCATGCCCTTCACCAGCGTGCCGGCTTCGAGCGCTTTTTCCAGGTCGAGCCAGGCCGCCAGGCGCTTCGCCTTGTCGCGCGACAGGCGCGTCTCGCCGTAGCCGTCCTCGAGCGCCTCGATCGCGACGCTGACGAAATCGCCGACCTTGACCTCGACTTCCCCCTTGTCGCCCTTGAATTCCTCGAGAGGTATGAAGGATTCGGACTTCAGGCCGGCGTTGACGACGACGTAGTTCATGTCGACGCGGATGACCTCCGCGGTGATGACCTCGCCGGTGCGCATCTCCTTGCGCGTGAGGCTTTCCTCGAACAGTGCGGCGAAGGACTCCAGGGGAGCTGCGGTGGAAGATGCGGCCGGGATTGCGTTCGACATAGAAAAAAATTTACCCTCTGCCCGCGTTCAACGGCGGGGTTCGTTGATCCACAACAAGAAGCCAGGACCTTGAGCCGCCTGGCTTGATGTCACCTGTTCGCCCCGCGGTACCAGCCCTCGATGAGGGCCGCCGCCTGCTCGGCGCTCATCGACGTCGTGTCGAGCGACCGGGCACCTGGGCTTTGCTTGAGAGGCGCCGCGCTGCGTGTCGCATCGCGTGCGTCACGCTCGCGCAAATCCTGCAAAAGGGCGGCCAGTGTAGCAGCGATTCCTTTGTCTTTCAACTGTTTATACCTGCGTTCGGCCCGGGCCTCCGGGCTCGCCGTGAGGAACACTTTGAGGGCCGCGTCGGGAAACACGACCGACCCCATGTCGCGCCCCTCGGCCACCAACCCGGGCGGCTGGCGGAAGGCGCGCTGGCGCCCGAGGAGGGCCCCCCGGACTTCGGGTATGCGCGCCACGAACGACGCCGCGGTGGAGACCTCCTCGGTGCGGATGGCGTTGCTGACGTCCCTGCCCTCGAAGATGACCTGCTCGCCGTCGAAAGCAGGCGTCGGCAGCTTCGCGGCGAGCGCCTTCGCCGCCTCCTCGTCAGTGCCGCCGGCTTTGAGCGCGACCAGGCGGTAGAGCGCCCCGCTGTCGAGATAGTGGAACCCCAGCCGGTTCGCGACCAGCTTCGCCACCGTGCCCTTGCCCGAGGCCGAGGGCCCGTCGATAGCGATGACCGGAACGGCGCTCACGCGGCGCGCTCCGAGACGCGCGCGAGCGCGTCGAAATACCCGGGGAAGGTCTTGCCGACGCATTCCGGATCGTTGATCCGCACCCGGATCCCCCCGAGCGCCGCGAGCGAGAAGGACATCGCCATGCGGTGGTCGTCGTAGGTGTCGATGGCCGCGGGCGTGAGCTTCGAAGGCGGGGTGATCCGCAGGAAATCGGCGCCCTCCTCGACCGATGCGCCCAGCTTGCGCAGCTCGGTCGCCACCGCCGCGATGCGGTCGGTCTCCTTCACCCGCCAGCTGGCGATGTTCTTCAGCGTGCTGGTGCCCGCCGCGAACAGCGCCGCCACCGCCGCGGTCATCGCCGCGTCGGGGATGTGGTTGAGGTCGGCGTCGAACGGCGCGAGCCGTCCGCGCGCGCGCGCTTCGGCGGTCGCGCCCGACTCGATCCAGTCCTCGCCCATCGAGATCGCCGCGCCCATGCGCTCGAGCAGCTGGGTGAAGCGCACGTCGCCTTGTATGCTTCCCCGCCCCACGCCCTCGACGCGCACCGGCCCCCCGCCCGAGAGGCCGCTGATCGCGCCCGCCGCGAGGAAGTACGAGGCCGAGGAAGCGTCGCCCTCGACGCGGATTTCCCCGGGGCTGGCGTAGCCCTTTGCCTGGATGCTGAACCGCTTCCATCCTTCGCGTGCGACGTGGACGCCGAAGCGGCGCATCAGGTTCAGGGTGATCTCGACGTAGGGCTTGGAGATGAGTTCGCCTTCGACCTCGACGCCGCGCTCCACGCCCGTCAGGGGCAAGGCCATCAGCAGAGCCGACAGGTACTGCGAGGAGACCTCGCCGCGCACGCGCGCCGGCCCGCCCCGGATCGCGCTCGGGCGGATCAGGAGCGGGGGGAACCCTTCCTTGTCCAGGTAGGCGATGTCGGCGCCCAGGCGCCGCAGCGCATCGACCAGGTCGCCGATCGGGCGCTCATGCATCCGCGGCACGCCCGAGAGCCGGTATTCCCCGCCGTTCAGCGCGAGCGCCGCGGCGAGCGGCCGGAACGCGGTCCCGGCGTTGCCCAGGTGAAGCTCGGCGGATTTCGCCGGAAACCGGCCGTTCGCGCCGTGCACCAGCGCGCTTCGCCCGGGGCCCCGCTCGACGCTCACGCCCAGGCGCGCGAGCGCCTCCAGCATCACCTGCGTATCGTCCGAATCCAGCAGATCCTCGACCCGGGTATCGCCCTCCGCCAGCGCCGCGAGCAGCAACACCCGGTTCGAGATGCTCTTCGATCCCGGCATCTTCACGGTGCCCGCAGCCCGCGCGATCGGATCGAGGTCGAGGAAATTCATTCCCGGTTCTTCAGCCAGCGGTCGCGGGCGTCGCGGGCACCCGCGAAGAGCGCCTCGAGCGCCTTTCCGTCGCCGCGTGCGAGCATCCTCTTCACCCGCTCGAGCTCGCCCTGGTAGCGGCCGAGCTCGGCGACCAGCGCCTTGCGGTTGGCGAGGCAGATGTCGCGCCACATCTCCGGGTGGCTGGACGCGATGCGGGTGAAATCGCGGAACCCGCCCGCGGCGTACGAGAACAGGCGCTTCGCATCCCTGCTGCGCGCCACCTGGTCGACGAGCGCGTAGGCGAGCACGTGCGGCAGGTGGCTGACGGTCGCGAGTACCGCGTCGTGCTCGCGCGGGGACAGCTCGAACACGCTCGCGCCGCAGGCTTCCCAGGCCCGTTTCACCAGGGCCTTGGCCCGGGGCGCGGTTCCCGCGAGCGGCGTGAGCACCACCTTGCGGTCGCGGTAGAGCTCCGGGAACGCGGCTTCGGCCCCGCTTTTCTCGGTGCCGGCGATCGGATGCCCGGGAACGAAGCGCGCAAGCGAGCGCTTGAGCTCGCGCCGCGCCAGCGCGACCACGTCCTCCTTGGTGCTGCCGGCGTCGGTGACGACCGTTTTTTCGCCGACGAGCGGCGCGATGGCGCGCATCACGTCCCGCATCTGGCCGACCGGCACCGCGAGCAGTACCAGCTCGGCGTCGCCGAACGTGGCGCGGTCGAACGCACCCGCCGCGTCGATGATCTTCAGCTCCTGGGCGCGGTAGATATTCGCGGCGCTGCGCCCGACTCCGACCACGCGGCCCACGGCGCGCGCCTGCTTCAGCGCGAGCGCGAACGAGCCGCCGATCAGGCCCACGCCCACGACCACGAGTTTCCCGATGCGCGCCATCAGTCGAGCGCCGTTTCCAGCGCCTTGAGGAATCTCCCGTTCTCCCCGGGCGTGCCCACGGTGACGCGCAGGTGGTCGGGCATCTCGTAGCCCGCGAGCGGCCGGACGATGACGCCCTGGCGCAGCAGCTTCTCGTACACCGCCTTCGCGTGCAATACGCGGAAGGTGACGAAGTTGGCGCAGGACGGAATGGTCTCCAGGCCGAGCGTCCTGAGCGCGCGCTCGAGCCTGACCAGGCCCGTGCGGTTCATCTGGGTGCTCTTCGCGACGAATTTCCGGTCCCCGAGCGCGGCGGTCGCCGCCGCGAGCGCGAGGCTGTTGACGTTGAAGGGCTGGCGCACGCGGTTGAGCAGGTCCGCGACCGCCGGCTGCATGAGGCCGAACCCGACGCGCAGCCCCGCGAGCCCGTAGACCTTGGAGAAGGTGCGGGTAAGGATGAGGTTCGGATGCTTCGCGAGCCAGCCGACGCTGTCGTAGCGCAGCTCGCGCGGCAGGTACTCGGTGTAGGCCTCGTCCACCACCACCGCCGTCTCGCGCGGCACCCGCGCGATGAACGCCTCGAGCTCGCCGCCCGGAACGAAGGTGCCGGTCGGGTTGTTCGGGTTGGCGATGAACACCACTCGCGTATCCGGGGCGACCGCGGCGGCCATCGCCTCGAGGTCGTGCCCGTAGTTCTTCGCCGGCACCACGATGCTCCTCGCGCCCCGCGACTGGGTCGCGAGCGGGTAGACGGCGAAGCAGTGCTGCGAGTACACGGCGGAGCGGCCGGGCCCGAGGAACACCGCCGCGGCCATCTCCAGCAGGTCGTTCGAGCCGTTGCCGACGACGATGCACTCCTCCGGCACGCCGTAGCGTTTGGCGAGCGCGGCCTTGAGGTCGAAGGCGTTGCCGTCCGGATAGCGCCCCAGCTCCGCGATCGCCTTCTTGATGGCCGACTTCGCCTTGGGCGAGACGCCCAGCGGGTTCTCGTTCGAGGCGAGCTTGATGATCTTCTTTTCCTTCAGCCCCATCTCGCGGGCGAGCTCGGAGATCGGCTTGCCCGGCTGATACGGCGCGATGGCGCGTACGTAGGACGGCGACTGTTCGCACAGATCCATCGGAGCGGTCCTAGAGCACGGCAGCCGGATAGCTGCCGAAGACCTTCACGAAGGGCGCCTTGTCTTTCAACTCACCCAGGGCTTTCGCCACCCGGGTGTCCTGCTGGTGGCCTTCGATGTCGACGTAGAAGTAGTACTCCCACTGGCCGGTGCGCGCCGGGCGGGATTCCAGCCGCGTCATGTTGACGCCGGCGGCCGAGAACGATGCGATCAGCTCGAGCAGCGACCCGGGCTTGTTGTGCGTGGTCATGACCAGGGACGTCCTGTCCTTCCCCGAGGGCCCGGCTTCGTGGGGCCCGAGGACGAGAAAGCGGGTGCGGTTCTTGGCATCGTCCTCGATCGAGCGCGCGAGGATCTTCAGGCGGTAGCGCTCCGCGGCGATCTCCGGCCCGATCGCGGCCGCGCCCGCTTCCTTCGCCGCGAGGCGCGCGCCCTCGGCGTTGCTCGCCACCGGCACGCGCGCGGCGCCCGGCAGGTGCTGTCCGAGCCAGCCCTGGCACTGCGCCAGCGACTGCGGGTGCGAGTAGACCTTCCTGATCGTCTTCATCGAGGGCTTCCTGGCCATCAGGTTCTGCTGCACGCGCAGCACCACCTCGGAGCAGATCTTGAGCGGCGTGGCGAGCAGGAGGTCGAGGGTGCGCCCGATCGCGCCGTCGGTGGAATTCTCCACCGGCACCACGGCGTAGCCGGCGGCGCCGGTCTCGGCGGCGCGGAACACTTCGTCGATGGAGGCGCAGGGCTGCGCGTCGACGTTCGCGCCGAACTGTTTCGAGAGCGCCATCTCGCTGAAGGTGCCTTGGGGTCCGAGGTAGGCGACGGCGAGCGGCTCCTCGAGCGCGCGGCAGGCGGAGATGATCTCGGTGAACAGGTGCACGAGCGCGGCGTCGGGGAGCGGGCCGCGGTTGGCCGCCGCCGCCCTGCGGAGGACCTCCGCCTCGCGCTCAGGGCGATAAGCGGCGCCGTCGCCCTTCAGCTTCCCGATTTCGGCGGCGTGCGAGGCGCGCTCGTTCAGGAGCGCGACGATCTTCCCGTCGAGCGCGTCGATCCCGGCGCGATGCTTGGCAATGTCGTCGGCCATGCCCTCATGATAAAGGCAAATAGCGCACCGCGAGAACGCCCTTGACGCGCTCGAGGCCCTCGATCAGTCCCCGGTCCACCACGCTGTCGACGTCGACCAGGGTGTAGGCCATCTCGCCCCGGGAGCGGTTGGTCATGTTGTGGATGTTGAGGCCGGCCTTGGCCATGGCGCCTGAGATCTGGCCGAGCATGTTCGGCACGTTGGCGTTCGCCACGGCGACGCGGTACGGCGCCTCGCGCGGCATCACCACGTCCGGGAAGTTGACCGCGTTCTGCACGTTGCCGTGCTCGAGGTAGTCGCGCACCTGGTCCACCACCATCACGGCGCTGTTGTCCTCGGCCTCGCGCGTGGATGCGCCCAGGTGGGGCAGCGCGATCACTGCGGGGTTCGCGCACAGCGTCTGCGCCGGGAAATCGGTGACGTAGCATCTCAGCTTCTTCGAGGCCAGCGCCTGCGAGACCGCCCTGGCGTCGACGATCTCCTCGCGCGAGAAATTGAGGAGGATCGCGCCCGGGTGCAGCAGCTCGAGGTTTTTCGCGTTGATCAGGTGCTTCGTCACCGCCAGCAGCGGCACGTGCAGCGTGACGAACTGGCTGCCTTTCAGTATCTCCTCGATCGAGTGCGCCTTCTTCACCTGCGAGGGCAGGCTCCACGCGGCCTCGACCGTGATCTCGGGGTCGTAGCCGAGCACGTTCATGCCGAGCTTGATCGCCGCGTCGGCGACGAGGCTCCCGATCTTCCCGAGGCCGATGACGCCCAGCGTCTGTCCCGGCAGCTCCATCCCCGCGAACTGCTTCTTCTCCTCCTCGACGCGCTTGCCGAGCGCCTCGTCGTCGCAGTCGAGCGAGCCGACGAAGCGCACGGCGGGAACGAGATTGCGCGCCGCCATCAGCATCCCGGCGAGCACCAGCTCCTTCACCGCGTTCGCGTTCGCGCCGGGCGCGTTGAACACCGGAACGCCCCGCGCGCTCATCGCCTTCACCGGGATGTTGTTCGTGCCCGCGCCCGCGCGCCCGATCGCGCGCACGCTCTCGGCGATCTTCATCGCGTTCATGTCGTGCGAGCGCACCAGGATCGCGTCGGGATGCGCCGCGTCCTTGGAGACCTTGTAGCCCTTCTGGGGGAAGCGCTTCAGCCCGACCTGGGAGATCGAGTTGAGCACCAGGATTTCGAATTGTTTC
>Ga0209811_10000417_pt1 | contig 18296 bp, 12 predicted proteins | sample Coa_R1_6_FD_187161 | JGI IMG/M metagenome (GOLD analysis project Ga0209811, IMG submission 187161) | Surface soil microbial communities from Centralia Pennsylvania, which are recovering from an underground coalmine fire. - Coalmine... | ecosystem: Environmental > Terrestrial > Soil >...
GAAGCCGACGCCGCCCACGCCAAAGTCCTGTTCATCAACTACCCGAACAACCCGACCGGCGGCACCGAGACCGCGGAGCTCTACGACGAGATCCTCGCGTTCGCGCGCCGCCACGACCTGTTCGTGGTGAGCGACATCGCCTACTGCGATCTCTCGCTCGATCCCTCCTATCGCGCGCGGTCGTTCCTGCAGCATGACACGGACCGCGAGCGCACGCTCGAGTTCCACTCGTTCTCGAAGAGCTACTCCATGCAGGGCTGGCGCCTCGGCTTCGCCGCCGGCAACGCCGACATCGTCGCCAATTTGACGCGCATCAAGTCGAACATGGACTTCGGCGTGTTCATGGCCATCCAGCGCGCCGGCATCGCGGTGCTCTCCGGCCCGCAGGACTACTGCGCCGACGCGGCGAAGCTCTACCGCCGGCGCGGCGAGGCATTCCTTTCCGCGCTCGCACCCCTCGGTTATCCGATCGAGCCGCCGCGCGCCACGCTCTACCTGTGGCTGCCGGTGCCGCAGCGGTTCACGACCTCGCTCCAGTTCACCACCGAAGTGCTGGAGAAGACCGGCATCGTGGTCGCACCCGGCTCGGGCTTCGGGCAGGCCGGCGAGGGCTACGTCCGGATCGCGCTGTGCGTGGACGAGGCGCGCTGCCGTGAGGCCGCCGAACGCATCGCGCGTGCCGGGCTCCACTGGTGACGTGGCCCGCCCCGCGGGGCGGGCCCGGCTCTTCCTCCTCACGCGCGAACCCTCGCTGACCACGCGTGCGCCCGCCCGGCGCGCGCGGACGGTGGCGCTGGTCGTGGCCGCGGCGTTCTGGTGCGTCCACGTGACGATCGCGGTGTGGGCCCCCGGGCGCGCGCTGTTCTCCTACGACAGCGCGCAGTACGCGCTCGCCGGCCGGCACCTCGCCGAGCATGGCCGGCTCATGACGCCGTTCGCCTATGCGAGCACGCTGCGCGAGGGCGTGGGGCCGCCCTACCCGCTGCTCGCCGGGCACCCGTTGCTGCCGCTGATGCTGGCTCCGCTGTTCAAGCTCTTCGGCGCCCACGCGTGGCTGACGCTCGTGCCCATGGCGGTCTGCTACCTGCTCACCGTCGCCTGCGCCGTCGAGCTGGTGCTGCTCTCCGGCGGCTCGGCGCTGCTCGCCGGTATCGCCGGCGTGGCGCTCGCCGCGGCCCCGGGCATGCTCCAGAACGCCGCCGACGGGCTCTCGGAGATGCCGTTCGCCACCGCCTGGACGGCGGCCATGCTGGTCATGACCCGCATGCGGCGCGACCCGCAGCCGCTCCGGCTCGGTGCCTGTCTCGGACTCGCGCACCTGGCGCGCCCGGTCGTGGTGCCGACGCTGCCGGTGTGGCTCGCCGCCGTGGCGCTGGCGAGCGAGCCCGGCCGGCGCCTGAGGAATACCGCGGTGGGGTTCGGGGGCTTCGCACTGTTTGCGCTGTCGCTGCTCCTCTACAAATGGCGCGCGACCGGGAGCCCGTTCACCGACGTGGGCGGCATCATGCTCCTGACCCAGCTCGCACCCGAGTTCCAGCAGTACACGGTGGCGCGGCTTCTGCATCTCCCCAACACCCTGGCCTTTATCCGCGCGCACCCCGGCGCGCTCGTCCACAAGCTCGCGGGGTCGCTGCCGCTCATGGTCGGCGAGGCGTTCCGGTTGGGCGGCTGGCTCACCGGGCTCGGCTTCGCGCTGTGGATCGTGCGCCCGCGCCGAGACGGTGATGGGCCCATGCGCCTCGCCGCCGGCGGCTCGCTGGTGGTGCTGACACTGCTCGCGGCGGTGACGCTGCCGCGCTCCCAGTACCTCTTCCCCATGCTGCCGGCCGCGGTGGCGTTCGGGGCGATGACGCTCGAGCGGCTGGGTCGCGCCGCGCGCCTGCCCGCAGCGGTGCCGGTGGCCCTCGTGGCCGCGATCCTGTCGTGGAGCTCGTTGCGGCTCACCGCCGCCGAGTGGGCGGGCGTCCGCAGCGCCAGTCGGCCGCCGGCCGCGTTCGTGGAACGGGACGTCGAGGGACTGGGCGCGGCCCTCGCGGCGCGGATCCCAGAGCGCACGCTCGTTGCCAGCGACATGGCGCCGTGGGTGAGCTGGTACGCGCGCCGGCCGAGCGTCACCATGCCGGTCACGGTCGCGGACCTGGACGAGCTTCGCGCCCGCCACGGCGTGACCGCGGTGCTGATCACGAACGAGTGGATGATCTCGCTTCCCGGCAACGAGCCGTGGCGCGAGGCGTTCGAGGGCACGCGTATGCCGCCGGGCTGGCACTCGGCCGAGATGTTCGCGCACGGGCGGCTGCGCGCCCGGCTGCTGCTGCCGGATTGAAGCCGGCGCGGCCGGCGCCGACGTCCGGCGCCGCGCTCAGCCCTCGCCGTTCCCGAGCGGCCAGTCGCCGGGACCGATCGGCTCACCCGCCACCGGACCGCGCACGGCGAGCGAGAAGCGCTCCGGGCGCACGAGCGTGCGCAGTGACTCGGCCACCTCGTCGCGGCTGATCGCCATCAGCTGCTCGAGCTGGAGCTCGGTCGGGATCTGCATCCCGAGCTGCAGCTCCTGGCGCGCGACGTGGTACATGCGCGAGGACACGCTCTCCTGCCCCATCAGCACCGAGCCCTTGATCTGCATCTTCGCCGCCTCGACCTCGTCCGTGCCCGGGCCCTCGGCGAGCAGCCGGTCGAGCTCCTCGCGCAGGAGCTGGAGCGCCTCGCGCGTCTTGTCGGGCGAGACGCCGAGATCGATGCCGACCGTGCCGCCGTCGCGCAGGAAGTCGAGCGACGTGGAGACGAAGTAGGCGAGCCCGGCGTCCTCGCGGATGCGCTGGAAGAGCCGCGAGCTCATGCCGCCACCCAGGAGGGTCTCCGCCACGCGCAGCGCGTGGCGCTCGGGCGCGCCCGAGGCCAGGCCGCGCGCGCCCAGCGACAGGTAGACCTGCTGCAGGTCGCACTCCTCGTGACGCACGCTCGGGCGGTGCGGCTCCGGCGAGCGGTCGCGCGGCGGCGGCGAGCCTGCGGGCAGCGTGAACCCGCGCCCGACCTCGTCCACCAGCCGCTCGTGGTCCAGCCCGCCCACGGCCACGACCACGATGTCCGCGGCGCGGTAGCGGCGCGCGACCTCGTCCACGAGGACGTCGCGCGACAGCGCGCTCACGGTCTCGACCGTGCCGAGGATGGGACGGCCGAGGGCGTGGTCGCCCCAGAGCTGCTCCGAGAGCTGGTCCGAGACCTTCGCCTCCGGGTTGTCCTCGTAGGACAGGATCTCCTCGCGGATGACGCCCTTCTCGCGCTCGATCTCGACGGGGTCGAAGCGCGAGCCGCAGATGATGTCGGAGACCACGTCAACGGCCTGCGCCAAGTGCTCGGAGAGCACGCGCGCCGTGTAGCACACCTGCTCGCGCGAGGTGAACGCGTCGAGGTGGCCGCCGAGCGATTCCAGGCTCGCGGCGATCGCGCGCGCGTCGCGCGTGGCAGTGCCCTTGAACATCATGTGCTCGACGAAGTGCGTGATCCCCAACCGCTCGCGCGGCTCGTCGCGCGACCCGGTGCGCAGCCAGGCTCCGAGCGACAGCGTCTGCCGGTCCGGCAGCGCCTGGCTGATCACGGTGAGGCCGTTCGGGAGCACGGTCTTCAGCACATCGGCGCGCGTGGGACTCGCGGGCATTTCCAGCTCCTGGCCGGGGGTACCCGCGCCGGCAGGCGCGGGTCGGGCGTGATCGCGGGGCATGGGGTGGGTCCTGGCGAAGGGTGCCGTGCGGTGAGAGCCGCGGCCGCTCGACTTGGGAAAAGCCTACAGGGGAGCGCCGGAAGCGCCAACGGCGGGCTGCCCGGGGGCGGCCCGCCGTCGCGCACTTCCAGTCCGGCTAGCGGCGCCGGGGGCCGCGGTCGCGGTCGCGTCCGCCGCGGTCGCGATCCCGGTGGCCGCCCCCGCTTCCGCCCACCCCCGCACCCACGTAGCCCTCGGGCTGCGGGATGAGGGCGCGGCGCGAGAGGCGGATCTTGCCGTCCCGGTCCACGTCCACGACCTTCACCATGACCAGGTCTCCGACGTTCAGCACGTCCTCCACCTTCTCGGTGCGTCCCCAGTCGATCTCGGACACGTGCAGCAGCCCATCGCGACCCGGCACGATCTCCACGAACGCGCCGAAGTTGACGATGCTGCGCACCTTGCCCTGGTACACGCGGCCGACCTCGGGATCCTCCGTGATGTTGCGGATGATCTCCTCGGCCCGCTTGCTGCCCTCCATGTTCGTGGCCGCGATGCGGATCTCACCCGTGTCCTCGATGTCGATCTGGCACCCGGTCTCCTCGGTGATCTTCTTGATCACCTTGCCGCCCGGACCGATGACCTCGCGGATCTTGTCGGGATGGATGTGCATGATCGTGATGCGCGGGGCGAACGGCGACATCTCCGCGCGCGGTGCGGCGAGGCAGTCGCGCATCTTGCCGAGGATGAACAACCGGCCGACGCGCGCCTGTTCGAGCGCGTTCTTCATGATCTCGAACGAGATGCCGCCGATCTTGGTGTCCATCTGGAACGCGGTGATGCCATCGTTCGTGCCGGTCACCTTGAAATCCATGTCGCCGAGGTGATCCTCGACGCCGAGGATGTCGGTGAGCACGGCGACGCGCTCGCGCTCCTTGATGAGCCCCATCGCCACGCCGGCCACGGGCGCCTTCACCGGCACGCCCGCGTCCATGAGCGCCATCGACGCGCCGCACACCGAGGCCATCGACGACGAACCGTTCGACTCGAGGATGTCCGAGACGATGCGGATCGTGTACGGGAAGCTGGTGTCGGCGGGGATCACCGGCTCCACCGCGCGCTCGGCGAGCGCGCCGTGGCCGATCTCGCGCCGGCCCGGACCACGGATCGGCCGCGTCTCGCCCACGGAGAACGGCGGGAAGTTGTAGTGCAGCATGTACGACTTCCACGACTGGCCCTCGAGCTCCTCGACGCGCTGCTCGTCGGCCTTCGTCCCGAGCGTGGTGACCACGAGCGCCTGCGTCTCGCCGCGCGTGAACAGGCACGAGCCGTGCGTGCGCGGCAGTATGCCGACCTCGATCGTGATCGGCCGGATCTGGTCGGGCTTGCGGCCGTCGGCGCGCACGCCCTCGCGCAGGATCATCTCGCGCAGCTCGTCGCGCTCGATGTCGTGCAGGATCTTGCCGATGTACGCCGACTTGTCGCCGTACTTCTCGCCGATCTCGCCCTCGGCGCTGCGCACGATGAGGTCGATCTCCTCCTGGCGCGCTTCCTTGCCCGGGATGCGGATGGCGTCGCGCAGCTTCGCCGTGAAGCGCTCGCGCAGCTCGCTCTCGAGCTCGCTCACGTCCACCTTCTCCACCGGCGCGCGCTTCGACTTGCCGGCGACGCGCACCAGCTCGTTCTGGGCGTCCACGAGCTTGCGGATCTGCTGCATGGCGAAGTCGAGCGCGGCGATCATGTCCGCCTCGGTCACCTCGCGGCTCCCGCCCTCGACCATGATGATGTCGTTCGCGGTGCCGGCCACGATCACGTCCATGTCGGACTCGTCGAGCTGCGCGAACGTCGGCATGGCGACGAACTGGCCGTCCACGCGGCCCACGCGCACGCCCGCGATGGGCTCGGGGAACGGGATGTCGGAGAGCACCAGCGACGCCGAGCCGCCGATCAACGCCAGCACGTCGGCATCGTGTTCCTGGTCCGACGACACCACGGTCGCCATGATCTGCGTCTCGTACGTCCACTGCTTGTGCATCAGCGGGCGGATCGGGCGGTCGATCTGCCGGCTCGACAGCGTCTCCTTCTCGGTCGGGCGGCCCTCCCGCTTGAAGAAGCCACCCGGGATCTTGCCCGCGGCGTACGTGCGCTCGCGGTAGTCGCAGGTGAGGGGCACGAAATCCAGCCCCGGCTTCGCCGTCTTGGCGGCGCTCGAGGCCACCAGCACGATCGTGCCGCCCAGCTGCACGACGGCGGAGCCGCCTGCCAGCTTGGCCCACTTGCCGGTGCTGATCGTGACTTCCTTGCCGCCGAGGTCGATCGCTACTGTGTGCTCTGCCATTCCACTTCCTGTCTTCTCGCATGCAGCCGGGACCTTCCCGGCCGCTGTCCACCCGTTCGCGCGTGCGGCGCGCGAAGGGTCGGACGGGGGCCCTCCCCGTCCTTATGAGAACGCGGCCCCGAAGGGCCGCGTCTCGATGCCGCGAGGATCCCCTAGCGGCGAAGTCCCAGGTCCTTCACCACCTTTCGGTAGCGTTCGACCTTGGTGGCTTTGAGGTAGTCCAACAGTCGTCGGCGCTGTCCGACCATGCGGAGCAGGCCGCGACGCGACGCGTGGTCGCGCTTGTGGACCTTGAAGTGCTCGGTGAGGTAGTTGATCTTCTCCGTGAGCAGGGCGATCTGTACCTCGGGTGAACCCGAATCGCCCTCGTGCGTCTTGAATTTCTCGATGATGCCCAGTTTCTGTTCCTTGGTCAGCGTCAAGGGCATGGCTCCTGAACGGGGTGAGTGCCCGGCCCTGCCCGCGAGTGTCAGGTCTCGTCGGGAAGCGCGCGTAGTGGGAACCCTGAGGGTCCGGGGCGACGGGGGAATATAGCAGCCCCGAGAGTCCACGGCCAGCGCCGCGCCCGGGCTTCTTCATAATCGCAACGATAACGCTCGCATCAGGTTGGGCGTTCGACCGTATTTAGGTGATCGCGGCACGGCGCCGAAGGTCAGTCTTCGGGCGCGCCCAGCGCGGCCAGGTGCGCGCGCGCGGCGTCCACGTCCGCACGCATCGCCCGCACCAACTCCTCGGGCCCCGGGAACGCCTGCTCGGGCCGGAGCCACGCCGCGAACTCGACGGTGAGGTCGCGGCCGTAGAGATCGCCCTCGAAGTCGAGCAGGAACACCTCGAGCGTGCGCAGGCCCCCACCGAACGTCGGGCGCACGCCCACGCTCATCGCCCCCATGCGCCACGTCGCCTCGCCTGCGATACGCGCCCACACCGCGTAGATGCCGTGCGCGGGCACCTGCTGCTCGTCGTGGAGACGGAGGTTCGCGGTCGGGAAGCCGAGCGTGCGTCCCTTCCGGTCACCGCCCACGACCAGCGCGGTGAAGCCGTACGAGCGCCCGAGCAGTCGCGCCGCCTCGGCGACGCGGCCCTCGGCGAGCAGCGCGCGGATGCGCGTGCTCGTCACCGGCTCGCCGTCGCGGCGCTCGAGCGGCACGGCTTCGACCTCGAAACCGTGGCCCCCGCCCAGCTCGCGGAGTCTGGCCACGGTGCCGGCGCGCCCGCGACCCAGCGCGAAGTCCTCGCCCACCACGAGCCAGCGGGGCGCGAACGGCGCCACCAGGTACTGGGTCACGAACGCCTCGGGCTCGAGTGCCGCCAGCTCGCGCGTGAACGCGAGCACGTGGAGATCGACGCCCATGCGCGCGAGCCGTGCGCGCTTCTCGGGGAGCGGTGTGAGCGGCGCCATGGGCCGGAACTCGCGCGCGAGCACGACGTCGGGATGGGGCTCGAAACTCACGGCCACGCAGGCATTCCCTTGTGCGCGATCACGCGCGCGCTCGAAGAGCGCGCGGTGTCCAATGTGCAGCCCGTCGAAGACGCCGACCGCCACGGCCCCGGGCACGTTCAGGCGCCTTTCCCGACGACCACCGCCCACGGGAACACGACCGACGGCCGGGCACGCACGCCGTCGGCCTCGCGGCGCAGCTCGCCGAGCGCGAGCGCGTGGCCGGAGGCATCACGGAACACCACGCTCCGAGGTCCGGCACCGAGCGGTACTGCGCCCGGCTCGACGCGCGGGGTCTGGCCCTGCCCGATCGCTTTGGCCGCGGCCGCCTCGAGCCGGAGCGCGGGCAGCACCTCGAGCGCCGAATCGAGCGCCACACCCTGCTGCGCGAGCAGCGTCTCGGGATCGGCCGTATCGAGCGCCTCCAGGCGGCACGACTGGAGCAGCGTGAACGGCTCGCTGCGCGTGCGGCGGAGCGCCGCGAGCGTGGCGCCGCAGCCGAGGCGCGCGCCCAGGTCGTGCACGAGCGTGCGCACGTACGTGCCACCCGAGCAGTCCACCTCGAACGTCGCCTCGTCGGCGGTGAAGCCGAGCCAGCGCCAGGCGTCGACGCGTACGCGCCGCGGTTCGCGCTCCACGGTGATCCCGCGGCGCGCCAGCGCGTGCAGGCGCTCGCCCTCGTGCTTGATCGCCGACACCATGGGCGGGATCTGGTCCTGCTCGCCGAGCATGGCGTCCGCGGTCGCGCGCACCTGCGCTTCCGTGGGACGCGCCTCCGAGCGCGCGAGCACGCGCCCGTCCGTGTCCTGCGTGTCGGTCACCACCCCGAACCGCGCGGTCCCCGCATAGGTCTTGCGACCGCCCTGCCACACCAGCGCGCAGCGCGTGGCAGTACCCAGCACCAGCACGAGCAGGCCGGAAGCACCGGGATCGAGCGTGCCCAGATGGCCCACGGCGCGCATGTGGAGGCGCCGGCGCGCGCGCTCCACCACGTCGTGCGAGGTCATGCCGCTGGGCTTGTCGACCGGGAGCAGTCCCGACCACTCCGGCGGTGCCGCACCCGGGCCGGCCGGCCGGGGCGCGCTCATTCCGGCTCCTCGTCCTCCACCGGCTGGCCATCCTGGAGGCGCTTGAGCAGTTCTTCGACGCGGGCGCCGCGTTCCAGCGACTCGTCGTGGACGAAGCGGATCTCGGGCACCTCGCGCAGGCCCAGCCGCGGCGACAGCTCGTGGCGCACGAAGCCGGCGGCGTGCGCCAGCGCCTGCATCGTCGCCTCGCGCTCCGCGGCGCCGCCCATGATGCTCACGAACACGCGCGCGTACGACAGGTCGTGCGTGACCTCGACGTCGGTGACGCTCACCATCGCTGAGACGCGCGGGTCGCGCAGCCGGGTCTGCAGGATCTCCGCGACCTCGCGGCGCATCAGGTGGGCGACCTTCTCCGGTCGGATTCTCACTGCAGTGTCTCCTGCCAGTCGAGCAGCTGCGCCTGGACGTAGGACTCCACGATGTTCCGCGCGCTCTGCAGCAGCTCGCGCACGTGCCCGCCGTCCGAGGCCACGATCGCGAACCCGATGGCGGCGCGCTGCCACAGGTCCTGGTACTCCACCTCCGCCACCGAGGCGTGCACGCGCTCGCGCAGGCGCTCCTTCATGGAGCGCACCACTTGCCGCTTGTCCTTGAGCGACTGCGCGGCCGGCAGGTGCACCTCGAAGCGGACGATGCCGACGACCATGCGATGGCCCCCTCGGCGGAGGTCAGAGCGTGCGCGCCAGCTCCTCGATCTTGAACGACTCGAGCCGGTCGCCTTCCTGGAGCTCGCTGTAGCCATCGAGCGTGATGCCGCACTCGAAGCCCTTCTCGACCTCCCTCACGTCGTCCTTGAAGCGCTTGAGCGCCGCGACGCGACCGGTCCACAGCGTCTCGTCGCCGCGCACCAGCCGGATCTTCTCGGACCGCGTGATCTTGCCGGTCGACACCATGCAGCCGGCCACGATCACGCCCTTCGACAGCCGGAACACCTGGCGGACCTCGGCGCTGCCGAGCACGACCTCCTTCAACTCGGGCTTGAGCATGCCCTCGAGGGCGAGCTTCACGTCCTCCTGGGCCTTGTAGATGATGTCGTAGAGCCGGATCTCGACCTTCTCGCGCTCCGCCAGCTCGCGCGCCCGCACGTCGGGGCGCACGTGGAAGCCGACGATGATCGCGTCCGAGGCCGCCGCGAGCAGCACGTCGGACTCGGTGATCTGGCCCACGGCCGAGCGGATGACGCGCACGGCCACCTCGCCCGTCGACAGCTTCTGCAGCGACTCGCTCAACGCTTCGACCGAGCCGTCCACGTCGCCCTTGATGAGCATCTTGAGCTCGTTCGGGCCGCCCTTGCCGAGGCTGTCGTGGAACGTCGTGAGCGAGATCGCCTTGGTGGAGCGGAACTCGTGCTCGCGGTGCAGGGCGGCGCGCTTGCTCGCCACCTCGCGCGCCTCGTGCTCGTCTTCCGGTGACACGAACAGGTCCCCCGCCGACGGCGTGCCGCTCCAGCCCACCACTTCGACCGGCGTCGAGGGCGGCGCCTGCTTCACGGTCTTCCGGCGCTCGTCGTACATGGCGCGCACGCGGCCGTACACCTGGCCGGCGACGAACGGATCGCCCACGCGCAGCGTGCCGCCCTGCACCAGCACCGACGCCACGACGCCGCGGCCCTGCTCGACGCGCGCCTCCAGCACCACGCCCTTGGCGCGGCGGTCCGGGTCGGCCTTCAACTCGAGCAGCTCGGTGGTGATCAGGATCATCTCCAGCAGCTTGTCGACGTTCGTGCCCTTCTTGGCGGAGATCTCCACCGACACGTACTTGCCGCCGAACTGCTCCACCACCACGCCGTGCCCGGCGAGCTCGGTCTTGATGCGGTTCGGGTCGGCGGTCGGCAGGTCGACCTTGTTGATCGCGACCACGATCGGCACGTTCGCGGCCTTGGCGTGGTCGATGGCCTCGATGGTCTGCGGCATGACGCGGTCGTCGGCCGCGACCACCAGCACCACGACGTCGGTGACCTGCGCGCCGCGCGCACGCATGGCGGTGAACGCCTCGTGGCCCGGCGTGTCGAGGAACGTGATGTTCTGGCCGGAGGGCAGCGTCACCTCGTAGGCGCCGATGTGCTGCGTGATGCCGCCGGACTCGCCGGCCACCACGTTCGTGCGGCGGACGTAGTCGAGCAGCGACGTCTTGCCGTGGTCGACGTGGCCCATGACCGTGACGACGGGCGCGCGGGGCTTGAGCTTCTCCGCCGGCACGACCTCGGCCGCCTCGGCCACCTCCTCCTCGAACTCGGTGACGAATTCCACGTCGAAGCCGAACTCGTCCGCGACCGCCGCGATCGAGTCCTTGTCGAGCCGCTTGTTGATCGTGGCCATGAGGCCCATGCGCATGCAGGCGGTGATCACCTCCTGCGGCCGCACCTCCATCATGTTCGCGAGTTCGGCCACGGTGATGAACTCGGGCGTCTTCAGGAGCTTCGCCGCCTCGATCGGCGCGCCGCTCTCGTCCTTCTCGCGGTGGTGCTTGCGGCGCCCCTGCGTGGTGTCGAGGCTCGCGAGTGTCTTCCTCACGCTCTCCGCTGCGAGCTTCTCGTCGACCTGCTTCTTCTTCTTGCGGTCGCGCCGGCCGCGCCCGGGCCCGCCCGAGGGCGCGCCGAACGACGGCCGCGGGCCGCCACCGGGGGCGCCGAATCCGCCGTGCGTGGGCCGGCCTCCCGTGGGACCGCCGCTGAAGCCGCCGGGCCGGCCGCCGCCGCCACCTTGAGGGCCTCCGAAGCCGCCCGGACGACCGCCGGGTGCGCCAGCGGGACGGCCACCGCCAAAGCCACCGGGTGCGCCGCCGGGACGACCACCGCCGAAGCCACCGGGTGCGCCGCCGGGCCGACCGCCGCCGAAGCCTCCGGGGCGCCCGCCGGGACCGCCACCCGGGCGCGCGCCACCGGGCGGGCCCTGTCGCGGCGGGCTCGGCGGCGTGCTCGGGTAGGTGCGGCCAGGGATGGTCGGGTTCGCGGGACGGAAGACGACCGCGGCGCCCGCCGTGGGCGGCACCGACGCGTCGCGCTGGATGCGCGCCTGCTGCTGTGCCTGCTGCGCCGCCTGCGCCGCGGCCTGCTGCGCCGCGTGCGCGCGCTGGCGCTCGTCACGCGCGCGCTGCGCCTCGTGCTCCTGCTGGCGCACCACCTCTTCGCGCGCGGCCGCCTTCTCCTTGCCCAGCTCCGCCCGCACCTTGTCGACGATGTCGGGGCCGAGCGTGCTCATGTGATTCTTCACCTCGACGCCGAGCTTCTTGGCGATCTGCTGGATCACCTCGCTCGACATGCCGAGTTCCTTGGCGACCTCGTAGATGCGCTGCTTCTTCGCCGCGGGCGGACTAGGCATTCGGCTCTCCTTCCGTGGCGCCGGGCGCCGTGTCCTGTGAGGCGCTGGCCGTGTGGGCGGTGTCCGGGGCTTCCGCGAGAGCGCCTTCCTGCTCCGGCTCGGCATCCGCAGCCCCGCCGGCATCGGCCTCCATCTCCGGGGTGAACTCGTTCTCCGCTGCGGCCGCCACAGCCGGCTCCGCCGGGTGCGCGGCGACGTACTCCTGCGCGGTGCTCAACACCTTCTCCGCGGTGCGCTCGCCGATGCCGGGGATCTCCACCAGCTTCTCGAGCGGCGTCGCGACCAGCTCCAGCACGGTCTCGATCCCGGCGCTGATGAGCTTCTCGGTCGTGGCCTCGCCGAGCCCGAGGGCTTCCACCTCGACGCGGCTCGCGCGCTCGACCTCCTGGCGCTTCTTCTCGTCGGACTTGGAGACGAGATCGATCTTCCAGCCGGTGAGGCGCGCGGCAAGACGCGCGTTCTGTCCGCCCTTGCCGATCGCCAGCGACAACTGGTCGTCGGCGACCACGACCAGCATGCGCTTCTCCGCCTCGTTCACGCGCACGTCGCCCACGCGCGCGGGCGCGAGCGCGCGCGACACGAACACGGCCGGGTCCGCGGACCAGGGCACGATGTCGATGCGCTCGCCGCCCAGCTCGCGGACGATGCTCTGCACGCGGGAACCCTTGAGCCCCACGCATGAGCCCACGGCGTCCACGCGCGGGTCGGTCGAGAACACGGAGATCTTCGACCGGGCACCCGCTTCGCGGGCGACGGCCTTCACCTCGACGATGCTCTCCGCGATCTCCGGCACCTCGCTCTCGAACAGCCGGCGCAGGAAGTCGGGATGCGTGCGCGAGAGGATCACCTGGGGTCCCTTGGCGCTGCGGTCGACGTTGAGCACCACGGCGCGGACGTAGTCGTTCTGGCGGTGGTAGCTGCGCGGGATCTGCTCGCGCGCCGGCAGCAGGCCCTCGGAGAAGTCGAGCTTGACGATGACGTTGCCGCGATCCACCTGCTGGACGACGCCGCGCACGAGCGTGCCGACCTTGTCGGAGTACTCCTTGAAGACCTTGTCCCGCTCCGCTTCGCGCACGCGCTGGATGAGCACCTGCTTCGCGGTCTGGATGGCGTTGCGGCCGAACTCGGCGATCCCGAGCGGGATGCGGACGACGTCGCCGACCTGGGCGTCCGGCTTGTGGGCGCGCGCGCGCTCCACGGTCCACTGGAACGCGGGGTCCTCGACGGTCTCGACGACGCTGTAGCGCAGGGCGCACTCGAGGCCGCCGGTCTTGTCGTTGAAACGGACCTCGACGTCCGCCGTGGCGCCGTGCTTCTTGCGCACGGCGCTGGCCAGCCCGGCTTCGAGCGTCTCGATCAGCATCTGCCGATCGACGCTCTTCTCGCGGGTGATCTGGCTCAACGCGTCCAGGATCTCGTTACTCATCGTCGCCACCCCCTGCCTACCGTTCCGCTCCGGTGCCTTCCACGCCCCGACCTTCGCCGCCCCGGGCCTTCCCGGACGATCGCGCCCCTTTGGCCTGGCGCAGCCCCGCCCACGGATCGACCACCAACCGGGCCGATCGCACCTCGGCCCACTCGAACCACTGCTCGTCGCCTTCGTCGGTGCGCACGCCGGCACGCCCGTCCACGGGGCCGAGCAGCACGCCTTCCCAGCGGCGCCGGCCGTCCCGTGCGTCGTGCGTCTGGATCGTGATCCTTTGTCCGGCGAAGCGTTGGACGTGCTCCAGCGTCCGGATGGGGCGCTCGAGCCCGGGCGAGCTGACCTCGAGGTGATAGCGGCCCGGAACGATCTGGTTCATGTCCATGGCGTCGGCGAGGCGCCTGCTGAACCTCGCGCAATCGTCCACGGTGACACCGCCGGGCTTGTCGAGAAACACCCGGATCACCCGATGGTGACCGAGCGACGCCTGTTCGATGTCCACCAGCTCGTAGCCATGCTCCTCCGCAAGGGGTTCGGCGAGCTGGCGAACTTCTTCCCGGACTTCCACTTTCGCTCCCGCGCAGACAAAAAACGGAGTGGTCGCACCTGCCCCACTCCTGCCCGACAAGCTACCCCAATCCGCCCCCTCCAGCAAGCCACCGAACCGCCTGTCGCGACACGCTTTTCATCTGCAGGGACGCGGCCGGCTGGCCCGAGCATGCTGCGTTGGAAACGCTGCGATCAGGGTCTCGAAAGCGCGCTCTTGTACACGATCCAGCAGGCGACTCGCGACACCTCCGCGAGGCTTTCGGCAGAAACTTGATCCGGAAGATCGCGCGACGTATGCCAGGCCGGGTAGTCGAAATCGATGATGTCGACTGCCGGCATTCCCGCGTCGAGCAACGGGATGTGATCGTCGATCAGCGTGTAGCGCACGCCGCTCTTGAAGTGCCTCGCGCCCGTCGCCGCCGCCCCCTCGTGCACCAGATCGACCAGGTTGGTCGCCCGCTGCGAGGAGTTCGCCTCGTCCCAGATCTCCAGGTCCCGGTCGCCCACCATGTCGAACAGGAACCCCGCGACCGGCCGCGCCGGGTCACCCTTCGCCGGCAGGCGCCGCGAGTAGCCGAGGCTGCCGCGGCCGTACTCGCTGGGCGCGGTCGTGCGGCCGAAGTCCTCGCCGTCCAGGAACACCAGGTCCACACCCACGGCCGGCGGCTTCAAGTGCATCTGCTCCGCCACCTCGAGCAGCACCGCCACGCCCGAGCCCGCGTCGTTCGCCCCGGGGCAGTACTTGTGCCGCTGCGCCGAATCGGGATCCTCGTCGCACCAGGGGCGCGTGTCGAAATGCGCGAGCAGCGCGATGCGCCGACGGCCCGCCGGCCCGAAGTGGCCGATCACGTTCGTCAGCTGCCACGCCTTGCCCGCCACCGTGTCCGCGAACGACTGCCGCTGGACGCTGCCTCCGAGCCGCGTGAGCTCGTCCGCGATCCAGTCCCGTACCGCGGCGTTCCCCGGCGTGTCGGAGACGCGCGAGCCCGCTTGTACCTGGTGCTTCACACGCTCGAGCGCGCGCGCGCCGTCGGGGCCCGCGGCGTCGCTGCACGAGGCGAGGAGCGCCAGTGGCAGCAGCGCCGAGCACCACCACGCGGCCCGCATCGGTTAGAACCGGAACTGCCCGCGCATCTCCACCCGGATGCTGCGCCGGATGATGCCGGTCGTCTCGCGGAAGTGGCTGAAGCCCAGCGACAGGTCGCCGGTGACGTTCGAGCTGAACCCGTAGCTGCCGGTGCCGTTCACGGACAGCCGGGTGCGGTCGATCGGGTTCGCGAGCTGATCGAAGCCCGCCACCTGCACGCCGCCCTTCTGCCGCGAGTACACGGTCGTGAGCGACAGGTTGACGTTCGTCTTCACCGTGGACGAGCGCCCGAGGAACTGCACCTTCTGCCCCTGCGAGTAGGAGCGTGTGAGCGTGAGGTTGATGTCGGTGGTCTGGTCGATCGACTTCGACTCGCCGAGCTGGAACGACTCGCGGGTGGAGGAGCGGCGCTCGAGCCGGAAGTCGGCGTCGGTGCCGTTCTTGAGCCGCCCGCGGATCGAGAACAGCGGGCGGAAGTCGTCGCTCACCGACGTGGCGCTGATCAAGCTGCGCGAGTTCTGGTAGTCCACCGAGTTGCTGCGCGCGTAGGCGGTGCGCAGTTGCGGACTGTCGAGGATCTTCGTGAGCCCGAGGATGTTCGCCACGTTCCCATACTGGACCTCGAAGTCGGGGAAGCGCCAGTCGCGATTGCGGGTCTTCACCCCGTTCAGGTTGCTGGTGCGGTCGCCGACCGAGGCGCGCGCGAGCAGCGAGGCGCCGAACGTGAGCGGAATCGTGGTGCGCGCGTTCCCGCGCCAGTCGATGCCCGTGGACGAGATGCCTCCGGGCTGGGAGAAGATGCTGCCCTCGCCGAACCCCGGGTTCTCGGCGACGCCGAGCAGGTAGAGCGGGCTCGGTGTGCCGGTGATGCTCGTGTAGTTCGAGGAGCGCCCGATGCGACCGTCGGTGGAGATCATCCCCAGCCGCGAGAGCAGGTTCCGGATCGGACGGAACCTACGGCCCTGGCGTTGCGCGCGCTTCTGCGTGCTGTCGTTCGGTGTCAGCGCACGCGGAGATGGCGCGTTCACGCCGCCGGTGCCGGCGAGGCGATCGAAAGGCAGGTCGAGGTTCATGCTCAGGTCGGTGCCGTTCGAGATCAATCGCTTCGACAGGTCCGGCGACTGGACGTCCATCGTCTGGTTGTAGTTCGAGGACCACCCGAACGAGGGCTTGAACCAGTTCGGGCCCACGGCCGCGTGCGAGCCGAAGTTCTGGCGCCACCCGGTGAGCCGGCCGAAGTTGATGAATCCGAGCTTGTCCAGGCGCACGCCGGAGAGCGCGAGGTTGCGCTGGCCCTCGACATGGTACGTGAGCATGTCCACGGGCCGGGCGTCGAGGCCGAAGTTGACGTTCGCCGCGCGCCCCTGCTGGCTGACCGAGGGCACGATGCTGTCGTTCGCCGCGAGCACGGTGTACGAGTTCGATTTCGTCGTGCTCACGCCGTAGTTCCAGAAGAAGCGCTCCGGGAGCGGGAACAGCTGCGCCCGGGTGAACGGCATCGGGATCGGCATCAGCTGTCGCAGCGCCACCTGGTAGGTGACGCCGGCGGACGTGCTCGTGCTGGTGTTGAACGCCGTGCCGAGGCCGGTGGGCGAGTGGCCGTCGGTCACGGTGCGGTTGATGTTCGCGGCGATGCCCCCGAGCGTGTAACGCAGCAGCGGGAACGAGCGGTCGCTCCAGATCCGCGAGTAGTTTGCGGACAGGGAGCGCGCGGTGTTCCGCGACTCGCTGGCGCTCGACAGCGAACCCGTGCGCACGATGTCGTCGCCGGCAGTGAACCGCGGCTGCGAGACGTTGATGTTCTGACTGTAGCTGATGGGCAGCTGGATGCCCGTGCCCTCGAAGAAGTGCTGCGGCTCGAAGTGCGTGGCGACGCTCAGCGACGTCACCTTGTTGCCGCTGCCGCGCGTTTCACCCACGGAGAGGAAGTTGGCGTCGCGCGAGTTCCAGGCGACGTTGTAGTCGAACAGGTTCGCCACGCGCCCGTTCACGAGCACGCGGTTCGCGAGCCCGACGTCGCGCGAGACGTCGGTGGCGCGCAGCTCGTCGAACCACAGCTGCCCGCTGAAGCGGTGGCTCTGGCTGTGGTTGATGACGCCGAACGAGATGCGCAGCAGGCGCGTGAAGCTCGGCCGGCCCTTCAGCACCAGCGAGTCGCCGTTGTCGAGCAGGGTGTGGTAGTTGATGGGATCCGTCGTCGGGAAGTCGGGATGGAGCTTCGCCTCGGAGAGCTTCGCCATCTCCGCGGTCACCTGGTCCCAGGCGATGTTCCGCGCCACCGAGCTGATCGGCATGCGGCGCTTGACCTCGTAGTAGTTCAGGCCCTGGTTGTCCGAGGCGAAACGCACGAAGTAGAACAGCGAGTCGGTCGCCTGGTCGTACGTGCCCTGCGAGTTGCCGCTCAGGTCCGTCTTGCTCACCTGGAACGCGGCGCTGAACCAGTTCACCTTGGCGTAGCGGCTGTAGTCCTCCGAGATGGAGAACGTGCGGAACGCTTCCAGCGTGTCGCTGGGGAACAGGTCCTCGTATTCGAGCGCGATCGACTGCTCGCGGCGAGCCACCTGCTGACTGCCGTTGCGCGTCTCCCCGGGGTCGAACGGCGTCGGGAAGTAGATGTTGGAGTTGTCCACCGAGTTGACCGCGTCCAGCGTCACCGCGGTCTTCAGGCTGTCGCGCTGGAGCGGCGTGAGGTCGGTCGCCTGCCAGCGGCTGCCGACGATGTCGAGCCCGCCGATGACGATCAGCGGACGCTCGTTCACGCTCGTGTTCGGGTAGTCCTGAGGTGGCGCCTCGGGAGCGGGGATGTCCTCGAGCCACACGCGCACGTGCGGGGTGATCGTGAGGTTGGGCGAACCAAAGCGCACGCGCAGGCTGTCGGTGATCGGGATGCGATAGCGCCGCCAGCCGTTCTTGGTGGTGTCCGCGTGCGCATTGCCTTGGAAGTCGCGCAGGACGTCGGTGGCGAGGTACGGGCTGGCCGCATCGCCGAGGTCGATCGTGTACTCGAAGTAGGCCTCCGTCGTGCCGAGCTTTTCGTCGGGGTACATGTCCTCGGTGTCGGGGATGCGATAGGTGTTCTGGTTGTTCTCGGTGCCGTTCGTGGCCACGTATCGGCGCGGGTCCATGGCCGACTTGAAGTCCTGGATCAGTCCGCCCCAGTCATCGCCCTCGGGGTCCGCGCCCGGTCTCACGGTGATGAGGTCGGGATAGCCCCCCCGGCTCTCGTTGATCGCCTTGAGGGAGATGAACCGCCAGCGCACGCGGTAGTCGCGTTCGGCCTGGACGTTGGTGACCCAGCGCGAGGTGATCCAGCACCACGGGCAGGCGGGATCGAGGAAGAACTCGGCATCGAAGGT